>Ga0066652_100002487_pt1 | contig 10135 bp, 8 predicted proteins | sample GraSoiAngelo_101_FD_71413 | JGI IMG/M metagenome (GOLD analysis project Ga0066652, IMG submission 71413) | Grasslands soil microbial communities from the Angelo Coastal Reserve, California, USA - 14_0903_02_30cm | ecosystem: Environmental > Terrestrial > Soil > Grasslands | place: USA... | reverse complement strand
GCCGGTGAGCTTGACTCCGGCGTGCGCCTTGTTGCGCACGTTCACCGAGATCAGCAGCGGGGTGAGGCCCTCGATCAGGCGCGCCGTCTCGAGCCGGCCGCAGTCCACCGGCCGCAGACCGGGGATGCGCGCGACGATCTCGGCGACCCGGCGCTTGGCGTCCTTGGAGTCGCCGGCCACGAGGACGTCCTCGTCGAGCTCGTGGTCCAGGTCCCGCAGCAGGTGGGCGCTCACCGTGTGCAGCGCGCTGACGACGGTCACGCCGTCGGGCACCATCTCCTGCGCCTGCTGGGCGGCCGATCCCTGCGGCACTCCCAGGAGCCGCGTGGCCTTGCCGGACACGGCGGCCGCCACCGGCACGGTCGCGTCCACGAGCAGCTGGCCCTCGCGGAGCGACTCCTTCAGGTTGGTCAGGTTCTCCGACTGCGCTCGGAAGGGCACGCAGAGGAAGACGATCGGTCCGGCCTTTGCCGCCTCCCCGTTCTCGAGGCCCGAGACCTCGGCCTCGCCGAGCTGCTCGCGGACCTCGCGGGCGGCCTCCTCGGCGCGCGCCGCGTCGCGCGAGCCGATCGCCACCGGAGTCCCCTCCCGGGCCAGCCGGAGGGCGAGCCCCTGCCCGAGCGCGCCGGTACCGCCGATGATCGGGACGGTGTCCAAAGCCGGGCGAGGATAGCCTGCCGCCCCATGAGGCTCGAGGGACGGACGGCGCTGGTCACGGGCGGGGCGAGCGGGATCGGCGCGGCCACCTGCCGGCGGCTAGCCGCCGAGGGCGCGAAGGTCGCGGTGACCGACCTCAACCTCGAGCCCGCGCGCGAGCTGGCGGCCGAGATCAGCGGCGACGCCCATGAGCTCGACGTCCGCTCCACCGAGTCGGTCGGGCGAGCCGTGGACGCGATCGGGCCCGTCGACATCCTCGTCAACAACGCCGGCTACGACGAGTTCGCCTTCTTCACCCAGACCGACGAGGCCCTCTGGGACCGCGTGCTCGCGGTGAACCTGCGCGGCGTGCTCGCCGTGACCCACGCCGTGCTGCCCGCGATGCAGGAGCGGGGGAGCGGCCGGATCGTGAACGTGGCCTCCGAGGCCGGCCGCGTGGGTTCGCACGGCTCGAGCGCCTACTCGGCCGCCAAGGGCGGCGTCATCGGCTTCACCAAGGCGATCGCGCGGGAGAACGCCCGCTACGGGATCACCTGCAACGCGGTCGCGCCCGGGCCGATCGACACCCCGCTTCTCAGGTCGGCGCCCGAGCAGCTCGGCGAGCTGGGGGAGAAGATCGTCAAGACGATGGTCGGCTCCACGGCGCTGCGCCGGCTCGGCCAGCCCGAGGAGATCGCCGCGACGATCGCCTTCCTGGCCTCCGACGACGCCTCCTACGTCACCGGTCAGGCGCTGGGCGTCTCGGGCGGCCTCGCCATGATCTAGGGGTGAGCGATCCCGTCAGGATCCGCGAGGTCGGGCCCAGGGACGGCTTCCAGAACGAGCCCGAGATCATCTCCACCGACGACAAGGTGCGGCTCGTCGAGAAGCTCGCCCGAACCGGATTGCGGCGGCTGGAGGTGACGAGCTTCGTGCGGCCGGACCTGATCCCGCAGCTGACGGATGGCCCGGAGGTGCTGCGGCGGGCGGAGATCCCCGACGAGGTCTCGGTGTCCGTGCTGATCCCGAACGAGAAGGGTCTCGAGAACGCCCTCGAGCTCCGGGACCGCTTTCAGGAGATCAACGTCTTCCTGTCGGCCAGCGAGAGCCACAACCGGAAGAACCTCAACCGGTCGATCGAGGAGTCGCTCGCCGGCCTCGAGCAGGTCCTCGGCCGGGCACGTGATGAGGAGCTGCGCTGCGAGGGGGTCATCTCGGTGTCGTTCGGCTGCCCGTACGAGGGCGAGGTGCCGGAGGAGCGTGTCTTCTCGATCGCCCGGCGGCTGATCGAGGCCGGCTGCGAGGAGGTCTCCTTCGGCGACACCACCGGTATGGCAAATCCGGTCCAGGTACGGGGCTTCTTCGAGCGCGCCGAGCTGGACGCCGAGCTGACAGGCCACTTCCACAACACCCGCGGCCAGGGGCTCGCGAACGTCCTCGCCGCGCTCGATGCCGGGGTCCGTTCGTTCGAGTCCTCGTTCGGCGAGCTGGGCGGCAGCCCGCTCACGAAGGGAGCGACGGGAAACATCGCCAGCGAGGACCTCGTGTCGATGCTGCACGAGATGGGCCATGACACCGGGATCGACCTGGAACGGCTCGTGGCGTGCGCCCGGGCGGTCCAGGAAGTCCTCGGGCGGCCGCTCGGCAGCCACGTCCTCACGGCCGGCCCCATTAACTGGCAGCAGCGGTAACGAGGAGTGGTAACTTCCCGCCTCGTGCGGGGCAGGGGTCCACGCAGGCGGGTCAGCGCGATGGCGGCGGCCGCGGTTCTCGCGGTCGTTCTCGGCATCGCCGGCGTCGCTCAGTCCGCCAGCCCGCCCGGCGCAACGCTCAGCCCGAACGCCAGCGCCCAGGGCAAGGTCAGCTGGACCGGGACCGTCACAAACGGCACCGAGACGCTTGCGTCCGACCAGGGCGAGGCCTGCTTCGGCGCCAACAAGAAGCCGGATCCGTCCTCGGGCTGCGACTTCTACAAGCTCGACGTCTCGGTCCCCTCGGACTTCTGGAAGAACCACCCCGGCGTCGTCGCCGTCAACGCCACCGGCTTCGGCGTGATGGACCTCGACATGTACATCTACCGGCGCAACTCGGACGGCACCCGCGGGGCCTTCGAGAACGGCGACGGTGAGATCGCCGGCATGGACGAGAACGTGGCGATCGAGAAGGCGAGCGGCTCCTACTACGTCGTCCTCACGCCCTACCAGACGGCGGGGCCGCAGAACTACTCCGCGAGCGCCCAGTTCCAGACGCGGACCGGGCCGACGCTGGCCGAGGTGAACAAGCGGGCGCCGCGCGGCGCGCCGAACTACAGGGCCTCGCACGACAAGTACCTCGCGCACTCCGAGGACTCGATCGCGATGGATCCGCTCAACCACGACCATCTGATCGCCGGCTCGAAGATGTTCGAGGTCCCGAAGAACTACCTCTTCAAGGACGGCGCCTACGAGTCGTTCGACGGCGGCCGCCACTGGAAGGACGAGGGCCAGCTGCCCGGCTACTGCACGCCCGCGAGCGCCGGCTACTGCAACCCGAACGACGTCAACACGTACCGGATCATCTCCGACCCGTCCGTCGCCTTCGACGACGAGGGCAACGCCTACTTCAACAACCTCGACTCGATCGGCGGCCCGAGCACCTCGGGCTGGAACCAGACCGTCCACATCAAGAAGCCGGGCAAGCCCTGGAGCGGCCCGATCACGATCCACGACAACCGCTCGAACCCGATCACAAAGGCGCTCTTCCTCGACGACAAGAACTGGATCACCGTCGACAACCACACCGACGTGAACGGCGGTCCCAACCGGCCGCACGACGGCAAGATCGGGACGATGTACACCTGCTGGGGCTACGACGGCGGCACCGCGCCGACCCAGCAGATCGTGATCATGAAGTCGCTCGACGGGGGCCACACCTGGGGCGGCTTCGCTCCCGGTGACAACACGCCCTTCCCGGTCAGCCAGAAGTCCGTCATCTCCGGCATCGGCTGCCACATCGCGATCGGCCCCAACGGCGAGGTCTACGTGACCTGGTACGACAACCAGCTCCAGGCGATCATGCAGGCCAAGTCGACCAACCGCGGCAAGAGCTTCACGCCAGCGGCGCCGATCGCGGCGATCACGGGGGTCGACGCGCCGTTCGAGGGCGAGGCGTTCCGCAACCTCTCGATCCCGTCGAGCGGCGTCGACCCGAAGGGCAACGTCTACGTCGTCGTCGCGTCCCAGAACGGCGAGGGGGCGGGGGTCCTCGACGCGGCCGAGCTGGGCCGCAAGCTGAAGCAGGGCGACATCTCGCCGGAGGACCTGCACGACCTGCTCGCTGCCGACAAGGAGTCGGGCGGGGACGGCGCGGGGCCGGGCTCGGGCGCGGACATCGTCATGTTCAAGTCGACCAACGGCGGGGCCAGCTACAGCGGGCCGATCCGGGTCAACCAGGACCCGAAGAACGGCGACGCCGACCAGTTCCAGCCCTGGATGGCGGTCACCGACCGCGGTCAGATCGACGTCTCCTTCTTCGACCGCCGCAACGACCCGAGCAACTACTTCATCGACACCTACCTGGCGCGCTCCAACGACCAGGGCAAGACCTTCAGGGACACGCGTGCGTCGCGCAGCGTCTGGGACCCGTCGATCAACGCGCCGACGTCGCCGAGCGGCAAGTTCATCGGCGACTACCAGGGCCTCGCGGCCGATGACGAGGTGGCGATCCCGTTCTGGAACGACACCCAGGCCGCGAACCTGCCGAAGTCGAACAAGGAGTACTCGCCCTACCAGGAGATGTGGTCCGCCAGGGTCGAGAACGTGCCGTCACGGGGCGGGCCGCGACGGCGCTGCCTCCCGCGCCGCCTGACCGTCAAGAAGACCTCGATCGGGCGGGTCAAGCTCGGTCTCCGGAGCAGCACGGTCGCGACCCGGCTCGGCCTGCCCGGCAGGCGCAAGCACGGCGCCTGGCGCTACTGCGTGAAGGGCGGCGGCAAGTTCATCGTTGTCTTCACGAAGCGCAAGCGTGTGGCCTTCATCGCGAGCACGGCCAAGCGCCACCACCGCGGCCGCGCGCACCCGGGCATCAGCTCGCGCAAGCTGCGCCGCATCTACGGCCGCCGGCTCCACCGCGTACGCAGCGACGTGCGCCGCGTCGGCTCGATCGTGTTCGGCATCCGCGCCAGGAAGGTCCGCTACATCGCGGTCGCGTCGAAGTCACTGCGACGCAGCCGGCGGGTGCTGATCCGGTACCACAAGCGTGCCGGGTTCGCGACCAGCCGGAAAAAGCACCGGCGCCGCTGAAATAGGTCTCAAGAATCCCAAAAACGGGGTTTGGTATCCCCGTTTCGGGTAGCCCTTGTGAAGAGACGATCGGGGCCGGTTCGGCAGTCCTGGGTTCCCCCGACCCGCCCCGATTCCAGTAACGGGCCCGGATTACGGCATCCGGGCCCGTTCATTTTCTGATGGCCTTCGCGGGCGTGCCGGCCACGACGCTCCCGGGTGCGACGTCCTCGTTGACGACGGAGCCGGCGCCGACCACGGCCCCCTCGCCGATCACGGCTCCGGCCAGGATCACGGCGTAGACACCCACCTTCGCGCCCCTGCCGATGCGCACCTCGCCGGGCTCCCCGCCGGGCTCCCAGCGGCGGGAGGTCGTTGCGGCGCCGATCGCGAAGTCCGCCTCGTCCTCGATCACGGTGCCCGGCGCGAGAACGGCATTGGTCCAGACCCTCACGCGCGAGCCGAGGACGACGCCGGGGCCGATGGCCACCCCCTTGCCGACGACCGTGCCGGGACCGATCTCCGCGCGCTCGCGCACGAACGCCCCGTCGCCCACGATGGCGCCCTCCGCCAGGTGGACGCCCGCGCACACGACGGCGTGGCAGCAGACGGTGGCGCCGGCCTCGATGACCGTCGCGCCCACCGGGCCGCCGGTCCGCGAGCGCGGACCCAGCCGGGACGGCTTGCCGATCACGGCGCCGTCCTGGAGGGTGCAGCCGTCGCCGATGCGGACGCCCGCGTGAATGACCACGTGCGCGCCGATGTCGAGCCCGTCGCCGAGCTCGACGTCCGGGCCGACGAAGAGCCCGGGCGCGAGGCCGGACGCCGTCAGCTCGCTCATCTGCCCCGGAGGCGGTCGGCCACCCCGCCGAGGGCGGCGGCGAGCCGGTAGCGCCGGGTCGAGCGGAGCGCGTCGAGCTCGTTCTCCGTCTCGCGCAGGCGCTGGAGCAGCCGCTGGTTCTCCGCGTTCAGCCCGAGCACCCGGTCCTCCGTCGCCCACTGCACCCGCACGAGCCGCGCCAGCTCCTCGAGCTCGGTCGTCGGCTGCTCGCGCGGCTGGAGCTCGCGGAAGAGCTCGACGAGGTGCTGGGCGTGGTGGCGGGCGCCGTGGTTGCGGGTGGCGAGATCGCGGTTGGCCACGCCCATGTCCGGCGAATAGCGCTCCAGGTCGGCCCTGAGGCTCGCCGCCGTCACGTCGCGCCCCAGGGCCGCGCCCCCGAAGGCGTCCGCCTCCATCGCCTCGTAATGCTCGGGGGTGATCCAGCCGTCGCCGCCGATGAAGTCGAAGAGGTAGACGGCCTTGCCGCTCGCCATGCCCTCGAGCGCGGCGCGGCCCTTGGCGACGACGATGTCGGCGTCGGCCAGCGCGCGCTCCGGGGCGGGGTCCCAGCCGCCGTCGAGCCCCACCTGGACGCACTCGACGCCGGCCTCGGCCCAGGTGCGCGTGAGGAGCTCGCGGCGGGCGCCGCGCAGCCAGTTGCCGAGCAGCACGGCGCGGCGCGGGCGCGGCCGCAGCGTGTCGAGCGGGGCGAAGCGCTCGGTGTCGACCGGCTGGCGCAGGCGGACGAGGCGCGGCTGCGTCGCCAGCGCACGCGCCCGGTTGGCGAACCGCTCGGCCAGCACGACCAGCGCGTCCACGACGCCCGGCAGGGAGGGCGGCAACTGGAGGTCGGCCAGCTCGGAGGCGAGCCTGAAGACCTGTGGCGTGGCGGGGTAGCGGCGGGCGAGGTCGTACGCCGTGGCCCCGTCCTGCGGGTAGGCGAGCTCGCAGCGCTCCGGCAGCTCGTCCATGCCGACGACGACGCGGATCCCGCGCCGCTTCGCCACCGCGGCCATCGGCCCCGGCCGGGGCGAGTAGACGGTCACCGAGTGCCCGAGCCGCTCGAGCTGCTCGGCCGTCGTCAGCAGGTAGCTCTCGGTGCCCCCAAGCCCCAGGTGCTCGAACGACAGAACGAGCTCCACGGCCCCCCTAGTGGCCGGCGAACTCCGGATCGCGCTTCTCGAAGAAGGCCCGGGTGCCCTCGGCGAAGTCGTCGGTCGCGGCGAGCGTCTCCTGCGCCGCTACCTCCTGCTCGAGCGTCAGTGCCAGGGCGGGCTTGGCCGCCGCGTCCATGATCCGCTTGGCGAGGCCGACGGCTCTCGGGGCGGCACCGAGCAGCTCGTTCGCGAAGGCCTCGGTGACCGAGTCGAGCTCATCGGCCGGAGCCACCCGGTTGGCGAAACCGATCCGGTGCGCCTCGCGCCCGTCGATCACCTTGCCGGTCATGATCAGCTCCTTGGCGTTCCCCAGCCCGACGAGCGACGGCAGGCGGGAGCAGCCGCCCACGTCCGGCAGAAGGCCGACCCGGACCTCCATGATCCCTGCCACCGCGTCCTCGGCCATCGTGCGGAAGTCGCAGGCGGCGGCGAGCTCGAAGGCGCCGCCGAGGGCCGCGCCGTGGATCTGGCAGATCGTCGGCTTCGGCATCTCCTCGAGCAGGTTCCACCACTGGAGGATCGGCCGCCGGAAGCGGCGCAGGCCCTCCGGGTTCTCTGCGAGGTCGCGCAGGTCGTTCAGGTCCATGCCGGAGGAGAACATCGGCCCGTCCCCACGCAGGATCACCACTCGCACCGACTCGTCGGCGGCCGCGTCCTCGACCGCGGTGCCCAGCGCCTGGATCAGCTCGGCGTTGAAGGCGTTTCGCTTCTCGGCTCGGCGCAGCTCGATCCGGCGAATCCCCGCACTGTCCTCGACTCCAACCAGCGACATATAGGCTCCCGGCGCTTCGATCGACTCGGACTGGAGGACCCTAGTGGAGATCAAGAAGGTGGGCGTGCTCGGCTGCGGGCTGATGGGCCACGGCATCGCCCAGGTGGCCGCTCAGGCGGGCTACGAGGTCGTGGTCCGCGAGGTCAGCCAGGAGAAGCTCGACAAGGGGCTAGGCAAGATCGAGCAGCAGCTCGCCCGCGCCGTCGAGAAGGGCAAGGCCGAGCAGGGCGACGCCGACGCGATCCGCGGCCGCATCGAGGGGACGCTCCACTACGGCGACCTGGCGGAGAGCGACCTCGTGATCGAGGCGATCACGGAGGATCTCGGCCTGAAGCTGGAGATGTGGCGCGAGATGAACGAGGTCCTGAACGACCACGCCGTGTGCGCGACGAACACCTCCTCGCTGCCGGTCGTCGACCAGGCGGTCGCCACCGAGCATCCAGACCGCTTTCTCGGCCTCCACTTCTTCAACCCGGCGCAGGTGATGCCGCTGGTGGAGGTCGTGCGCTCGGTCACCACCTCCGACGAGGCGTTCGACGTGGGCAGGTCGTTCACGGACAGCCTCGGCAAGCTCGGCATTCCCACCAAGGACAAGGCCGGCTTCATCGTCAACCGGCTGCTCGTGCCCTACATGCTGGACGCGATCCGCGCCTACGAGGAGGGCGTCGGCTCGATCTCGCAGATCGACGAGGCGATGAAGGCCGGCGCGGGACACCCTATGGGCCCGCTCACGCTCGCTGACTTCGTCGGCCTCGACACGATGGGCGCCATCTGCGAGGTCATGTTCGACGAGTTCCGCGAGCGCCGCTTCGCCAAGCCGCCGACGCTGCGGAAGATGCTGGCGGCCGGCTGGTACGGCCGCAAGGCGGGCAAGGGCTTCTACGACTACTCGGGCGACGAGCCCGTCGAAAACGCCGGCCTCTGACGAGCTCCCCACCGGCAAGGCCCGGCGCGCGGCGCGCACCACGGCCGCGCTGGGCCCGAGCACGGCCAAACTCGCCGGAAGCTTGATCGCGCGCATCGCCCGCAGGTCGGAGCGCTCCCAGGAGCTGCTCGAGCGGCGCCACGAGGAGCTCGCCGACCAGGCGCTCGAGCTGCTCGGCGGCCTCCGCGGCGGGGCGATGAAGCTGGGCCAGCTGGCCAGTTTCCTCGACGTCGACCTCGTGCCGCCCGAGTACCGCGAGCTCTACCAGGAGCGGCTCGCCGGCCTCCGCGACGCGGCGCCGCCGATGAGCTGGAGCAAGATCCGCAGCGTCCTCGAGCGTGAGTGGGAGGCGCCGCTCGAGTCGCTCTTCGAGGACTTCGAGCAGGACGCCGCGGCGGCCGCGTCGATCGGTCAGGTCCACCGCGCCCGCCTGCCCGACGGGCGCCGGGTGGCGGTGAAGGTGCAGTACCCGGAGATCGCCGACGCGCTGGCGGCCGACCTCGGCACGGCGGCAGGCGTCGCGACCGTCCTGACCCCGCTGGGCAAGGCGATGATGCCCGGCCTCGAGCCGAAGCTGCTGCTGGCCGAGCTGCGCGAGCTCGTGCTCGAGGAGGTGGACTACGAGCTCGAGGCCCAGCAGCAGCGCTACTTCGCCCGCCGCTACCGCGACCATCCGTTCGCCTACGTGCCGCCCGTGATCGGCGACCTTTCCCGCCGACGGGTGCTCGTCTCCGAGTGGGTCGACGGCGCCGGCTTCGACGACATCCGGCGCCTGCCGCAGCCCGAGCGCGACCGGATCGCCGAGATCCTCCAGCGCTTCTACCACGGGTCGATCGACCACGTGGGCCGGTTCAACACCGATCCGCACCCGGGCAACTACATGCTGCTGGAGGACGGCAGGATGGCCTTCCTCGACTTCGGCAGCGTCAAGACGGTCGATCCGGCCTGGCGGGAGACCTCGCAGGCGACCATCCGGGCCGCCGTCGAGCGCGACACGGAGGGCTTCATGGAGGGACTCGAGGCGCTCGGCTACGTTCACCGCGCGGACCGGCTCGACGCCGAGCAACTGCTCGAGCAGTCCCTCGACGGCGGCGACTGGTACCTGCGCGACCACGAGGTCCGGATCGATCCCGAGTACGTGGCGGCGATCATCGGGAGGCTGGCCGACCCGCGCGCGGCCGAATCCTCGCTGCGGATGGCCCGCGGGTTGAAGATCCCGCCCGAGGAGATCTGGTTCCGCCGCGTGCAGATCGGCGTCCTCGCCGTCGCGGGCCAGCTCCGCGCCCGCGGCAACTGGCACCGCGTGATGCGCGAGTACGTGTTCGGCGACGAGCCGTCGACGGGGCTCGGGCGCCGGGAGTGGGAGTTCTTCGGGCGAGGAGGCCCGGCTGGAGCGTCGAAAGCCGCGACATGACCGAGGACGACGGCCGGCTCCTCAGCGCCGGGGTCATCGCGCTCACGACGCTCGTCTACCTCGTCAACGCCCGCTTCGACCACATCTGGGGAAGGGGCATCCACCTCGTCTACACGGCGGCAGCCGCCGCGTTCGTGATCGTCATGGCCGCG
>Ga0066652_100002485_pt1 | contig 10137 bp, 10 predicted proteins | sample GraSoiAngelo_101_FD_71413 | JGI IMG/M metagenome (GOLD analysis project Ga0066652, IMG submission 71413) | Grasslands soil microbial communities from the Angelo Coastal Reserve, California, USA - 14_0903_02_30cm | ecosystem: Environmental > Terrestrial > Soil > Grasslands | place: USA... | reverse complement strand
ACCGAGAGTCCACTCGCCCAGTTGGCGGCCATTGTCGACGTGGACCGCGACGCGGCCGACAGAGTGGCCTCCCATTTCGGCGTTCCTCATTTTCCGTCGGTGGACTCGATCTGCGAAGACAGGCATGTTGACGCCGCGATCGTCGCGGTTCCAGACACCGCCCATGAGGAGCCGGCGAGTCGGTTGCTCCGGGCAGGCAAGGCGGTCCTCCTCGAGAAGCCGATGGCACATACCCTGGGTGCTGCCCGGCGCATCGCTGAGGTCGCTCAATCGTCGCCGAGCCGATTGATGGTGGGGCACATCCTCCGGTTCGATTCGCGCTACGCCGGAGCAGCGGAACGGGTTGCCCAGGGCGTCATAGGCGTACCACTGCACGTCACAGCGAGTCGTTTCACCTTCCGCCAGGTTGGGTCGCGAATGGCAGGAAAGAGCTCCCCTTGCTTCTACCTGGGCATACATGACATTGACGCCATGCAATGGGTGTCGGGCAAGAGGATTACACGCGTATTCGCCCGAGCGGTGAGATCGGCTGCCCCCGACAGCTCCCTGCCACCGACTGACGACGCGATCTTCGCGACTTGCGAGCTGGAAGACGGTATGGCTGGCAACCTTCAGTTTGGGTGGACGCTCCCCGACCACGCGCCCTCAGGAATCAGTGCACGCCTCGAGGTCGTCGGAACAGTGGGATTCGTGGACGTCGACACACACGACCATGGCCTGCGGGTTCTCGGCGTCACGGGTCTCACCCTCCCCGACGGGCTTCATTGGCCGGAGACCAATCAGCGCATAGTCGGAGATCTCGCCGACGAGGTGAATCATTTTCTGCGGACCATTCGCGACGACAAAGACTTCCTGGTACCCATCGCTGACGCGGTTCGCAACGTTGCGGTGAACGACGCAATCATTCGGTCGATCCAGAGCAACGCCCCGGAGGTCGTGGACCCGCCGGCCTTTTGAGTCAAATAGCCGCTTGTGACTTGGAATAAAAGATTCCTAGATCAGCGGCGACCTTGGCCACGGCGACGCTGAGGAATCGGGCACCCAGCTCAGCAGTGGCATCGGCAGGATTGTCGGTGAAACCATCGATCGCTTGCCAGGAGTCGTGGATCTCGGTTCGGTAATCCGACCGGAATGGGGGGCTTTCGGCAGGCTGACCTTCTCGGACTGGCCGTTGTTCTCGAACCAGGTGACCCGCTATGGCCATCACGGCTGCGGTTTCAAATCCCCCGGCGTGCCCGGGTATGTTCCGGATCGCCGGGCTGCCGGCCTCAATCAGAGCGTTGTAGGCCATGGCCCACCACGACCCGGCGCCCACCGCGATTGGTAGCTCCAACCCCAGATCGCGCGCAGCAACCTGAGCAAGCTCATGGTTGCCGCCGTGGCCGTTGAGGTAGAACATTCGCCGGAATCCGACCGAGGCGGCTGACCGACCGATATCCATCAACACGCGATAGAAAGAGGGACTGGTCAGCGAAAGGGTTCCCCCAAAGGGCACGTGATGCGCCGAACTGCCCACAGGCAGCGTTGGCGCCAGCACTGCCGGAAAAGAATCTCGCAGCGCAAGCAATGCACGCTCGGCGATCGTCTCGACGAGCAGGGTGTCAGTCCCGACTGGAAGATGTGGCCCATGCTGTTCCGTCGCGCCCAGCGGAATTATGAGCAGGCTTTCCGGCGCCGCTTTGATCGCTTCAGAGCGCGTCATTTCGATCAGGCGCACAGGCGCATCCTGAGCTGCTTTACCTCGTTTTGGTCGAACCGCGCCGTATCAATCCCCATCGGGATCGCCGACGTCCAGCACCACGCTTTTGATCTGAGTCATGAACCGGATCGATTCCATTCCACCGAGACGCCCGACCCCGCTGCCCTTGCCCGACCAACCCCCAAAGGGTGTGCGCCCGTCCCAATACGCAGCCGACTCGTTCACGTTCACGACCCCGCACTCGAGCCTTTCGGCGCAGCGAAACGCGGTGTTCATGTCCGACGTGTACACCGACGCGCACAGGCCCAGGGCGCAGCTGTTAGCGACCGCGATGGCATCCTCAACGTCACGAACGATGATCACCGGGGCGATTGGCCCGAAAGTCTCCTCACGATTCGCCAGCGAGTCACGGCTCACATGATCGACAACGGTGGGTTGGTAGTACAAATTCGTCGGCTGCCCCTCCGCGCGGCTGCCCCCGAAGATGACGTCCGCCCCACGATCGACCGCGTCACGAATATGGCTTTCCATCTTCGAAGCTACGCCTTGATTGTTGAGCGGTCCCATCGTCGTGCCATCGTGCAAAGGATGCCCGAGCTTCACTCGCGAGGCGCTCGAAACGAGACCATCCAGGACTTGATCGTGGACGCGTTCCATCACCAGGATGCGCTCGCTGCTCTGACATATTTGGCCAGCATTGGTGAAGCAGCCAATGGCGGTTCCAGAAATTGCCGCCTTCAGGTTGGCGTCGTCGAGGATGATGGTCGGGCCGTTGCCACCTAGTTCCAGGAGCAAGGGCTTGGCACCAGCATGCTTCGCGATCAAGCTGCCCGTCGTGGTGCTGCCGGTGAACCCAACTGCTTGAGTGCCCGGGTTGGCGACGATCTCCTCACCGGGATCGGCTCCTCCATGGACCAAATTCACCGCGCCTTCCGGCATACCTGCCTCCAGAAGGCATTCGACGAGTCGAGCTGCGATCATGGAGGTCGTTGGCGCCGGCTTCCAAACCACAACATTGCCCGCAGCCAACGAAGCCGAGAGGTACTCGCTCGGGATTCCAAGTGGATAGTTCCAGGGAGTCAGGACACCGACGACTCCGTGCGGCTGGCGCAGAGTAAAAATACGCTTGCTGGAATCGGCCGCCGGCAACAAGCTGGTCTCCAGCTTGGAAATGTATTCCGCGGCGTCATGGAAGAGCCGTGCGGCGAAGTTGATCTCATCCCTGGCTTCGTGCAGCGGCTTGCCCTGCTCGAGCGAGAGCTCTGGTGCCAGCAAGGCCTGGCGAGCGACGATTGCATCGGCAATTCGTTGGCACAACCCCGACCGCTCGAAAACGGTGAGGCGTGCCATGGAGCGCCGCGCCCGGCCAGCGGCCGCGATCGCCGCACGCGCGTCTTCACGCGAGGCGTCTGCGACGAAACCCATAACGTCGCCTGTCGCTGGGCTGACCTGTTGGAATGTTTTCCTATCTGAGGCATCCATCCACTGTCCGCCTATGAACAGCCGCACTTGACGGGGACTCACCTCGGTGACTGTCAACGTCTTCACCTCCCGTCGACCTTTGCGAGAAGCCGTTTCAGGCGCTTTGTCCGAGCGGTCACGCCGGCCAGGCCGGAGCGTCCGGTTCCATTCGTCAGGGCTGAGCCGACGCCCAGCGCGACGGCACCAGCCTTCAAGAAATCAGCCGCGTTCAAGAAGTCGATTCCGCCCGTGGGTATTGGGCGAAGCTGCGGGAATGGGCCCAGCAGGTCATGGAGATACCCTGGGCCCAGGCGGACGGCGGGAAAGATCTTGATCAGCTCTATGCCCGCCGCCAGGATCCTCCCTACCTCGCTCGGCGTCAGCGCGCCCGGGACGTAAGGAATCTGAGCCGATCGGGCGCTGTCGAGCACGCTCTCGTCGAAGTCCGGCGAAACCAAAAACCGCGCGCCCGCGGCGATGGCACTCCCGGCATCCGATGCATTCCGCACCGTGCCTGCCCCAACGAGCACCCGGTGGGCGAACCGCGACACCAGCTCGGCGATGGTTTCGAGAGCCTTCGGCGTGGTGAGAGCGACTTCGATGCTGGAAATTCCGCCGTTGACGATCGCCTCGGCCAATGGGACGGCCAGCTCCGGGTCTCGGGTGCGTACGATGGCCACAAGCCGCTCTGCCGCAATCTCCTCAGTCACCGGCTCGGCCGCGCTCCTGCCAAATCACGAGCAGCCGCTCCATCTCTTCAAGGGTGGGATATCCCTGGAAGTCTCCGGGCGTTGCGACTGCGCACGCGCCGACCAGATTCGCCCTCCGCAAGCACTCGTATGCGGAGAGACCGCGAAGATGTGACGCCAAGAATCCGGCGTTGAATCCATCGCCGGCTCCGACTACATCGACGACCGCCGGCGACGTGTAGCCGGCATGCGAGAAGCGCACTCCATCGACGAGCGCCACCGCGCCGTCCGGCCCCATCTTGGCGACAGCGATTCGGGGTCCGAGCGCAACCGCGGCGCTCAACGCCTCGTCGATGTCAGATACCGCGAAATAGTCAAGAAACTCGTCCTCGGTACCGAAGATCGCCGATGTCTTCTGGATGACAGGTCCAAGCGTCTCCCTTGCGGATTCCACGCTCCAGAGCTGCAGCCGGAGATTGAGGTCGAGCGAGACCATCGCTCCACAATTCAGCCCCAACTCCACCGCCCTGCGCATGGTGCTGACGCAGGTTTCGCTTAGTGCGAATGTCATTCCATTGAGATGGACGAGCTTGGCGTCCCGGAAGTCCTCGGGATTGAGATCGTCAGGCTGAAGGTTGCTTGCGGCCGAGCCATGACGGTAGTACTGGATACGGGTGACTCCGGTCGAATCATGGTGCTTCAGATACAGGCCGGTATTACGGAGTGGATCCAGGATCACCCGCGATACGTCGACTCCCTCGCGGGCGATTCCATTCAGAACAAGCTCACCCAAAGGCTCCGCGCCGAGACGGCTGATCCACGCTGAGCGGTAGCCCAGTCGCGACATCGCGATTGCGAAGTTTGAATCAGCCCCCGCGAAGTCGAGACATAAACGTTCCCCGAAACGCAGTGGTGCGGTCGTGTCCTCGCCATAAAGCAGGATCATGGTTTCGCCGATGGTCACGATGTCGGCTCCCGTCACCTGACTTAGCCCTTACCCAGGGCGGCTACGAGGCCCCTGGTCAGGAAGCGTTGAAACGCGATTGCGAAGAGAAGCGGAGGCACCATCGCGAGTACTACGCTCGTCGCGATCAGCGCCAAGCTCGCGTCTGGGTTGGTGGCGACCGACGAGAGAATTACGGGCAGCGTTTGCGAGCTGATCGTCTGGGTTAGAAGCAACGCGAAAAGGAACTCGTTGTACGAAGACATGAAGGCGAAAGCGCCGGCCGCAGCCAAGCCCGGCGCGGCCAGCGGCAAGACAATCCTGAGGAGAAGTTGCAAACGGCTGCATCCGTCGATCTGAGCTGCCTCTTCGATGTCAATCGGCAGCGAGATGATGTAGTCGCGCAGAAACCAGATGGTGAACGGCAAGGAAAAGGTCAGGTAGACGAGGATCAGGCCGAGATATGAATCGAGTAGGCCGAGAGCGCTGACGATCGCGTAATAGGGGATCGCCACGGCGATGGCGGGCAGCAGTCGAGTGCCCAGCAGAAAGTTGAAAACGAGCGATTTGCCTCGAAATTTGAGGCGAGCGAACGTATAGGCGGCGAGAGCCCCGAGCGCCACGTTCACGAGGGCAACCGTCAGCGCGATGATGGCGCTGTTCTCCAGTGCGGCGGGAACCTCACGCGCCTCCTGCGAAATCCGGCTGCGAAGCGTTCCCCTGACATTCAGTCCTTGCGGAACCGCACCCGTGAAGATGTAATTGAAGTTTGCGATCGTCGGCTGCTGAGGCAGCAGGTGGCTCGGACGTGTCAGCAGCTCGGTTTCACCCTGAAAACTGGAGTCGAGCATCCAGAGTATCGGCCCCAGGATGAACACGAGCATGACGAGCGTGGCGGCCCACAGGCCTGCTTGTCGCCGAAAAGCGCGGCTTGCGATGTAAGTCGTCAACGTCGTTCTTCCGAGCGCAGCACCCGCAAGTACAGAATGATTACGGCGAGCAGAACCAGGGCGATGAGGAACGCCAACGCGGCTCCCGTTCCCAGATCCAAGAATTTGAAGACCTCGGCGTAGGCATACCAGCTGATCAGCGAGGTCGCGTCAGCCGGGCCTCCTCCGGTCATCACGTAGACCAGGTCGAAAGTTGTCGCTGCAACTATCGTTTCGTAGATCAAGACGATCACGATCGTTGGCCTGAGCAGCGGCATCGTGATGCGCCGAAACGCAGCCACGCGCCCCGCGCCGTCGACGGCGGCTGCGCTGTAGAGGTCAGGTGAGATCGTCTGCAGGCCGGCCAGGAAGAAGATGGCAGCCAGCGGCCCCTCGCGCCAGACATGAGCAACGGCCAAACCGACTCTCGCCAAAGCCGGCTGACTCAACCAGGGAATGTAGTCGTGGATTATTCCGAGTTGGAAGAGCGCCGAGTTCAGAATCCCATAGTCCCCATTGAGCATCCAGCGCCAGACGATGCCGCTTACGACGGCCGGCATTGCCCAGGGCAGCAAGATCGCGACCCTAAGAATCCTGGCCCCGGCGAACGCCTCGTTGAGAAGCAGCGCTGCGAGCAGTCCAAAAATCATCACCGACGGCACGGCCATAGCCATGAATGCCGCCGTCGATACCAGCGACGAAGTCAGGTAGTAGCTGTGTAGGGCATTGCTGAAATTTTGGAAACCGACGTAGGGATTGTTGAGTGGATCAGTCAGAACCTCTCTGTGGAGGCTGAGGTACAGCGCGTAGCCGATTGGATAGAGACTGAACGCCGCCATGATGAGCAGCACGGGCAGGAGAGTCAGGTAGGCATAACCTGATTCTCGGCCTGCCACGATTTGCCGGCCTCTCGAGGGCCGGCGCGACCCACCAGCCCTCAGCTGGACCACGTCCAATCCCTAAAAGACGATCAGCCTTTCTTCAAGCTGTTCCACTTGTCAGCCATCGCGCTCAAAGCCGTTGTCGTGCTGACCTGCTTGAGGTAGGCCTTCTGCAGCTCGCCCCGTGTGAAGACATCCCATGATGGGTAGTACTTGGTCAGCCCCTCCTTGGAGCGCGCCAGCTGCTGATTTTGTCGCAACATGTCCGGGCTCCCCCAGGTGCTGAATGCCTTACGCACATCGGCGTCGTCCCAAAGCGACTTCCAACCAAAGCCCAAGCCATTTTCCACCGCCCACCGCTTCACCACGGGGCTGATCGCGCCATCGGGTTTGCCGCCGAAATACTGCAAAAACTGATCACCAAACTTGACGACGTTCGCATCCCTCTTGGTGAGTTGATCGGTGACAGCGTAAAAGCGCACATAGCCGACTGTGTTGTGTGTATCGCCAGGCATCGGCGCCATCTTGAATTGACCCGAGAAGGGACCCGAACCGCTCTTGTTTAGCTCGGCCTGGTTGTAGGTCTCCAGGATCGTGAAGGTGTGTGCGCCAGATTCCATTGCCTTCACCACTGGAATCTCTTGCGATGTCAGAGAGGCCGGGTCGAGGATCTTCGATGTATTGAGGGCGTTCGCGACCCAATCGATGGTCTTCGCCGCAGCTGAACCGGAACGATTGAACACCGGATTCAGGCTCTCGTCGAAAAGGTGGCCGTCTGTCAGTGAGAAGACCATCGACGTCCAGACTTCGATGGATCCTGGATCATCCTGCGCGAAAAGGAGGATGACCGGATAGTTGGCGATTCCTTTTGACTTGATTTGCAGGGACTGCTGCGTGAGCTCGTCCCACGTGGTCGGTGGCTGTGAAATGCCGGCCTTCTTGAGGTGATCTTCGTTGTACAGAAAGGCCCAGGTGTCTGCGTAATACGGGATTCCGTAATTCTTGCCTTGATAGGTCATGCCCTGAATCACGTACGGGAAATAGTCGCTTGTGTATGCGTTGAGATCAGGGTACTTCTGCTCAAGAGGCGTCAGCCAACCCGCAGCTGCCCACTCGGAGAGCCAATGGTCCGAGCTATAGCAGACATCAGTTGGCGTCTTGGCGGCGAATCTCGCGACCATGGTGTCGTGATAGTTGGTCCACGCGAAGTCCTGGAAGTTAACGTGAAGGCCTGAGACCTTCGCCTCTAGCTTCTTGATGTTGTCCTTTATCGTCTCCACACCGTAGGACCAGACGACGAACGTCAGGTCGGCGCCAGAGGTGCCCGGGGTCCCAGACGTGCACGCCTCCAAAAGTGCGACAGCACCGGACATGGAAAGCCCCAGCGCGATCGCTCCTTGCAAAAAACCACGGCGACTGAGCCGGCCTGTAGTCAAACCCTCAACGAGTGCCTCAATGCTCAACATCCTTTAAAGCCTCCCCACGTGAACTGGTTAAACGGTCCTGGTCTCCACGATTTTTCGGGCCATGGCGGAACCCAAATAGCCGAGCAAGCCCGATATCGCCCGCGCAACATGCACCACCTCCGTCACCAGACCCTCGGTCAGCATCGGCTCAATCCTTTGTGCGGGCCCAGAAACACTCATCGCCGCAATTACCGCGCCGGAATGGTTTCTGACAGGCGCCGCGACGCAGCGCACCTCCGGCTCGTGCTCCCCCAAATCCAAGGCATAGCCCTGCTCATTCACCCGAGCCAGCAATGCACGTAGAGCCTTGGGATCGACGACGGTGCGAGGGGTCGGCGCTTCGAGGGGCCCTTTGAGAATCTCCTCCGTCGCCTCCGGATTGAACGCCAGCAGGACTCGGCCGAGTGCAGTGCAGTGAGCAGGCGCTGTGCGCCCGACGCGGGAGCTCATCAGCCCAATGGCGTGAAGCCCTTCGAGCTTCTCGAGGTAAATGATGTGCCTTCCATCTAGCGCCGCCAGGTGAACCGTCTCGCGGGTCCGGTTGCGCAGCTCATCCATCAGCGGCGCCGCTTTGACGCGAACATCCAGTTGACCCAAGGCGACACCTGCCAGTCGAATCACCGTCAAACCGAGTCGGTAAGCGTTGCCTTCACGTCCGGGCTCCAGATAGCCCCGAGCGACGAGGTTGGCCATGAGTCGGTAGGCAGTGCTGGGTGTCAGCCCGGTGGCTTCACAGACCTGCATCAAAGTCAGGTTGGGACCGGCCTCGGTGAACGCATTGAGAACGGCAAGAACTCGTTCCACGGACCGAGTGCGATAAGCGTTCGTTTTCACCTGATGAAAATCACAATCACCACCTGAGAAGAACCCCAAATTTATGAACCATCCGCAGTCGCCTGTCAAGGCATGCGGCGTCGTTCATCGACTCTGGGCCAGCCCGGACTCACGGCATGGCAGGACATCTGGATCGCGGACTTGCGGCGACACCCGGGAGCGACGCGCCCAACCCTCCATTCGAAGGGTGGAACAGAACCCATCCACCCTTATCGTGGCCACTGCGGCCGATGCCGTATCCAACGAGCGGCGGCTCGCGGAAATCTACGGTTGCTCTTCGAGGAAGGCGAGGGTTACCGCAGCCAACAGTGGCGAGCTGCCGATGTTGTAGTGGGTCAGACCTGGCAAGATCGCGAGCGCGTGCCCGCCCGCCGGCCGGCCCTCGCCCATCCAGCCACCGTCGCGGAGTCCGCCGCCGAGCAACTTGAACACCTCGACGTAGTGGCTCGGCGGAGCCATGTCGGCGTCGGCGGCGACGATGAGCGTCGGCACCTGGAGACCACGGACCTCCTCGGAGAAGTCGAAGTCCTTCGACATCGATTCGCCGATCTTGTCGAGCAGCCGCGGGAAGTCCTCGGGACGTGGTGCGACCCTCTGGTAGAGCTGGTACATCGGTGTGTCTTTCATGAACTCGGCGGCGGCCGCGCTCACCTGGCCTTGTTGGACTCGCATCTCCGGATAGATCGCGTCGGGCCGGATGTTGGCTGAGACGGCGACCAGGCGGCGGACCTTGGCCGGGTACTTCGCCGCTGTGTGGAGCGCCACGCCACCGCCGAGCGAGTAGCCGACCAGGTCCGGCTTCTTCAACCCAAGGTGGTCGATGAGGGCGGCGATGTCGTCGGCCATCAGCCGGACGTCGATTGGTCGATCGATGTCAGCGGTACGGCCATGTCCTTGCAGGTCGACGGCGGTGACCTGGTGGCGCTTCGCGAGTTGGGTCAACACGGGCCCGAACGTCTCGCCCGACCCCAGTCCGCCGTGCAGGAGGATCAGCGGCGGCCCGTCACCGTGGGTCTCGTAGTAGAGGTTGATGTCGTTGACCTTGGCGTACTTGCCGGCGCCCTTCGTGTCGGTGGTCATGGTCAGGCTCCTTCGGTGCACGGGAAATGGAATGTCGAACATAGTGACTTCGCCTGGACCTGGAATTCATCGGTGGCGAGGAACTCGGTCTCGCGACCAATCATGGGCCGCTTCACGCCGGGTTTCGAGCAATGCTGAGATGCTCGGCGGCAAGG
>Ga0066652_100002484_pt1 | contig 10142 bp, 9 predicted proteins | sample GraSoiAngelo_101_FD_71413 | JGI IMG/M metagenome (GOLD analysis project Ga0066652, IMG submission 71413) | Grasslands soil microbial communities from the Angelo Coastal Reserve, California, USA - 14_0903_02_30cm | ecosystem: Environmental > Terrestrial > Soil > Grasslands | place: USA... | reverse complement strand
TATCCAAGGGGAAGGATCTCCTTGCGCTGCGCGTCACCGTACGCGGAACGAAGGGTGGCAGGCCCGCCGAGCGCCGATTCGATCTCGTCGACCGCTACGACGAGGCGCACGGGATCAGCGCGATGATGCGGACGACGGGCTACTCGCTCTCGATCACCGGCCAGATGCAGGCGCGCCAGCAAGTCGGGCCGCCCGGTGTGTGGACGCCGGACGAGTGCATGCCGGCGGAGGCGTACATCGGGGAGTTGAGGAAGCGGGGGATCGAGTTGAGGGAAGCAGTGAGTGGTTGAGTGGTTGGTGGTTTAGTGGTCAACCACGAACTACCAACCACGAACCACCAACCATTCACTCTCTCACAAAATTCGCCAGCGTCGCGCCCATCGCGTCCATCGTCGCCTTGGCGTTCCAGCGATCGTTGCCGTTGTAGATGAACGAGAAGGCGAGGATCTCGCCGTCCTTCGCCGTGACGTAGCCGGCGAGGCCGACGACCGTGTTCGTCGTCCCCGTCTTGGCGTGAAGGTTTCCCTGTGCCGGCGTGGAGCGCATGCGTTGGCGGAGCAGCTCGGACTCGCCGGCCACCGGCAGCGAGCCGTGGAACGCCGACGACCAGGGCCCCTTGTGGGCGTAGCTCAGCAGGTGGATCATCGCGCGCGGCGTCATGTAGTCGAGTGTCGAGAGTCCCGATCCGTCGGTCACGCGGATCTCCTGCGGATTGGCGCCGACGCGCTTCTGGAGAAAGTCGCGCAGGTTCGCCAGACCCGTCTCCGCGGTGCCAGTGCCATTGGGCGACGCCTCGCGCGCGGCGTCCCGGAAGAGCAGCTCGGCCACGATGTTGATGCTCTCGCGGTTCATCTCCGAGACGATGCGCGACAGCGGCGGCGACGGCAGGCTCGCGATCTTCTGGGCGCTCGCCGGCGTCTTACCCGGCTTCACCGCACCGTCGACCGTGATGCCAGCCGCCTGGAGCGCGGCACGCAGCCCGCCCGCCGTGAAGAGCGCCGGGTCGTCGACGACGAGCGAATAGCGCAGCGGCCCGCTCGACGAGCCGATCGAACCGCTGACGTCGATCCCGCCATCCGCCGCGCGGCGCGCGATGATTCGCCCTCCGCGTCCGCTGACGAGCCGGACCTTGCTGCGCACCGGGATCGTCGTCGACATCGGCTCGAGCGTCACGGACGCCTGCTTCCCCGCCGGCTGCACGACGACCCAGACGATGTTCTCGTTGAGCGACAGGGCCGACACGCGCGCGGCGTACGCGGCGCCGAGGTACGTCGTCTTCCACCCCTCGGGGATCCGGCGATCGTCGAACGCGCTGGCGTCGTAGACGAGATCTCCCGTGACATGCTTCACTCCCGCCGCGGCGACCGAGCGCGCGAGCGTCGCCATCGGGAGGTTAGCATCGTGGTAGAAGCGCGCCGACATCGACGGATCGCCGTCGGCTCGCAGATAGATGCTGCCGCTCACCGTGCCGTCGCCGCCCATGGGCGCATCGCGCAGCACGTCGGTGGAGAAACAATGCTCGGGGCCGTAGCGGTCGAGCGCGACAGCGGTCGAGAAGAGCTTCATCGTCGACGCGGGCTGCATCATCTCGCCCGCGTTCTGCGCGAAGAGCGTATCGCCCCGCGTCAGCGACGTGATCATGACGCCGAACTGTCCGCTGCGCACCCGCGTCGAGATCATCCCCGACAGGTCAGTGGCGAGCGCCGGGAGGCCATTGGGCGACGTCCACGCCGTGGACGCGACCGGCGTCACTCCGACCCCGCGTGCGCGCGAGCGCCGCATCGTTCGTCGCGGCGGCCGCTTCTTCGTTTGCGTGCGCGTGCGGCTGGAGGCCTGCACCGCGATCGGCGCAGGAGACGCGCCGAGCCACTCGCCCGCCGGGGCGAGGACTGCGATGGCGACCGCGGCGCAGAGCGCGACGCGGAGACGGAGCGCTGGTCGAATCAGGTGGTGCATCGCGTTGGAAGTGGCGACCTGGTTCCAGGCAGGGACGCGGCGCCGCCGGTGATCGAAGTGCGCTGTACGTCCGAACAAGCAGTCTACGAATGGCATACGCCGACGTCACACCTTGAGGATGATCCCTCGACGGTGCAGCACGAGCAGTACCCCGTACCAGAACGCGACGAACACGATCGCGAAGGCGAGCGAGGCATTCACTGGCGAGAGCCACGAGGCGAACAGCGTTCGGTAGATACCCTGCTGCAGCGAGATTCGCTCTCCGCCAAAGGTCACCTTGAAGATCGAATAGATGCAGCGTGCCATCACCCCCGAGCCGACGAAGGCGACGATCGGGTTGATGCCGTAGACGACGAAGGGCGTCGTGAACCGCCGCACACGATGGAAGTCGACGACCCACATCACGGTGGCGAGCGCCAGCGCAGCGAGTCCCGCGGTGAACAGGACGTACGAGCTCGTCCAGAGACTCTTGTTGATCGGGAACGACCAGTTCCACACCGAGCCCGCCATCATCGCCAACGCACCAGCCGCCGAGAGACCGGCGAGGCGCTCGGAGAGCGGGCGGCGTTCCCCGATCCAGCGGCCGGCGAGGTTGCCGAGCATTGCGGTCCCGACCGCGGGCACGGTGGACAGCACGCCCTCCGGATCCCACGTCAGGCTCGAGGCCCAGAGATGATTCCCCAACCCCCAGCGGCTCCAGTCGAGCACCGTGCGGTCGACCCACGCCGCCATGGTTCGCGACGGTACGTCGAGGAGCAGCGCGCCGATGGTTCCCTCGCCAGGGACCGGCAGCACCGTCATCACGATCCAGTAACCGAACAGGATCGACGCGAGGATCACGACCTGCTGGCGCACCGTGGTGCGCAGCGTGAGCAGCGCCGCGATCGTGTACGCGATCCCGATGCGCTGGAGCACGCCGAGGATGCGCCAGTGCAGCAGGCGGTCCACCATCCGCTGGCCGAGGCTCGGGTCGACGACGCCGGCGACGTCTCCCCAGGTGAAGTAGGGGAAGCCGTTGATGAGGAATCCGAAGAGGAAGATCAGGGCGCCGCGCCGGATGATCTGCGCGCGGATGGCCTGGTCGTTGTCGCCACGCGCGCGGCGGGCACTGAGCGAGAGGTAGGTCGTGATGCCGACGATGAACAAAAAGAACGGGAAGACGAGGTCGGTCGGTGTCCAGCCGTTCCAGGTCGCGTGCTCGAGCGGTGGATAGATCGACTCCCAGGTCCCCGGATCGTTGACGAGGAGCATCCCGGCCACTGTGATTCCCCGAAACACGTCGAGCGAGAGCAGCCGCTCGCGCGGCGCCACCGATGGGCTGCTGGGAAGCTCCGCGCGCAGATCGCGCGAGCGGGGGAGTGAGGGAAGGGTGACGGCCATTGGTGGCGACCTCAACGGTTCACGACGGCAGACACGAAGGCATCGCGAGAGTGGTGTCCAACGTGCAGCTTAGCGCCTCGTCCAACCAGAGGTGGCCAGCGCCGCTGGATCGCCCGCGAGAAGGAAATCAGCGCTGGTACCGTCTGCACAAAGAGGCCGCAGTCATACACCAGGAATCGGAGGATAGTCATGCGCCACACGATCGTGCGCGACGGCATCGTCGCGGGAATCCTCGGAGCTTCGGCAGTCGCGCTCTGGTTCCTGGTGCTCGACCTCATCTTCCGACACGCCCTCGCGACCCCCGAGGCGCTGGGACGGGGACTGCTGCGCATCCTCGGCCCGCAGGGCAGCGAGGGTGCCGCCGTGTTCGTCATCGCCTATACGATCTTCCACTTCGCGGCGTTCATCCTCGCGGGGCTACTGGTGGCCGTGATCGTCCACTTCGCCGAGCGGGAGCCGGGCGTGCTGGCCGGCGCGATGATGCTGTTCGTCGCGTTCGAGATCGGCTTCTACGGACTGAGCTCCGCGCTCAGCGAATCACCGATGTTCGGTGCGCTCGGCTGGGCCCAGGTGGCGACGGGGAACCTGATCGCCGCGATCGTGATGGGCGTCTACATGTGGCGCACGCATCCGGAGCTTGGCCGGGAGTTCAAGCACGCGTTGGAGGGGGGGCGGTGAGAACTCATCCCCGTACCTGTGCTCCGGCGCGGCTATCGTCCCCGTCCACCTGCTGCCACTTGAAGAAGACGACGGAGATGATGGCGAAGAAGAACAGGCCACCCGGGATCCACATGATCAGGGCGCCGATCATCTGGTCCTGCATCGGGGTGATCCCCCAGATCCGCGCGGCGCTGGCGTAGTACGGATAGAGCAGGTGATCGGCGTAGCCGATGCACATCGCGACGAGCGACATCGGGATGCTGAGCAGGAACAGGTAGAGCATCTGCCCGGGATACGACAGCCGGGGCAGCTCGGGCAGGGGACTGAGCACGGGCCACCACATCAGCACTGCGGCCGTCATGAAGCAGAGGTGCTGGACGATGTGCACCGGATGGTGCCGCATCGCGAACTCGTACATCGGCGGCAGGTGCCAGCCGACGAGCACCACGTTGAAGATCGCGAAGCACCGCGACGGCGCCGTCACCCATCGCGCGAGGGGGCCGACGACGGGCCACCGCAGCGCGGGCCGCAGCATCCAGCCGGGCGTCCCCATCACCAGCATCGGCGGGGCGACGAGGGTGAGCACGAGGTGCTGCACCATGTGCGCGCTGAAGAGATATCCGTCGCTGAGGTCGTGCAGCCAGCCGTTGAGCGAGAAGAAGATCAGCGCGAGCGCAGCGTAGAACGTCGCGCGCTGGCCGGTGGTGGGCGAAGCGCTCGCCCGCTCGGCCGGCCGCTGGTTCGCGCGCCAGTGGTACAGCGCGCCCAGGCCGGCCAGCCCGATCACGGTGCTCGGATGCACCGTGAAGTCGGTGACTGCGATTCGCGCCGCCGGATGCAGCAGCAGCAGCGCGACCCCCGGCTGCATCAGGTCAGCGCGCCCACTCGCGCGGAGAGCTTCCCGAACAGGAACAACAGCGCGACGATCGTCGTCATGGCGATGATCAGCGGCGCGGTGAACAGCGCGCGGAACAGCTTGTGGTCGTAGCGCAGGTGCATGTAGAACGCGACGACGATGAAGAACTTCACCGCCGACATGATGAGCAGCATCGGCACGAAGGCACGCGACGCGGTGATGGCCGGGACGTAGTAGATCCAGACCTCGACGACGGTGATCAGCGTGAGGATCGTCGCGACCTTCCAGTAGGTGGACCAGGTCGGGTGCTCGTGCTCGATGCCCATCGCCGCGTGATCGACGTTGGCGTGGTGCTCCTCGTGCTTGGGATCATGTGCCATGGTCTTTCGGCCTACTTGATGAGGTAGACGAGGGTGAAGATCGCGATCCACACGACGTCGACGAAGTGCCAGTACAGCGCAGCGATGTCGACGTTCACCGCGTCCTTCGGTCCGAGCCCGCGCCGGTAGTCGATCGCGAGCAGCGTGAGCAACCAGAGCACGCCCGCCGTGACGTGCGCGCCGTGGAAGCCGGTGAGCGTGAAGAACGAGCTGCCGAACAGGTTCGTCCGGATCGTCAGCCCTTCGTGGACGAACGAGGTGAACTCGAACGCCTGGAAGCTGAGGAAGGTCGCGCCGAGGATCGCCGTGGCCCACAGCCACAGCTTGGAGGAGCCGAGGATGCGCTCGCCGAACGTGTCCTTGGGCTGATCCTTGTTCTCCACGGCAGCCAGCGCGAGCACCATGGCGAGCGAGGACATCAGGAGCACGAACGTCGATGCCGACGTGACCGGGATGTTCAGGATCGCCTTGAGCGGCGTGCTGCACGTCGGCGGCAGGCAGGTCTCGTGCGGGTACGGGCCGACGACGCTCCGTCCCTTGTAGATCAGGTACGTCGAGATGAGAGAGGCGAAGAGCATGCACTCCGAGCCGATGAAGGCCCAGATGGCAATCTTCTTGTGGTCGAGCCCCGTCGAAGTCGGCGGGTGACCGTGGGTGTCGTCGTGCGTGCTGAGCGCGGCGGCGGCGTGCGTCACTGGGGTCTCCGCAAGGGCTTAGTGATGGTCTTCGAGCGGGGTCAGGACCCACGCATAAAGTGACAGGATCATGATGAGCGCGCCGGTGAGGATCGTCGCGATCGCCAGTGACATCTTGTCCTTGTGAATGAACAGCAGGCCGCTGAACATGATCGTCATGCCGGCGGCGCAGATGAGCGGCTTGATCGTGAGGTTCGGCATCGGGATGCCGAGCTCCTTGGCCGACTTGCCGGTGGCCTCCTCGATGTGCATCCCGGCCTCGGTGGCCTGCTTCGGCAGGTTCCCGACGAAGCCCGCGTGCGAGTGGCCGGCGTGCTTGCTGCCGACGTCCACGTCCACGCGCGTGTCGCCGCGCTCCGAATGCGGTATCTCGGCGTTGAGCGCCGGTGCCTTGAGGTCCCACAGCGGCAGGCGCGACGTCACGCGAGGGATGGTCGCGAAGTTGTATTCGGGCGGCGGCGACGGGATCGACCACTCGAGCGTGCCCGCACGCCACGGATCGTTGCCCGCGATCGCGCCACGCCGGCCGGCAATGAGGAAGTTGTAGACGAAGATGAGCAATCCGATGAACAGGACCGCTGTGCCGATCGAGCTCGCGAGGTTGAACCCTTCCCAGCCCTGGCCCGCGTCGTACGTGTAGATCCGGCGCGGCATGCCGTAGAGACCGGAGAAGTGCATCGGGAAGAAGGTGAGATTCATCCCGATGAACATCAGCCAGAAGTGCCAGCTGCCGAGCTTCTCGCTCAGCATGCGGCCGGTCATCTTCGGGTAGTAGTAGTAGATCCCGCCGAAGATCCCCATCATCGAGCCGCCGAACAGCACGTAGTGGAAGTGCGCGACGATGAAGTAGGTGTCGGTCTGCTGCAGGTCGGCCGGGGGCGACGCGTGCATCACGCCCGAGATGCCGCCGATGGTGAACAGCGCCACGAGCGCGATGGCGAACTTCATCGCGGTGGTGAACTGGATCGATCCGCCCCACATCGTGAAGATCCAGTTGAAGATCTTCACGCCGGTCGGGATGGCGATGAGCATCGTCGTCACGCCGAACACGGTGTCGGCGATCGGGCCCATTCCGACGGCGAACATGTGGTGCGCCCACACGCCGAACCCGAGGAAGGCGATGAGCATCGTGGCGTACGCCATCACGGGGTAGCCGAAGATCGGCTTCCGCGAGAAGGTCGGGATGATCTCCGACGTGAGGCCGAACGCGGGCAGGATGAGGATGTAGACCTCTGGGTGCCCGAAGATCCAGAACAGATGCTGCCAGAGCAGCGGGTCGGCGCCGGCGGCGGTCGTGTAGAAGTTCGTGCCGAAGAATCGGTCGAACTGCAGGAACACCAGCGCGATCGTGATGACCGGGAAGGCGAGGATCAGCAGGAACTGCACGACGAAGGCGTTCCACGTGAACATCGGCATGCGCATCAGGTTCATCCCTGGCGCGCGCATGTTGATGATCGTCGTGATGAAGTTGAACGCCGCCGCGAGCGAGCTGACGCCGAGGATCTGCAGGCCGAGCATCCAGAAGTCGATGTTCAGTCCCGGCGAGAACTGCAGCGTCGTGAGCGGGGCGTAGCCGAACCAGCCGCCGTTCGGGGCCGCGCCGATGAACCACGACGAGTTCATGAAGATGCCGCCGAACAGGAACACCCAGTAGCTGAACGCGTTGAGCCGCGGGAACGCGACGTCACGCGCGCCGATCTGCAACGGGATGAGGTAATTGAAGAACGCAGCGGACAGCGGCATGATCGCGAGGAAGACCATGGTCGTGCCGTGCATCGTGAACATCTGGTTGTACGCCTCCGCGGACAACACGTGGTTGTTCGGCACGGCGAGCTGCCAGCGGATCATCCCGGCCTCGAGACCGCCGAGCAGGAAAAAGAAGAGCGCCGTGAAGAGGTAGAGCGTGCCGATCCGCTTGTGATCGACGGTCGTGAGCCAGCTCCAGAGGCCGCTCTCGCCGACGTAGCTGTCGGTAGAGGGGTAGGCCGGGGCGGCAGCGGTGGTAGCCATCAGTCCGTGTTCTCCGGTGTCTCTGGGCGGTCTACTTGAGCGCCTGCAGGTAGGCGACGATATCGGCGATCTGTTCGTCGGTCAGGCCCGTGGGGATGGCGGCCTTCGTGACGGGGTCGGTCTCACCTTTGCCGAGCGTCGGCATGACGACACCCGGCTTCATCTTGCGCGAGTTCTTGATCCAACGCACGAGATGCCGCGTGTCGTTCGGGTACAGTCCGCCGGCGATCGTCGTGCGAGTGGCGACGTGCGTGAGGTTCGGACCGACCACGCCCATCATCACCGGGTTGCCGTTGATCATGTGGCATCCCATGCAACCGCCCCCGCCCGTCGAGAGCAGCGCGCGGCCACGGTCGGCGTTGCCGACGAGCGCATCGTTGAAGCGAAGCCCTGCGGGCAGCGGCGTGCGCGGCACCGTGTGGGCCGGCATCCGCTCGCGCGGAAACGCGACGAAGCCCGCCTGCTGCACCGTCGCGGCGCCGGCCGACGTCGCCACGTTCTGGCCATCGGGACGGTTGGTCGCGCCGGCCGCCTGCGGTCCGTTCGGTGCGGCGACCGTGCTGCCCGGACCGCTCGCGCCCGCCGCGCCCGCGGCCACCTGCGCCTGCTGCGCCTGCGAGCTCGCGGGACCCTTGGTGCTATCGGCAGCCGCCGCGGGAGCGGCCGCGCCGGCAGGCGCCGCAGTGCCGGCGGTACCAGCGGCACCGGGCACACTCGCTGGGGCGACGGCTCCGAACGCGGCGGGTGATGCCTGGTGCGCCGCCCACGCCGCGAACTGCTCGGGCGTCACCGTGAAGGTGCGGAAGCGCATGTTCGCGTGGGACGCGCCGCAGTACTCGACACAGAACCCGTTCCACGCCATCTCGCCCACCGAATCCGGCGTGAACCAGAGATAGTTCGGGTGGTTGGCGATGAGATCCCGCTTCCCGCCCATCTGCGGGATCCAGAACGAGTGCAGGACGTCCTGGGTGCGCAGCGTGAAGTTCACCTTGCGGCCGAGCGGCAGGTACAACTCGTTCGCCGTGATGATCTTGTACTGCGGGTAGCGGAACTCCCACCACCACTGATGTCCCACCACCTCGACCTGCAGCGCGTCGGCACTTGCCTTCGCCTGGGTCTTGAAGATGGTGCGGACCGTCGGGACGGCGATGAAGGCGAGGATGAGCGCCGGGATCGCCGTCCACAGGATCTCGAGCGTCGTGTTCCCGTGGACGTGCTCGGGCCGGTCGTTCTCGCTCCGCCGTCGGTAGCGGAAGAGCGCGACGAGGAGAAGCGCCTCGACGAAGATGAACACCGCCGTTCCCAACCACAGGAGGATGGTCCAGAGGACTCCGACGTCTCGGTTGAAGTCCGTGTGGTTGTGGAAGATGGAGTTCGGGTAGTTTGCGTTGCACGCGGTGAAGGTCACCGCGGCGACGGCCGGCAGCGCGGCGGTCAACAGCCGGCGCAGTCGGGAGGTCACGGGCATGCGAGATCCTTGTTCCGGCGGTGTGAGCAGGAGCGCCACGGCGCGAATCCGTCACGCTCTCATGCGGGCGTAGAGCCTCGGAAAGCTACGGGGCGCGAAAGGGCAACGCAACGCGCGCGCCCGCGACGCGATACGTAGGACTTTTCCCGACACGACGTTACGCCGCGACGCTCGAGCGGCGTCGCGCGCCGAGCTCACATGATGCCCGCGCTACGCCGCTCCGTGCTGCGCGGCGTCGTCCTCCTTCACGGCGTGGTTCTCCTTCACACGCACCATGGCGATGTCGATCGAGATCCGGGCCGAGCCGACGCCCTCGCGCAGCACGCGAAGCCGCGTCTGCTCGTTCGATCCACGCGACGCCACGAGATTGAGCGCCGCGACCTGATCCGCGATCATCCCGAACTGGCCCTTCAGCAGCCCGATCAGCGGCGGAAGCGCACGCCGGATCTGCTGAATCGTGAAGGAGGTCGGGTGCGATTTCTTGACGGCGATCGCGTACGTCTCGACGAGTCCGTGGATGCGGTGAAGCATCGTCGTCGCGTCTTCCAGCGTCTTCATCTTCTGGACGCCGGCGCCGTCGAGCTTGGGACCTGCTGCCATGGGAGGATCGGGGTCCGGGTGGTGGCGTGCCTGCTCCACCAGAGACGAACCAGGAGCATCTACTTCACGCGCTCCAGCCGGGGATTGGGGCGCAGCTCGCGGCCGGCCTTGGCCTGCGGCTTCCCATCGAGCTGGAC
>Ga0066652_100002483_pt1 | contig 10144 bp, 5 predicted proteins | sample GraSoiAngelo_101_FD_71413 | JGI IMG/M metagenome (GOLD analysis project Ga0066652, IMG submission 71413) | Grasslands soil microbial communities from the Angelo Coastal Reserve, California, USA - 14_0903_02_30cm | ecosystem: Environmental > Terrestrial > Soil > Grasslands | place: USA... | reverse complement strand
ATGCTCGGCGTCTCGTACGACGGCTGGACGACGATCATGGGCGCGCTCGAGCCGCATCCTGCGCTGAAGGCGATCTCGCCCCAGGCGTCGCCGGCCGACATGTTTCTCGGCGACGACTTCCACCACAACGGCGCGTTCCGGCTCAGCTACGGCTTCGAGTACGCGACGATGATGGAGACGGACAAGGCGCAGACGCCGTTCCAGTTCGACCGGTATGACACCTACGACTGGTACCTGAAGCTCGGCCCGCTCGCCAACGTCAACAGGGATGTGCTCAAGGGAAAGATCCCGACATGGAACGACTTCGTCGCGCATCCGAACTTCGACCAGTTCTGGAAACGGCAGACGATCATTCCATACCTGAGGAATGCACCGCCAGTGCCCACGCTGAGCGTCGCGGGATGGTGGGACCAGGAGGATTTCTACGGTCCGGTCGCGATCTATCTCGAGCGCGAGAAGTACGACACGGCGCACATGAACTTCCTCGTCATCGGCGCATGGCGGCACGGTGGGTGGAACGTCCCGAAAGGCGACTCTCTCGGCAACATCAGCTTCGGGATGCCGACGGCGCAGTACTTCCGCGAGAAGATCCAGGCGCCGTTCTTCGCGTACTACCTGAAGGGCAGGGGAACGCTGAAGCAGCCGGAGGCGATCACATTCGAGGCCGGATCGAATGTGTGGAAGACGTGGGATGCCTGGCCTCCCCGGGAGAGTGTCTCCCCCCGCATGCTGTACTTCAGCGACGGCGGTCGTCTCTCCTTCGAGAAGCCGACGCCGACGCGTGATACGGTCGACACGTATGTCTCCGACCCGAAGCACCCGGTGCCGTACCGGCAACGGCCGATCCAATGGACGTACGACGATCGCGGCAGCGGTTGGTACACCTGGCTCACCGAGGACCAGCGCTTCGTGCAGAACCGGCCGGACGTGCTGAGCTATGAGACCGAGCCGCTCACAGACGACGTCGAGATTGCGGGCGACGTGCTGACAAACCTCAACATCAATACAACGGGCACGGACCTCGACGTGATCGTGAAGCTCATCGACGTGTATCCGGATTCGATGCCCGTGGCGAAGATGGGCGGCTACGAGTTCATGGTGTCGAACGAGGTATTCCGCACCCGCTTCCGTGATTCATACGAGACACCGAAGCCGCTGACGCCGAACACGAATACGGTCATCAAGTACTCGCTGCGGACCCAGAGCTACACCTTCAAGAAAGGGCACCGGATCATGGTGCAGATGCAGAGCACCTGGTTCCCGTTGATCGACCGGAACCCGCAGACGTTCGTGCCGAACATCTTCGAGGCGAAGGAGTCCGATTTCCGTCCGGCGACCGTTCGCGTGTCGAGGTCAGCGTCGCATCCGTCTGGCGTCGTGCTGCCGGTGGTCACTCGGATTGTGCCCTGACACGGCTTGTTTGCCCGGAAACTGCGTTAGCGCGGAGGACGCGGAGGGGCGGAGGGCGCGGAGCCAGTGTAGCGGCTCACCACGCGTTTGATGCCGTCTCTCAGGTGAAGCTCGTGAAAGTTGATGAGCAAGCCAACGTTGAAGTGTCCAAGCCTGAGGTACGAGAGTAGCTGCGCTTCATGTACGGGCAGAAGCCGCTTTACGGCCTTGAGTTCCACGACGACTCTGTCCTGGACGAGGAGATCGATGCGGTAGCCGTTATGCACCTCGACACCCTCGTAGGTGACCGAGATCGGCACCTCGTGCGCGATCCTGAGCCCGCGCTTCCTGAGTTGGACAGACAAGAAAGACACGTACGCGCTCTCGAGCAGGCCTGGCCCAAGGTCGGTGTGAACGCGAATCGCGGCGTCCACCACGTGTCCACTGACCTCGTTTATCTCCATCCTCCGCACCCTCCGCTCCTCCGCGCCCTCCGCGACAAAGCAGTCTCAGGGCGCAGCTGGCGGGACGCGGGATCGATCCGCTGCGCATAACATCGATCGATCGCGCGAAAAAAACAGATCCCTCGCCGCGCACAACGACACGCAGCGAGGGATCTCCATTTGTGAACCAGGCGAACTAGAACCGGTATTCAGCGCCGAGCTGGTACCTCGACGCGTCGGTTACCGTGCACGTCGGCTGCCCGAACACGTTGACGCTGCCGATCTGGTCGTTGCGGTTGCCCGTGCGGTAGCAGCCGAAGTTGTCGTGGTTGAACAGATTGAACACGTCGAAGAGCAGGCCGACGGTGCTGGCCCGTGCTGTGGGAAGCTTGAAATCCTTCCGCAGGCGTACGTCGACGTTCTGATACGGGAACGTCCCCGGCACGGTGAAGCCGCCGCGCTCGTATTGGTTGCCCGTCGTGCCGAAACCGCAGAAGCGTGCGGGGCAGCCGACGTCCAGCCGGTACTTGCCACCGAAGTTCGCGAGGCCCGAGAACTGGAAGCCTGTCCAGTATGGGAAGTCCAGGATCCAGTTCAGCGTCACCTTGTCCTTCTCGTCGTTCGACGGGTGCCTCGGGATCCCCGCGGTGTTCGGGAACGCGAACAGGTCGCCGAGCGCGTCGACGCCTTCCAGTTCACGTTTGCCATGGTTCCACGACATGCCACCGCCCCAGCTCACGCCCTTCGTGCTCGCGGCCGCGCGATACGGACGCTCGACCACCAGCTGCAGCGCGTTATACCACGTCTTCGCGTCGTTGCTGGAGTAGATGAAGTTGCTGAAGCCGTGCGGTCCGAGATCGAAGTTGACGCAGCACCCACCGGTGTTGGTGAGGCCAAAGTTCGCCCAGTTCAGCACGAACAGGTCCGTCGTGCGCTCACCGACATAGGCCAGCGACGCCGCCCAGTCCCGGATGACCTGACGCACGCCGAGGTTGTAATGGTTCGACTTCGGCACCTTGGCTTCATTCGAGATGAACCACGCTTCGGGCACGCCGACGCTGTTCACGAGCGGGTCGAGCACCGCGCGGTTCGTCGTGAGATACGTGTCGCTCCACGCGACCTGGCCGGCGAGCGGCGCCACGCCGCGCGGCGCGAAGTTCACCGTGTAGCTCGGGTGCGTGAGCTTGAGCTTCTCATCCACGGCGGCGTCGAACAGCACGCGATCGTAATACATGCCCCAGCCGCCGAACACCGTCGTACGATCCTGGTCGTCGATCGCGTAAGAGAAGCCGACGCGCGGCTGTACGGCGCCGTAGAATGGTTTGCGGCGCTCCCCGTTGGCGATGTATTGCTCGAGGTCGAGCGGATGTGGCAGGTTCGCGTTATAGCGGGTCAGCGTGTCCACGGCCTTCTGCGGCGTGACGTAGTCGCTGTTCAGCATGTTGGTCTCGAAGTCCCAGCGCACGCCGAGATTCAGCGTGAGCTTGCGCATCGGCGTCCAGTCGTCCTGGACGTACATGCCGATTTCGGTGTTGTTGGTCTTGATGTTGGGATCGCCGGTGCCGTAGAACAGCTGATACGGCGTCGCGTAGTTGAACGTCTGCCCCCCGTTGTCCTGCCGGTACAGGAAGCGCGGCGTGCCGTCGTTGTCCTTGAGGATGTCGTAGTTGTTGAAGTCGACGCTCGCACCGCCCTTGATCACGTGTTGCCCGGCGGTGTTGAGCCCGGAGTAGGTGACATCGTTGCGGAGACCGATACGGTTCTGCTTGAAGTCCTGCGTCGAGAAATCGCTGCCGATCCGCGCGTCGCCGCCGGGCAGCTGGTAGATGCGCGAGGGAAGCCCGAGCGTTGCCGGACGCGGATTCCGCTGGAAGCGCGAGAAATCCAGCTTCGCTTCGTTCAGCCACGGACCGTTGAAGTAGTTGTGGCGTCCCGACACGACCAGGACGTTCTGCCGGTAATCCACCCCCGACTGGAACGAGCGGCCGCCGCTGAAGTCGCGGACGTCGGTCTCGTGCCGGTCGCTGACGCTCAGCTCCGCGTTCGAGTTGTTGTTGATCGCGTAGCTCGTCTTTCCGAACAGCAGTGTCTCGCGGAACGGTGAGGCGAACTGCCCGTTGTACTGCGCGAGGTTCACCGTGTCGAGTGCGGGGAAGCCCGCCGGGATCGTGGGGAAGGTGACCCGGCTGTTGCGGTCCTGATAGTTGCCTTCGTATGACGCGAAGTAGTGCATCTTGTCGCGGATGATCGGCCCGCCAATGCTGAACGCGGCCAACGTGCGCGAGTAATCGGGGCGCTTGAATGCGGAACCCAGCCCGTTCTTTTCCGCGCGCTGGAACGAGTCCAGCGCCACCATGCCCTGGTCCTGGAACGTGAAAAGGACCTGGCCCTCGAGGTTGTTGCTGCCCGTCTTCGTCGTCGCGGTGATGATCGCGCTCGAGGCCTTCTGGTATTCCGCCTTGAAGTTCTGGGCGATCACGCGGTACTCCTGGATCGCGTTGCGCGGGAACGGATTGCCGCGACTCGCGTCCTGTCCGGAGACGCCGCCCCCGGTGAGGTCGTTCTTGAAGCTGGTGCCGTCGATGAAGACGTTCACCTGGTTGGCGGGCTGGCCGCCACCCGAGAACGTCCGGAACTGCGTGTTGATCCGGTCTTCGGTGACCGTGATGCCCGGCGAGAGCTGCGCGAGGTCGAGGAAATTGCGGCTCGGCGTCGGCAGGTTCTCGAGCTGCTTCGTCGAGACATTGGTGGCAATCTCGGACGTGCGCGTCTCGATCGTGGCGGCGGTCACCTGGACGCCACCGAGCTGAACGCCCGCCTGCTGGAGCCGCATGTCGATGTCCAGCGTCTGTCCGATCTGGACCTGCACCGCGCGGGGGGCGGGCGGCGTGTAGCCGAGGCGGCGGACGGTGAGCTCATAACGCGCGGGGCGCAGTCCGGCGAGGAAGTAGTAGCCGGTCGGGGAGGTCGTGGCGGCGCGCTGGACGTTGGTCTCCACGTCTCGCGCGATGACCTGGGCTTCGCTGACGGCGGTGCCCTGACCGTCGGTGATGCGACCGCGGATGCTGCCCGTGCTGGTCTGTGCTCCGGCGCTGCCCACCACCGTGAGGAGTCCAGCGACTACGAGAAGTACCGTTGATCGCATATCTCGGAAGGTGTGCATGAGTCAACCTTGTTGGAGAAGGATGCGTCGTACGATCGTCGGAACCCCAACAATACTAGCGCTTGCTCAACGGGCGTTAAGCCCCTAAGAACCGTGTCATGAGATTGCCGCGACTCGGCCGCGTCGTGTTTGCCCACGTCTTCGCGTTCGCGATGACCGCTGCCTGCCGGCCCGACCTGAATGAAGTACCGCCCAGCCCGGTGCCGTTCGCGGCGAGCGCGGAGCAGAACGCGTTTCTCGACACCGTGCAGCACCGCACGTTCGACTGGTTCTGGGAGCTGACGAACGCGCAGAACGGCCTCGTCCCCGACCGCTGGCCGACCAAATCGTTTTCGAGCATTGCTGCCGTCGGATTCGGCCTCACTGCGTACGCGATCGGCGTCGAGCACGGGTGGGTCACGCGCCAGCAGGCGGCCGACCGCACGCTCAAGACGCTGCAGTTCTTCTGGACGGCGCCGCAGGGCGATGCGTCCGCCGGCATGACGGGTTACCGCGGCTGGTTCTACCACTTCCTGGACATGCAGACGGGCCAGCGCTTCGAGCACGTCGAGCTGTCCACGATCGACACCGGCCTCCTGCTCGGCGGCATCATGTTCTGCCGGGAATACTTCGATCAGGACAACGCGACGGAGCGCGATATCCGGCTGCTGGCGGACTCCATCTATAGAAGGGTGGACTGGCGATGGGCGCGCGACTCGCTGGCCGGTGAGCAGTCGCTCACCATGGGATGGAAGCCCGAACCCGCGGGCGACGTGAACGCGCGTGGCTTCATCAACAATCGGTGGATCGGGTATAACGAGGCGATGATCCTGTACGTCCTCGGCGTCGCGTCGCCGACGCATCCGCTGGAGCCCGGGTCATGGAATGCGTGGACGAAAGGCTACGTGTGGGACTCGTTCTACGGCATCCCCTTCGTGCAGTTCGCTCCGCTGTTTGCGCATCAGTATTCGCACACATGGATCGACTTCCGCGGCATCCAGGACGACTACATGCGGGGGAAGGGAATCGACTATTTCGAGAACTCCCGCCGTGCCACGCTGTCGCAGCGCGCGTACGCGATGGCGAATCCGAATCAGTGGCGCATTTATTCGGGAGACGTCTGGGGGCTCACCGCCAGCGACGGTCCCATGGACGGGAAGCTCACGATCGACGGCCGCGAGCGGCAGTTCCATACATACTGGGCACGCGGCGCGGGAGCGACCGAGGTCCCCGACGACGGCACCATCGAACCGACGGCGACCGGTGGGTCGATCCCATTCGCCCCGGAGATCACGATCCCCGCGTTGATGACCATGCGCCAGCGATACGGTGACAATCTCTTCGGCCGCTACGGATTCGTCGATGCGTTCAACCCCACACTGCGCGACAAGTCGCTCCAGGTGCCGCAAGGTCGCATCGCGGCCGACACCGCGTGGTTCGATACGGACTACCTCGGGATCGATCAGGGTCCCATCATCGCCATGATCGAGAACTACCGCACTGATTTCGTGTGGAAACTGATGCGACGCAGTCCGTACGTCGTGACCGGGTTGTGCAAGCTCGGATTCCGCGGCGGATGGCTGGACGGGAAGTGCTGACTCGCACCCTCACCGCTCGTCGCGCAGATTCCAGTTCATGAAGACTGTCTCGCGCGTCACCGCCTGCACGCTGGCGCTGCTGCTCGTCGTCGTCGCGGTCGCCGGCGCGCACGACATGTTCCTGAAGCCGTCCGAATTCTTCGTCGCCGAGAACAGCAGCGTTCTCGTGCGCGTGCTGAACGGCACGTTTTCAAAAAGCGAGAACTCCATCGCGCGTGCGCGGCTCGCGGATGTGAGCATCGTGACCACCGCGGACGGACGCTTTCGCGTGGACACGACGCAATGGGGTGTCGCCGGCGACACCAGCACCCTCATGGTGACGACACGCGCCACGGGGACGTACCTCATCGGCATGTCCACGAAACCGAGCATCATCGCGCTCAAGGCCAAGGACTTCAACGCGTATCTCACCGAGGACGGCATCCCCGACGTCCTCGCCGCGCGACGCAGGAATGGAGAGCTCGCGAAGGACGCGACGGAGCGCTACTCGAAGCACGTGAAAGCGCTGATCCAGGTGGGCGGTGCGCGGACCGACAGCTACAGTGCCGCGCTTGGTTATCCCGCGGAGATCATTCCGCTCGAGAATCCCTACACGCTGCGCCGCGGTACCTCGCTTCAGCTCAGGACGCTCGTGGACGGCAAGCCGGTGGCGAATCAGCTCGTGCAGTTCGGCGGACGCACCCCGACTGAAGGCCGCATCGAGCAACGCTCGGCGCGCACCGACTCCGCCGGCGTCGTGAAGGTCCCGTTGCGGCTCGCCGGCACGTGGTACGTGAAGTTCATCAACATGCAGCGCGTGCAGGGAGACTCGGTCGACTACGAGTCCAGATGGGCGACGCTGACCTTCGCCGTGCGCTGACGCTGCCGATCAGGGTCCGCCGCGCGGGAGCCGAAGCGTGAACGTCGAGCCGCGTCCCACATGGCTCGTGACGAGGATCTCACCGCCCATGGCGCGCGCGAGGTCGCGGCTGATCGCGAGACCGAGGCCCATGCCACTCGCGCGCTTGTTCTTGGCCTGCTCCAGCTGCACGAACGGCTCGAAGATGGACTCGAGCCGATCCGCGGGGATGCCGACACCCGTGTCACTCACGACGATCGATGCCGCATCGGGTTCTTCGAGCACTGACACGGTGACCTGCCCGCCCGATTCCGTGAACTTGACCGCATTGGTCAGCAGGTTCACCACGATCTGATTGAGGCGCTCAGCGTCCGTGCGGATGCTGAGATTCGGATCGGCGCCGAGGTACTGCCACGCGATCTTCTTCGCTTCTGCCTGCGGCGCGATGACGTCGGCGGCCTCGCGCACGATCTGATCGACGCTCGCATCGGCGAACTGATACTGCATCTTGCCCGCCTCGACGCGGGCGAACGTCAATACGTCCTCCACGAGTGCGAGCAGATGCTTCTGACTCCGCTCCAGCCGCTGGAGCGCCTCGAGCTGCGGCGCCGAGATGGGGCCGTGGATGCCCATCGACAGGAGCTGCGTGTACCCGGCGATGGCGTTGATCGGCGTGCGCAGCTCATGGCTCATCGCCGCGAGGAAATCCATCTTCGCGCGATTGGCGATCTCGGCGGCGGCGCGCGCGACGCGTGCATCCTCGTAGAGCCGCGCGTTATCGATCGCGATGGCAGCGCGCGACGCGAGGCGCTCGGCGAGCCCGAGATCCTCGGCCGTATAGCGATAGGGGGAGTCGGATGCGATGAACGTAATCGCGCCGAGCGTGCGGCCCCGCGCGCGCATCGGCACGATCATCACGGAGCGGATGTTGAGCTCCTGGAGAACGCGGCGCTCTTCCTCGGAGGTTGTCGTGGCCTGGAGCATCGCCTTCGTGATGGCCGGGTAGAACTCCGATTTGCCGGTACGCAGCACCTGCGGGACCCCGGTCGGGCTCTCGGAACGCGGCGGATGCAACCGGTTCCACTCCCTCGCCCATTGCACACGCTCGGGATCGCGGTGCGCGACGACGAGGTTCGAGTGGCGCCCGGTATCGTCGCCGATCGCGATGGATACCCAGTCGGCGATCGACGCGACGCACAGGTTGGCCAGCGTCGTGAGCGTGACGTTGTAGTCGAGTGACGACGCGAGCGCTTCCGACGCCTCCGCCAGCAATCGTTGCGACTCCTGGGCGCGGTGGGTGTCGGTGATGTCCTGCGCGCTGCCCACCATGCGCACGACCTCGCCGCGCTCGTTCTTCACGGGCCGGCCGCGGGCACGCACCCAGCGCAGCGTACCATCCGGTCGCATGATGCGGTGCTCCAACGTGAAAGGACTGCCCGTCCTGACGGTCTCCGCGAGCACGTCATCGATACGCGGGCGGTCGTCAGGATGCACGAAACGGCGCATCGCCTCGCGCTCGACGGGCGTCCCAGGCTCCGCGCCGTACACGCGGTACATCTCGTCGGACCAGGTGATCTCGCCGGTCCTGAAGTCGCGCTCCCACGAGCCCACCTGCGCACTGCGCTGCGCTTCCTCGAGGAAGTCGCGGCTGCGTTCGAGCTCCGCCGCCTGCGATTCGAGCTGCGTCCGCGCTTCGTCGAGCGCGTCCGCATGTCGGAGTGCCCTGGCCTGGGTGCGACGGTGCGAGTCGCTCAGCCAACTAATGAACGCGCCGGCCGCGCCGAAGATGATGAGCGGTGCGACGTCGCGGCCGTTGAGGAACACCCGCCCGCGCGGCTCCAGAAAGAAATAGTCCAGCGACAGGATGCTGAGCAGGGTCGCGACGAGGGCAGGGCCGAGCCCCCCGTACCAGGCAATCAGCGTGATCGCCGCGTAGAACAACACACCAAGCGTGGGCTGCAGCAGCGGCTCGAGCGCGCGGGTGAGCGTCGCGACGAGCAGGACCAGCGCGATCGCCACGACGTATCCTGTCCAGCCGCGGTGGATCAGCGGCAGCCAGCCCGGGCTCGACGTGCGGAGCGACGGCCCGCTCTCGCGCTTGGATCTGATCCGGTGCAGTGACGTATGCTCGAGATGCGCCTGGCGTGGCGGCGGCGTCTGCAGCGATGAGTCTGATGCGTCAGGCGCCGGGTCGCTTGCTGCAGGCACGTCCGTTATAGCCACACGGGAAGTCTACTCGTAACATCACCCGGCTGCGACCGCGGCCCGGCGTTATACTAGGTCCGTGTCCGCGCCTCCGGTCAATCCCGCAGCGACGCCAACGCCGACGTCCTCCTCCTTGTCGGCCGGCATCTCACCATTGGCGTCGAATCCAGCGATGTCAGTCACCGGTGAAACGGCCGTCCCCGTTCCAGCCGCAGTTGCCGGCGCGCCGGGGCGCCGGAAGTTCGATCGCTCCATCGTCGAGGGACCGCTGCGCCAAGCGGTGTGGAGGTTGGCATGGCCGACGATGCTGGCGAACATCATCGGCGGACTGCAGGGGATCATCGACCACATCATGGTCGGCAACTTCGTGGGGTTCACCGGGAACGCGGCGATCGGCGTGAGCTGGCAGATCTTTCTCGTCGTCATCGTGTTCATGACCTCCGTGTTCACCGGGATGAGCGTGCTCGTTGCCCGCTTCTCGGGTGCCGGCGATCACGAGAAAGCCGATCGCACGGTGTATCAGGCATTC
>Ga0066652_100002482_pt1 | contig 10145 bp, 8 predicted proteins | sample GraSoiAngelo_101_FD_71413 | JGI IMG/M metagenome (GOLD analysis project Ga0066652, IMG submission 71413) | Grasslands soil microbial communities from the Angelo Coastal Reserve, California, USA - 14_0903_02_30cm | ecosystem: Environmental > Terrestrial > Soil > Grasslands | place: USA... | reverse complement strand
TGGCCAACGTAGGCCTGGCGCTTGTACGGCTCCATGTTCGCGAGCTCGTAGACCGTGTGCGAGAGGTGCGCGAGCTTCTTGAGCTGCTCCGCGCTCACACATTGGTAGCCGAGCTTGATCTGTAGATTCGGGATCACGGAGCAGAGGTTCGCGTTGCCGCAGCGCTCGCCGAAGCCGTTGATCGTGCCCTGCACCTGCGTCGCGCCGGCGCCGACCGCGGCGAGTGAGTTCGCGACCGCGAGCTCGCAGTCGTTGTGACAGTGGATGCCGAGCCTCTTGTGCACCTTGAGCGCGGCCTGCACGGCCGGCACGATCTCGCCCGGCATGCTGCCGCCGCGCGTGTCGCAGAGCGCGAGCACGTCGGCGCCGGCCTCGGCCGCGGCGCGCAGGCACTCGAGCCCGCGCTCGGGGTCGGCCTTGAAGCCGTCGAAGAAGTGCTCGGCGTCGAAGATCACCTCGTCGACGCGCTGCTTCAAATACGCGATCGACTCGCCGATCACGTCCAAGTTCTGCTGCCGCGAGATCTTGAGGTCCTCCTGCACGTGCAGCTGCCAGGTCTTGCCGACGATCGTGACGACCGGCGTTTCCGCTTTCAGCAGCTGGCGCAGGTTGAGATCATCCGCGGCCGCGACGTTCGCGCGCCGCGTCGAGCCGAACGCCGCGACGCGCGCGTGCTTCAGGTTCAGCCTGCGGACCGCCGTGAAGAATTCCTCATCGCGCGGGTTCGAGCCGGGCCAGCCGCCCTCGACGTAGCCGATCCCGCACGCGTCGAGCTCTTCCGCGATCCGGAGCTTGTCGTGCAGCGTGAACGCGACGTCCTCGGACTGCGTGCCGTCGCGCAGCGTCGTGTCGTAGATGGCGATTCGTGTCATCGGGGAACTCGGTATTCCGCGCGTGCGTCGGGCCGCTCGGCGCGAATACTAACATCGACGGCGCCGGCGCAGCGCCGCTTGAGCGGGCTCAGCGGCGCCGATGCCGCAGCTGCATCGCGGTCGGCCGGCCGTCGCCGGTCGGCTGGTACCAGACGCTGAAGTCCTTGAGCGCGGTCTCGAACGCGGCGACGGGATCGGGGCTCTGCTGAACGTCGAACGCGTCGAAGCCCGTGCGCAGCATGAAGAACAGCTGCTCCATGAGCACGTCGCCGACCGCGCGCAGCTCGCCCTTGAAGCCGTAACGCTCGCGCAGGAGCCGCGCGTAGGAGTACGCGCGGCCGTCGCGAAACTTCGGGAACTCGAGCGCCATCACGGCGAAGTGCTGCACGTCGTCCGCGATCGCTTCGGGCGATTGGTCGCTGTGCAAACGGATCCCGAGCGGCGTGCCGCGGGCGAGCAGCGCGTCGCGCTGCGCCTGCCACTGCGCGAGGCTCACGATGACTGACCCCGACGGCGGGATCGCGTCGGCGCCGCTCGCGTCGACGAACGGATCCTCGACCCGCTTGCCTGCCTTGATCAGCGCCATCAGGCCGCGTGCGCCTCGGCGTCGGCCCCGTAGACGGAGGCCTTGAACGGCTCGATGCCGACGCGCCGATAGGTGTCGATGAAGCGCTCGTCGTGCTCGCGCATCGTGAGATACGTGTCGACGATCTTGCGGATCGCACGCGGCACCTCGGCCTGCGGCAAGCCCGGACCGAGCCGGTCGCCGAGCGAGGCGCGCTGGTCCGACGAGCCGCCGAGCGTGAGCTGGAAGAACTCCTCGCCGCGCTTGTCGACGCCCAAGATCCCGATGTGCCCGACGTGATGGTGCCCGCACGCGTTCATGCAGCCCGAGATGTTGATCGTGAAGTGGCCGATCCTCTGGAGCTCGTCCAAGTCCGTGAACGCGTGGGCGATGTCCTGTGCGATCGGGATCGAGCGCGCGTTCGCGAGCGCGCAATAGTCGAGCCCGGGGCAGCAGATGATGTCGGTCAGGAGCCCCAAGTTCGGCGTCGCGAGCTCGAGCGCGACGAGCTTCTGCCAGAGCTCGTGCACCTCGCTCTGCTTCACGTCGACGAGCACGAGGTTCTGGCGGTGGTTCACGCGGATCTCGCCGAAGCTGTAGCGGTCGGCGAGATCGGCGATCGCCTCCATCGTCTCGGCCGTGACGTCGCCCGGCACGCGGCCCGGGGCCTTGAGCGTGACGTTCACGATCGCGTAGCCGGGCACCTTGTGCTCGACGACGTTGCCGCGCATCCAGCGATCGAAGCGGCGATCGTCTTTGCGCAGCGCGGCGAGCTCCGCGGTCCGGTCCGCGAGCTTCTCGTAGGCCGGCGGCGCGAAATACGCGTTGATCCGCTCGATCTCGTCGTCCGGAACCTTGAGCGTGCCGTTCTTCGTGAGCTCCCACTCCTTGTCGACGAGCTCTCGATACTTGTCGATGCCCATCTGGTTCACGATGATCTTGATCCGCGCCTTGTGGATGTTGTCGCGGCGGCCGAGCATGTTGTACACGCGCAGGATCGCCTCGACGTACGAGAGCAGGTGCTCCGGCGCGAGCCACTTGCGGATCGTCTGGCCGATGTACGGCGTGCGGCCGAGCCCGCCGCCGACGAGCACCTCGAAACCGATCTCGCCCTGCTCGTTCTTGTGCATCCGTAGGCCGATGTCGTGGATCGCGACGGCCGCGCGGTCGTTCGGCGAGCCCGTGACCGCGATCTTGAACTTGCGCGGCAAGTACGAGAACTCGGGATGCAGGAACGAGTACTGGCGCAGCAGCTCGCAGTAGACGCGCGGATCGGCGAGCTCGTCCTTCGCGCGGCCCGCGTATTGATCCGACGTGATGTTGCGGACGCAATTGCCCGAGGACTGGATCGACGTGACCTCCACCGCGGCGAGGTCCGCGATCGCATCGGGCGCTTCGGCGAGCTTGATCCAGTTGTACTGGATGTTCTGGCGCGTCGTGAAGTGCCCGAAGCCCCGATCGTACTTGCGCGCGACGTGCGCGAACTGGCGCATCTGCCGCGACGAGAGCGTGCCGTAGGGCACGTTCACGCGCAGCATGTAGGCGTGCAGCTGCAGATACAGACCGTTCATGAGCCGCAGCGGCCGGAACTGATCCTCGTTGAGCTCGCCCGCGAGCCGGCGCTTCACCTGACGGCGAAACTGCGCGACGCGCTGCGCGACGAACTGCTGGTCGAACTCATCGTACCGATACATGCGCTATTCCTTGGTGTCCTTCCGAACCCGGGTGGCTCCCTGCTCCCGGCGATCGCCGGCTCCCGGGGCGACGCCGGGCAGCGGCGCCGCGCCTCCGTCGGCCAGATCCGTTCGGACCGTCGGCCCGAATGCCCGGATCGCCTCACGGATCTCGGTCGGCCGCACTCGCCCATCCTCCACCGTGACCTGAATCAGGAGCGGATCGATGACCTCGCAGCGCGCCTCGAGCTGCTTCGCGACTGCGAGCAGCCGCTGCGCCTCGGCGTCGTCGTCGATCACGACGCCCCCGCCGATCGCGGGGGTCCATGTCTCGCCCTGATCCAGGAACACGACCGCACCGTCGATCAGGCGGTTCGCGATGATCATCTGCGGCATCGAGCGGTCCGGACCGGGTCTAGAAAGGGGCCATTCTACATGCCCGATCCGCACGTCCGGTTATAAGAAACGCGACATTGGATATTCCGCCGGGCCGAGAGGCGCGGACGGATCAGGCCGGGACGATCCCGCTCCGGCCCGTGAAGGGCACGACCGCGTGCGGCTTGCCGCCCTGCCACTGCGCGAGCCACGCGAGGAAGTCGGCCGGCGGCAACGGCTTGCCGATGTAGTAGCCCTGCGCGTACTCGCAGCCGAACGACGCGAGCCGCGCGAGCGCCTCGGCGTTCTCGACGCCCTCGGCGACCGCACTTAAACCCAGCTCGTGCGCGAGATCGATCGTCGTGCGGACGATCGCCTCGTCCTTGCGGTCGTGCAGCGCCTGCACGAACGAGCGATCGATCTTGAGCTCGTCGACCGGCAGCCGCCTGAGCTGCGCGAGAGCGGACTGCCCCGTGCCGAAGTCGTCGATCGAGATCCGGAATCCGAGCTCGTGGATGCACGAGACGACCGCGAGCGAGGTGTGGAGGTTGTGCATGATCGCGCTCTCGGTGACCTCGAGCGTGAGCTGGCTCGGCGGCAGCGCATGCTGCTTCACGATGTCGAGCAGGAAGTACGGCAGATACTCGTCGCCGAGGTCGTCGACCGAGATGTTGACCGCGACCGTGAGCTTCACGCCCTGCGCGCGCCACGCGGCCGCCTGCGCGACGGCCGCGCGCAGCACCCAGCGCGTCAAGAGCGCGATCGCGCCGGCCTGCTCGATCGCGCCGACGAACCCGTCCGGCATCAGGAAGCCGAGCTCGGGGTGCTGCCAGCGCACGAGCGCCTCGACGCCGTAGACCTCGCGCGTGGTGCACTCGATCTTCGGCTGGAACGCGAGGCGCAGCTCGTTGCGCTCGATCGCGAGCGGGAAGTCGCCGACGATCCGGATCAGGCGCCGCGGCCGATCCTCTTGCCCGAGCCGATAGATCGCGCTCGTCTCGTGGCGCGCGAGCGCGTCGGCGCGTGCGCTCGACGCGCGCCAGCAAAGCTCCGCGGGATCGCGGCTGTGCTCGGGGTAGCACGCGATGCCCGCGGTCGCGGCGAGCGCGATCGTCGCGCCGTCGACGCGGACGCCGGCGCGTAGCAGGCCCGTCTGAAGATCGACCCACTGGACCGCCTGCTGCGCGTCGTAACCCGGCAAGCCGACGATGAACTCCTGGCCGCTCAAGTGGCCGAGGATCTGACCCTCGGCGACGCGCTCGCGCAGCAGCGCCGCGGCGAGCTTCACCGCCTGCTCGCCCGCGTGGTGGCCGAGCGAGGACACGATGCCGTCGAAGCGATCGAGCGCGAGGCTCACGACGGCCACGCGCGGCTCGCGCTCGATCGCCTCGCGGAGCCGGGTCATCAAGAGCTCGCGATTCGGCAGGCCCGACAAGCCGTCGTGATGGGCCTGATGGTAGATGCGCCGCTCACGGTCCGCGATCGCGTGCTGCATCGCGTTGAAGCTCGCCGCGAGCTCGCCGAGCTCGTTCGACGAGCGCACGGCGATCTCCTCGGTGTAGACGCCCTCGCGCAGGCGCCGCGCGGCCGCGACGAGATCCTGCACGGGCCGCGTGACAGTGTTCGCGAGCCAGAAAGAGCCGCCGATCGCGAGCGCGAGCGACAGGCCCGTGATGATCAGCAGAATGTTGCGGATCCCGCGATACGACTCGGTCGCCTCTTCCATCGACAGCTGCAACGCGACGTGCACGTCGCCCGCATCGTTGAGGAACGGCCGCAGCAGCGACAGATACGCGGCGCGCTGCGTGCCGGTCTGCTGCGCGTCATAGCGCGCGGCATCGAGACCCGACAGCGCCGTGCCGAGGTCGTCGTGCGGGAGAGTCGAAACCAAGATGCGCGGCACGGAGCCCGTGAAGCGCACGAACGAGACCGCGAGGCCGGTCAGGCTCTGGAGCTTCGCGGCGAGCGCCTCGTCGATCGGAAAGCCGAGCATCACCCACGCGACGGTCACGGGCGCGCGTACCGGGACGGTCACCGTCTGATAGGGAACGCCGCCGAGATAGACGACGCTCTCGGGCGACGCGCCCTCGCGCAGCGGCGTAAAGCCCGACAGTGCGTCGTCGGTCGAGCTCACGACCACGTTGCCATCGGCATCGAACAGGACCGCAACCGTGGCGTGGACGCGGCCCGCATGGTTGATCAGGGCCGAGCGAATCGTTGGATGATCGCGGTGATCGCGGCTCGCAACCGCTTGCTTGAACCCGTAGTCGGAGACGAGGACGTTGACCGTCGTGAGGAGCTGCTCCGCGCGGTTGTGCATGTACTCGTCGAACTGCACGCCTGCGAGGCCGACGGTCTGCTGCGCGCGCTCGTCGACGTCGCTGCGGATCGCATTGAGGACCGGAAACAAAGCCACGAGCTGGATCGCCATCACGAGCGCGACGGCGAGCAGCAGCACTTTGTGCCGGAAGCTGAACTGCCTCATCGGACCCCGCGCCCGCGCACCGCGGCGCGGCGATCGGCAGAAACTGCAACGCAGTTAGCGATGCTACCGACAGCGCGCCGTCTGGAGTGTGCGACGGGTCACGGTTAAAGCGCTCGGCGGCGGCCTAACATATTGCCCTGCTTAGCTAAATCGCGAGCCCCGCATGGCGCCCGCCGAGCTTCGGTCGAGCAAGTCGCGCAGCGCGGTATCGATACTGGCGCTCCTGATCGGCGCCCCTGCGGCAGCAGGCGTGCTGCGCGTCAACGTCGTCGACGAGCACGGCCAACCGATCGAGCACGTAGCGGTCTACGCCGTGCCGAGCAAACCGGTGGCGGTCGCGGCAGGGGCCGCGAACGCGAGCATGGACCAAGCCCACAGCGCGTTCGTGCCGCACGTGCTGATCGTGCAGACAGGCACGTCCGTCTTGTTCCCGAACAACGACGTCGTGAGCCATCACGTCTATTCGTTCTCCGACGCCAAGACGTTCGAGCTCGGTCTGTACAAGGGCAATGCGCATCCCCCGGTCTTGTTCGACCGCCCCGGCCTCGTCGTCCTCGGCTGCAACATCCACGACGGCATGCTCGGCTACATCCTGGTCGTGGACACGCCGCACTTCGCCGAGACGGATGCGCAAGGCGCGCTCTCGCTGGCGGGCCTGCATGCCGACGCCTATCAGGTGCACGTCTGGACGCCGCGGCTGCGGCCGAACGACATGCCGGCGGTGAAGGAGATCGTGATCGCAGCCGACGGCGCTCAGTCGCTCACGTTCAAGCTCGAAGGCAAGCTGCTCCCGGACCGCGATCGCGACCTGCGCACGAGCTCGACGCTCCCATGGGAACGCTACTGACACGCGCCGCGGTCGCGGCTGCACTCGTCACCCTCGCCGGTGCCGCGCTCGCGCAAGAGGCGAGCGATCGCAACCGCTTTGAGCTCGAGATCGACGCGAGTTACGTCGCGGCCGACAGCCCGTTCAACTCGTGGACCGAACGCGGGCTCGGCAAGCTCCGCTACTCCGAGTCGAACGACGGGCTGAAGTCCACGCGCTTGCTCGCCCTGTATCGCGGCCGGATCGCCGAGACGTTGTCGGCGACCGTGATCGCCGATTACCAAGACGACGCGTCCTCGGGCGTGGACGTGACGGAGGCCTACATGGACTGGCGGCCGATCCCGAAATCGGCGAATCAGCAGCAAGTCCGCTTCGGCGCGTTCTACCCGCCGTTCTCGCTCGAGAACGCGGAGCTCGGTTGGCAAAGCCCGTTCACGTACTCGTACTCCGCCGTCAACACTTGGCTCGGCGAGGAGATACGCCCGATCGGCATCGAGTGGTCCCTGCACAGGCACTTGGGCTTCGCGGGCTCGCCGCACGAGCTGCGCGTCTTCGCGTCCGCGTTCTACGGCAACGACCCGGCCGGCACGCTGCTGTTCTGGCGCGGCTGGTCGCTGCACGACCGGCAGACTCGACTCGACGACAAGCTGCCGATGCCGCCGCACCCGATCTGGGACTACACCGGCGCCGTAGTCGGGTACTACGACCAGACGGTCGAGCCGGTCGCCGAGACCGACCACGAGCCGGGCGCCTACGCGGGGCTCGAGTGGCGCTACGCGCGTCGCGTTCTCGTGCAGCTCGCGCGCTACGAGAACCGCGCCGACCCGTACTCGTTCTCGGGCGGCCAGTGGGGCTGGGACACCGAATTCACGCATCTCGGCGTGCAGGTGAGCCTACCGGGGCAGCTCGGCCTCGTCGCGCAGTGGCTCGAGGGCAAGACGTACTGGGTCCAGGGCGCGGGCGCGAACGGCACGCTGACGCCATTCGCCTCGCTCGTCGGCGACGCGTTCAGCGGCAAGTTCTTGCTGCTCACGCGCCTGGTCAACGGCTCGCACCGCGTATCCCTGCGTTACGACGCGTTCGACATGCACCGCGAACAGGGCCAGCCCGCGATCGAGTCGGACCACGGCGACGCCTGGACGCTCGCGTACCGCTACGAGCACTCGGCGCACTGGAGCGGCGGCGTCGAGTGGCTCCGGATCGCCTCGAGCCGCGAGCCGTGGGAGTACTACTACGCGGCGCCCGAGGACGCCGTGGAGACCTCGGTGCGCCTCGTCGTGAGCTATCGAGTGGGCACCGCGCCGCGCTAACGCGGCCGACACCCGCCTTTTATCAAAGTGTGACGCAATCCACAGAATCTGTGGATAACGCTGTGGAAAAGGACTTGAAACAGGGCACGCGCGCGGCCAGCGTCGCGCGCCTCGTTGCTTTGGTCAAAAAAGCGTCACGTTGGCTCGAGCCTGTCGCCATCGAGCGACTACGCGGGCCGGCGCACTCGCCGTACGGGATTTGCCGAGCACTCCCCACGCGGTTACGCCGCATGTGCGCGCACGACTTGGACTGTGGACAAAACCGGCTAGCGCAGCGGTAGGTCGTCCGTGAGCCAGGTCGGGCTCGCGAAGCGCCGCTGCTCGACCCGGATCGCGACGTCGTTGATGCTCGCCTCGCGCCGGCGCATGAGGCCGTTGTCCTCGAACTCCCAGAGCTCGTTGCCGTACGAGCGGAACCAGCGGCCGGCGGCGTCGTGCCACTCGTATTGGAAGCGGACGGCGATCCGGCGCTCCGCGAACGCCCAGAGCGCCTTGCGGAGCCGGTAGTCGAGCTCGCGCGCCCATTTGCGCGCGAGGAAACGCTTGATCTCGGCGCGACCGCGGATGAACTCATCGCGATTGCGCCATTGCGAGTCTTCGGTATAGGCGGACGCGACGCGCTCGGGGTCGCGGCTGTTCCAGGCGTCCTCGGCGGCCTTCACTTTGGTCCTCGCCGTCTCCTCGGAGAACGGCGGGAACGGAGGTCGGCCTTCGGCGGCGCTCATTCTCCGCGCGGCTCTTCGGGCGGGCCGCCGCCCCACTTCTCCCGATGCGCCTCCTCGGCCGCGCGTTGCACGTCCGCGTGCCGGCGGCTCAGCAGCAGGCTGCCGGGCGGGCACACTCGGGCCCGAATCAGGCCGAGATCCGCCGCAGCGTCGAACAAGCTCGGATACCATTGCCTCCACCGCGGCAGCAGCAGCTCGACCTGCTCGCGCAGGCTCGCGGCTTCGCTCTTACGAACGGTGCGCATCGGCCCGAATCTATACGAGCGCGCCGGGCGTCGCAACGAACGGAGTTTGGCGCGGGTCTCAAAACTGGAGAAAACTAGAGCGTCTCGACCGCGCGGCGCGGACACTGCTAGGTTAGGCGGCGCAAAAATTTCGAGCCTCGGAGCTCGTCATGCTGTTCGGTGAGATCGTGATCGTCGCTCTACAGTCGATTCGCGCAAATCTATTTCGCGCGATGCTCACCATGCTCGGAATCATCATCGGCGTGGGCGCCGTGATCACGATGCTCGCCGCCGGCGCCGGCGCGCAGAAGCGAATCGACGAGCAGATCGCCTCGCTCGGCGCGAACGTGCTGACCATCAACACGTCGACGTTCTTCGCGGGCGGCGTTTCCCGCGAAGGTCAGAGTCTCGTGATCGACGACGCGAATGCGCTGCGCAGCGACAGCCTCTACCTCGACGCGGTCGTGCCGGAGATGCAGAACCGCGGCCAGCTCAAGCTCGAGAACGTGAACACCAACGCCCGCTTGTCCGGCACGACCTACGAGTACCCGGGCGTCTTCAATTACAAGCTCGCGGTCGGCCGGTTCTTCAACGCGGACGAGGACGGCGAGCGCAAGCGCGTAGTCGTGCTCGGCTCCGATGTCCCGCAACGGCTCGACAAGAAGCCGGAGGATCTCGTCGGCAAGATCATCGCCGTGAACGGCCAGCCGTTCGAGATCATCGGCATCTTCGAGAGCATCGGTGGCGGGTTCGGCAACAACAACCCCGACTCGGCGGCGTTCATCCCGCTGCGCACGGCCGAGCAGCGCGTAATGGGGAAGAAGAAGATCGACAACATCAGCGTCCGAGTGAAGGCCGACGCATCGCTCGAACGCGCGATGGTCGACATCGAGCGCGTCTTGCGTCGCGACCACAAGATCATGCCGGGCCGCGCGAACGACTTCGCGATCATCGACCGGCGCGAGTTCCTGACGACCCAGCAACAGGCACAAGCGACGTTCACGATCCTGCTCGCGAGCATCGCGGGCGTGAGCCTGCTCGTCGGCGGCATCGGCATCATGAACATCATGCTCGTGAGCGTGACCGAACG
>Ga0066652_100002481_pt1 | contig 10145 bp, 7 predicted proteins | sample GraSoiAngelo_101_FD_71413 | JGI IMG/M metagenome (GOLD analysis project Ga0066652, IMG submission 71413) | Grasslands soil microbial communities from the Angelo Coastal Reserve, California, USA - 14_0903_02_30cm | ecosystem: Environmental > Terrestrial > Soil > Grasslands | place: USA... | reverse complement strand
TGGGTTATGGAATTCTTTATCTCCATTGGAATGCCGATTGGCAACATTATATCATTAGTATTGGTGGATGTTTATTATTTCAATATGCAGCTGATTCAATTAAATCAAAGAGATTTTTAAAGCTAAATGAATTTGACCGATGGGGCTTCAGCGTACTCATTAGCGCCATGAGCCTTTGCCTTTTATTAAAAACAAATGATTGGTATGTGAGTTTGCTTGCATCTTTTCTGACTGTTGCTTCAAAATATGTTCTTCGGTTTAATCAAAAACACATTTTCAATCCCTCCGCCTTTGGGATTGTAGCAACGTTACTTCTTACAAAAGATGCTTGGTTGAGCCCGGGTCAATGGGGAAGTAATGCAGTCATCTTTTTTGGAGTGGTAACATTCGGAACGATCGTAGTAACCAGAGTGCAAAAATTAGATGTCAGCCTCGCCTTCTTGTTAATTTTTATTGGTTTGCTTTATTGGCGACAAGTGTATGTGCTTGGTTGGCCGATGGACTATTTCATTCATTCAGTAAGCACAGGCAGCTTGTTGCTCTTTACCTTTTTCATGATCAGCGATCCAAGAACTTCGCCCAATCATCCAATAGCAAGAATCATCTGGGCTGTTTTTATTGCTGCTGTTTCGTTTTATCTCGCGGCATTTAAATGGAAATATAATACGCCGGTTTGGATATTGGTAGCAGCAGCACCACTTATCCCACTCCTTGATAAAGTTTTTAAAGCAAAAGCGTTTCACTGGACATCAACAATTATTCAATTCAACCTCATTAATAAACTAAAACAAATAGTCATGAAGCCTATAATGAAAAAAGGAGCTGCGATGATCTTATTGTCAGCAATGATAACTCACGAGGCTGCCGCCTTTTGTGGATTTTATGTAAGCAAAGCAGATGGCACGTTGAAAAACAAAACATCACAGGTTATACTTGTAAGAGATGGTAATCGAAATGTGATCACTATGTACAATGATTTCAAAGGGAATTTTAAAGATTTTGCAATGGTAGTTCCGGTACCGGTAGTGTTGCAAAAGAAAGATATTAAAGTGGTGGATCAGGCCATCTTCAATACATTGAATGAATATAGCAAGCCACGATTGGTAGAATATTATGATCAGAATCCGTGTAATCAATATGATATGCTAAAAGAAAATGCGTTACCAGGAATGGTTCCGGGCATCACGATAAGAGGAAGTAAATCGCTTTCAAAAGAAGATAAGGATTTGGGTGTAAAAGTCGAAGCCAAATATCTAGTCGGCGAATATGATATTCTTATTCTTTCCGCAAAAGAATCGTCTGGTTTAAAAACCTGGCTGGAAGAAAATGGTTATAAAATTCCTGCCGGTGCAGATGAAGTATTAGAGCCTTATATAAAAAGCAATTTGAAATTCTTTGTGGTAAAAGTAAATGACGAAGAAAAGAAGAAACTGCCTGGAAATTTTCTACGTCCGATCCAAATTAGTTTCACCTCTCCAAAATTCATGTTACCCATTCGGTTGGGAATGGCCAATGCTGATGGCGACCAGGATATGATCGTGTATGCATTTACAAAAAAAGGAAGAATCGAAACTACTAATTACAGAACCGTATCTCTGCCGACAGGAAAAAATATTCCGTTGTTTGTAAAAAATAATTTTGGAAACTTTTATGCCAACCTTTTCCAGAACCAATGGGATAAAGAAGGTAAGGCGCTTGCCATGTTAGAATATGCATGGGATGTGAGTCCAAAGAATTTTGTGAAATGCGATCCTTGCGTAGCAACTGCGCCTTCAACACAGGATCTTGTACAAGCAGGTGTCTGGTGGATCAATCGTGACTGGACAAATTATGATGATGTGTACGATAATGACGATTATTCCGATAAGGTTTATTTCACAAGATTGCATATTCGTTATAACAGAAGATCATTTCCGCAGGACCTTATGTTCCAGGTTACTCCAAATACTGATAATTACCAGGCAAGATATGTGATCACCCATCCTGCAACCGGAGATTTTAATTGTGAAGCAGGCAAAAAATATTTAAAAGAATTAAAACAACGCAGAGCAGATGAACTGGAGATGCTTACCTACCTGACAGGAAAAGGTTATAGTGATTGGGACGTGGTATCAGAACAACCAGAAGAAAAGTATGTACCGAGAGAAGCATCATATGCATCTATTGCAACTTTAATTCAAAACAAACCTAAAAAAGATAAAGGAATTTTGGTTGCAACAGTAAGTGTGATAGGATTAATTTCTCTTGCTGGTTTTAGGCGTAAAAAAGATAATAGATAAGTCTTCAATTGTAGGGGCCATATAGTAGCCCCTACTGTTTATTTTAAATACCAGTTCTTATATCGCATCAATGCTTCTATAAAATAATAATCGGCATAAGTAAGGGGTACATCTATTTCTGATTTTCCCGGTAAATGACCAACACTATGTTTTAAGACAAATCCACCATTAGTATTTACAGCAGCCCGGTATACTGAAGAAAGATTTTTTAGAATAGTTGTTGCAGTATTTAAATATTCTTTACGCTGCTGTTCGTTCGAATATTTAGCCAATTCTAATAAAGCTGAACACATGATCGATGCTGCAGATGCATCACGATAAGTATTTGGAATATCTGTCGCATCATAATCCCAATAAGGAATTTTATCTGCAGGCATATTTTTATGATGTAATAAAAAATTTGCTATATTATTCGCTTCATTCAAATATTCTTCCATTCCTGTTTCCCGATACATCATAGTAAAACCATATAAACCCCATGATTGACCCCGTGCCCATGCAGATTCATCAAATGCACCTTGTGCCGTGTATCCTTTGATCTTTTTGCCAGTTATCGTATCATAATCGATGAGATGATATGAACTGAAATCATTTCGATAATGATTTTTTAGAGTTGTGTTTGCATGTGTAACGGCGATCTTATAAAAAGTTGAATCACCGCTAAGCTTTGTCATCTCGCACAAAAATTCAAGATTCATCATGTTGTCTACAATTACCGGGAATTGCCATCGGCTATTAGTATTCCAGGATTTAATACATCCTATTATCGGATTAAACCTTGTTGATAAAGATCGTGCACCCGTGATCATTACATTCTTGTAAGAATTATCTTTTGTAAGCCGGTACCCGTTTCCGTAACTGCAATAAAGCATAAACCCAAGATCGTGAGTACCTGTATTATTTTTTTCTTTTTCCAATAAAGCCGTGGTTCGTATCGCTTCTTTTTTCAGGCTTTCGTCCTTTGAGTAACCATACAAATACCATAAAGCACCCGGATAAAAACCACTGCACCACCAATCGGTTCCCGAAACAATGAGTTCATTCTTTACAGAATCATAACTGCGGGGCAATTTATCAGCAGGCAATAATTTCTGCATGTATTTAAATTGTTTAACGGCCAACTGCAGATCTTCATCAACCAATTTTTTCATTTCCTGCTTTGATGATTGAGAAAGAGCTTGAAAAAAAATAAACAATACAGCGATTGTGATAAATATTTTATCTCCGATCATTCTTTTCATAATGATATTTATTTTGCTTTTGCAAATAGCCTTTCTTTCATTTTTTTATCATGGCCGTAAACATCTTCGCGGAAATTTAATTTACCATCCCTGTCAACCCAGGCAGTAAAATAGCCAATGAAAACAGGAATAGGTTCTTTTATAGTATAGTATTGTTCTTTCCCGGCATTCATTGCCTTTGTTATTTTTAATGAATCCCATTTTGCATCATTTCGTAAAATATATTGTGCAACTCTTTTTGGCTCACTAAGTCGGATACATCCATGACTAAAAGCTCTTTTATCTTCATTAAAAAGACTTTTGGACGGAGTATCATGCAGATAAATGTTGTACGTATTAGGAAACAAAAATTTAACCTGTCCAAGGGAGTTCCAGGGTCCCGGTTTTTGCCTTACACCATTTCCATTCCACTCCATGTGGTGGTTCGCCAAATAATTTTTATTCTTTGCTATGCCTGGTAATATTTCCTTTTTTAATATTGAGGGCGGAACATTCCAATAAGGACTAAAAACAACATACTTTAAATTCCCCGTAAAGATCACCGTATTATTTGCTGCACTACCAACCACAACATTTGAGCTCCAGCTATATTTTCCTTTATCATATACATGCAATCGAAACTCCGGTATATTCACCAGGAAGTAATCAGTAGATGGTTCGGCAGGTAACCAACGGATCCGTTCCATATTTATTAATATCTGTTGCAATCTTTCTTCTATTGGTCGTTTCATTTCGTTTATGAGCGACATGCTGATAATACCGTCTTGTTTGAATCCATAACGCTTTTCAAAACTTTTTACGGCATCTTCTAATTCCTGTGTAAAAATCACGGACGTATCTTCTTTGACCATATCGCCAGTTAGATACAATCTTTTCTTGATGAGTGATAACAACGCTGAAGTATCATTTAACCTATAGCTTTTCTTATCTGGTTTTCCAATTGACCAGCTACCTTTTTTTTCGATCTCATAATATTTAAGAAGATAGTCCTTTAATAGATCGTACTGCCGGTTCAATGGTTCGATGTCTTTTAAATTTTTACCCTTACGGGATAATAAAGAATCCAGTAGTGCAGAAGGATCGATTTTTTTACTTGGAATAAACCAATCCAAGTCATGTGCATCCAGTTGATTTCTTCCCTGGTAAGCTCTCCTTGTGTACCGAAAAAATTGCCCTGTTAAAAGCAACTCCGTATTTAATACAAGGCTATCGTTAATATCATAATTAAAATTTCCGCCTGATACGGAATCATATGACTTTTCAAATGAATAATTTCTTAAACCACTGTCCTGCGAATAACTGATGTACTCTTTATATGCCACATAAAAAGAAGAAGCGTAATCGGCCATTCCTTCTTTAAAAAACCAGGCGAATTGGTAATTACGGCCATTATAGAAATTCCGCATTCTTTTCTTAATTGAATCATGAAACGCTTGTTTAGCTATGAATTTTTCCATTCGAAGACTATCGAAAAATATTTCGCTGTAGGAAGTGCCGAATTTGATAGAAGTGTCCCTCGATGTTGTTTGGGCCTGGGCTTTTGCTTCGTTGCCGTCTTGCTTGCAACTATAACATGTTATGATGATGACTGTGTAAAAAAGGAGTATTTTCTTCATGTTTAATGGTTTCCTTTATGATGTAAATTAATTCAAATACAAGAGGTAACGGGAGGTCGAATAAAAAATAAATCGAAAGATTTTAGTTGCTCTTTTCGGGTTATCTTGCACTCCCAAATTCTAAATTTTTATGGAGTATAGTAAACTTGTTGCGGTTACCGGTCTGCCGGGATTATTTGAGCTGATCAGCAGTCGCGGAGATGGTGCTGTTGTACGTTCACTTGATGATAATAAAACCCAGTTCATTTCCGGTCGGGTGCATAATTTTTCTCACCTCGAAAGCATAGAGGTTTATACACAAAGAGACAATGTGAACCTGGTAGATGTTTTTAATGCAATGGAAAAAGATGGTAGCTCTTTGCCAGATTCAAAAGATAACGATGCTGTTAAAAAATATTTTGAAAAAGTTTATCCTGAAATGGATTTTGAAAGAGTGTACAGCAGCGATATGAAGAAGATGGTGAAATGGTTTGAGTCATTGAAAAAACACAACATAGAAATAAAACTTACCGAACTCCCTGAAGAAACCGAAGAGGTTGCTGAAGAAGTAAAAGAAGAACCAGTCATTGAAGAAAAGCCCAAAAAAAGAGCTACTAAAAAGAAATCCGAATAAATATAATTTATCAGATCAACGATAGTTTGCTAATGTGAAAATGACGTTGGCCTTTGATTTGCATATTAGCCCATTTGTAAATTAGCCTAATTATGTATTCTGCAGATATAAAAAAACTTCCCCGCCATTTTTTACCGAAAGATTTTACTGTCACTACATGGGAAAAGCTTGAGCCTTTTTTTATTGATCTGCTTGAAAGAAAAATAAATTCAAAAGAAGACCTGGAACAATGGTTAAAAGACATTAGTGAACTGGAAGCTGTTTTAAGTGAAGATGGTTGCTGGCGGCAAATAAAGATGACATGTGATACAGAGAATAAGGAGCTCGAAGAGGCCTTTACTTTTTTCATGATGGAGATTCAGCCCAAAGCACAACCATATGCTGACAAGCTGAATAAAAAACTTATCAGTTGTCCTTTTACAAAAGAACTTGATCAACGAAAATTTTTTACATACCTGCGCACTGTAAAAAAGAACATTGATCTTTTTCGCGAAGAAAACATTCCTATTCTTGCTGAGATGAGTGTTATGCAGCAGCAATATGGTGTGATTGCTGGAAAAATGACAATTGAGGTTGATGGAAAAGAATACACACTACAACAAGCAGCAAAATTCCTGGAGAATAACGACAGAAAATTAAGAGAATCCGTTTACAAAAAAGTTGGCGACAGGCGGTTAATGGATAAAGAAGGTCTGAACAAATTATTTTCTTCTCTTCTTGAAAAGCGTCATCGAATTGCAGTAAATGCAGGTTTCGTAAATTACCGCGATTATAAGTTTGTAGAAATGGGTCGCTTTGATTACAAACCTCAAGATTGTTTTCAATTTCACCAGGCAGTAAAAGAAAAAATATTACCACTGGTAAATGAGATCTATGAAAGAAAGAAGAAAAGACTTGGGGTAGATACACTCCGTCCCTGGGACCTGGAAGCTCATCCTGCAGATGAGAAGGCTTTAAACCCTTTTAAAACAGGTGATGAGCTGGTTGAAAAATCAATCGAATGTTTTAATGAGTTGAAACCATTCTTTGGCGATTGCTTGAATAAAATGAAAGCAATGGGCCATCTTGATCTTGACAGCAGAAAAGGAAAAGCACCCGGTGGATATAATTGCCCTTTAGCTGAAAGTGGAGCTCCATTTATTTTTATGAATGCCGCCGGACAAATGGACGATGTAACAACGATGGTGCATGAAGGCGGCCATGCAGTTCATTCATTCCTTGCTCATGATCTGGAATTGACGGCTTTCAAAGAATACCCGATGGAAATTGCCGAGGTTGCAAGTATGGCGATGGAACTTTTCTCAATGGATAACTGGCATGTGTTTTTCCAATCTGAAGAAGAATTAAAACAAGCCAAAGAGCACCAGCTTGAAAGAGTGATCACAATTTTTCCATGGATAGCCACTATTGATAAATTCCAGCATTGGCTATATGAAAATCCAACGCATACTGATGAAGAACGGTCAGATAAATGGGTTGAGATCTTTGCTGAATTTACTTCACCGGTTCTTGATGTTTCAGGCTTAGAAGAATACCGCAGATATTTCTGGCAAAAGCAACTTCATTTATTTGAAGTACCATTTTATTATATAGAATATGGAATTGCACAACTCGGTGCCATCGGTCTTTGGAAACAGTTTAAAGAAAACAAAGAGCAGGCTCTTAATAATTATATAACCGCTCTTGCCCAAGGCGGCACAAGAACTTTACCAGAGCTTTTTAAATCTGCAGGACTTCATTTTGACTTTTCCCCTTCTGTAGTCGGCACATTAATGTCGTTTGTACATGCAGAAATGCAGGTCTTAACAAAAGAATAATACAAAATACCACAAACGTGGTATACCCCTTTTTTGGTTTATACTTATTTCTCGTTTTACTTTACGTAAGAAAAGAAAATGCAATAACTGCATTTCAACATAGCTACTAATCAGAGCCTTAACCTAAGTCCCCTTGTTTCCACACGGGGGCTTACTTTTTTTGGCAGGCGCTGCAGACACCATTCACTACTATTTCAACGTTATTAGCCAGGTATTCTTTCGGAAGTTTGACTGATGGAATGATAAAATCTTCAAGACATTCTGTTTTGCCACAAACAGAACAAATAAAGTGATAATGATTATCATGATGATGTCCTTCAAAACAATCATTCTTACATAAAGCATATTTTACCGAATTATCGGCGGTGGGAATTGTATGTAATATTCCTTTTTCAACAAATGTTTGCAAAGTGCGGTAAACAGTGACACGATCAAATCTTTCACCTGCTTTATGTTCTATATCAGCATGTGCAAGAGCTCTTGTATTGGTTAAAAAAAGATTGAGGATCTTTTCGCGACTTTCCGTTACACTAAGTTGGTTACGACGAAGAATATCATGAACCTTTGTGTTCATAAAAATTATTTTTCTTTCAACAAAACTTCTATCTCAGTTATCATTCTTTCTACATCTTTTCTCTCATTCCCTTCATAAATATTTCTAACGTTGCCTTTTTTGTCCACCAATGAAAAAAACTGGGAATGAAGAAAATCTACTTCATTACTTAATGGGTTGTTATTAGGATCATCAATTTTATAGCTATGTCTGGCCTGCCTGTAAAGACTATCCTTTGTGCCTGTAAGAAATATCCATTTATTAGTATCCACATTCATTGAATCTGAATATTTTTTTAATGTGGCTGCAGAATCCGTGGCAGGGTCACTCGTATGAGAAAGTATAAGAAAGTCTTTTTCGTTCTTAAATCGATCATAAACTATTCTCATATTTGTATGCATTATTGGGCACCAGCTTTTGCAGGTTGTAAAAAAGTATTCCGCAACAAAGACTTTTCCCGCTACATCTTGCTCTGTTATTTTTTTTCCATCTTGGTTAGTAAATGCAAAAGGCAATACTCTTCCGATCGGTGGAAGCCTTGATTTTCCAAAACCAGGTAATAGCCGGCTCATCGTGTAATAAAAGCCAACAACCAGCAAAAAGAAAAAAACAATATAAAAAATAGTTTTCCTGCTCATATAGACCAAAATTAACTCATGATCGATCCGATCAGTTTCGATAAACAAAGATAATTATATTTTGCAACAATGTTGCACGTGTTTATCTTTGCAGTCCATGAAAATTCAGATCAATTGGAATGCACTTGGTGTATCAGCAGGATTAGCTTGTGCCATTCATTGTGCATTGTTACCTCTTTTTATAAGCACATTGCCTTTATTCGGAATTAATATTCTTGATAATATTTACTTTGAAGTAAGTATGATCCTGGTGGCTCTTTTTATTGGCGGATTCACTTTGTGGCATGGATATAAAAAACATCATCACAAACTTTCTCCTTTAATTTTATTTATAGCCGGTATGTTATTATTGACAATAAAACATTTCTTTACCGACTATATATTTTGGCTGATCATCCCCTCCTCAATTCTCATCATTCTTGCATATTATATGAATTGGAAATTTTGCCGCCAGGCAAAACATTGCCATAGTACCGACTGCAATCATTAAATCTTTCCGGGCTTTGTTATTCGAAATTCTTTTTGACTACCTTGAAGTTCAATTAAAAACTTATGAGATCAATATTCGTTGCCTCGTTAATTATTATTTCGTTTTCAGTTTTTAGTCAAACAACAGATGAGTTGGAAGTAAGAAATGTACTTGCAAAACAAAATGCAGCATGGAACCGCGGCGATGTAGAAGCATTTATGGTTGGATATTGGGAAAATGACTCTTTAATGTTTATTGGGAAATCCGGTGTTACTTATGGTTATAAAAATACTCTGGCAAACTATAAAAAGAATTATCCTGACACAGCTACAATGGGTAAACTGACATTTACTCTTATTCAAGTCAAACAACTTTCAGCTGAGTATTTTCATGTAACCGGTAAATACTATTTAACCAGGACAATTGGAGATGCAAGTGGCCATTTTACTCTTCTGTTCAGGAAAATAAATGGCAAATGGGTAGTTATTTCCGATCACAGCAGTTGATTTTTACTAAAACAAAATAAAACGAACTTCACCATGGCACTTATTATTGTTGGAATGATCGTACTTATTATCGGCGTCGTCATTGCCCGTAACCCCGGCGCTGTTCAGCGTTATGGAGGAATTATAAGAATTGCAGGAATAATCATTATGGTTATTGGTGTATTAATAGGATCAATTGTACAAATTGATGCGGGGCAGGTAGGTGTAAAAAAGCTTTTTGGTAAAGTCCAAAACGATGTGCTACACAGTGGACTCCACATGATCAATCCTTTGATCGAAGTAACTACGCTTGATATCAAAACTCAAAATTATACAATGAGTGGCGTTCATGATGAAGGTTCAAAAAATGGAGATGACGCTATCAGGGTTTTGACTGCTGATGGCCTCGAAGTAACCATCGATTTGACAGTTCT
>Ga0066652_100002479_pt1 | contig 10146 bp, 9 predicted proteins | sample GraSoiAngelo_101_FD_71413 | JGI IMG/M metagenome (GOLD analysis project Ga0066652, IMG submission 71413) | Grasslands soil microbial communities from the Angelo Coastal Reserve, California, USA - 14_0903_02_30cm | ecosystem: Environmental > Terrestrial > Soil > Grasslands | place: USA... | reverse complement strand
TCGCCGCCGCCGGGATCCGCGGCTCGGTCGCCATCATCGACCGGCTTGCGCGCAAGGTGGAACGCACGCTGGTCGGACCGGGCCTGCCGGTCTGGTCGGCCGCGTTCTTTCCTGACGGGCGCTCGCTGTTGACCGGCGGCAGCGACCGCATGATCCGCCGCTGGGACGTCCTGACCGGCGAGCCGATCGGCAACATCGTCATGGGCGCGCCCGAGGACCCGCTCGCCGCCTTCGCCGGCGATCACGGCGCCGAGGTGTTTCGCGCCTGCGTCGCCTGCCACACGTTGAACCCGAACGAGGGCGCCCGTGCCGGGCCCACGCTGGCGGGGATCTTCGGACGGAAGATCGCGACCCTGCCCGGTTACAATTTCTCCGACGCGCTTAAGAAGCTCGATATCGTGTGGACGCCCGAGACGGTCGCCAAGCTGTTCGAGGTCGGGCCTATGGCCTATACGCCAGGCACCAAAATGCCGGAACAGCGCATCGGCTCAGCCGAAGATCGCGCTGCCTTGGTGGAATTTCTCGAGAAGGCGACCGCGAGGCCGTGATTAACTTGGCCAGCGCGACGCGCGAGAACAAATCACCGGCGTTCACTTCGTTGCGCGGACTAACTCCAGAACGGCATCGGCGAAAACCTTGGGCACTTCCTGGGGAAGATTGTGGCCGGCACTCGGGATCACTCGACGTTGATAGGGGCCGGTAAAGAATTCTGCGTGAGGTTGCGAGCTTTCCGCCGGCGAGAGGCCGCTGCCCTCGCCGTGTAGCACGATCGCCGGCACCGAAATCTTGGGCTTGGCGGCGAGCCGCCGTTCGATCGCGTCGAGGTTCGGATCGCCGTCGGCGTAGCCGTAACGGTGACGATAGGAATGGATCACCACGTCGACAAAGTCCGGATTGTCGAACGAGCGGGCCGTGCGGTCGTAAGTGGCGTCATCGAACCGCCAATTCGGCGACCAAAGGCGCCATAGCAGTCGACAAATCTCCCGCCGGTTGACCTCCAGTCCGGCGCGGCCGCGCGGAGTGTGAAAATAATACTGATACCAGAGGCGGTGCTCCTGCTCCGCCGGCGCCGGTTTGGCCGATCCGGTGATGTCGTGGATGTTGTAGCCGTTGGCCGAGACCAAGGCGCACGCGCGTTCCGGCCAAAGCGCGGCGACGACGCAAGCGGCGCGCCCGCCCCAGTCGTAGCCGGCGAGCACGGCGCGCTCGAGCGCCAGCGCGTCCATGAGCTCCTTGAGGTCGTTGCCGAGCGCCGCCTGCTGCCCGGAACGCAGCGTGTCTGACGCGAGAAAGCGGGTGGGACCATAGCCGCGCAGATACGGGACGATCACCCGGCATCCCGCTTCGACGAGCGGCGGCACAACGCCGTCGTAGGTGCGGGGATCGTAGGGAAAGCCGTGCATGAGCAGGACGGGAGTGCCGTGCCCCGGTCCGCTTTCTTCATAGGCGATCTCGAGTAGGTTGGTGCGGACACGGTTGAGAGCGGGTGCACGGTCCATGGTGCGCCGTTCAGGTTTCCGGCTCGCCGGCACGCCCTTCCTGTTCGCGCTCCCGCAAATAATCCTCGGTGGTGCGGGCCTTGGGCCGCGGCGGCTCGCGGTAGGGATCGAACTCCTGCTCGGTGATCGCGACCACCCGGCAGTCCTCGCACATCTTGATCACTTCGAGCCGTTGCGCGGAATTCTGGAACATCCAGTGTTTGCCCTCGAGCTTCGCGGCGACGCGCTCGATGGTGCTCTTGACCCCGAACGGCTTGTTGCACCGGATGCAGCGGAACGGCTCCTCCTCCTTGAGGACGCGGGCGGTCGCGGTGGCCGCGCGGAAATCGAGTTGCGGCCGTAAGGTGATCACTTTCTCCGGACACGTCGCCTTGCACAGCCCGCACTGCACGCAGGCATCTTCGGTAAAGCGCAGCATCGGCCGCTCCGGATTGTCGCTGAGCGCGCCGGTCGGGCAGGCCGACACGCAGGCGAGACAGAGCGTGCAGCCCTCGGCATTGATCTCGACCGTGCCGAAGGGCGCACCCGCCGGCAATGCAATCACGTCGATCGCAGCCGGCGCCGCGCGCTGCAGCTCCCGTAACGCGAGCCGCATCACGTCCCGCTTGCCGCCCACGGGCAGGAAGCTCGCCGGACGCGGCGTGCCCTCACGCTGCGCGATCGCGCGCAGCGCCTGGCCGAGCGCATCCGGATCGTCGGTTTCGATGGTGGCCACGCGCGCGTCGCCGAATCCGAGCCCGGCGAGGATCGGCTCGGCGAGCGCGATCGTTCCTCGCAAGCCGGTCACGTCATGGCGCGGCTTTGCGCGCAGCAGCAGGCGCATCGCTGCCGCGCCATAGGCAAACGCGGCGGCAATGCTTTCGAGGCCGACCTGCGTCACTTCGTTGACGGCGACGGGCAACACGTTCGCGGGCAGGCCATCGCCGAAACGCGCGAGCGCATCGATCAGCGGCGCGCCATGCGCGTTGTCGTGCACGAGCACGACCGGCGGCTCGCGTCCACCTGCGTCGCGGTAGGCGCCAAGCAGCACGCGCAGCTTGCGCATGAAAGTATCTGCCGGCGGCAGCGCGTAACCGGCGGCGCCGGTCGGGCACACCGCCGCGCATTGGCCGCAGCCCGCGCAAATAAATGCGTCGATCGCGACGTGATCGCCCGCGGGCGCGATCGCCCCGGTCGGGCAGAGATCGAGACAGCGGGTGCAGCCAACGATGCGCGAGCGCGAATGGGCGCACAGATCCTCGGTGAAAGCGACGTAGCGCGGCTTATCGAAACTGCCGACGAGGTCGCGCGCCTTGAGCACCGCCTTGAGCACGGCCGCGGGATCGTCAGGGTTCGCGCGCAGATAGCCGTCGCGCAGATCCGATGCGGTGAAAAGCGCCGCCTCGCCGGAGAGGTCGAGCACGAGATCGCAGCGCGAGACCGCACCGTCGCGCGGCGCGGCGAAGCTCATCATCCCGCGCGAGGACGGCGCAGACTGGGCGTAGCCGTCAACGACGAGCTCGAACGCGCCGAGGTAGCCCTTGGCCGAACGGATCGCGCCCTTCACCACGGGGAAGTCAGTCACCCGCGGCGGCGTCACCCCGGCCGGCGGTTTTATCAGCACCGTGACGTCGAGGTGATCCTTGAGCAGGTTGCCGGCCTCGACCGCCCGTTCGTCGCGGCCATAGATCAGGATCACGCCCTCACTGCTCAGCCCGACGAACGGAACTTCGGGCACAGGCTCGGTGGCGGCGGCGAGCAACGCCGCCATCTTGGGGCCGGCCGCATCGGCATCCTTCGACCAGCCGGCAGTCTCGCGGATATTGGCGTAAGTGACGTCGGCGGCGTCGGCCGTTTGCGAAAACAGCGGCGCCTCTTGGGTGCAACCCACGATCAGCGGCTCGCCGCCAGCCGCCGCGGAGCAGAATTTATCGAGTTCCGCCCGGCACAGCTGGCGCGCCGTCGAGACTTCGGCGCCGCGACAGCCTCGCTGCACCGCCGGGACGTCGAGCGGCATCGTGTCTTCGCACGAGCAGATCAAGACCTTAGGCGGCCGGTCGGCCATGTCGTCTCCGGCTGTTCGCGAGGCACCGTCTCGGCGTTTTGCCCGCGCAAAATGGCTGCCTCGGTAAGGGCCGCCGCGGCAATCGGTCGAGGCGATGGCGCTACGGCAGGCCCGGCGGCGCGATAGCCGGGCGCGGCCCTGGCCGCGGTGCGTATCACGTTATAAGTATTACAAACAACCTTCGCGAGTCCGGTTGCCAAATGCCGTTGCAAGAGCGCGCCCGCCTGCGCCTATCCAAATCGGCACTCGACCTGCCGCCGCCGTTTCGGCTCGTGACATTGCGCGAGGTGGGCGACGCCTTCGCGCACGCGACCCACGTGGCGGCCGAAGAAGGGGCGGGGACCCTCGTCTACGTGGGTCGCTTCGACCTTGTGGAATTCGCGCTGGTGTTGGAGCCGGACGAACCGCTCAAGACCGCCCGCCGCGCGCTTTATGCCGGCCTCGCTGCGCTGGCCGATGCGCTGGCGGTGCACGCTCCGCCCGAGCTGCCCATCGCGTTCGACTGGCCGGACGCGGTGCGGGTGAATGGCGGGCTGGTCGGCGGCGCGCGCCTCGCCTGGCCGGAGCGCGCCGATGAGCACCGACCGCCGGCCTGGCTGGTGTTCGCCGCCACGATTCGCACCGTGGCCATGGGCGAGGAGGAACCCGGGTTGCGGCCGCTCTCGGCGGCGCTCGAGGACGAAGGCTTCGACGATCTCGGTTCGGGACGGCTAGTGGAAAGCTTCGCCCGCCATTTCATGGTCGCGGTTGATGCCTGGCAGGAGCAGGGATTTGGGGCCGTCGCGAAGAATTATCTCGCCCGGCTCGCGCCCGAGAGCGGTCTGCGCCGCGAGATCGCGGACAACGGCGATCTCCTGGTGCGGCGCGTCGCCAATGCGCATGGAGCAGAAGGCGAGCGGCGCTCGCTCCTGCGGGCGCTCGAGGCACCGTCGTGGCTCGACCGCGCGACCGGAGGGCCGCGAAGGTGAAGCTTCTGCGCACCATTCGGCTTGACCCGTCGGATACGTTCGTGTTCGAGCGCGCAGCCGATCCGGGCGAATGGGCGGTGTCCGGCGCCTTCATGTTCGCGCACGCGGATCCGGATGCGCTCGAGGGCAAATCACGCGCGGCCTTCCGCGGGGGATTTCTCGGCGTGAACTCGCTCGGATGGTCGACGCTGGCGCAGATCGTGGAAGCAAGCGAGGCGGATCGCGACGCGCTGGTCGAGACGCTGGGACGGCAACTCTACGAGCGCCTCAGCGCGCCCGACCTCGCCGCCGCCCGCGCGGCGGCGCAAGAGGAGGTCGCCTTCGCCGCCTCGCTCTGCGATCATCCCGGCGATACGCTGATTGCCGTGCACCGCACCTTCGAGGACGGGGCGATCCGCGAGGCATTTCGCAGCTTGCATCCTCGCGGCACGCGCAAGCCGATGCGCGCCTTCTCGTTCCTCGAAGTGGAGAGCGAAGAGGAGCCGCGCGAGGAGGTCGATCTGCTCGCGCTGGCGCAGCCCAAACCAAGCGAGTGAGTCGCAAGCACACGCGTCGAGACGCATCGCATGACGGATTTCTGGCTCTCCTGCGGGCATCATCTGCTCGATCGTGACGACGGTGGCGGGCTCCTGGTCACCGATGGGTTCCTCAAGGCTTATCTTGCGCGGCCGGAGCTCGCGCCGCCGCCGAATGCCTGCGCCGCCGAGCGCGGATTGCACGCGGCGCTGCTCGAGGAGCCACGCCGGCCGGTGACGAGCGCGGACATCGCGGCGATCGCCGATCCCGATGCACGCGAGAACTGGAGCTTGATGCGCGAGTTTCGCGATCGCCTCGTTCGCCACAAAACGGTGGAGGCTGCGTATCTCGATCTCGCGCGCCGCGGCATGGGCGCCACTCCGCCCCTGTTCATCAACCAGCTCGTGCACGTGATCCTGCGCAACCTGCTTGACGGCTGCGAGGACGTCTTCATGCTGCGCGCGGCGGAGCTCTTCTTCCGGCCGCAACGGCTGAGCGTGCTCGAGGGGTCATTGATCGCGGCCGACGAGGAGAAAGTCTCGGGCGAGAGCCCCCAGCCGGTGTCGCCGCTCGTTGCCATGCTCGGGCTGCCGGCGACGGGGGACATCGACGTGCTCAACGACGCCAACGCCGAGACCTACTGGGAGCGCAGCGATCTCTTCGACATGGCGCTCGATCTCACCGCGGGCCGGCGGGGCCTCGAGGCGCTCGGCAAAGTGATCGCGCGGTGGATCGCGCACCTCCTATCGAGCGATGTCGCGATCGAGCCCCTGATCGAGGCGGCCGACGTCAATCTGACCTGGTATGTCGGGCTGGACGCCGAGGCGACGCGCATCGGCGATGCGCTGTGGCGGGGCGAAGAGCTCGACCCCGCGGCGCGGCAGCGCATTGTCGGGCTCTACCGACTCACCCTCCGCGATGCCGAAATCGTTCTGGACAACGCCAAGGGCGAGCCCATCTATTTGATACTGGCGATGACGCCCGACAAGAAATTGCGCATGAAGCCGCAAAACCTCGTGGTCGGACTTCCGCTCGCCCATCTCGAGGTCGTGTCATGAACGTCCTTTCGTCCGCCAAGATTGCGGTCGGCATCGTGGTCGAGCGAAGAAAGGCGCGGAGCCCCTGGATCGATTTTACCTGGAAACCGGTCGCGGCGTTGCCTGGCCAGCCCGACGCTTTGCCGTGGACCACGCTTGCCGAGGACGGCGAAACGACGACCTTTTACGCGGGCGCTGCAGAGGTCGCGCTCTACCGCACCGAGACCGCCAACTATCGCAACAATCTCGGCTCGGGTGCGCCCATGCTCTGGGTGGCGCTGCGGCCGAGCGGCGTCGAGCCGCCGTACGAGCTTTTCGCCGTGACCGCCGACCCCGCGGAGGGCGAAGCCTGGACCGAAACGGGGGCAGATCTCGTCGATGCGGTGCCCATGCCGGAGGTCGTGCGCGCGGCAGTCGATGCGTTCGTCGCCGAGCATCATGTCGAACAGCCGTTCCACAAACGTGAGCGTGACCGCGCCGATCCGGAGGCGCTGGCGCGGCGCGGGCCGATGCAGAAGGCGCGGGAATGAGCGAGCCGGAAAACTTCATCGCGCGCTGGTCGCGACGCAAGGCGGCGGCGCAAGACGCGGCACGACCTGTGGCTGCGCCGGACAACGGGGGAACGCCGGCAGACGATGGCGAAGGCGACCGCAAGGCAAGCGATGCAGCGCCCGCTCTGGATGGCGCGCCTGAGCCGTCCGCGGCGGCCTTCGATCCGACGACGCTTCCGCCGATCGAAAGCATCACCGCCGAAACCGATATCCGCGCGTTTCTCGCGCCGGGTGTGCCGGCGGAATTGACCCGTGCGGCGCTTCGACGTGCGTGGGCGAGCGATCCCAAGATCCGCGACTTCGTCGGACTCTCCGAGAATTCCTGGGACTTCAACGCACCGGACACAATCGCGGGCTTCGGGCCACTTGAGATGACCGACGAGCTGCGCCGGCAGATCGCGCGAATGCTGGGGGGCGGCGGTGCTGGCGAGGCACCCGGCCCGGCGCCTGCGCAAGAGCGGCAGGAGCTGGCATCATCCCCGGAAGGAAGCTCCAAATTGGCCGACGCTGCCCCTGGTGATAAGACACCGCCAGATGTCGCGAGCACCGCCGCGCCGCGGTTGGACGAATCGGCCGGAAAGGCCAGTGAGCAAGCCCGTGCCGGGCCGTTACTGCACCGCAACGAAGCCGCCGCTGCGCCGCAGCCCGGTCCAGAAAACGCCGGCGGGTCTCAACTGATCGCCAAACGCCCGCACGGCGGGGCGTTGCCCAAATAGCCGCAGGGACCCATAGCCTCAGGCTATTGACCGGCGCTCGCCGCGGGCGGTACGGTTCTACGTTCGAACCATAATAAAAAAGAACAACGCGCCCATGAGGGACCTAGGTTTGGAGGAAGCGATTCGCGTCGCCGGCGGCGTCGGCGCGCTCGCCAAGAAGCTCGGCATCTCGCAGCCCTCGGTTTCCAACTGGTCGCGAGTTCCCGCGGAACGCGTCCTATCGGTCGAGGCGGCGACCGGCGTGAGCCGCGCGGCGCTGCGGCCCGATCTTTACGCCGAGCACGCCTGGGCGGCGGGCGATGTCGACGAGGTGGACGCCGCGCGGGCGCAGGAATATGGGCTCATCTCGGTCCTGCTCGCGCGCGCGCCGGACGCTTTGCTGCTGCAGCGCCTCGCCACCTTGCGCGGCGATGCGAGCCCGCTCGGACTGGCCCACGCTGCGCTCGCCGAGGCGGCGGAACGCACCACCGTCGAACGCGTGGAGCGGGAATATTTCGACCTCTTCATCGGGCTGGGCCGCGGGGAGCTTCTCCCGTACGGCTCTTACTATCTGACCGGCTTCCTGCACGAGCGGCCGCTCGCGCGGTTCCGCGCGCATCTGGACAAGCTCGGCATCGAACGCGCTGAGGGCCAAGCCGAGCCCGAGGATCACGCGGCGATCCTGTGCGAGATCATGGCCGGGCTGGCGAGTCAGCGCTTTCCCGCTCCCCCTGGCTCTGACCGCGAGGTGTTCGAGCAACATCTCGCGCCGTGGATCGGTCGCTTTTTCGCTGATCTCGAACAAGCCGATGCCGCGGATTTCTACCGGCGAATAGGAGCGCTCGGCCGGGTGTTTATAACTATCGAGACCGAAGCCTTTGCGCTGCCTTCGTAAGCAGCGCGGCGCAACAGACGAGGACTAGAGGAGGAGACGGCGATGAAACGAGAACGCAAAGCAACGCTCGGCCGTCGTGAATTCTTGCGCACGCTGGGCGCCGGAGCCACCGTAGCGGCGGCGACCGCCGCACCGCTGGCGAATGAGGCCCGCGCCGACAGCGAAAGTACCGACGAGAAGCGCAAGGCGCGCTACCAGGCGAACTCGCAAGAGGTCCAGACCTTCTATCGCGTCAACCGGTATCCGAGCTGAGGAGGCAGCCGTGCTGATCAAAAGAACGGAACGTCAGGCGCGTCGCGGCACGCTCGCCGCCGCGCTGCCATGCCAGGGCGAGGACGGGCTCGATCGTCGTGGCTTCCTGCGCCGCTCCGGCCTCCTCGCCGGCGGCCTCGCCGCACTCGGCGCGCTGCCGCTCGGTAGCATGCGCAAGGCGAAGGCCGGCCCGCCGCCGCCCGCAGGCGCGCAAGTCACTATTCGCAAGAACATCTGCACGCATTGCTCGGTCGGCTGCACCGTCGTGGCGGAAGTCGCCAACGGCGTGTGGATCGGCCAGGAGCCCGGCTGGGATTCGCCGATCAATCGCGGGTCGCATTGCGCCAAGGGTGCCTCGGTACGCGAGCTCGTGCACGGCGACCGGCGGCTGAAATATCCGATGAAGCTCGTCAACGGCCAATGGACGCGCCTGAGCTGGGACCAGGCGATCGACGAAATCGGCGCCAAGCTGCTCGCGATCCGCGAGAAGTCCGGACCGGATTCGGTCTATTGGCTGGGCTCCGCCAAATTCTCCAACGAAGGGTCTTACCTCTGCCGCAAGTTCGCGGCGTTCTGGGGCACCAACAACGTCGACCATCAGGCGCGCATCTGCCATTCGACGACGGTCGCCGGCGTGGCCAATACGTGGGGCTACGGCGCGATGACCAACAGCTACAATGACATCCGCAACTCCAAGACCATCATGGTGATGGGCGGCAATCCGGCGGAGGCGCACCCGGTTTCGCTGCAACATTTGCTCGAAGGCAAGGAGCTCAATCGCGCGAACTGGATCTCGGTCGATCCTCGCATGACGCGCACGGCCGCGCACGCGACCGAATATGTGCGCGTGCGGCCGGGCACTCACATCCCGACGATCTACGGGATGCTGTGGCACATCTTCCAGAACGGCTGGGAGGACAAGGAATTCATCCGTCAGCGCGTTTACGGGATGGACGAGGTGCGCAAGGAGGTCGAGAAGTGGACGCCGGATGAGGTCGAGCGTGTCACCGGCTTGCCGGAAGCACAGGTCAAGCGCGTTGCCGAGATATTCGCCAAGCAGCGGCCCTCGACGCTGATCTGGGCGATGGGACAGACCCAGTTCACGGTCGGCACCGCCAACGTCCGCGCCAGTTGCATCCTGCTCTTAGCGACCGGCAACGTCGGCAACTTCGGTACCGGGGCCAACATCTTCCGCGGCCATTGCAACGTGCAGGGTGCGACCGACCTCGGTCTCGATATCGTGACGCTGCCGCTCTACTACGGGCTGGTCGAAGGCGCGTGGAAGCATTGGTGCCGCGTCTGGGAAGTCGACTACGACTGGATGCTGTCGCGCTTCGACTCCAAGCAGATCATGGAGACGTCAGGCATTCCATCGACCCGCTGGTTCGACGCGACGATGCTGCCGAAAGACCAAGTCGCCCAGAAGGACAATCTCAAGGCGATGCTGGTGTTAGGGCACGGCGGCAACACCATCACCCGCATGCCGCAAGCGGCCAAGGGCATCGAACAACTCGAACTGCTCGTAGTCGGCGATCCGCATCCGACGACTTGGGCCGTGCTCGGCGAGCGCAAGAACGACACCTATCTCTTGCCGATCTGCACCCAGTTCGAGACGTCGGGCTCGCGCACGGCGTCGAACCGCTCGCTGCAATGGGGCGAGCAGATCGTCAAGCCGATCTTCGAGTCCAA
>Ga0066652_100002475_pt1 | contig 10151 bp, 12 predicted proteins | sample GraSoiAngelo_101_FD_71413 | JGI IMG/M metagenome (GOLD analysis project Ga0066652, IMG submission 71413) | Grasslands soil microbial communities from the Angelo Coastal Reserve, California, USA - 14_0903_02_30cm | ecosystem: Environmental > Terrestrial > Soil > Grasslands | place: USA... | reverse complement strand
CGAGATGATGCGGGCCTCAGGCATCGGTCAGCTCCGGCGTGCTCGGCCGGCGCGAAGCACGGCGTCCCGCCATGCCGTCGAGGACGACCTCTTCCAGCAGCTCCAGCTGACGCTGCGGCAGGTATCGCCGCGTGATGCGCGCGTTGACGAAGTCGGCGAACGCCTCCGCCGTGGTGTATGTCGGTGCGTAGCCGAACTGCTCGCGCAGCCGGGTGGTGTCGACGACGCGGCCGTGCTCGAGGAACCGCAGCTGCTCCGGCGAGAAGTCGACCAGCCCGAACCGGCGGAAGAACCCCCCGACGAGAGAGACGGCAGGTTCGGGGACGAAGATCTCCGGGCGGCCGGCCCGGCGGATCGCCTGCGACAGCAGCAAAACACCCTCGCCACCGACGTTGTACGTGCCGGGACGATCGGTCAACGTCGCGAGCCGCAGCACCTCCATCGCGTCGCTCTCGTGCACGAGCTGTACGCGTGGGTCATAACCAACGACACGTGGGACGACGGGCAACATGAAGTACCGCGTGAGGGGCGAGTCGGCGCGAGGGCCGATGAAGTTGGCGAAGCGCAGCATCGTGACGGTCACATCCGGGCGGCGGCGGCCGAAGCCGCGCACGTAGCCCTCGACCTCGACGGCGTCCTTCGCGTAGCCCGAGCCGGGCAGAGCGCGCGGCTCCTCCTCTTCGGTGAACAGCGCAGGGTCGCGCGGCGACGATCCATAGACGGCGCTGGTGGACTTCACCACGAAACGCTGCACGCTCGGCGCCTTCTGGCAGGCGGCGAGCAGTTGCATGGTGCCGATGACATTGATCTCTTTCATCGCCGACCGGCCGCCGGCTCCGAGTGGCGTCGCGATCACGTTCATGTGCACAACGGTGTCGACGTCGGCGGACGCGATCACCTTGGCGATGATCGGGTTACGGATGTCAGCGCGGACGAACTCGACTCCCGCGAGCGCGCGGTCGGCCTCGCCACGCGGTGGCACGACGTCGACGCCGATGACTTTCTCGATCGACCTGTCGGCGGCCAGGAGTGACGCGAGTCGACCACCGAGCCCACGCGAAACACCTGTGACCAGGACGACGCGGGGTGCAGACATCGGCGGGCAGGTCCTTGGCAGCTGGCGGGACGCTTACTTCTTGTTTCGACGCTGGACGCGGGTCTTCTTCAGCAGCTTGCGGTGCTTCTTCTTCGCCATCCGCTTGCGGCGTTTCTTGATGACCGAGCCCACGAATACACCTTCGCTGCTTGAAGTGCCCCGAACAACTGACAGCAGCCTACCCGGGCGTCTTCAAGATCGTCGCCGATCGCGACGGACGTCGTACGGACAGTGTTTGTGCCGTCACCCGACGTCGTAGTAAGCGTCACGCAAGTACTCGTGGACGGCCTGTTCCGGCACGCGGAACGAACGTCCGACCCGCACGGCCGGCAGCCCGCCGGAGTGCACCAGTCGGTAGACCGTCATCTTCGACACGCGCATCAGCGCGGCCACCTCGGCGACCGTGAGAAACCGCACGTCCGAAAGCGGTCGGTCCCCCCCGACGCCCATGCCGGCAGCCGGGCTTCCGGCCGAGCCCCCAATAACCATGACCCACACACCTTCGGTACGAAACGGGCGCCGGCTTCCCCTCCGGCGCGCTACGCGAGTCGTACGTGATGAGGGTATCCGCCAACGATCAGCCTGGGGAAGCCGCCGTCTGCAGGGAAGTGTGGTGTCAATGGGACGAAACAACTTGCGCCGTTCGGCTCAATAGAGCCGTGCTCAACGCAGCGAACGCGCCAGATAAGCCGCTAGGGGCGCGTAGAGATGCGGCAGCACGTTGTCATCGAGCGGTACGACGACACCCAACTTCCCGTCCGCCTCCCCGACGAACAACGCGGGATCGTTCGAGTCAGCGAACGCAACGACGTCGACGCCGGCCTGACCGGCGGCGCCCGCCCAGCCATGATCTCCGACAACCAGGTCCGGTCGCGCGTCGCCAGCGTCGTGCATCGCCTCGAGCAACAGCTCCATCGGCCGCGGGGCATGCGTGTGGTTCAGCCCTCCCCCGCTGCTCACCATTGCGACGTCGCCGACGTAGCGCACCTGTCGGCGCCGATGACGGATGCCGTGCGCTGCGCTCTCGTATGACAGGCCGGCGTGCGGCGTGATCACTTCGGCACCTGCCAGCTTCAGTGCCGCTGCGATCACGAGGTCGACGGCGAGCAAGCCGGACGGATGACCAGTGGCGAGAAAGACGCGCTCCTGACGCTCGGCCGCAACGCGCAGCCGGTCCGCCATTGCATCAAGCCGAGCGAACGTCAGGTCCGGGTCGATGCGGTCCGGCCCGGCGCGGTAATCCGGATCCGCTGAGATGCCAACACGTTCCGCCACCGTCTTGAGGATGCGATCGACGTCCCAGTCGCCGTTGAGCGCCAGTCCGAACGTGTACTGCGGGTCGCCACGCGCGAGAAGTCCGATGTTGCGAAGGTTGTTCTCGCGCGGCGTCGCCACGTCACCGGCGATGCGATGCCGGATCAGGTGCTCACGCAGGCTCTCCCGGCTCGGGCTCGGAGATGTTGTCATGCGATCAGCGGGTCGAGCCCGTGCTGCGGAAACACGGCCATCCGGGTGTCGAGGATCGCGTTGTCCACGGCAGCGTGGGCGTCGCTGAGCTGCGGGTCGTACGCCGCGAACGTCGCATCGCCCCCGTCGGTCATCCGCGTCGGCGCGACTTCGCCGGTGCGCGCGCTTGCCTGCGCACGCCAGTCCTCCGGTGTCGCGCTCTCGCCGTCGATCGGAGCGCCGGCGAGCTCCGCGAGCAGGTGCGACCACACGCGCGGCACCACCTGCACGAGTTCGTAACCACCGCCGCCGAAAGCGATCCAACGACCGTTCGCGACCTCATGTGCGAGTGCATGCAGGGCGGCATACGACGCACGTTGTCCGTCGATCGTGAGCGCAAGATGTGCAAGTGGGTCCAGCACATGACTGTCGCAACCGTGCTGCGTAACGAGTAAGTCCGGTTTGAACGCGCGCAACAGCAGCGGAACGACAGCGTCGAAGGCGCGCAACCATCCGGCATCGCGAGTGCCCGGGGGCAACGCCACGTTGACCGATGTCCCCGCTGCACCGGTCTCGTCGGGGAACCCGGTGCCGGGGAACAGGTAGCGGCCGCTCTCATGAATGCTGATCGTCAGAACCCGTGGATCGTCGTAGAAGACGGCCTGCACGCCATCGCCGTGATGGACGTCCACATCCACGTAAGCGATGCGTTCCGCGCCTTGCCGCAGCAACCAGGCGATCGCGATCGCGGGATCGTTGTAGACGCAGAAGCCGGCGGCGGTGTGCGGCATTGCATGGTGCAGGCCACCGGCGATGTTGACGGCGTGCTGAGCGGCACCGGTCCAGACCGCTTGGGTTGCCGTGACGGAGGCACCTGCAACGAGCGCGCTTGCGGCATGCATGCCTTCGAAGATCGGATCGTCGGGCGTGCCGAGGCCGTGCGTCGTATCAGCACGTAACGGAGGCGTCCCGGCCCGGCGTACCGCCTCGATGTACGCCGGATGGTGCACGAGCGCGAGGGTGTCGTCACTGGCCGGCTCGGTGCCGCTCAGCGTCACGTTGGGCAGGTCGAAGACCCCGAGCGAGCGCGCGAGTGCCATGGTCAGCTCGACGCGGACCGGTGCGAGCGGGTGCGCGGGTCCGAAGTCGTAACCAACGAGGGCGTCGTCCCAGACGACCTGGACCGAATCGCTCACCCGTCAGGCCTGACCGGCCGCGAGCTCTCGGGAGCGGTCGCGCGCGGCCTCGAGGGCCGCGAGCAGGGCGGCTCGCACACCGTGGTTCTCCAGTTCGCGAATGGCGGCGATCGTCGTGCCACCCGGTGACGTCACGGCCTCGCGGAGCTGGACCGGATGCTCGCCGGAATCACGCAGCATCACTGCGCTGCCGATCGCCGTCTGCACGATGAGCTCGGCCGCGATGGCGCGCGGGAGCCCGAGCAGGATGCCGGCGTCGATCATCGCCTCGACGAGGAAGAAGAAGTACGCCGGACCGCTGCCGGACAGCGCCGTCACAGCATCCAGCTGCGTTTCGGGGACGCGGACGCACTTGCCGACCGCGCGCAACAACTTCTCCGTACGCTCCAGATGCTCCTCGCCGGCATGTGCGCCGGCCGACACGGCTGACATCGCCTCGTCGACAAGGACCGGGGTGTTGCTCATGACCCGAACGACCGGAACCCCGTCGGGGAGTCGCTGCTCGATGAACGCCGTCGGGATGCCGGCAGCGATCGAAATCACCAGGTTGGCCGGCGTTGCGGCACCACCCAGCTCCTCGAGAAGAGCTGCCATCTCCTGTGGCTTGACGGCGATGAGCAACGTGTCCGCGGACTGCAGGGCCTGGGCGGTCGTGACGGCGCGCACGTCGTAGCGCGATTCGAGGATTGCCGCCCGTTCCGGATGCCGCTCCGTGAAGAGCAGGTCGCCGGGCGCACGTCCGGCACGGAGCAGACCGGAAAGCAACGCCTCGCCCATCTTGCCGGCACCGAGGATCGCAACCGTTTCATTCATCGTTGCCTCATGACTTCGTCGCCACTGCACGGAGGAACCACGTGACGTTAGCCGGGCGTTCGGCCAGCCGTCGCATCAGGTAGCCGTACCACTCGCTGCCGTACGGAACGTAGACGCGCACGACGTGACCCGCAGCCGCGAGCCGGCGCTGCTCGTCCGGTCGTGCGCCGTACAACATTTGGTACTCGAATGTGTCGCTCGCGCGACCGAGCTCGGCCGCGAGCTCACCGGCCAGCGTCACGAGCCGCGGGTCATGAGTGGCGACCATCGGGTAGCCCGGCCCGGCCATGAGCACACCGAGGCAGCGGGCATACGAGCGATCGACGTCATCGCGACGCCGGAAGGCAACCGACCCCGGCTCGTTGTACGCGCCCTTGCACAGACGTATCCGCGACGCAGGCGTCGCAAGTGCACGGCAGTCCGCTTCGGACCGTCGAAGGTACGACTGGATCACACCCCCCGTCTGGGGGAAGCTGTCGCGCAGCTGCTTCAGCGCGCGCAATGTCGAGTCGGTCGTGGTGTGGTCCTCCATGTCGAGCGTGACCGTCGTGCCGGCGGTGGCCGCCGCATCACAGATCGATGCGGCGTTGTCGTAGGCAAGGTGTTCGTCGAGCCGCTGGCCGACGGCCGACAGCTTCACCGAGACTTCCGCAGCAGAGGTGAGCCCGACATCTGCGAGCCGCGACAACAACGTCAGGTAGGCCTTGGTCGCGACTTCCGCCTGCCCGAGGTCGGTGGTGTCCTCGCCCAGGTGGTCGAGCGAGACGCGCAGCCCTTGGTCGACGAGTTCGCGGGTGACACGCACGGCATCGTCGACACTTTCGCCGGCGACGAAGCGGCGTACGACGGAGCGGCTGACCGGCGCCCTGCTGACCGTGCGCTTGATGAACTGGGAGCGCGCGGCCGCGAGAATCGATCGCCGGAACACACGGATCAGGTTAAGGCGTGCGCCGCCGAAGTGTTGCCGCTCCGAGGGCAAGGGCGAGCACGCTCGCGCCTGCGATGACCGCGACATCCCTCGCGAAGAGGTGGTCGATCACACCCGCCTGCACCCGCGCCATCGCCTCGACCGCGTAGGTGAGTGGCAGGACGTCGGAGATCCACCGCAGCACAGGTGCCATGTCGTCGCGCGCAACGAAGAGCCCACACAGCAACAGCTGCGGCAGCACGAAGGCCGGCAGGAATTGAACGGCCTGAAACTCCGTCGCAGCGAACGCACTGACGAAAAGCCCGAGTGCCATGCCCAGCAACCCGTCGAGAATCGCAACAACGATCACCCACGCGGTGCTTCCACGGACATCGAGGCCGAGCGGACCGAGCGTCAAGGCGGTTGCCAGCAGCGCTTGCAGGGCCGCGAGCAGACCGAAGGCAAGGGCATAACCCATGAGCAGGTCGAGTTTCGCGATCGGCATCGTCAGCAAGCGTTCGAGGGTGCCGGTCGTGCGTTCGCGCAACGTAGCCACGGACGTCACGACGAACATGACGGTGAACGGAAAGATGCCGAGTGTTGCTGCGCCAACACGTTGGAACGTTTCTGGCTGCGCGTCGAAGACATAGCGCATGAGCGTCAGCAACACACAGGGCACGACCAGGATCAGTGCGACCGTGCGCGGGTCGTGTCGCAGCTGTGAGAGGACCCGCCGCGCTGTTGCCACCGCAAGCAGGCCGTTCATGCCGCCGAGTCCTGGATGAGCTTGAGGAACGCTTCGGCCAGGTCGTCCATGCCCGTGCGTTGACGTAGCTCGTCCGGTGTTGTGTCTGCGAGCAACTCACCCTCACGCATGAGCAGCAGCCGGTCGCATTGCGCCGCCTCGTCCATGACGTGGCTTGAGATGAGCAGGGTCGCACCGCCGTTCGCGAGTCGATGGAACAGGCTCCAGAGGTCGTGCCGAAGCACTGGGTCGAGGCCGACCGTCGGTTCGTCGAGCACTAGTAGCTCCGGTGCACCGAGCAAAGCAGTGGCCAACGACACGCGCGTGCGTTGACCGCCGGAGAGGCGGCTGACGAGGCGATCAGCGTTTTCGGTCAGGTCGACGTCGTAGAGCACATTGTCGATGCCTTCGTTGCCTGCGCCGAGTATCGAGGCGAAGTAACGCAAGTTCTGCCGCACCGTGAGGTCGGCGTACACCGACGGCGCTTGGGTGACGTAGCCGACGCGAGGTCGCAGCGCCGTCGTGCCCGCTGGTGCGCCGAGGACCGTGACGGTGCCGCCGGAAACGATCTGTACGCCGACGACCGCGCGCATCAGCGTGGTCTTGCCGCAACCCGATGGACCGAGTAACCCAATGACGGTGCCCGATTCGAGTTGAAAGGACAGGTCTGGCAACACAACGGTGCCGCCGCGGACCACACGCAGGTGGTCAGCTTCGACAGCTGCAGTCACGCGACGATCATGGCAGGCGATGTCACAGCGACCGCCGAGAATTGCGGCCGTCTCGCTGCTCGTGTCGTTAGCCTTCGCAGGTGAACGCGACCACGGTCACGTTGGCCCAACGTCCCGACTTGACCGATGCCATGTGGTCGATGGCCGACACGTGGCCGGCGTTCATGTTGGAAGACCCGATCGTCAACGCGTTCTTCGGTCGGCTGCCCGAGCAGTTTCCGGAATACCAGATCGTTGCGCTGTCCAACAACGACACCGTGATCGCGAAAGTGCACAGCATCCCGTTCGTATGGTCCGGCGAAGACGGCGACCTACCGGACCGCGGCCTCGATGCCGTGCTCGCTCGTGGTTTCGCCGACCGTGGCAACGGTCGCGCTGGGACCGCAGTGTCGTTGCTAGAGGCACACATCGACCCGAGGTTTCGCGGCGGCGGCTTGAGCGGCAGGCTGCTCGACGTCGCGGCTGCCAATGCCGTGCGGCTGGGCCAGTCCGACCTGTTCGGGCCGGTGCGTCCCACCGGCAAAGACGCCGAGCCATCGACGGCGATGTCCGACTACGTCATGCGGACGCGGACGGACGGCTTGCCCACCGACGCTTGGTTGCGGACACATGTGCGACGTGGCGGCCGGATCGTCAAGGTGTGCCCGGCGTCGATGACGATCTCGGGCTCACTTGCCCAATGGCGCACATGGACCGGGCTGCCGCTGAAGACGTCCGGCCACGTCGAGGTCACCGGGGCTCTCGTGCCGGTCTGTGTCTCTGTCGAGCAGGATCATGCCGTCTACGTCGAACCGAACATCTGGGTGCACCACGACTTGCGCAAGAGCTAGCGGGCGACGACCAGTCGCACTTCGAACGGCTCCGTGATGACGCCGTCCGGGAAGGTTGCGAGCATCGATGTGCGCTCCGCCGCCAGAAATTCGGGCAATCTTTCGCCGATCGCTGCGACGTATGACTTGGAGCTGTGCCAGACGAGGTAGTCGTCAATGCCGATCGTGCGTTGCCACCGCGTGGTGAAGACGCGCACCTCGGCGAAGTACGGCGTGAAGGGGTCTGCCATGGGCGGTTCTCGGTAGTCACGCGTGTAGCCAGGGCTCATTTCCTCGAGCCGTTGCTGTTGTTCTTCGTACCAACGCTCCCCCTGCGCCCGCACATTGTTCCACCACACGGCAAGCGCACCTCCTGGGCGCAGCACCCGACGGACCTCGCGCGGTCCGTGTTCGGCATGCACCCAGTGCCAAGCCTGCGCTGCGCAGACAACATCGGTCGAGCCGTCGCGCACGGGCAGCTGTTCGGCACGCGCGAGGACAGCTGGCTGGTCCGGCATCCAGTCGCGCAGGCGGCGCAGCATTGCCGGACCGATGTCGACAGCCAGCACGTTGGCGCCGCGCTCGCGGAGACCTCGGGTCGCGATGCCCGTGCCGGCGCCGATCTCGATCACGCGTGCCCCGTCGAGGGGACCGGCCAGCCGGTCGATCGCGTCGAAGACGTCTGGGGGGTACGACGGACGTGCGGCGTCGTAAGCATCAACGAGTGGATCGAAAAGGGAACCCGCGGGGCTCATCGTGGCCGGCGCGCCAGCACGACGTGGCAGTGGACCTGCTCGACCACGCTGTCACGACCGTCGAATGCACTGCGCAGCTCGGCTTGGAACCGTGGGAGTTCGTCGCGGAGCGCGAGAACGGGTGAGTGCGTGGACAGATGCCCGAGATGTTCTGCCACCGAGACTTTCCGCGTGCTCTGGATCGCCCGCACCTCGAGGTCGACAAAACCGGCCTCGGGCAGCGCTTGCGTCTCGTCTGCCACCTCCGGCGTCGGCGTCACCAGCGGCAGCTCCCCGACACGCCACTTCTGGTAGATCTCGCGTTCGCGCTGCGCCAGGTGCTCATCCCCTTCGAGGCCACCGAACGCCCACCAGATCGCGAGGGCGCCACCGGGGCGCAGCACCCGCAGCGCTTCAGCGGCGCGCCGCATCAGCGCTATCCAGTGCCATGCCGTCGCACATATGACGAGGTCGAAGGCCGCGGCCCGAAACGGGAGTGCCTCACCTCGTGCCTGCGCAGCGGGCACACCCGGACTGCGCGCGTGCAGGACGCGCAGCATCTCAGCACCGAGGTCAGCGGCGACCACACGTGCGCCGCGTTCGGTCAGCTGGCGGGTTGCGATGCCTGTGCCGGCGGCGAGGTCGAGCACGCGGGCGCCGGCCAGCGGACCGGCGTACGACTGGAGCAGGTCGTAGAGCTCGTCCGGGTACGTCGGACGGAACGCGTCGTAGTGGGATGCGACCGGGTCGAAGACCGTCCCCGAGCTCGTCATTCCGCGACGGCGTCGGCTGCTCGCCGGATGAGCTCGGGAGCTGCCAGGTTCAGTCGCGTGAAAGCAAGTGCCTCGGCCAGGTCTGCCTCACGCTCGGCCCGGCTCTCGACGCGGCGGGTGTTGACCTCGACCACGATGACGCCGTCGAAGCTGGTCGCGGCGAGCCGCTCCAGGAGCTCCGCGCATGGTTGGTCCCCCCGCCCCGGCACCAGGTGCTCGTCGCGGTTGGAGCCCGAGCCGTCGGCGATGTGCACGTGCGCAAGGCGGCCCTCCATCGCGTCGTGCATCTGCAAGGCGTCCGACCGGGACACCGACGTGTGTGACAGGTCGAGCGTGAAGTGCCGGTACTCCTCGGCGACGACATCCCAGTCGGGGGTGTACGGCGTGATCTCGCGGTTGCCGGCGCGCAGGGGGAACATGTTTTCCACAGCGAACCGCACGTCTGTCTCGTTGGCCATCCGGTGGATGCCCTTGACGAAGTCGCGCGCGTAGTCGCGTTGCCAGCGAAAGGGCGGGTGGACGACGACTGTCTCCGCGTCGAGGGTCTCCGCGACCTCGCGCGCGCGGACGAGCTTGGCCCACGGGTCGTTGCCCCACACCCGTTGCGTGATGAGCAGACACGGTGCGTGCACGGCCACGACCGGCACCTGGTGATAGTCCGACAGCCGGCGTAACGCGTCCGGGTCCTGGCTGACCGGATCGGTCCAAACCATGACTTCAACGCCATCGAAACCGAGCCGCCCGGCGAGCTCGAAGGCCGACGCGGTGGATTCGGGATAGACCGACGCCGTCGACAACGCGACCTTGGCCTCAGGAACGCGGACGACGGCGGACACGCACCGAGCCTAGTGCGGCGATGAGAGGTGCACTTGACCGTAGGCTGTGCCGGTGCCTGAGGTTT
>Ga0066652_100002473_pt1 | contig 10152 bp, 7 predicted proteins | sample GraSoiAngelo_101_FD_71413 | JGI IMG/M metagenome (GOLD analysis project Ga0066652, IMG submission 71413) | Grasslands soil microbial communities from the Angelo Coastal Reserve, California, USA - 14_0903_02_30cm | ecosystem: Environmental > Terrestrial > Soil > Grasslands | place: USA... | reverse complement strand
CAACGTCGGAACGCGTGCGGCAATTCCGACCATTCCCGGTCTCGAGGCGGCCCGGCCGCTCACCCACGTCGAGGCGCTCGAACTCGATTACCTCCCGGCGCATCTGATCGTGCTCGGGGGCGGCTATGTCGGGCTCGAACTGGCGCAGGCTTACCGCCGTTTCGGCAGCCGCGTGACGGTCATCGAGCATGGGCCTCAGCTGATGAGCCGCGAGGACCCCGACGTGACCAATGAGATGCAGCGGATCCTCGCCGCGGAAGGGATCCAATTTCTGCTGTCGGCCACGGCCGTCAACGTTCACGGACGGTCCGGAAAGGACGTCAGCGTCACCGTGCGCACTTCCTCCGGCGAACAAAAGATCGACGGCAGCGATCTCCTGGTCGCCGCCGGACGCATTCCGAACACGCAGGGGATCGGGCTCGAGGAGGCCGGCGTGGCCTTGGATGCGCGCGGCTACGTTCGCGTCAACGACCGGCTGGAGACCACCGCGCCCGACGTGTGGGCCATGGGCGACTGCGCCGGGAGCCCGCAGTTCACCCACGTCGCCGGCGACGACTTTCGCATCGTCAGGGACAACCTTGCCGGAGAAAAGCGCAGCACGCGCGATCGACTCGTGCCCTATTGCATGTTCACCGATCCACCGCTCGCGCACGTGGGGCTGAGCGAACGCGACGCGCAGCGCGACGGTCTCGCGGTGCGGGCCGCCAAGTTGCCGATGAGCGCCGTGTTGCGAACCGAGGCGACGGATGAGACGCAAGGTTTCATGAAGGCCATCGTCAGCGCGGATGACGACCTCATTCTCGGCTTTACCATGCTCGGCGCCGAGGCGGGCGAGGTCATGGCCGCGGTGCAAACGGCGATGCTGGCAAAGCTGCCGTATCAGAAGCTCCGCGACGCCATTCTCACGCATCCGACGATGGCGGAGGGGCTCGGGCCGCTGTTTGAAAAGGTTCCTCCGCGATCTGCTTCGGCCAAACTCACCCGGCCACTCGCCGCAACGGCTTAGGGCGTGTACTCACAAAATCGGGATTGGTGACAGTGACCTGATCCAAGATCCGCTTCGGCCCATTTTGCGGAAGTCGGACATCTCACGAAGTCCGAGAAGTGCCAATCGCGTCCTAATGCACCGCAGCAAGATGGGCGGCGCGCAGCGGCTCTCGGCACGCTACGTCCCGGTGAAGTCCTACTTGGTGCCGCCAAAGAAGCCACTCGCGTCCCGCAGAATCTGCGAGCGAATGAACGGATCGGGGTCTGCGCCCATCACAATGGCGCCCGGCTGCCCACATGCGGTCCAACAGACAATATTAGCTTTCGGCGTATTGCGCGGCATGACTGTTATGCCCGGCGTCGGGTTCGGGTATCCCTGCCCGACATACGTGCGTTGTTGCCGGTTCGCCTTCCGAGCATCGGCAGAAGATGAAGAGACTGAAATGCCGAGAGCGCAGACAAGCAATCCAAGCATGACTGATGTCTTGTTGTTGCTGGCAATGACCATGGAATTTCTCCATCGATTCCTATCCGCGCCGGGAAACTCTGGCGCCTGTTGCGGGCCTTGCTCGCAGTGGGTCTAACCCGGAACTGGTGAAAATATTCCCGCGAAAAATATCCGTTAGGACGCTTAGCCGGCCAATTCGCCCTGCCCCCTAATCCCTAGCCTCAGACTTTAGGGTTCCATATCGGAACAAGGCGTACGCCTTACGTTCACGCGCATCTTCCGACGCACTATGCCCGGCCATGACGGCGTGGATTTTGACTGAGGGTCGAAAGTGAAAGGGACAGCCGCGACTGGCTGAGGCCCACTCAACCAATTCATTTCTTTCGTTGCCGCCAGCCGCGCAAACGTTCCGCCGTGATGTAGAGCAGCGGAATGATGAAAACGCCGAACAGGGACGCCGCGATCATGCCGCCGAACACCGGCGTGCCGACGGCTTGGCGTGTAATCGCGCCGGCGCCGCTGGCGATGACCAGCGGGAAGAGACCGAGAATAAAGGCGACGCTCGTCATCATCACCGGGCGGAATCGCAAACTCGCGCCTTCGATCGCGGCAGCCTGGATGTCCTTGCCCAGATGGCGCTGCTCCACGGCAAAAGCGACGATCAGGATGCCGTTCTTGGCGGCGAGCGCGATCAGCACCACCAGCCCGATCTGCGCGTAAACGTCGAAGCTCAGCCGTGCCAGCAGGATGGCGACGATCGCGCCGAGGATCGCGACGCTCACCGACAACAAGGCTGGAATCGGAATATTCCAGCTCTCGTAGAGCGCGACGAGAAAGAGATACGCGAACAGAATGGCCAATCCGAGCACGATGCCGGTGCGCCCGCCCGCGAGTTTTTCCTGCAGCGCGGTTCCGGTCCATTCGAAGCTGTAGCCCGGCGGCAGCGTCGCGGCCGAGACCCGCTCCATCGCCGCAAGCGCCTGGCCAGAGCTATAGCCGGGTTTGGCCGCGCCGTTGACGATGGCCGCGCGGAAGCCGTTGTAGCGTACGAGCGTTTGCGGCCCCTGCACGAGCTTGGCGTCGGCCAACGCCCGCATCGGCACCATCCCGCCCTGGGCGTTGCGCACGTAGATCGCATAGATGTCGTCGATGTTATCGCGAAACGGCGTCTCGGCCTGCACATTGACCTGCCAGGTGCGACCAAAGACGTTGAAGTCATTCACGTAGAAACTTCCCAGCGTCGACTGCAGCGCATTGAAGATGTCGGTGATCTTGACTCCGAGCACCTGCGCCTTGTCGCGGTCGATATCGAGATAGATCTGCGGCGTATCGGCGGCAAAGGTGCTGTAGACGCCGGCGAGCTCGGGCTGGGCGTTGGCCGCCACCACCAGGCCGCGCAGCGCCGCGGCGATGTCGGACGGCGACTGCCCTTGCAATGCCTCGAGCGCGTATTGAAAACCGCCGGTGCTGCCCAGCCCGAGAATGGGAGGCAGGTTGAACGGGAATGCGACGGCGCCTTGGATAGACGACATTTGCGGACGCAGCTGCGCAATGATCGCGTTGACGCTTTGCGCCCGGTCGGTGCGCTCGTCGTAGGGTTTGAGCCGAATGACGAAGAAGGCCTGGTTGGATGAGGGAACATAATCGATGAAGTTGAGGCCGACCACCGAGAGCACGCCTTGCACCCCCGGGATCGGCCGCACGAGCTCTTCGACCTGCTTGACCACGGCCTCGGTGCGATTGAGCGAAACGCCCTCGGGCAGACGCATCGTGGCAAAAATCGCGCCCTGGTCTTCGTCCGGCAAAAAGCTCTGCGGGGTCCGGCTGAACAGCAGCGCAGACGCGGCAACCGTTCCGACGACGACCAGCACCCCGACGATCGCCACGCGCACGAGGCGGCGCACCACCCAGACATAACCGTCGCGGGTGCGGTCGATCCCGCCAAGCACGTAGCGCATCGGACCGCGCGCCCGCTGGCCATGCTTGAGCAGCACCCCGCAAAGCGCCGGGCTCAACGTCAGCGCGTTGACGGCGGAAATCAGCATGGCGACCGAGACCGCCACCGCGAACTGGCGGAAGAGCTGTCCGCTGATACCGGGAATGAAGGCCACCGGCACGAACACCGAGAGCAAGACGAGCGTGATAGCGATGATCGGGCCGGTGATCTCGGCCATCGCTTTCTTGCAGGCCTCCGGCACGGGGAGCTCCGGATTTTCCTCCATCACCCGCTCGACGTTCTCGACCACGACGATGGCATCGTCGACCACGATGCCGATGGCGAGCACGAGCGCGAGCAGCGACACTGTATTGGCGGAATAGCCGATGAGGAGCATGACCGCGAAGGTGCCGATGATCGACACCGGCACGGCAACGAGCGGGATTAGCGTCGTTCGCCATCTCCCGAGGAACAAGAACACAACCACGGCAACAAGGACGATCGCTGTAACGAGCGTGCGTATCACTTCCTTGATCGTCTCCGTGACGAACACCGTCGAATCCCAGAATACGGTATAAGCCAGATCGTTGGGGAAGCGCGTCTGCAGCTCATTCAAGGTCTCACGCACTTTGCGCGCCACGTCGACTGCGTTCGATCCAGGGGTCTGATAAATGCCGATCGCGGCCGCCGGCGCGCCGTTGAAGCGACTGTAGCGGTCTTGCGACTTTGCGCTCATTTCCACCCGCGCGACATCCTTGATGCGGATCACCGAGCCATCGGGGTTGGCGCGCAAGACGATCGCAGCGAATTCCTCCGGATGCGTGAGGCGACCCGTGGTCTTGATATTGATCTGGACCTGCTGCTGGGTCGTGATCGGCGCCGCGCCGATCCGGCCCAGCGCCGCCTGGATGTTTTGGCTTTGAACCGCGGCGATGACGTCGTTCGGGGTTAGATTGAGTTCGGTCAGCCGGTCAGGGTCGAGCCAGATGCGCAACGAATAGTCGAGCGGCCCGAACAGCGTCGCCTGCCCTACCCCTTTGATGCGCGCCAACGGATCGATGACGTTGATGGTCGCGTAGTTGCTCAGATAAATGGCATCGTAGGTGCTGTTCGGCGAATAGAAGGCGATCACCTGCAAGAGCGCGGCGGATTTCTTACGGATGGTAAGGCCGTTGCGCGAGACCTCCGCCGGCAGCTGCGGAATGGCGAGGCTGGCGCGATTCTGCACGTTGACGGTATTGATGTCGGGATCGGTCCCCAGCGCGAAGGTCACGGTGAGGATATAGCTGCCGTCCGCGGCGCTGGCAGACTGATAATAGAGCGCGTTGTCGACGCCGTTGACTTGCTGCTCGATCGGTTGCGCCACGGTCGTCTCGACCACCTCGGCATCGGCGCCCGGATAGCTCGCGTTGAGCGTGACCTGCGGCGGCACGATGTCCGGGAACTGCGCGATGGGAATTGAGAAAATGGCGATGCTACCGGCAAGCGTGATGACGATAGCGATGACGATGGCGAGCCGCGGCCGCTCGATGAAAATGTCGGAGAACATTCAGCTCGCCGGCAGGACAGTGACCGTCACGACCTGACCAGGACGGACTTTCTGGATGCCTTCGACGATGACCTGCTCGCCCTCCTTGAGCCCGTCGGTCACCACGATGTCGCGGCCTTGCTCGGCGCCGGTCGTGATGCGCCGCTGCTCGACCTTTTTGGCTGCATCGACGACGAGGACATAGCGGCCGGCCTGATCGAGGAGGACGGCGGCCTGCGGAACCGTGAGCGCCGATGTCGGCGCGCCCCGCTCCACGATGACGCCGACAACTCCGCCCGGGAGCAGCACATGGTCCGGGTTCGGCACCGTCGCCCGCACCGTCACCGTGTCGGTCGTCGGGTCGACCTGCACGTCGAGGAAGTCGCTCACGGCGGCATGCGGGTAGATCGTGCCGTTGGGCAGCTTGATGCGAGCGTTGACATGCGTGTTCTTCGCGGGGTCTTCGGCGCGGCGCCTGAAGTAGTCGAGAAGGTTGCGCTGGCTCACCTGGAAGGTGACATAGATGGGGTCCTGGCTGACGATGGTTGCAAGCCTGCCGGAAGAGGGCCGGACCAGATTGCCCTCGGTGACGATGGCAACCCCGATCCGACCGTCGATGGGCGAGTAGATCTCCGTATAGCCGAGATTGATTTCCGCCTGGTCGAGCGCCGCCTGCGCTTCCATCACGCCCGCCTGGGCGGCCCGCTCGTCGGCTTCGCGCTGGTCGACCGTGGACTGCGGGATGTTCTGATTGCGCACGAGCTCCTTGCCGCGGTCAAACTGCAGCTTGGCATTGACCTCGGTCGCCTGGGCCTTGGCCAGCGTCGCGCGCGCCTGCTCGACGGCCGCCTTGTAGGTCGCCTGCTCGATCCGGAACAACAGGTCGCCCTTCTTGACGTACTGTCCTTCTTTGAAGTTCCGCTCCTCGAGGAAGCCCTCCACGCGGGCCACGATATCGACCTTATCCACCGCGGTGAGGCGTCCGATGTAATCGATGGTTTGCGTCACCTGACGGCTCACAACCGGAGTGACGGACACGGCGGGCGGCGGGGGCGCGCTCTGCGCGGCAGCGACGCAACTGGATGCCGCGAGACCGAGCGCGCATATAAGGATTTTCCAACCAAGGCTGCGAGCAGGCATTGAGGTCCTCCTGGCTCTCCGGCCGAGGATACTCCTATTTGCGCGAATGGGATGCACGATCGTGCTCAGCCCGGTCGGCCCCGCGGCCTCAGGTGGCGAAGCGAATTCGGCCGCGCCTCTCTGCTGCCAAACTGTTCAAACCACGCTGATGCCAAATCTCACGCCGCCGCTCATTCGCAATCTTAAGCAAGCTGAATATGTTTCGCCGCGTGCCAGCACAAGGGACGTGGGCGCCGGCGCAGCGGTGCCTTGCCGATGGCGCATGGCGGCATGCTCACGGTCGCGTGACCTGAAGACCGATTCCTTTGGAGGGCGGGGCGGTTAGGCGCCGCGTGCCCCTTTCCAAAACCAAATCGCCTTTGCAATCCCCGCCCCGCGGGATAAAAAAATCTATTAAGCCACGTTAAGATCGGCTGCCGACGCTCAGGCATCGGCACCGTCCCGAAGAGTCGGGGGCCAGACCATGCGCGCCGATCTCGAGACCGACGTCCTGATCCTGCTCAATGACGTCGCCCGCCACATGCGCACGCACGCCGACCAGATGGCCCGCGAGCACGGGCTGACGCGGGCGCAGTGGATCATTTTGGTCCGGCTCGAGCGCCAGCCGGATTTGTCGCAGAACGAACTCGCCGCCCTCGCCGAAGTCGCTCCCATCACGATCGCGCGGCTGGTCGATCGCTTGGAGGCGCTGGGGCTGATCAAGCGCTCTACCGACGCCGAGGATCGACGCATCTGGCGGCTGCGATTGACCCCGGCTGCCAGGCCGGTGTTGCGGGACATCAAACGCTGCCGCAAGAAGCTCTACGGGATCATGACCAGGGGCATCGATGCCGCACGCATGCGCGCCCTGCAGCACGGGCTGCGCAAGATGAAGGACAACATCAGCAGCACGCGCCGCCTTGCCGCCGCCTAGCAAGTCGGGATCGGTTCAGGCGCCAGCCGAAGCCTTCGCCCGCGGTCGCGCCCGCACACGCTCGAGCGCCTGCTTCAGGCTGTCCGCGCTCTTGCGCAGTCCCTCCCGCTCTTCCTCGGACATTTCCGGTTCGAGCACCTCGATGACGCCGGCGCGGCCGACGACGCTCGGCAGAGACAACGTGACGCCAAACGTCTTGTGATAGCTGCCGATCGGAATGACCGCACGCTCATCGTTGAGCACCATCTCGGCAATCCGCGCCGACACGATGCCGATCCCGTATTGGCTGGCATCGTGCCCCTCGATGATGCTGATATTGGCGTAGCGCACCTCGCGCTCCAGCTGCTGCCGCAGCTCGCCGATCCGCTCGCCGCGCGTGCCGAGCAGTGACGCAATTGGAACTCCGCCGACGCGGGCGGAGGACCACAGGAACACCTGCGAGGTGCCGTGGTCGCCGATGACTTGCGCTTCGACGTGCGCGGCGTCCACGCCGAAATGCTTGCCGAGGTGAACGCGAAAACGCTGGCTGTCGAGATATGTACCTGTGCTCAACACCACCGCGCCGGGGCAGGTCTCGCGCGCGACGTCGGCGAGCGGATCGGGCGGATCGCTCACCACGAGCAGCGCCGCTTTCGGCGCCGCCCGCACGATCCTGGGCACGACATCACGATAGATCTCCGCGTTCTTGTCGAGCAGCCTGAGGCGGCCCTGCGGGTCGTTGCGGTCCGTCGCGCCGCCGGTCTTTTCGTTGACGCCGACGGTGATCAGAACGATGCCCGCGCCCTCGAGCGCGGCATAATCGCCGTCGACAATGTCGACCTTGGGACCGAGCGGCGTGCCGTAGCGCATGTCGGTGGCGACTGCCTCGGCGGTCTTTGGGTTGCGGTTGACGAGGACGATCTCGCGCGCGCTGCCGCGGATGACGGCGGCCATCGCACAGGCGCAGCCGACGTTGCCGGTGCCGACAATTCCGATCTTCATGGACGTCTCCGTTTGCCACGCTGTCGATCCGCCGGCGGCTGCCCGTGCCCGCCCGCGGCGACGGCTCACTCGCGCGCGACGCGGGTCGCCTCAAACAGGAACCAGGTGCGCCGCTCAGCCTCGTCGATCCAGTTCTCGATCAGGCTGGCGCTGGCCACGTCGTTGTGCTCGTCGCAAACCGCGTGGGTTTCGCGCAAGCTCGCCACCAGCTGCTTGTTGTCGTCGCGCAGCTCCGCCAGCATGTCGAGCGGCGTGACGAAGTCCGCGTCATTGTCGAGCACGCGCTGCAGCCGGCCGATATGGCCGATCGACCGCAGCGTGGTCCCGCCGACCTTGCGCACGCGCTCGGCGATGTCGTCGGTGGTGGCGAAGATCTGCTCGCTCTGTTCGTCGAGGAGGAGGTGATAGTCGCGGAAGTGCGGCCCGGACATATGCCAATGGAAATTCTTGGTCTTCAGGTAAAGCGCAAACATGTCGGCAAGCAGGATATTGAGCGCGCCGGAAATCTCCGGCACTGCCTCGGAACGCAAGTCGGTCGGCGTGTCGAGGCGGGCAACCCGCAGCGCAGCGGCTTCCTTTGCTGTGGCCATTTGGACCTCCTTCTGATGCGATGGTGGGACGTTGAGCGCGGGGCGACGAAGACGCGGAATTCCGCGCGGGCGGAGGCTAACTCCGATGGGTTGGGATATCAGCCCCGCCTCGCGCAACGCTTATATGCGCTGCGGCGCGCACGGCGGCTTGATCGTCCTTGCCCGATCTTGATCAGCCTTGCCGGGTTCGGCTGGCCGGCCTGGGCAGGCCGACCTCGACGATCGAGTGAGCGCATCGGGGGCGATTGGCCGCGGTTGCCAGATCTTAGGAGCGCTTGTGGCCTCGAAGCGGCGCGTAGCTCTCGCGCGCGCGCCGTTGGTGCGGGAAGTGCGGGGCGAAAGAGCCGCGCGCATTCGCCGCATCTCTGCAAACGGGCGGTCCGTCGCTTCTACGCAAAAACGGATCAGGGGCGGCAAGCGCGCACAAACGGCACGCGGGTCGACGACTTATGTGGGAAGCCGAGGCAGCCTGTGCCGCCAATGCGCAGCCCCGCAAACGCAACGCTCGATCGATAGGAGTCGCACGATGGTTCAGCAAACCGATGTTCTCGAGATGGAGCTCGAACGGGCCGCTATTCCCGGCACATCGCTCAAGGTCTCGCGGGTCGCGCTCGGCACCTGGGCGATCGGCGGCTGGATGTGGGGCGGAACCGACGAGGCGGAATCCGTCGCCACCATCCGCGCCGCGGTCGAGCATGGCATCAACGTCATCGACACGGCTCCGGCCTACGGTTTCGGGCGCTCCGAGGAGATCGTCGGCAAGGCCCTCGCCGAAGGGGGCTTGCGTTCGCGCGTGCTCATCGCCACCAAGGTCGGACTCGAATGGAAGGATGGAAACGTATTCCGCAACGCCAGCCGCGCCCGGATCATGCGTGAGATCGAGGATTCGCTGCGCCGGCTGCGCACCGATCACATCGACATCTATCAGGTCCATTGGCCCGATCCGCGCGTCGACATCGAGGAAACCGCCGAGGCGATGCAGGCGCTGTTCCAGCAGGGAAAGATCCGCGCCATCGGCGTGAGTAATTTTTCGGTCGAGCAGATGCAGCAATTCCGCCGCGTTGCGCCGCTGCACGTGCTGCAACCCCCCTACAATCTGTTCGAGCGCGGGATCGAGGCCGACGTTCTGCCCTATTGCCGCAAGAACGGCATCGCCACCTTCGGCTATGGCGCGCTGTGCCGAGGCCTGCTCTCCGGCCGGATGCGCCCGGACAGCAAATTCGAGGGCGATGACCTGCGCCGCAGCGATCCCAAGTTTCAGCAGCCGCGCTTCGCGCAATATCTCGCTGCCGTGGAACGGTTCGATTGTCTCGCCCGGCAACGCTTCGGCAAGCCCGTCATCGAACTCGCGGTCCGCTGGACGCTTGACCAGGGCATCACCACGGCGCTCTGGGGCGCGCGCCATCCGGGCCAGCTGCAACCGGTCGACGGCGTGAGCGGCTGGTCGATCGACGCTGCCGCCAAAGCCGAGATGGAGCGCATCCTGAAGGAGACCCTGACCGACCCGGTTGGTCCAGAATTCATGGCCCCGCCGGCGCGCAGCATGGCGGCGTGAGTTGAACAAGCGCACCGTTCTGTGCGGCCGGCAATCGCGCGGAAATGACACTCGGCTGAGCCGTCGCGAGCGCG
>Ga0066652_100002472_pt1 | contig 10154 bp, 9 predicted proteins | sample GraSoiAngelo_101_FD_71413 | JGI IMG/M metagenome (GOLD analysis project Ga0066652, IMG submission 71413) | Grasslands soil microbial communities from the Angelo Coastal Reserve, California, USA - 14_0903_02_30cm | ecosystem: Environmental > Terrestrial > Soil > Grasslands | place: USA... | reverse complement strand
GCAGCCGCCGGCGAGCTCGAGCCGAAGCTCGAGAGCTCGCTGGGTCCCGCGTATCGAGAAACACGGGCCGAGCAGGTCGCGAGCGTCCTCTAGGCGCCGCGGCCGCGACTATTCTGCGGGCGTGGCCATCCCCGCCCAGGGAGCGCCGACATCCGCGCTCCGCAAGCTGCAGGCCGTCACCGACGCTGCGCTCGCGCACCTGTCGCTCGACGACCTCCTCGACGAGCTGCTCGAGCGCATCCGCGACGCGCTCGAGGCGGACACGTCGGCTCTCCTGATGCTCGACGAGGAGCGCGCCGAGCTCGTCGCCCGCGCCGCCAAGGGTCTCGAGGAAGAGGTCGAGCGGGGAACCCGCATTCCGTTCGGCAAGGGGTTCGCCGGCCGCATCGCCGCCACCCGGGACGTCGTGATGATCGAGGACGTCGACCACTCGTACGTCCTCAATCCGATCCTTCGCGAGAAGGGCGTCAAGTCACTGCTCGGGGCGCCGCTGCTGGTCGGCGACAGGGTCCTCGGTGTCGTCCACGTCGGGACCTTGTCACCGAGATCCTTCACGCCCGGCGACGTCGAGCTGTTGAGCGTCGTCTCCGCCCGGGCCGCGATCGCGATCGATCGCTCCCTTGCGTACGAGCAGGTTGTGCGGCTGACGCAGCTTCAGCGCGATTTCGTCGCACTCGCGGCGCACGAGCTGCGCACGCCGGCGACGACGGTCTACGGGCTGGCCGCAACGCTCGCCCAGCGTGACCTCCCGCCGGAGCAAGCCGCAGAGCTGCAGCAGACGCTCCACGAGCAGGCGGAGCGGATGAGCCGGCTCGTCGAGCAACTGCTCGACATGTCGCGGCTCGACGCAGCCTCGATCCGGGTCAGCCCGGAGGAGATCCAGCTGAGGACCGAGCTCGAGCGGATCGTGCAGGCGAGCGCGCACGGCCGTGAGAACGACATCGAGATCGACGCGCCTGCCCAGACGGTGGTCGCCGACCGCGGCGTGCTCGAACGGGTGGTCGGGAACCTCCTCACGAACGCGCTTCGCTACGGCGCTCCGCCGATCCGCATCGCCGCCCACCAGGACGACACGCATCTGCGCCTGTCCGTGCAGGACAACGGAGCCGGGATCGACCCGAACTTCGTGCCGAACCTCTTCGACCGCTTCCAGCGCAGCGACAAGGCGCGTCAATCCGGTACTGGCGCCGGACTGGGCCTTTCCATCGCGCGCCTCTACGCCCGCGCGCACGGCGGCGACCTCGTCTACATGCCCGACGAGCCCGGCGCGCGCTTCGACCTCGTTCTGCCGACGTAGCGAAACCCGATCGGGCGGATCGCCCCCGCATCGATCAGCGTCGACTCGAGCGCCTCGCTGACCGGGCCCCCGAGCCACCGGTAGAGGTACGGGCGCCACTCGGAGTAGCTCGTCTCGTAGCGCACGTCGAGCTCGGCACGCAGCGTCTCGTAGGGATGCAAGTCGGCATGGCGCCACCGCCACTCGCCCAGATCCGCCGGCCCTTTCGGCGCTCGGCCGGCGGCCACCAGCAGCCGGTGCTGGCTCTCGTACCAGTCCGCGGTCGGCGGATCCATGTGGTTCCACGCGAACTCGTCCACCAAGAGCACTGGCGCGAGCGCAGCGAGCTTGTCGAGCGCAGGGCCGAGCGGATGGACGTGGTGCAGGACACGTTCCGCGACGACCGCGTCGAACGGGCCCGGATCTTCGAGCTCCTCGATCGTGAGCTGACGGTAGAGCGGTCCCCCCGGCGCCGCTGGATCGATTGCGAGCACGTCGTGACCGGCCCGGGCCAACGCAGGCGCGACGCCGCCCTCGTGCCCACAGCCGACCTCGAGGACGCGCTGCCGCCCCGGCGGCAACTGCGAAAGTGTGAACTCCGTGAAGTCCAGAACCGTCAGCCTTGCACAGGCCCGGCGCATCGCCGTGCGCGCGCAACTCCTGGACGGGAGCGCGACGAACGTGCTCGACACCGTGCGGACGCTCGGCTTCCTGCAGATCGATCCGATCTCCACCATCGCGCCGCCACAGCACCTCGTCCTCTGGAGCCGGCTCGGGGCCTTCGACAGCGGCGAGCTCGAACGGCTGCTGTGGAAGGAACGGAAGCTGTTCGAGTGGAACGCGTTCATCCGGCCGATCGAGGACTACCCACTGATCCGCGCGCGGATGCTGCGCCCGCGCGGCGCGCAGATGTACGAGCAGCGTGCAGAAGAGTTCCTGAAGACGAATACGCGCTTCAAGCGCTTCGTGCTCAAAGAACTGGAGCAGCGCGGGCCGCTGCTCTCCCGTGAGATCGAGGCCGATCTGATGGTCTCGCGCGATCCTCACGATTGGTGGGGCAGCCGCAAGGTCGCTTTGATGCTGCAGATCTTGGAGGGGCACGGCCTGGTCGCCGTTGTCGGACGGCGCGGCAAGCAGCGGCTCTGGGACCTGGCCGAGCGCTGGTACCCCGACGTCGAGACGATTCCATGGCCGGAAGCGCGGCGGCTGCTCGAGGAGAAACGCTGGCGCTCGCTCGGCGTCCGGCTCGCGAACGGAAACTGGGAGGCGCACTCCGACGCCGACGACGCCCGTGTGCCGCTGCGCACGACCTTCCTCTCGCCGTTCGACCGGCTCATCCACGACCGCGACCGCGCCGAGGCGCTGTTCGGGTTCTTCTACCGGCTGGAGATGTACGTGCCCAAGGCGAAGCGGCAATACGGCTACTACGTGCTCCCGATCTTGCGGGGCGACCGCCTGATCGGCCGGATCGACCCGCTCTTCGACCGCAAAGCCGGCGTGCTGCGTGTCAACTCGGTGCATTGGGAGCCGGGCGTAAAGTCGGTCTCGCTGACGAAGCCACTTCGCGACCTCGCGCGCTGGCTGGGCGCGGGTAGCATCGACCACTAGTGGACTTCGAGACGAGAGCGATCCACGACGGGCAGGAGCCGGATCCCGCCACCGGCGCGGTGACCGTCCCGATCTACCAGACCTCGACGTATGTGCAGGAAGCCGTCGGCGAGCACAAGGGCTACGACTACGCGCGGGTCGCAAACCCGACCCGGACCGCGCTCCAACTCTGTCTCGCCTCACTGGAGTCGGCGGAGCACGGCCTCGCCTTCTCGTCCGGGCTCGGCGCGGTGACCACGATCATGCACCTCGTCTCCCCGGGGGACCGGATCGTCGCGGTGAACGACGTCTACGGGGGCGTCTACAGGATGTTCTCGCAGGTGTACGAGCCGAAGGGCTACGAGTTCACGTGGCTGCCGGCCGCGGAGATCGGCGACAACCTCGCGGAGCATCTGGACGACCGCACGCGCATCGTCTGGCTCGAGACGCCGACGAACCCCCTGCTGAACGTGATCGACATTCGCGCGGCCGCAGCAGCCGCGCACGCCGCCGGCGCCATGGTCGTCGTCGACAACACGTTCGCCACGCCGTACTTGCAGCGGCCGCTCGAGCTGGGCGCGGACATCGTCGTGCACTCGACGACGAAGTACCTCGGCGGCCACTCCGACGTCGTCGGGGGATTCGCCGCGACGAACGACCCGACCGTCGCGGAGCGTCTGCAGTTCTTGCAGAAGTCACTCGGGGCGGTGCCCGGCCCCTTCGACTGCTGGCTCGTCCTGCGCGGGATCAAGACGCTCGCAGTGCGCATGCGGCAGCACTGCGAGAACGCCAACGTCGTCGCGCTCTGGCTGTCCCGGCACGGGAGCGTGGAGCAGGTTCTCTACCCGGGTCTCCCGACCCATCCGGGCCACACGGTCGCCGCCAAGCAGATGCGCGACTTCGGCGGGATGATCTCGTTCCTCGTCGAGACGGAGGAGGAGGCGGTCGCGCTCGTCGCCCGGACGAAGATCTTCCAGCTGGCGGAGTCGCTCGGCGGCGTCGAGAGCCTGATCGAGCATCCCGCCCGGATGACGCACGCGTCGACAGCCGACGCGCCCTTCGCCGCGCCGCGGAACCTGATCCGACTCTCCGTGGGACTCGAGTCCGCCGAGGATCTCGTCGCCGACCTCGAAGCGGCGCTCGTCCGGTCGACGGCGCACGCTTAGCATCACGGAACCGCTCGACCTTCGTCACTTCGGCGCCGAGCGCGTGATCGGCTCCTACCTTCTCGAGACCGGCGAGGGGCCGGCGCTGTTCGACTGCGGGCCAACCACCTGCGTCGAAGAACTGAAGGCGGGCCTGCGTGCGCGCGCGGTCGAACTGCAGGACGTGCGCCACCTCCTGTTGTCCCACATCCACCTCGATCATGCCGGAGCGGCAGGCGTGCTCGTGCGCGAGCACCCGCGTCTGCAGGTGCACGTGTCGGCGGTGGGGGCGCCGCACCTCGTCGACCCCAGCCGGCTCGAGATGAGTGCGCGGCGACTCTACGGTGAGGCCTTCGACCAGCTCTGGGGCGAGCTCGCGCCCGTTCCGGAGGCGAACGTCCACGTCGTCGGCGACCGCGTGCTGGGTCTGGAGTGTTTCCCGACGCCGGGACACGCATCCCACCACGTTTGCTACCTCGCGGACGACGGGACGCTCTACGCGGGGGACGCGGCCGGCGTGCGCATCCCGCCGCATCAGGCGGTCCTGCCGCCCACGCCGCCGCCGGAGTTCGATCTCGGTGCATGGCTGGACTCACTGGACGAGATCGAGCGGCGAGCGCCGGCACGGCTTGCGCTCGTGCACTTCGGCGTGGCGGATGACGTCGAGCGGCACCTCCAGGAGCTCCGCCGCCGGCTGCGCGAGTGGGTTGCGCTGGAGGGCGCGACAGAAGAAGCATTCGCCGCGTCTGTGTCAGCGAACATTGACAGCGGCCGCGAGGAATACGAGCGCGCGATGCCGTTCTGGCAGTCGTACGCCGGTCTGAAGCGTTACTGGGAGAAACGCTCTGCGGCATAACAGGAATTTCACGCTGCTGTTCGCGGCGCGCTCGATCTCGTACTTCGGGACCTATCTCGCGCCGATCGCGGTCGCGTTCGCGGTCCTCGACCTGACCGGGTCGGCGAGCGACACCGGCATCGCCTTCGCCTGCTGGACGCTGGCACAGGTCTCGACCTTGCTGGTCGGAGGCGTGGTCGCCGACCGCCTGCCGCGCCGCGCCGTGATGGTCGGCTCCGACACCGCCAACGTCTGCGTGCGCGTAACGATGGGAGCGCTCCTCCTGAGCGACCACGCCGAGATCTGGGAGATCTTCGTCCTCCAAGCGCTCGGCGGCGCGGCGACGGCTTTCTACTCGCCGGCGTCGAGCGGCCTCGTGCCCGAGCTCGTCGAGAGGACGCAGCTGCAGCGGGCGAACGCGTTGATGGGGATCGCCCGCTACCTCGCGTTTCCGCTCGGCGCCGCCACCGGCGGCGCGATCGTGGCGACGATCGGCAGCGGCACGGCGCTGATCGTCGATGGGGCGACGTATGCGGCCAGCGCGTTGCTCCTGCTCGGCATCCGGTTGCCGGCGCGGGCGCGCGCAACCGCAACGCCAAACTTCCTCCGCGAGCTGCGGGACGGTTGGCAAGCGTTCACGGAGCACACCTGGGTCTGGCTCCTGACGGTCTGGATCGCGCTCTACTTCTTGATCACGTACGCGCCGTTCTTCGTGCTCGGTCCATACATCGCGAAGCACGACCTCGGCGGGGCCGGCGCCTGGGGGGCGGTCGTCACGGGAGAGGGAATCGGTGCTCTCGCAGGTGCGCTCGTCGGGCTGCGCGTCAGGCCACGGCGGCCGTGGATCGTCGTCGGCGCGATCTTCGCCCTCACGTCGGTGCAGAGCGTGCTGCTCGCCGCACACGCGTCGTTCGTCGTGATCGCCGTCGCAGCGGTCGTCGCAGGATTTTCCTTCTCGCTCGGCTCGGTGATCTACGAGACGGGCGTGCAGCAAGAAATCGCACCGGAGAAGCTGAGCCGCGTGAGCGCCTACAGCTGGATGAGCGCGATGGTCTTCCTGCCCCTGGGATACGCACTCGCCGGCCCGATCGCGGCGGCCGTCGGGATGTCCGCGTATCTCGTCTTCGGCTCCGTCTGGATCGTCGTGACGACGCTCATCGTCTACTCGGTTCCCGCAGTACGGAACTACCGCTTCCCGGCAGCCGCGATCGCCGCTTCGTAAGCGGCGATGTAATCACGCACCATCCGTTCCGGAGAAAACTCCTCCTCGACGTAGCGGCGCAGCTCGAGCGGATCGAGTTCGTCGGCGGCCTCGAGCGCGCCGGCCATCTGGGTGTAGTTGTCGACGATGATGCCGCTGCGCCCGTCCTCGATCACCTCGGGGACGGCGCCCCAGCGCGTTGCGATCACCGGCGTCCCGCACGCCATCGACTCGATCATCACCAAGCCGAAGGGCTCCTCCCACTCGATCGGGAACAGCGTGGCGCGCGCGTTCTGGAGCAGCTCTACCTTCTCGCCGTGCGTGACCTCGCCGAGGTACTCGATGCCGTCCACGAGATGAGGCTCGACGAGCTCGTGGAAGTACTCGCGCTCCTTCGGCTCCTGCAGCTTCCCCGCGATCTTGAGCGGCAGCCCTGTCTCCATCGCGACCGCCACCGCGCGATGTGCTCCTTTGTCCGGGCTGAGCCGCCCGAGGAAGAACAGGTAGTCGCCGCGGTGGGGCTTGCACGGATAGACGGAGAAGTCGAGCGCGTTGGGGCAGTTCGCGATCCAGTTCAGATGCGGCTTCGGCTTGCGCTGGTTCATCGAGATCGAGATCAGGCCGACCCCGGGCGCCGCCTGGGCGATCAGCTCGTAGATCTCGCCCGACTCGCCCTCGAGCGGACCGTGCGCGGTGTGGACGACCGGTGTTCGCGTTGTCGCGCCGAGCGCCGCGCCGAGCATGCCGGTGTGGTCGTTGATGACGTCGAAGTCCTCCGCGCGGGCGAAGCAGTAGAGCGCATGCTTCAGCTCCTCAAATGTCCGCCCGATCCGACGGCTCGGAGCCTCGGGATAGATCGCCGCCAGCTTCGCCTTCGTGCGCGAGTCGCCGCTGGCGAACAGCGTGACGTCGTGCCCGGCGTCGACGAGCCCGTCGGCGAGCAGCGAGACGACCCATTCGATCCCGCCGTAACCTGTCGGCGGAACCGCGAACCAGACGGGCGCTAGGACCGCGACCTTCACGCCGCGTCGACGCGCACGCTGCCGTTCTCGAGTCGTGCGTCCCAGAGCGTTCCGAACGCGCGGATCCCCGACAGGCGGATCGTCCCCGCCCACGACGGAAGCTCGGGCGGCGCGACGCTCTCGAGCGCGTGCCGCCGCCGATCCGGCTGGAGGCCGAGCAGCGACTGCAGCAGCAGCACAGGCGTCCCGGCAGCCCAGGCCTGCGGGCGCGCAGCCGTGGGATACGCGATTGGGAACGGGGTCTCCGAACGCCGCATCCCGGCGAACACCTCGGGGAGCTGGTAGTTGAAGTGCTGCGCTGCGGTGAGCATTCGCTGGATCACACGCTGCGCCTCGGGCCAGCGGGCGTAGCGGGCAAGGCCCGCCGCAATGATCGAGTTGTCGTGAGGCCAGACCGTTCCGTTGTGGTACGAGAGCGGGTTGTAGCCCGCGTCGGCGGTCGACATCGTCCGTACGCCCCAGCCCGACCAGAGGTCGTCGCCCATCAACTGGTCGACGATCGCGTCGACGCGTCGCGGCTGGACGATCCCGCTCCACAGCAGGTGGCCGATGTTGGAGCAGAGCGAATCGACCCGGCGTTTGTCGGCGTCGAGCGCGAGCGCGTAGAAGCCGCCCCGGTCCTCGACCCAGAAGGCCTCGTCGAAGCGCTGGCGCAGCTCCTCCGCCTCCTTGTCCAGCCGCGCGGCGAGCTCCCGGTCGCGCCAGACGTCGCGTGCCAGCTCCGCCACGCGGCGCTTCGCGTCGTAGACGTAGCCCTGGACCTCGCACGGCGCGATCGGCGTCTGCGCGAGCGTCCCGTCGTGAAAGCGTTGCGAGTCCCACGAGTCCTTCCACGACTGGTTCTCGAGCCCGTGCTCGGTGCGGCGCTCGTACTCGACGAAGCCGTCGCCGTCGCGGTCGCCGTACTTCTCGATCCAGTCGAGCGCGGCGAGCGCAGGCTGCTTGAGCTCGCGCACCAGAGCGGCGTCATCCGTCCAGCGCCACACCTCGGAGAGCAGGATCAGGTAGAGCGGGGTTGCGTCGGCGGTGCCGTAATAACGCTCGTGCCAGGTGCGCGCAGCCTTCCCGTGGCGGACCTCGTGCACGATCTTGCCGGGCTCGGCGTCGCGCGACGGGTCGTCCTCCTTCGCCTGCAGATCGGCCAGGACCTCGAGCGCGGTGCGCGCGAGCTCCGGCCCGAACAGCAACGTCTGCAGGCACGTGATGATCGTGTCGCGGCCGAAAACGGTCATGAACCACGGCACGCCGGCGCCCGGCAGCCTGCCGATCGCGCCGTTGTCGGAGCGCATGCGCAGCGAAGCGAGGTCCGACACCGACTGTCCGAATGCGTGCCCGAGTGCGTCCCAGGACGCACGCAGCTGAGGCACGCGAAGCTGCCACGCCGCGAGCGAGTCGCGGACGCGGCCTACCTCCTCCCCGAAGCGCAGCTCGGCGAAGCGCGGTGCGACCGGCTCGCCGTCCGGGAGCGGGAAGACCTCGACGTGCAGGTCCCAGCGCTCGCGCGGCTCGAGCGCGAGATGGAAGACCATCCTCGAACCCTCCACCTGCCCGCGTTGCGAGAAGATCACCTGCGTCTTCAGCGGCAGATCGCCGTCGTCGGCGATCAGGAACTGGTTCCGATCCGGGTCGTATTCGATGGGCCGGGGATCCGGCAGCGGCTTTGCGCGCAGCGGATCGCCCAGCGCGAAATCGAAGTCCTTGACGGCGAAGATGTCCGCGAAGTCCGCGCCCACGTCAAGCGCCAGGTCGAACTCGACGCGCTCCATGCCCTGGTTCTGAACGGCGAACGAGTCCTGCATGCCGTCGCCGACGAATCGCTCGCGCCGGATCGAGAGCACGTCGGGCGGGAGACCGTCGGACAGCGGGTTGCGCATGAAGAACGCCGCGGAGAAGTACTCGATCTTGTCCGACGAGAGCAGCAGCGGGCGCTTGCCGTCGATCGTGAGCTTCAGCGACGACAGGAAGCGCGTGTCCTCGGCGAACAGCCCTTCGACGTTGCCGTGCAGGTCGCCGAGGGTGTCGCAGATGCAGAAGGTCGCGCCTTCGAGAATGCGGAGTTCGCCGCTCATCAGCTCTCGGTCCGCAGTATGCGCCCGCCGGATGACTGCGCAAGGGCCTTGACGACGAGCTCGTCGACATTGACCCGCGCCGGGCGCGTGACGACCCAGACCACGCACTCGGCGATGTCGTCGGGCTGCATGGCCTCGACGCCCTCATACACCTTGCGCGCAGTGTCCTCGTCTCCGCGGAAGCGAACGAGCGAGAAGTCAGTTTGGACCAGGCCGGGATCGACCGTGCAGACGTGGACCGGCCGTCCGAGCAGATCCTCGCGCAACGCGTAGGTGAAGCCGCGTACGGCGAACTTGGACGTGACGTAGAGGGAGCCCTTCTCGTAGGCCTGGCGCCCGGCGACCGAGCCGATGTTGACGATGTGGCCGCCGTCCCGGATGTGCGCGAGACAGAGCCGCGTAATCCGGATCAAGCCGTTCACGTTCGTCTCGAGCACGCGCCGCTCGTCGTCTTCGGTGCTGTCGTCGAAGAGGTCGCGGCCGAGGGCCAGGCCCGCCGCGTTGACGAGGATGTCGATGCCGCTGAGCTCCTCTGCCGCGGCCTTGACGAAACGCTCGCATCCGGCAGGATCCGTGACGTCGAGCTCCAGCGGCGTGATCGGCGGGGCGATGCGGTCGGTCCGGCGCGCGCCTCCGACGACCCGCGCGCCCTCGGCTGCCAGCGCCTGTGCCGTCGCCGCGCCGATGCCGCTGGACGCGCCGGTAACGACCGCCGACTTCCCCTCCAGGCTGGGCACCCGGGGAGACTAGTGCGCCTGCCGGGGGTTCTGCTGGGCTTGTGGGTCGCGAGCACCAAGCCGGAGGCCGCACTCGGCCGCAGCAAGGCTGGTCTGCCTTGCTAAGGACGAGGGTGGCCTCCGGCGCCGCGTGATCGCGGGCCACAAACCAGCGTGTACCCCCGGTATGCGCAACTAACGCCGCTCGACCGGGGTGCGGCGCGCGACGGCGTCGCCAAGCGCAACATGGGTGGTCGCAGGCTCGGCGTGCTCGACCTGCAGCGTCGTGTGCGTCAGGCCGAA
>Ga0066652_100002471_pt1 | contig 10157 bp, 13 predicted proteins | sample GraSoiAngelo_101_FD_71413 | JGI IMG/M metagenome (GOLD analysis project Ga0066652, IMG submission 71413) | Grasslands soil microbial communities from the Angelo Coastal Reserve, California, USA - 14_0903_02_30cm | ecosystem: Environmental > Terrestrial > Soil > Grasslands | place: USA... | reverse complement strand
AACTAGCCAGCCACCCAACCAACCAACTCACAAAAAAGGGAGCTCCCAAGGAAGCTCCCTTTCGTGAGGCGCGCCATGCGCCGTCACGCCACCTGCGCGCCGCGAGGCGCACGGGGCACCTTCCCCGCGTTGAGGCACCGCGTGCAGACCTTCACCTTCGTGATCTTGCCGTCCACGAGCGTGCGCACGACCTGCAGGTTCGGCTTCCACGTGCGTCGCGTGCGGTTGTTCGCGTGCGAGACGTTGTTGCCGAAGGCGACGCCCTTGTCGCAGTGGAAGCAGCGATTGCGTTGAATGGCCATGGTCTCAGTCCTGACAGAACTCGATGCGCGCCATCTCGGCCCCGTCACCCTGGCGGTGGCCGGTCTTGAGGATGCGCGTGTAGCCGCCGTTCCGCGTGGCGAACCGCGGTCCGATCTGTTGAAACAGCTTGTCCGCCGCCTCACGCTTCTGGATGTGGCGGCCGGCGAGCCGGCGCGCGTGCAGCGTGCCGGTGCGCGCCTTCGTGACGAGCTTCTCGACGAAGGGCCGCAGCTCCTTCGCTTTCGCTTCCGTCGTCTCGATCGACTCGGCCTCGATGAGCGAGGTCGCGAGGTTGCGCATGAGGGCGAGCTTCTGCTCGCTCGTGCGGCGGAGCTGACGTCCAGCCTTCCGGTGACGCATGGGTGTTACTCCTCTTCGTCGTCGGGCGCCGCGGCGGCAGCCTGGCTCGGCGGCGTGCCCCAATCGAGCACACGAACGCCTTCGCCGTTCTCCTCGAACCGCATCCCAAAGTTCAAGCCTTCGCGCTCGAGGAGATCGGCGATCTCCTGAAGCGACTTCTTTCCGAAATTCTTCACCTGGAGGATCTGGCTCTCCGTCTGACGAACGAGGTCGCCCAGGCTGCGGATGTTCGAGTTCTTGAGCGAGTTCACCGAGCGGACCGACAGCTCGAGATCGTCGATCGGCGTCTTGAGCAGCTGCTGCATCCGCGCGCCATCCGTGCCCGCGCCCTCGCCCGCAGCACCGCCGACCGGGGCAGAGCTGTGCGAGCCGAACTCGACGAAATACTGGAAGTGCGTCTGCGCGAGTGCGGCGGCGTAGCTGACCGCTTCCTCGGGGGTGATCGTACCGTTCGTCTCCACCGTCAGCGTCAGTCGATCATAGTCGGTGCGCTGGCCGACGCGGGTCTCGGCGACCGAGAAGTTCGCGCGACGGACCGGGTTGTAGATCGAATCGATCCGGACGAGGTCGACGGGAAGCCCGCGATCGAGCGGATGCTGATCCGCCTCGATGTAGCCTCGCCCCTTGTTGACGAAGAGCTCGATGTTCAGGTCGCGATCGTCGTGCAGCGTCAGGATGTGGTGCGCCGGATCGACGATCCGGACCCCCGACACGGACGCCACGTCCCCGGCCGTGACGGCACCGGCGCCGTCGCGCTGGATGTGCAGCACCGCGTTCTCGACGTCGTCGGCGAGCGTGAGCGTCAGCGTCTTCAGGTTGCCGATGATCTGGTGCACGTCCTCGACGACCCCGGGGATCGTTTGGTGCTCGTGCACGACACCGTCGATGCGGACGCCCCAGACCGCCGCGCCGCGGAGCGACGACAGCAGCATGCGACGCATCGCATTGCCCAGCGTGTGCCCGAAGCCCCGCTCGAGCGGCTGCAGGCGGAATTCGGCGACGTTCGGATTGTCCTCGCGCTTGGTCGCTTCGACCAGCTGCGGACGGACCAACCCACGGAGATCGATCGTGGAAGCCATGGTGGTATGGAGCCTCGGGTCATTCCGGCGGCCGTGCAGGGACGCACCGGAAACGCTCTGCCCCGCCCCCAACGCGCGGCAGACTCGTAAAGGGGTTGGGGCCCCGACCTACTGCACTGTCAACAACGACTGCCGTTTCACGGTTTGACAGTTTTTCGGCCGGCCTCGGGCGGCCTAGTGCGTCCCGAGGTCGGCCGTTGAACCGTCTAACCCTGAACCGTTGACCTGCTCTACTTCGAATACAGCTCGACGACCAGCTGCTCCTGCGCGGCGATCGGAATGCTCGTGCGGGCGGGCTTCTCCAGCACACGGCCGCTGAACGACTCCTTGTCGACCGCGATCCACGAGAGCGGCGCGCCGCGCGACGACTGATCCATCGCCGTCAGCACCGACACCTGCTCGCGCGACTTCACGCGGAGGCGCACTTCCTGTCCCGGCTGCACGTGGAAGCTCGGGATGTCCACGCTCTTCTGATTCACCTCGACGTGCCGATGCCGGATGAGCTGGCGCGCCGCCTTGCGGCTGCCGGCGAAGCCCATGCGATACACCACGTTGTCGAGACGCGTCTCGAGCGCGGCCAGCAGGTTGTGGCCCGTGATGCCGGGCTGCGTGCTGACCTTCTCGAAGGTGTTGCGGAACTGCTTTTCGGAGAGCCCGTAGATGCGCTTGATCTTCTGCTTCTCGCGCAGCTGCTTCGAGTACTCCGACGCCTTGCGGCGGCGCGCCGTCGCCTGCCCGTGCTGACCGGGCGCATACGGACGACGCTCGACCGGGCACTTCTCGGTGAAGCACTTCGTGGCCTTCAGGAACAGCTTCGTTCCCTCGCGACGGCACTGCCGGCAGCTGGCCCCAGTGTAACGACCCATGGCTCAGACTCTCCGGCGCTTGGGGGGACGGCAGCCGTTGTGCGGGATCGGCGTGACGTCCTTGATCGACTTGACCTGCAGTCCCGCGGCGGCGAGCGCCTGGATGGCCGACTCGCGGCCGCTGCCAGGACCCTGGACGCGCACGTGGACGCGCTTCACGCCGGCCGTCAACGCCTCGCGAGCGCACTGCTCCGCCGCGACGGTCGCCGCGAACGGGGTGCTCTTCTTCGAGCCCTTGAAGCCCGCCTTGCCGCTCGATCCCCACGCGATCGTGTTCCCGCGCGGATCGGTGATCGTGACGGTCGTATTGTTGAACGTCGCGTTGACGTGGGCGACGCCTTCCGCGTCCACGACTCGCTTCGACTTCTTTCCGGTGGCCATACGTTACTTGGTTACCTTCTTCTTGCCGGCGATCGCGCGGCGCGGTCCCTTCTTCGTGCGCGCGTTGGTGTGCGTCCGCTGCCCGCGAACGGGGAGGCCGCGACGGTGGCGAATGCCGCGGTAGGACCCGATGTCCATCAGTCGCTTGATGTTCATCGCGACCTCGGTCCGCAGCGCCCCCTCCACCCGGAACTCCTTCTCGATCACCTGGCGAAGCTTGTTCACGTCGGCGTCCGTGAGATCACGGACCCGCTGCGCTGGATCGATCCCCGCCTTCTCGATGATCGACTGCGCCGACGCCCGGCCGATGCCGTAGATGTACGTCAGACCGATCTCGACCTTTTTGTCGCGAGGGAGATCGATGCCAGAAATACGAGCCATTCTTCTATCAGCCCTGGCGCTGCTTGTGCTTGGGATTGCGCTTGCAGATGATGCGAGTCACGCCGTTGCGCTTGACAACCTTGCAGTGCTCGCAGATCGGCTTCACGCTGCTGCGGACTTTCACGAAGACACCATCGTGCAAACGGTGGATTTTTCCGACGAAGACTCGTAGGATAACCGGGCCGGTAAGTTGACGCAACCCCGACACATACGTCGGGTCGAGGGTGTTGGAAAGGACCCCGCTCAGCCGTCGCGGCGCAGCTCCGCGAGCACCTGATCCATCGCCTCCGCCGGATCGGCGGCGGCCGTCACGGTGCGACCGAGAACGAGGTAGCGCGCACCCGCGGCCTGCGCCGCTGAAGGCGTCATGACCCGCTGCTGATCGTGCGCCGCGCCACCCGCCAGCCGGATCCCGGGCACCAACGGCGCGAGGCGGTCGTCGAACCGCGCGCGAACCGCCGCGACCTCCGCACCGCTGCACACGATCCCGTGAAGAGCCGAATCCGCTGCGAGACCCGCGAGGCGAAGCACCTCATGCTCCATGTCCACGGCGTCCTCCCGGCCCCACGCTGCAGCAAGCACGGCCGGCGACATCGAAGTGAGCGCCGTCACGGCCAGCACGCCGCAAGCGCCTCCCGACTCCTCCCCTGCCGCGCTCTGGGCAGCCTCGAGCATGGCAAGGCCACCTGAGGCATGCACCGTCACGAGGCGCGCTCCCAGGCGCGCGGCACTCCGCACCGCCCCCGCGACCGTGTTGGGGATGTCGTGGAACTTGAGATCGAGGAAGATGTCGGCCCCGAGCTCGTCCCGAAGAGCTCGGACGACGTCGGGCCCGGCCGCCGTGAACAGCTCGCTCCCCACCTTGTAGAATCGGCACCGACCGCCGAGCGTCGTCGCGAGCCGAAGCGCCTCCTGCGACGTCGGAACGTCGAGCGCGACGATCGGGATCGCCGAGCCGCCGCTCATCCGAGCCCCTCAAGCGTGCCAACGACGTCGGCGAGGCGCGACACACCGTGCCGGTCACACCAGTGGGCGAGTCCACTGACGATTCGCTCGGGCGCTCGCGGGTCGCGCAGCATGGCGGTCCCGACGCCGACGAGCGTCGCGCCCGCGATGAGGTACTGGAGCGCATCCTCGGCGCTGGACACGCCGCCGATGCCGATGATCGGGGCTTTCACCAGGCGGCGCACCTTCGCGGTCGCCAGGACGCCGACGGGCAGAAGGGCGGTTCCGCTCACTCCGCCCGTTCCGAAGCCGAGGGCCGGACGACGACGCTCCACGTCGATCACGAGTCCGGGGATCGTGTTCACCAGGGTAAGACCATCGGCCCCGGAATCGACGGCGATCTGCGCCGTGCGCACGATGTCCGGCAGCGTGGGCGACAGCTTCACGAACAATGGTCGCCGCGTCGCGGCCCGTGCGCGGTTCACGACCTGCCGCAATGCGTCGGGGTCGGCGCCGAACTCGATTCCGCCTGCCTTCACGTTGGGACAGCTGACGTTCAGCTCGAACCCGTCGAGCGCTCCCGCGGCATCCGTCGCGAGCGACTGTTCGAGCTGCTCGATCACGGCGGCGAACTCCTCGACGGCGAAGCCCACGATGTTTGCCAGCTTTCGCACCGACGGCAGCGCGCGCGCGAGCCACGGCAGGTGATCGGCGCGTACCGCAGCGACACCGGGGTTGGCCAGTCCGACGGCGTTGATCATTCCGCCGCCGAACTCGGCGACACGCGGTGCGGGCGCGCCCTCCCGTGGTTCGGGGCTCACGGCTTTCGTGACGATTCCGCCGAGTGCGGCGAGGTCGACCACACCTTCAAGCTCGTGACCGTACGCGGCCGTGCCGGCGGCGAGAACGATCGGATTTTGAAAGGTGAGACCGGCCGCCTGAATGTGAAGCGCGGAGCGGCCGGCGCTCACTGCCGAGCCACGCCCCCGGCCGAGCCAACGCCCGTGCCCGAGGCGACACGGCGCTCGTAGCGCTTCAGGTACTCGAGCACCGCGTCGGCGACAGCGGAGGAAAGCTCTTCCATGCGGTTCGCATCCGTCATGTAGGATGCTTCGGCCGCGTTCGTGCCGAATCCGATCTCGACGAGCACCGCCGGCATGAACGCGGTCACCAGCACGCGAAATCCGGCCTGCTTCACGCCGCGGCTCGGGCCCGGATGGATGCGCCCCAGTCGTCGCTGGATCAGTTCCGCGAGCTCGTTCGACTCGCGCAGGTGCTCGTTCTGCGCCATGTCGTTGAGGATGAAGCTGAGCGGGTCGCCGACGCGCGCCGCGGCGCGCGTTTCGAATTTGACGACTTCGTTCTCCATCCGCTCGACGCGCCGTGCGTCCTCCGTTTTCGCCTCGGCGAGGAAGTACGTCTCGAAGCCACGCGCCGCCGCGGGGTCTTTCCAGCCTGGATTCGCCGCGTTGACGTGGATGCTGACGAAGAGATCGGCGTGCGCCTCGTTGGCGATGCGACCGCGGTCGGACAGCGCGATCAGCGTATCGGTGGTGCGCGTGTACTTCACGTCGATGCCGCGCTTCCCGAGCGCCGCACCGACTCGCTTCGCGACGGCGAGCGTGATGTTCTTCTCGGCGACGCGCGGACCGCCGACGATCGGGCCCCGCATCCCCGCATCCGGACCGCCGTGTCCGGCATCGACGACGACGAGACGGCGCGACCGGAGTGGTCCGCTCGGTGCGGCGCTCGTCGCGAGGGCGAAGCCGCGCGAGGTCCGCTCCTCCGCGGCGGCGTCATCGACGTCGACGCGTCGAGCCACGGGGGCCGTACGTCCAGCCTGGGACACCGTGCGATCCTCGTATCGCGTCGAGGCGGAGAAGACGCGCAGCTCGAATCGATCGACGTCCCAGGCGAGATTGCCGGCGATCCGGGGGACGAGCTCGACGACCAGCTGGAGAGGGACGTAGAGCGCGCCCTTTCGCACCTCGGGCGCCCGCGCGAGCTGGAACGCCTCGTTGCCGACGCGAGCGAATCGCACCCCCGACTCGACCTCGATGGCGGAGCCGCCGATGATGAGCATCCAGCGGTCGCCCATCAGATGCGAGACGGTGATCGGCACGACGGGACGCAACTGGTCGGGCCGCACGAGCGGTCCCGACGGCGACGCGATGACCGGCACCGACACGCTGCGACTCGCATCCTTCACGACGAGCACAGCCGATTTCGGAGTGGACGCCGCGAGCTGGAATGCGGCAAGCAGCGCGATGATCATCGGATCCGCACCGCGCGCGCGATCTCCCGATCCGCATCGCGCTGCTTCTCGGCGTCGCGCTTGTCGTGCAGCTTTTTGCCTTTGCCGAGTGCCATCGCCACCTTCGCGACGCCGCGTTTGAAGTAAAGCTCGAGCGGAACGAGGGTCAGACCCTGGCGCTCCACCGCACCTATCAGACGCTGGATCTCCCGCTTGTGCAACAGAAGCTTTCGCGTGCGCGTCGGCTCGTGGTTGTTGTAGCTGGCGCGCTCATACGGAGAGATGTGCAGGTTGAGCAGGAAGATCTCTCCATTCCGCACGATTCCGTACGCGTCGGAAAGATTGGCCTTCCCGTCGCGCAGCGACTTGACCTCGCTTCCAGTGAGCACGAGACCGGCCTCGTACGTGTCCTGAATGAGGTAGTCGTGACGAGCACGCCGATTCTTGGCGATCGACACGTGCTCTGGATTTTCGTCGGGCTTGGCCATGGGCGGGAGACGGTCGCTCGCGCGTGGCGCACGCGCGTTCGCAACATAGGCCGCGCGCATCGAGCAGGCAACGCAACGCGTTGACTTGCTTCGTGATGCCCGATAACTTCACTACTCTCCACTCGGCGCTGTGCGCGCCGCTCGCTCGGGTGGTGGAACTGGTAGACACGCAGGTCTCAGAAGCCTGTGCCTTCACCGGCGTGGGGGTTCAAGTCCCCCCTCGAGCACTCGGACGCTCTTCGCTTCGGCGAAGAGCGTTTCTCGTTTGGAGCCGTGGTCTCAGCGAGCGAGTCGCGACGGCGGAACGTCCTCCGGAAGCTCGACCTCGCCGAAGCTCTCGCGCAGCGCTTCGTTGGCCATGCTGATCGTCTCGCCGACGATCTCGGCGCCGCGCTGGACCACAGGATCGTCGCCGCGGATCGGTCCGCCGGCGAACGCGAGCAGATTCTGTGCGAGTCGCAGGGCGGGCGTTCCATGACCGCGTGAGGTAAAAGCGTCGCGGTACGCGCCGAGTCGCGCATTGAACTGACGCTCCGCCAACTCGCGCAGCGTCGGGTCGACGTTCGGGTCCTTGTGGATGCGATGCAGGAGCGCTCGCAGCACTTCGGATGGCGTGCGGTCATCCAGCGCGTCGCGCTGCGCGACGAGAATCCCGACGGAACGACGCAGATAGCGGAGCTCCCATCGCGCGTGGTCGACGTCGCCTCGCGTCGCGACGGACGAAAGCCACTCGACCTCGGCGGGCGTGGGCTCAGCCATCAAGACCGCAACGAACTCCGCGCTCTTCCGCAGTAGAGCCCGGTCATCGCGAAAGGAGCGGAACAGGCGCATGCGCGCCGCCCAGTTAGCCTTGCAAGACGGGGAGCGCGAGGCGGCCGCCGACCGTCGCCGGCGCCGACAGTCCGACGCGCTCGCGCACCTGGCTCTCCTGCATCAACAGATCGCTCAGTCGCACTCCCTGCAGCACGTCGTCGATACGACGCTGGAGGAGCATCCAGACCGGGCGAATGCTGCAGTCGTGCGCCGAGGAGCAGCGCTCCTCCTCCACAGGATGCGAGGTGCAGTGCACCTCGAACGTCGAGTGCTCGGCCGCCGAGATGACGTCGTGCACGCTGATCTCGTCGGGGAGGCGCGCCAGCGCATAGCCGCCATGCGCGCCGCGTGTGCTGCGGACGATCCCGGCGCGCCGGAGCTTGAGCATGATCTGCTCGACGTAATCGCCGGGCAGACGCTCCTGCGCCGCGATCTCACGCCCGGTCACCGGCCCCTCGTCGATGCGACGGGCCAGGTGGAGCGCACAGATGAGGCCGTATTCGGCTTGTGTGGTGATCCGCACTCGTCGAATCTAGCCCCGGCGGGACGGGCGGGATAGCCTCACCCGCCGGCGACCATGCCGTGCGCACCGCCCGGCACGCCAATCTCGGTCATCTTGCGGAGGTCGAGAATGTCATCGAGCTGATCGGCCGGGAGCACGTTCTCACGCTTGACCAGATCACGCACCAATACCCCCTCCTTCACTGATTGCTTGCTGAGCTCGGCCGCCCGTGCGTAGCCGATATGCGGCATCAGCGCCGTCGCCAGCGCCGCGGAGCGCTCGACCCAGTAGGCGCACATGTCCTCGTTCGCCTCGATCCCGACGACGCACCGCTCGGTGAACGAGCGTGCCGCATTCGTGAGAATGCGCATCGACAGCAGCACGTTGAACGCGATGACGGGCATCATCACGTTCAGCTCGAGCTGCCCGTGCTCCGCGGCGATCGCCACCGTCGTGTCGAGCCCCATGACCTGGAAGCAGACCTGGTTCACCATCTCGGGGATGGACGGATTGATCTTCCCCGGCATGATCGACGATCCCGGCTGCACCGCAGGCAGCGTGATCTCGTCGATGCCCGTGCGCGGTCCCATTACCATCAGGCGGAGATCGCTGGCGATCTTGCTCAGATCGATCGCAAGCACGCGCATCGCCGCGCTGAAGCCGGCGGCGTCGCCCATGCTCTGCATCAGCTGGATGCGATCGTCGCCGACGCGCAGGTCGAGCCCCGAGATGGCACGCAAGTGCTTGTTCATCAGCGCGGGATATTCCTTCTCCACGGTGACGCCCGTGCCGACTGCGCTGCCGCCGATGCCCAGATCGCGAAGGTAGTCCGCGGCTTCGCGCACACGTCGCAGACTGCGGTCGACGGATCCCGCGTAGGCCGTGAACTCCTGGCCGAGCCGAATCGGCATCGCGTCCTGCAGGTGGGTGCGACCGGCCTTCACGATGTGGTCGAACTCCCTGCCCTTCGCGGCGAGCGCGTCGCGCAGCGCCTCGAATGCGCTCGTGAGTCCGTCGAGCTGCGAGAGACAGGACAGCCGAATGTTCGTCGGGATCGTGTCGTTGGTGCTCTGCGCCATGTTGACATGGTCGTTCGGGTGCACGGGGGTGTACGTTCCGCGCGTCCCGCCGAGCAGCTCGTTGGCCCGGTTCGCGAGCACCTCGTTCACGTTCATGTTCATCGACGTGCCGGCGCCGGCCTGATACGGGTCGACGATGAACTGATCGGCGTGTCGGCCGTCCAGCACTTCGTCCGCCGCCTGCACGATCGCATCGGCGAGCCGCGCATCGAGGCGGCCGGTTTCCTTGTGCGTCAGCGCCGCGGCCTTCTTGATCCATACCTGCGCGACGACGAACGGGCGGAAGGGAGTGAGCCCACTGATCGCGAAGTTCTCCCGCGCACGCACGGTCTGGACGCCGTACAGCGCGTCGGCCGGAACCTGCTTCGGACCCAGCGGGTCTTTCTCGGTGCGGAAGGCGTCAGCCATCGTCAGTGCTCGCGGAAGAGTTGGAAAGGTCGGGCGTCGTGCGCGCGACCGGCATGGTTCGAAGTGTAAGCGCGAGCGCGACGCCGGCGGCGATGGCTGCCACGCCGAGCATCGACACGCTCGCACCGTGCAGACGGCCAAACTCGCTGCGCCGGGGATCGTCCGCTGCCAGCTCCTCGATCGGCCTGCCGGCATCGAGGCGCAGGCGTTCGATGCGGGGCGCGACGACCAATTGCGCGACCAGGCACGTGACGATCATGACGGTACCGGCCGCCGTTCGCCCGAGGGAGGGCGTGCT
>Ga0066652_100002470_pt1 | contig 10158 bp, 7 predicted proteins | sample GraSoiAngelo_101_FD_71413 | JGI IMG/M metagenome (GOLD analysis project Ga0066652, IMG submission 71413) | Grasslands soil microbial communities from the Angelo Coastal Reserve, California, USA - 14_0903_02_30cm | ecosystem: Environmental > Terrestrial > Soil > Grasslands | place: USA... | reverse complement strand
AGCTTCTTCAGCTTCGCGTTCTCCGCCTCAAGCGCTTTGAGGCGCTTGGCGTCTGACACATCCATCCCGCCGAACTTGCTGCGCCAGAGGTAATAGCTCGCCTCGGAGAACCCGTGCTTGCGGCACAGCTCCTTCACCGGGATACCTCGATCCCCTTCCCGCAAGAACCCGATGATCTGTTCTTCGCTGAATCGCTTCTTCACGTCCAACCTCCCGCCGGGGTTAGACTCTAAACCCAAGCGCTACTCAAACCTGGGGGGACGTCGGAGCACCTCGAATTGATCTTCGTGCACGACGATGATCGTGGTGTCAAGGACCGTTACGTCTTGAGTCCCGAAGACATGCTTCAGTCCCTCAACAACTGGCGCGATGTCATCGCCAGGGTTATTGGCTGTTGGGATGAGCACCACGTGAGCGCTCGTTCCACCACCCAGCGCTTTCCACTTCTCATAGATCTCTGGAGTTCCGTTGCCGCCACCCATGGCAATTACGAAGCCTTTGTTAGCCGCCGAAGCCCAACTTGCGAAGCTGGCGACCAACAGTAACAGTATTGCCAAGTTGTTACGCTTCACGGTCTTTCCCCTTGGTGGCATATCCGTGCCGACAGAACCCGGTGTTCCCTGAAACGGACAGCCTGAGTGCGCTCGCATGCTCAGGAGCATGCTCCCATCGGATCGCTATGCCGGTATGCCCGCCTTTCGCAACGGATGAAATCGCCTGGACCCGATTGTCCCACGCGCAGGCTGCCCAAGGCGCCCGCACAGTGGCGCAAGGCCATTAAAATGAGACGGCTGAGTGCCTCGGTTCCGGTGATCGATCTTGGTGCCATTCTTCCTGTTTGTGGCATCGAAGCTATTGAAGCCGGCCGGAATTCCGGCTGGGGGCGCGGCGCGCGCGACACTTGCGAATGCATTGAACCGGATCCCTACGGATCTGGCGCCCTGCAGTGAATCTGCACGGCCTCGGTTTCGACTGTTCGATGGAGCCCAGTGCTTTAGCAACTTGGTCGTGCAAGCAGCGGATGCTGAAACCGCTGGTCCCTCTTCCGGATCGGCAGATGGCAGGAGCCGCCTCAGGGCAGAAGCATACGGAATCCTGCTTCTCCAAAATGGCGGTCAGTCGTCAGAGCATCGCTGATTTTGAGCTCGCGCATCACAATGAAGCTTGTGCAATCGGTGAATGAATAGCGATGATCGGCATGCCGGCGATAGAACGCCTTCGCAGCCTCGAACCGAAGACTGCCGACCCACTCGATGCGGATGCCTGAGGTCTGCTCCATGAGATCCAGAATCCGCACGGCAACGTGGTGCCCCGCGCGTGCATTCGCGAGATTCACCGCCTCGGTGACGATGTAATCCGTCGTCAGGAGGCGACGCTGATCTCGTAGCAGCCGTTCGACGGCCTCACGGGCCGCCGAATGGTGCGCATCCTTGCGGTCAATCAATGCGTACAGAACCGACGTATCGAGAGAGGCCGCACGCGCCGCCATAGAGCGTGCGGTCGATGTCCTCGTTACTCTGCGTACCGCCGGGTCCGTCCACGGAGAAGGTGTCGAGATTCAGGAGCGGGTCCTCGGCGGGGAGCGCCTGGCGTTTCCGCTTGCGCGTGGGGCCGAGCTCCGCGACTGGCTTGCCACCTCTTGCGATCGTGATCCGCTCCCCCTTTTCGGCGCGGGCCACGAGTTGCGAGAGGCGCGTCTTTGCGTCGTGAATGTTGACGGTTTCCTCGCTCATAGGGAGCAAGCTTAGCTAAGGATGGTGGACTAGGCAACGTGGGCAATCAACCCTCACCGCCCATGGTTTCGGTCACCCCCTCGCCGAAAGGCTCCGGCGCTTGCGCGAGTGGCCACCAAAGGCGCCAGCACTAACGCGGTTGGAGGGCTCTGAGAGCTTCGAGAGTCTTATTCTATTAATAAGTTATTGTTTTTTTGCGGGTTGGTAGCGGGGGCGCGATTGCGACTAATAGCACGCTCGTCATTCCGTTCTCGCGCGCTGACCGCCGCCGCAAGATTGCCCGCGTCCGGATTCCCGACCACTGTGGTAATGGCCATCGGCTGACAGTTGGAAATGTCCGGATAGATCAGCGGGAGCGCCGATGGCGGTGCCGGCAGTGTGGTAACGACCGCGCTGCGGCATTTAGGGATCGGCAACGGACCGGCTGAGTGGTAAGCGCTCGAGGAAGTGCGTGATTGCGAACGAGCTGCGTATGTGCCAGCCGGCAGGTGCCGGAGGCGGCAGGCTAAGATTACTAATGGTTCGAAATGGGAGGGTGCACGGTGATCAACAAAGCCGTTCAATTCGCAGTGACTTCGTGCGCGCTGGTGGCGTTCGCTCTCAGTTTGAGCGCGAGCCATGCGAATGCACAGGCAAAGGATAAGAAGAACAAGGCATATACCTATGCGACAAAGGGTCTCTTGGAATTTCAGTCGACGGTTGCACCTGGGAAAGTTGAACGTTGGAAACTGCTTCTCGATCAGTCAAATCTCGGTGGAAAAGAATTGGAAATGGTCGAACTTACGCTTCCCGCTGGCGAGGTAGTCGGCGCCCACCGCCACGGATCTGTCGAGATTTTCTATGTTCTATCAGGAACATTGGGTCATGAAGTAAACGGAGAGATGCACATGCTGACACCGGGCATGCTCGGTGTGGTCAGGCCAGAAGATTCCGTTCGCCACGTTGTTCCGAAAGAGGCCGACGTCAAGCTGCTGGTGATCTGGGCACCAGCGGGGGAAGCAAGGAAGTTCTTTGGTCACGCAAAGACCACGCCGATAGAGCAGAAGTAGGCGGCAATGGCGCCACGCCACGGAGTTTTCGCTGGTTCGGCATGAGCGCGGAAGAACGTGGTTACTCGAGGGCTTACGCCTGGGGCGCGGTTATTGCGATCCGAACCGCACAAGCTCTAATCGTCAACGTTGGCGGCGTGAGGTCTTCAAATACCGCGATGCGAAACGCCAGGACTGGTACCTGCCTGTCTTCGGCTAGCTTTACCTCGCAGCGCACCTGGGGTGAACAATTAGCGCTGGCTGAAAACACCAGCACCAGCACACGGGCTGTGGCCATGTGGCGATGGCGTTAACAGTCGCTCGAAACCAACCCGCCCCGGTCTGCGCGTCGCGTGGAGAAGCACGTGCACGCGGCGCGTGTAGCCCGCAAGGCTATGCTCAGCTCCTGGTACGTATGACCTGCCGGTGCGGCGCGGTGTGAGATCACGGATGAGGCCTTGGCGCGCGCGGTTGGCTGGTCAATGACGCTCGAGCAGCTCGCGCGACGGATGCGATGCTCGCAGTGCGGCAAGAAGGGGGCGGAGGTCATCGCGGTGGCCGATCAGGGCGTCGTGCCCAAAACTGGGCTCGCACGCTTGATTCGGGTACTGATTCACACCTTCGGCTTACAAGTCAGCGCTGTTTGAGTAAGAGCTCACGGACAACGCGGGGCTGTTCGAGTCTAGTACCAGCTTATGACTAATCAGCGCGGAATGGAGGGCCGACCAGGCGGCGAACGGTAGAGATGAAGGACACGACCTCGTTGCCTCCGACGGTCGATGGAGGGGCGCTCGCCGCAGACTGGCTGACCGGTGGGGGCGAGATGGGCAGGCTCGTGCGCTCGCTGGACTGGTCCAAAACCCCGCTCGGCTCGATTGAATCCTGGCCGCAGAGCCTGCGCACGACGGTAAGTCTGTGCCTCGCCTCCAACTTCCCGATCTCCCTCGCCTGGGGCCCTCACCACGTTCAGATCTATAACGATGGTTACTGGCCTATCTGCGGCGGCAAGCATCCGCATGCCGTGGGCCAGGACTTCAGTGTGTGCTGGGCCTCAGCGTGGCCGGTCATCGGTAAGGCGTTTGAACGCGCGCTCGCGGGCGAGACGTCCTATCTCGAGAATCAGCGGATGTTTCTCGATCGCCATGGGTATCTCGAGGAAACGTTCTTCACCTTCTCATTCAGTCCCATTCGCGACGAGACGGGTGGGGTCGGTGGACTCTTTCATCCCGTCACGGAAACGACCGCCAAGATGCTCGGTGAACGTCGCGCGCGTGCGCTGCGCGATCTGGCGGCTCGGACGGGCAAAGCGCGCACGAGTGAGGAGGCGCTCGAGTTTGCCGCTCAGTCACTCTCTGAGCACAACTTGGATGTGCCGTTCGCGCTCTTCTACCTTCTCGATGCCAACAGCGCGAGCGCCGAGCTGATTGCCGGAACAGCCTCGCTACCCGAGGCGCTTGCGATCAGGGCTACCAATTTGAAAGAGCGGGAGTCTGCGGTATGGCCGCTGCTCGATGTCGTACGCACCCAGCAGGTGGTGGACGTGGACGATCTCACGGTGCGCTGCGGCAAATTCTCCTGCGAGCCCTATCCTGAGCCGCCCAAAACGGCGCTGTTGCTGCCGATCACGCCTCCAGGTAGCGCGCACCCGATCGGAATCATGGTCGCTGGGGTCAGCGCCCGGCTTCCGCTCAACGATCTCTACCGCTCCTTCTACGATCTAACGGTCGCCGCGGTGACCGCCGCGGTGGCGAACGCGCGCGCTTATGAGGAAGAGCGCCGGCGCGCGGAAGCGCTGGCCGAAATAGACCGAGCCAAAACAGAGTTCTTCTCCAATGTCAGTCATGAATTCCGCACCCCGCTAACCCTGATGCTCGGGCCCTTGGAGGACGCGCTGGCTGAGCGCGAGCACCCGCTCCCACAAGCTCAGCGAGAGCGCATCGACACCGCACAGCGCAACGCCCTGCGGCTCCTGAAACTGGTCAACGCGTTGCTGGACTTCGCACGCATTGAAGGGGGCCGCGTGCAGGCGCACTACCAGCCTACCGACCTCGCGGGTCTCACCGTTGACCTCGCCAATACCTTCCGCTCCGCGATGCAGCGTGCGGGCCTCACGCTGACGCTCGACTGCCCAAGCCTTCCCGAACCGCTATACATAGATCGCGAGATGTGGGCGAAGATCGTCCTGAACCTTCTCTCGAACGCGTTCAAGCACACCTTCCAGGGTGGCATCACCATTCGCCTGACCTGGCTCGATGGCGCGGCTCAGTTGACTGTCGAGGACAGCGGAGTGGGCATCCCAACCGATGAAATCCCGCAACTGTTCAGGCGCTTTCACCGCGTCAAGGGCGCGCAGTCCCGCACGCATGAAGGTACCGGCATTGGATTGTCGCTCGTGCAGGAGCTCGTGCACTCGCATTCAGGCCTCATACGGGTGGAAAGCGTGCTCGGCAAGGGCAGCCGCTTCATCATTACCCTTAAGACGGGCAGTGCGCACTTGCCCGCAGACCAAATCGGCCCTGCGGATGGCGACATCACCGGTGGCCGGGCTGCGGCGGCATACGTCGAGGAGGCCCTGCATTGGCTGCCTACACAGCCCGGTGCCGGCGCGGGAGAGCCGTACTTTCTTGAAGCCGAAGCACCCAAGGCGCCTTCCTCGCCGACTGGTCCGCGACCGCGCATTCTTTGGGCTGACGATAACGCCGACATGCGGCACTACGTGACGCGAATCCTCGGTGGCTCCTACGAGGTGCTGGCCGTCCCCGACGGCCGTGCGGCACTTGAAGCTGCCCTCAGCGCACCGCCCGATCTGGTGCTCTCCGATGTGATGATGCCGGGGCTTGATGGCTTTGGGCTGCTTAAGGCGCTGCGTGCCGATGAGCGCACCCGACAGCTGCCCGTTATCCTGCTGTCGGCGCGTGCGGGTGAGGAAGCGTCGGTTGAAGGATTGGACGCGGGCGCTGACGACTATCTTGTCAAGCCGTTCTCCGCCCGCGAGCTGAAAGCAAGAGTACGCGCCCACCTGGGGCTGGCACGGCAGCGCCGCGGACTGGAGCGCGAGCTGGAGCAACGGGTTCAGGCGCGTACCGCAGACGTCGCCCGCCTGACTGGCGTGCTACAGATGCTGTCGGGAATCAACACGGCGTTGGTGCGCATCCAGAACCGGGATGAGGTTATGGCTGAGGCTTGCCGGCTCGCGCACGGCATCGGCGGCTATGTGCTGGCGATGGTTGCCCTGATCGATCCGACGACCCGGATGGCGCGGCCGGTCGGCTGGGCGGGCTACGAGTTTCTGTCGAATCCGGAAGCGGAATTTCCCGTGGCGGATCATGAAAGCCGTGACTCGAGTCTCATGGGACGTGTCATGCGCACGGGCGAGGCGGCACTGTGTGAGGACATTGAACGCTTCCCTTACGTCATAAATGGACGGGACCAGCTGATAGCCGCGGGGGTTCAGTCCCTGGCCTGCTTGCCACTGCGAGTCGACAACACGCCGGTCGGGGCTTTTCTCTTTGGTAGGAGGAGTGATGTCATTGGGCCGGACGAGCTGCTCCTGCTGGAGGAGGTAGCTTCCAACCTGTCCTTCGCGCTGCAGTACCTCGATAAGCAGGACGCGGTCCACTTCCTGTCGTACTTCGAGCCGCTCACGGGGCTTGCCAAGCGCGCGCTGTTCTGCGAGCGCCTCAGCCGCTTGCTGACCCGCGGCACGGAGAGCCTGCCGCGCCTGGCGGTGACGGTATTTGATATTGCGCACTTGAGCGTCATCAATGATTCCTTTGGGCGGCACGCGGGCGATCGCCTGTTGCAGTGTATCGCTGATCGGCTGAAGGAACGCTTCCCGGACACCGAGCAGCTTGCGCACCTGGGCGGTGGGACTTTTGTGTGCGTGAATGCGCTGCGCGAACCCACCGCGGGCGATCTGTACGCCTCGCACGAGGACATCACGCGGGTGTTTGCCCAGCCGTTCAGCGTCGACGGACGCGAGATCGTCGCAGAGGTCAAGTGCGGGGTGGCCGGCTATCCGGATGACGGGCAGGAGTCAAACGAACTGGTGCAAAACGCAGAGGCCGCGCTCAAGCAGGCCAAGACCTCGGGCGAACGGTACCTGCATCACCGGCTAGAAATGAATTCAGAGCTCGCACGGCGCGTCGAGAGGGAACAGCGGCTGCGCACCGCGCTCGACAACGGGCAATTCCTGCTCCATTACCAGCCGAAGATCAGTCTGCGCACGGGTGGAATCGCGAGCGTCGAAGCGCTGCTGCGCTGGCACGATCCGGAGCATGGCTTGACCTCCCCAGCAATCTTTCTGCCGCTGCTCGAATCAGCCGGTCTGATGGCGGCCACCGGCGCCTGGGTCGTCAGGCAGGCCGCGAGCGATTGCCGCGATTGGCGTCGCAGAGGACTGCCGCCGGTCAGAGTGGCCGTCAACATTTCTCCGCCAGAGCTGCGCCGCCGAAATTTTGCGCGCGATATTCTCGACGCCGTCGGCGACCTGGCGGGTGCTTCAGACTGGGGGATCGACGTCGAGATCACCGAAGGAGCCCTGTCCGGCGACTCGTCATCCTGCGTCCACGCATTACGACTGCTGCGTGCCGCAGGTCTGGCCATCGCGATCGATGATTTCGGTGCGGGATTTTCCTCCCTCGGACGCCTCTCCGAACTGCCGATTGACACCCTGAAGATCGACCGGATGTTCATTAGCCGTCTGCCATCCGATCGCAAGAGTTGCACTCTGGTCTCGACGATCATCGATCTGGCGCATGCATTCGACATGACGACCGTCGCCGAAGGCGTCGAGAATCAGTCGCAGCTGGATTATCTCCTGGGCGCAAGCTGCGATGAATCACAAGGGTACCTGCACAGCCGACCGCTGCCGAGATTGGAATTCGAGCGGTGGCTTATCCGTTCCAGGAACGCAGCCGACGCGGGTGATCTCGGCAACGCGCGTGCCTAGAGAGTGTTTCCCAAGCTGAGTGCGCTCGCATAGTCAGGAGCGTGCTCCCAGCGGATCGGTATGTCGCCTTTCGCTGGCGCTATGGGTCAGCGTAACCTCGCGCTAATTACCCCGTCCGGGGACCGACTCAAAGAACTTGGGCGCAACCCAATAAGACGATCGAGGACCCCGGATACCGCACCGTTTTCGAGATAAATTCTCGGCGCCCGAGCGCTTATCCCCCCGCCCCGCTGCCAACTTTGCTTCATGTACACCGAGCGAAATACTCGCTTTGTCGCCGTGTCGGTTTCTCAGCGCTCTCACGCTCCAGTACAGCATAGCGATCATCCAGCCGAGCAAGGGGCGGCTTCCTAAGCAGGCACCTTCAAGGATCGCTTGCTAATGCGCGTGTACACCTACGCCCGCTACAGCACTGATCGATCGACGGAAAGCGTCGATCGCTGACCAGCAACGGCGCTGTCGCGAGTACGCGAGCGCGCGTTATTGGCCCACTGACGTTAGTTCGCCGATGAAGGGCTGACGCCGTGCGGCGAGTGGTGTCGTTTTGAGCGACTCAATTTCAGGCCTCAACGCACCGGTGCGCGCGTCAGTAAATAGCTCTGTTGGACCTGGTTATCGACATAGTAGGGTGTGACCAGCGCCTCGAAATCGGCGCGGAACCGGGCCAGCCGATCAGGCGCGTCCGCGAGACCTTCGACGACCTTGCGCATCGGGCCGATGGAGGCCTCGATAAACACGCGATAGTGAGCGAGACTCAAGGCCGGATAAAGCATCGTGCCCCGCTCGAAGAAAGGCTCGCCGAACGTGCCCGCCAGCCGTTCGTTGATGACCGCGGGGTTCCCCCAGAGCGGGGGCGGAGCAACGCCCGGAGGTGGGGGCGGTGAATTGCGGCCGATCAAGGAGAACATCCGGCCGACCAGGTGCTCCGGTGGCCAGGTGACGAACGCGACCCTTCCGGTAGGCCTCAGTACGCGGCGCATCTCGGCGACGGCGACCTCCGGACGCGGCGCGAACATGTGGCCGAACTGACTGACCACGACGTCGAAGGAGGCGTCGGGGTAGGGGAGTGTCTCGGCGTCACCTTCCTGCCACGTGATCTCTGGATGCCCCGCAATCCTGGCATTTTCACGAGCCTCTACAAGAAGTTCAGGCGTCAGGTCAAGCGCGCTGACCCACGCCCCCGTTCGCGCGGCTGTCACCGCGACAACGCCGGTACCGGTGCCCACATCGAGCACCGACTCGCCAGCCCGGATGCCGGCAAAGCGGACGAGATGAGCCGCGACTGGTGTCGTGAAGGTGGCCGTCGGCGTGAACGTGGTCCAGGACTCGCGTTGCTTGCGCTTGAAATCCATGAACGGATCGTCGCTCATGGGACATCCCCGGTGAGCCGCGGTCGCAGCCGTGCGACCGAGTGTACTCCGGGGTTGCCGTGGTCGGTACTCGAGGGCCCGCGGCACAATGTTGGTCTACCGGTGGACTCTCGCGGACCTCTAAGTCTCAAGTCTTTCCCGCGCGTGTACAACCCGATCGCGGGCGAATCTCGAAACGAAGGGATGGTAGCGGGGGCGCGATCGCGACTAATAGCACGCTCGTCATTCCGTTCTCGCGCGCTGACCGCCGCCGCAAAATTGCCCGCGTCCAGATTCCCGACCACTGTGGTAACGGCCATCGGCTGACAGTTGGAAATGTCCGAATAGACCAGCGGGAGCGTCGATGGCGGTGCCGGCAGTGTGGTAACGACCGCGCTGCGGTATTCAGGGATCGGCAACGGACAGGCTGAGTGCGCTCGCATGGTCAGCAGCATGCTCCCATCGGATCGGCATGCTGCCTTTCGCAACGGATGAAATCGCCTGGACCCGGTTGTCCCACGCGAAGACTGCCCGAGGCGCCCGTACGGTGGCGCAACGCCTTGCAACGCTCTGCACCCAAATGCTCGCGCTCGGCGGCTGCACCACGCCCAAGGAGCGGCAGGCGGCCGAGAATGCCGCAAGAGACGAGCAGGTGGCGCAGGAGATGGAGCGCATCTGCGCCCTTCACGACGCCGAGCGTGAGGCAGCGCTCAAGGAGCTTAGGGCCGCCTCCGGCATGGACCTGTATTGCCCCTTGGACTGAGGTGGCCGGCCGCTTTCTTGACCCGCCTTAGGCTGTTGCTTTCATTGACAACACCCGACCAGCGTTGCTATCGTAAGTAACGTGAAGGCCGAGCTGCTGATGCGCGAGCGCTTAGTTCTCAGTCGCCGCGCTTCGTGGAGATCGTGATCTGGAGGGTGCCGCAGCCGGCGCGTTCGAGCACGCATCCTTACAAGTACCGCCTCGCCTACATCGCCAATCAGCGTTGTGTGCTGCGCTTCGACAATGAGGCGGGCAAGGGAGATCACAAGCATGTCGGCGAGCGCGAGGTACCCTACCGGTTCACCGATGTGGATTCGCTGCAGTCGGATTTTTG
>Ga0066652_100002469_pt1 | contig 10160 bp, 10 predicted proteins | sample GraSoiAngelo_101_FD_71413 | JGI IMG/M metagenome (GOLD analysis project Ga0066652, IMG submission 71413) | Grasslands soil microbial communities from the Angelo Coastal Reserve, California, USA - 14_0903_02_30cm | ecosystem: Environmental > Terrestrial > Soil > Grasslands | place: USA... | reverse complement strand
ACACGGTAGAACTCGCCCTCGAACGTGACCGGCGCGCCGCCTGCCAGGAGACGCATGATGATCGTCGTGTATTCGATCAACCGGGCGTAGCGCTGGTCGTGCGGCGTGGTGTCGTTCAGGGCCTCGAGATCGTTCTTGAAGCCTCCGGCGACCATATTGAGATAGAGACGGCGGCCATAGAGATAGGCGAACGACGTAATCTGCTTGGCGACCCAGTACGGATGCATGTAGATCGGTTGGATCGCGACCAGCGGGCACAGCGTCTTCGTCTGCTGGAGGACGACGTGCGACAGCATCCAGGGATCGAGGTTGCTGTTGTCGGAGAACATCAGGATGCCCCTGCAGCCCGCATCCTCGCTCCAGCGCGCGATTTCGACGAGGCGTTCAAGGTAGACGTCCTGTGGCACGCCGGACGAAGGCGGACAGGTCGAAAACACTTCGATCGATGGCTCGGGCGCCATGGCTTCCCTCATTGCGAATGGCCCCGCGTGAACTCACAGCTCACAGCCTGGCCTGACCCGATGAGGAACGCGAGCAACGGCAGCGACCGGAGACCGTTTTCGGCACGACGTCCCTCACGGAAGCCGACGGCGTGAGCGCATAGGCTGGCCGTGTGGTTATCAGCGTCAGCGCCCGGTTGCGCGGGACGATACACCAGTCTTCGAGTTCTTCACCGTCCGGCTACGGGGCGGTCGGTGCCGGCCATTTTCTCGCCGGCAATGACGCGGACGATGGCGTACACGGCGCGGGAGACGTGGCCATAACATTCCTGAAACGTGGCCGCATTACCGCCGAACGGGTCTGCAATTTCCAGCGGGACGTCACGGCACAACGCGGCCATCAGGAACGTCCTGCCGCGAGCATCGGGAAAACACTTCCGCATCAGCAGCAGCTGGGAAACGTCCATTACGAGAATGACGTCCGCACGTGCGACGATCTCGGGCGTGATGCGCACCGCTACGTGATCGCGCAGGTCGACGCCCAGCTGCGACGCGGCCGCCACGGCTGCCGGATCCGGCGGTCTGTTCGGGCTGGCTTGGACTCCGGCAGAAGCGATGGCGATCGGCGCGCGGGCGACCAGGATCTGGGCCATCAGCCGCGCGGCAAATGGACTGCGGATGATGTTCCCGTGGCACACGATCAGCATCCTCCGCGCCGATCGCAACAATGCGACCAGGGGCGTCGGATTGCGGCGAATCCGCATCATCCTGTGGCGCTCGCGGAGACTTTCGAGCTTCCGCACGACGTAGCTGCCGATTCGCGCGCCCAGTGCGCTGCAGCCGGCATGGCGCCGCACCGATGCCTGAGAGTGGCTTCTAAGCCGGACGATCTCACGACGGCCCTGGATCAGCACCTGTCCGCTCGCCGGGTTACTGCGTCAAGTACTTCCGAATGTGGGGCCCAAGCCCGCGACTGATGCGCAACGGAAGCCGCTGCCACGCTTTCGTCACGGCTTCGGTCACGGACGCCGGGACCGCAGGGCATGCGCTCCCGCGTCCGCGAACCGGAATCGTGTACCAGAACAACGGCTCCTCTCGCGCGCCCCATTGGCGTTTGAAGTGGTACGTTCCCGACTGGACGGTCGAGCGACCGAAGTCGAATCGCCTGAAACCCTCAGCACAGGCAAAACGGATCGTTTCCCAGTAGAGAAGCATGTTCGGGTAGAGGCGAAAGTACTCTTTCAGGCAGGACACCCACGGCACCACGAGCGTGTCTTTGAAAGCCAGTGCCATCAGTCCGCCGACGGTCGCCGGTCCCAGTCGGACGAGGACGATCCGCGCACGATCGCCGAACTCTTCGGCTGCGGCACGCAGGAACGCGATGTCGTGGACCGGCGATCCGAGATCGCGCATACGACGGGCAAGCACGTCGTAGAAATCAATCAGGTTCTCCGCGCCACCGAATTCGATGGAGAGTCCCCGGCGCTCGGCCCTCCGCACCTTGCTGCGCACATCTCTGTCGAGATGACGCCACAGGCGATCGGGGTCGCGATCGAGGTCGAGGACGAGAGTGACCTTGTGCATCGCCGGGTCAACGGCGATCGGCAGCCTGCCGGTGCTGCGCACCTCGACGGCCCGCGCGCCGAGTCTGCCGGCATGCGAGATCAGGCACTCGATCAGGCGCCCGGCCAGCACCGTCGACGACGCACAAGGCCCGCCGCTGTCCAGGAACGGCATCGACGTGACGACGGTCCCGAACATCGGACGGCGAACGACGAACGCAGGGAGCATCCCCCGGCCTCCCGTTTCGTCCTCGGCTGCGTAGTACAGCGGATCGTGGCCGTAGGCACGCCGGATCACCGTGTACCACTCCGGCGCGTGAGCCAATGTCGAGCCGCTGACCCCGCGGGCGATCTCTCGCCATTGGCCGTCGGCGGGCGTCACCTGGCGCAGGATCGACGCCTCTGATCGATCGTCAGCGTGGGGCAAATGCGGATGAGGCGTGCTGATAGCGCGCGCGACCCGACGTGCGTTCAGAACGATCGTATCAACGGCATCTGACGCCACGAGAGACTCAATCGCATCCGCTCATGCCGTTAAGACGGAAGCCTCGTCGTCGACCGACACGGGAAGAGGGGCGCAGTGGACCCGGAGCACATCGCGAGCCGTATCGAAGCAGAAATCATTGAGCAGGCAAGTGAGCTTGAACGCCTCGCGCTCGATGCCGACGTAGTGTCGAAACCGGTGATGCCACGGCATCGGGGGCCGCGGCTGGCCGGGATCAAGCTCCCACGGATGGACATAAAACATGATCGGCTGCCGTTCACGGTCGTTGACGCGACGGATGCCGCGGCGCACCAGCTCGAACGGCAACAACCGGAAATACCCGCCGCCGCCGATCGGCAAATTGACGCCGAGAACGCGCGCCGTTCCGACCGGAAATTCCGTGAGGCAGGAGGAGCCGTTTTTGAAGATGGTGTAGGGAAACCGAGGCGCCCGCGGCGCTCCGTACCGATCGTGCAGAATGGGGTACATGCTCGAGTCGTAGCGGAAGCCCTCTTCAAGCAGGATCTCGTACGCCCACGGCTGGCCCCGGCCGATGGAAAAGTTCGGCGCCCGAAAGCCGAGGACAGGATCGCCGACGAGATCTTCCAGGCGCGCCTTCGCCCGCCGGAGATCCCTGCGAAAACGCCGCGGGCTCTGATCGCACACGTCTTCGTGGCGGTCGCCGTGACAGGCGATCTCATGGTCGGCGGCGGCGATCGCGCGGACGATGCCCGGATGGCTCCTCGCAATCTCGCCAAGTGTGAAAAACGTGGCGCGGGCGCCGGCGCCGTGCAGCAGATCGAGGAGCCGGTCGACGCTGCCCTGGACGCGGCTCTCGAAGCGGTGCACGCCCAGGCACCTCGTGGCCGCGCGGAAGATGCTGGCGTGGAAATATTCCTCGACGTCCACGCTTAGCGCGTTCATGACCGTTCGATTTCCAGTCAACGTCAGCCTGCGGCTAGTGATGAACGGAAGGGCGGGATGCGGGTCAGACTGCGTCCGAACGCTTCAATCCCGACGGCGCATTCGGGATCTCGCGACGAACTCGGCGATTCGCGCGATCGACTGGAAATTCTCAGTCCTGAAGCCGTCTCATGTGCCGACGGCCCCGAGGGCCCGCTCGAATGCCACGTTGGTGTGGTGGAGCTCGTCCTCACTGTAGGGAACGTCAAGGATGAAGGTCCGGCATCCCAGCGTGATGTATCGCGCCAGCTCCTCCGCGACACGGCGGTAGCTTCCCACCAGATACGGGCACATCGTCTTGTAGTTCTGGAACGGCACGAGCCAGCACGGACTCTGCTCGGGGCCGCTGTCGTCGAGAGCGGAGAGCTCTTTGTGCCACGCCGGGTTGGACACCTTCATCGTCAGCTGATGCGTCAGCTGGCCCTTGCGATCTTCGGGAAAGCGGTCCCGGGCTACCGCCCACGCGTCGCCTTCGCGCTCACGGGCGATGACGCCGACGCGGATGCCGGCATTCGCGAGATCGTCGGGCGGAAACTGCTCCTGATCTGCCGGCTTCGGATACTTGACGGCAGTAGCGCCGAGCACCCGCGCCGCCGCCAGGCCGGCGTCGGACGAACCCGACACGAACACGCCCGGCACAAGCGCTTCCGGCATCGGCGGCATCAGTTTCAACTTGACCACGCTGTGGAACTCGCCGACGTACGTGAGCGGGGCCGGACTCGACAGCAGCCGCATGACGATCGTCGTGTATTCGACGAGCCGTGTGTAGCGCTTGTCATGCGGCGTCGTATCGTTCAACGCCTCCAGATCGTTCACGAAGCCGCCCGCCACCATATTGAGGTAGACGCGGCGTCCGCACAGGTGCGCGATCGACGCAACCTGCTTCGCCACCCAGTACGGATGCATGTAGATCGGCTGGACCGCCACCAGCGGACACAAAGAGGCGGTGCGCTGGATGATGATGTGGGACAGCAGCCACGGATCGACGAGCGCGTTGTCGGAGTAGATCAGGATCCCCCGGCAGCCCGCCGCCTCGCTCCATTCCGCGACCTCCGCCACTCGTTCGACATAGGAATCGCGCGCGAACCCGGTGGAAGGCGGACAGGTCGAGAAGAGCTCGATCATTTTTTGACGCGGGCGCCGACCACGGTATCGGCGGGTGTTCCCGTGTTGAAGCGGGCGAGCACGGCGCCGGCGGCCAGATCGAAGCGAAACACTTTCGCCGTGTCGACGGGTTCGGCTTGTGGCTGAATGTTGCCGGCTCCACCTGTGCCGCCGCCCCGACTTATGGTGAAAACCTGCCGCGGCCGCATAGACGACGGCGCTGTCGACGAACGAGTTATCACGGAACGCGCGACAGGATCGACCTCACCGAGAGCCCGCGACCCGGCTGCAGCGGCGAGGGGCCGTACGTCGGTTGCGGCGCAGCGCCGGGCCGCACCGCGACAGTCGCAGCGTTGTCGCTGATCACCGTGAGCACCGTGTGTAACAGAATCCGCAGGTCGAGCCACGCCGACCGGTGCTTGATGTAGTACAGGTCGTACCGCATCTTCTCGATTTCCTCATCGAGCCCGTTGGCGTAGCCTTGCCTCACCTGCGCCCACCCGGTGAGCCCAGGCAGGACTGTCGTGCGAACCGGGTAGTACGGGATTCTGGCGAGGAACAGATCGAAATTGCAGACCGGATGCGGCCGCGGCCCGACCAGGTTCATGTCGCCGCGCAGGATGTTCACGAGCTGGGGCAGCTCGTCGAGCCGCGACCGCCGCAGCCAGCGGCCGACGCGGGTGATTCGCCCGTCGTTGTCGCTGACCCATTCCGAGACGGTCCGCCACGCCGGGTGCATCGTGCGGAACTTCAGCAGCGCGAACCGCCGGCCGCCGAGGCCGATACGATCCTGCACGAAGAGGACCGGTCCGCCCGAATCGATCTTGATCGCGATGGCGATCAGCGCAATGAGCGGCGCGAAGACCACCAGCGCCAGCGTGGACACGAACAGGCTCAGCGCGCGCCGGATCGCGCAATCGAGATCGTGCTGGCGGAACCCGGACGAAGAAACGAGATGATCAGGGTTGAGGGCTTCGATGGCCACCTTGCCGCTCACCCGTTCATAAAAACGAACGCCGTCCTCGACCCTGATACCCTGCAGCCGCGCGTTCAGCAACACACGCATCGGCAGCCGCCCGCGCCGATCTCCGAGCGCGATGACGATCCGGTCCGGACGCACCGCCTCGATGATCTCGTCGAGCCGATCGACCCGCCCGACAATCAGGCGATCGAACGGCGGCTCGAAATCCGCCGCAGCCCCGTCATCGACGATCCCGGCCAGATGGTAGCGGCGGCGGTGGCGCGCCGTGATGTCGGCGGCGATCTGCCGGGCCAGCGGCGTCGTGCCGACCAGCAGCAGCGCCCGTACAGTTCCGGAGTTGCGCGAGCGGAGGACGGTCAACGCAAGTGCGAGAACGAGGAGGGTGAGCGTCAGGGTCACGGCGGCCAAAGACGGCACGGAACTCGATTGCTTACTTTGAGGCTCGATTGCGGTTGTAGTAGCTGCCGTAGTACCCGTACGCGCTCGCGCGTGATTGATCGTCGGCATTGAAGACGGCGCCTACCAGCTTTCCCGGATCGAGCAGATTCAGCGCCTCGGCCACCAGCTTTCGTGGCGTTCGATGGGCGGCGATCACGAGCAGAAACGAATCGACCACGCGCTCGATCAGACGGCAGTCGGGAAAGGGGACGGCTGGTGGGGTATCGATGAGGACGCAGTCGTACTGCCGGCGCGCATCCCGAAGCAGCGCTTCCAGCCTGGGCGAGTTCAACAGCTCGTACGGCATCGAGTGCGAGGAGCCTGCCGGCAGCACCGAGAGATTGAACGGATCGAGACTGCGGACGACCGCCGCCAGCTCGCAGGTGGAATCGAGAATCGCTTCGGACAGGCCAGGCGACAGCGGGCGCTGCAGCCCGAGACAGTCCGCCACGCTGGGACGCCGCAGATCGGCATCGATGATGAGCACGCGGGCACCGGCCGACTGCGCGAGGGCGCCGGCGAGGTTCAACGCGGTAATCGTTTTTCCGTCGCCGGGACACGGACTGGTGACGCCAATCACCTGATCGCCGTTCTCACGGCGGCGGCGCTCGACGACTTGGCGGAGCGTCCGATACTGATCGGCGGCGTACGAATCGGGAGCAACCAGGCTGACCAGCTTGTCGGAAATCCGGCTGCGTTCGATCGCGATGCCCCGGAGCGGCTGCCGCGGAGCGCCCGGCTGTCCTTGGCCGTGCGCGTCACCGGCGCGGTCGATTTCTCTAATCATGCTCAGCTGGCGTCCCGTCACAGGTGTCCGCGCTCCATCAGTCGCACGATTTGTTCGTTGCCCGCGGCGATCCGGTGGGCACCGCCGACGATGATGGCCAGCCCGGCGGCGGCGGTGACGATCGTCAATGCCGCCCGCAAGCGGCGTCGGCGGGTGTCGGCGGCGCTTGGAATCAGTGGCACCCGCACGAGCGTCGGAAGGCTGACCGCGTCACGGAGCTCGTCGAGGCTGTGAAACGACGTATTCAGTTTTTCTGCGGCCAGCACGGCGCCGCAGGCAAGCCCGATCGCAAGAATCAGTCCCATGGCGAGAATCCGCAGGCGGCCCGGGGCCGCCGGCTCCCGCGGCGGAACGGCCGTATCCAGGATGCGGAACTGCTCCATCTTCTGGCCCTGCTCCAGCGTCGCCGCCAGGTGCGCTTCCTCGTAGCGTTTCAACAGCGTGTCGTAACGCTCTTTCGTACTCTCGTAATCACGCGAGAGCGCCTGCAGGTCCTGCTGTCGCTTCGGGGCATTGTCGACGCGCTGCTCGTAGCCGGTGATGGCCTGCCGCAGTGCGCGTTCCTCGTCTTTGAGGGCCGCAAGCTCGGTGTCGAGCGCCGCGAGGTCGTGCTTCCGATCCGCGGTCGCGTCGGCCGACGGTTTGTCCGCCCTGGCTTGCGCCCGCGCCGCCCGTGCCTCGGCCACCTTGATCTCCTGGCGGAGCCGCACGATGTCGGGGTAATCGTCGGTGAATCGTGCCTTCAGATCGTCGAGCTGCTGCCGCAGGGCGGCCAGCTTCTGCTCGTCACTCTGCGGATCGGCGCCGCCGCGGCGCGCAGGCGACTCCGCCAGCTCTTTCTCGAGGCGTTCACGCCGATCCATCGCCCGCAGCTGGTTCTCGCCGTTCAGCCGGAGCTGCGTGTTCAGCCGCTCGAGACTCGCGAGATTGGCTTCGACCTGCTGCGGGAGCTCGCCGACGTGAGACAACTTGAACTCGCTGGTGCGGCGCTCCTGATCGTCGAGCTCCCTTTTGATGTCCTGGAGCTGGCTGCGCAGGAACTCTGCAGTCCGGACGGCCTGGCCCTCGCGGAGCTTCGTGTTCTCTTTCACATAGAAGCCGGCCAGCTCGTTCGTGACGGTGGCCACCGTCTGAGGATCGCGGCCAACGTAGCTGATGGCGAACGCGATGGTCGCGCTGCGGCCGCTCATCGGCTGCTCGACGCCTTTGAGCTCGAGCTGGATGTCGCGGCGCATACGATCGATGACGGTATCGAGCGGCACCTTCACCCGCCATTGCGGGTAGAGATCGAAGCGGTTGATGAGATCCGTGAGCCGCGCGCGGCTCATGACCTGCTCGCGGATCAACTGGATACGGGTTTCGAGCTCGGCCGACACTGACGGCCGGACGAACGCTTCAGAAACCTGCTCGCGCTCCACAATCACCGTCGCAGTCGATCGGTACAAGTTGGGCAGCGACCGCGCCGCGGCGCCAACCGCGCCAAAGGCGGCAATGAACACCAGCAGTGCCAGCCATTTCCGCCGTGCCCAGACTTCGAGCAGGGGACCGAGGCCGCCGGGACGATCGGTGGGGATTGATGATCGCCGCGTGAGCGTCACGCTCATAGGATCAGCGGTTCACGCATAGAGTGAGACGCGCGACTGGGGCCGCGGCTCGTCAAATGGCTCGAGCCTACCGGCGTGACCGAGGTGCAATCCACCTCCACGGCCACGCTCTGGTGAAGCAGGTTGACCGACAGGACCAGCAACCCGCGGTTGGGCCGGCTACGCACGTAGATGCCCTCGATGCCGGCGAGCGGCCCCGCGTCGATCCGTACGCGCTGGCCTTCGCGCAGGTACGGATGCGGCAGCAGCGTGTGGTTCGTCGCGACCACCTGCTGCAGCGCTTCGATTTCCCCATCGTCGACCGGCGACAGTCGATCCCACCGCTCGCCGAGCAGGCGGGCCACGCCTCTGGTCTTGAGAATCTCGAGATAAGTGCTCTTGTCGGCGTGCGTCTGAACGAACAGATAGCCTGGAAACAGCGGCCGCGACGCCAGGCGCTGCGCCCCGGCCCGGCGCGACCAGGTGCGGACGGTCGGCAGGAACGTCTCGAAACCTTTCGTGCTCAACTGGTCGTCGACGAGCTGTTCACAATGACTGTGCGTCCAGATGGCGTACCACTGTCCGGTTGATGCCAAGGCTTCGCCCCCTTACCTCCGTCCGCCGGCGGCCGAACCTGAATCAGGTGTCGCGCGAGCCCTGGCCTGCGTGAGCGAACAAACGCGCACGCCGAACCAGGAATCCGAACCTCGTGGCGCCCGCCGCGTTCTGCGGCAGTCACACGAGGCGCGGTAGCACAGACGATAGGTGGTTTGCGAGGTCGAGGAAATCACCCGGAGGTGATCAGGCGACGTAGCACCCCCGGGCGGTTGAGCGCCATATCGGTACACACGTGAAGCCGCCTGATCGTGTCGAAGCGCCGCTGGCCGGATGCGCCGATCCGGGCTATCGGGCCTGAGCGTTGATCGCGGGAATCTGCGGTCCTGCCGGCGGGGCGACGAGGCCCGACTCGGTGGCGAGGACTGCCAGCTCAAGACGATTGCTGGCGCCCACCTTGTCGAAAATGCGTGTGAGGTGGTGCTTGACGGTTTCTTCGCTGACCGCGCACGTCTGCGCGATCTCTTTGTTCGCGTAGCCGGCCACGACAAGGCCCATGACTTCGCGCTCTCGCCGCGTCAGGCCGAAGGGACGCGTGCATGCAGCGGAATTCGCCGGAGCGGCGAGCGTGCCGACTATCTCCATCAGTTCGGCGACCAGCGCCTGGTCGAGCCAGTAGCGGCCGACGAGCACGCTGACCATCGCCTCGAAGAGCGTTTCCGTGGCCGCGTCTTTCAGCACGACTCCGCGGACACCCAGCTGGACGGCTTTGAACAGGTCCGCTTTTCTGATGTCCGCAGCCAGGATGAGCGTTCTCAATTCTCCGCGCGCCGCGGCGAGCGCGCGGATCACGTCCAGGCCCGACATCCGCGGCATGTCGAGATCGAGCAGCAGCAGGTCGGGCGCGGTCGACTGCACCACCGCAACAGTGTCCTCGCCGCTGCCGGCTTCGCCGACGACGGTGAAACCGGCGCCGACATCGATGCCATAGACGTCCTTGACCACCGAAGGCGGCGCGGTCACCAGCTGGCGCAAGCTGGCGCGAAACATCCACTCGTCGTCGGCAATGACGATGTTGGCGGCGCGGCCGGAGGCCGGCGTGGCGAAGACGGCCGTTCCAGGCGATTGGCGATCGTGGCTCATGAGTACCCGCTGTCGTGCTGCGCGAGCAAATTGCGCGCCGGTGGCGGCGCACGCGAAAATCCACGAAGATGGCGCGCCGCCTCAACGGTTCGCGCCGGGCGAAGCACCGCCGGCAATCC
>Ga0066652_100002468_pt1 | contig 10161 bp, 11 predicted proteins | sample GraSoiAngelo_101_FD_71413 | JGI IMG/M metagenome (GOLD analysis project Ga0066652, IMG submission 71413) | Grasslands soil microbial communities from the Angelo Coastal Reserve, California, USA - 14_0903_02_30cm | ecosystem: Environmental > Terrestrial > Soil > Grasslands | place: USA... | reverse complement strand
AACAATGCGAGCGCCGTGCCGCGAGGCACGGCGCTCGGAGGCAGAGCCCGGTGGCCGCTCTACTTCAGCGCAATCAGCGCGTCGCCTGACGGCCCCCAGACGAACTCTGGTAGCCTGCGATGATGAGCCCATTCGGGGTGAGGTACAGGGCTTCCGCCTCACTGTTGCCGCCTTTGGTCGCCAGCTCGAGGAGCGCGACACTCTGCGCTCCGGGGCACCATAGAGGTGGCGGGCGGATCCAGCCAGAGCAGCCTGGTCCAGACGCGCTCAATTCACGTCGATCTTGAGCGATCCGCTCTTCCCGCCGCTCGGTGACGTCTGGGCCGTGATAGTTACGTCCCCTTTCCGCTTTCCGGTCACGACGCCACTCTCGGATACCGTCGCGGTGTTGGAGTTCGAGCTCGACCAGAAGAAGGTCTGGTGCGAGACCGGGTTTCCCTTGTCGTCGAGCGCGGTAGCGGCGAGCTGCATCGTGGATCCCGCCTTCACCTTCTTCGACGGCGCGGTGACCGTGACGGTCGCCACCGGGCCCTGATCCGTTGCCCCCGGATTCGACGGGGGCGGATTGGAGGCGGGAGGATTGGACGCGGCTGGATTGACGGTAATGGTCGCGAGGCCGGATTTCCCGAGCGCACTCGCGGCGACCTGCGACCTGCCTACCGCCAACGCCGTGACGACGCCCTCGGGCGAGACGCTCACGATCCTCGGGTCCTGCACCGTCCAGGTGACGTCGGCATCGGGGACGATCGCGCCCGACTCGTCCTGAACCTGCGCCTGCAGGGGAAGGTCGGTGTTGAGCGCGAGCGTCGAGCTGGCTGGGCTCACGATGATCGCGGCGACGTCCCGTGTCGCGTCCGGTGCCGTGCTGCCGCACGACCAACTCGACAGCGCGACCACGACCAGGGTCGCGAGCGTTCGTCTGCTCCCCAACATGTTGCCACTCCTTCCGCGCGCTGCCACGCACCTCGACCATCGGGACGTACAACGTGGACCGGCCGCGTTCGATGAGTCCTAGATGCGCCGCCAGGCTGCCCGTCGCCGTGGTCATCCCAGCATATGGAGTGCCGACGGCGATGTCCTGCATCAGCGGATCGGATGAAGCCGCACTCCGTCCTATCCGGTTCCGCGACGGCGCCGACGCTTCCATCGAAGCCCGCGCCGAACGACTCCCCAAAACACAAAAGCCCGGCAACGCGACTGAGGCGTTGCCGGGCTGCAAGTTGCCCCTCCTGGGATCGAACCAGGACTCTCCTGATCCAGAGTCAGGCGTGTTGCCAGTTACACCAAGGGGCAGTAAATCCGCCGACTGGGTGACCATTCGGGGAACCCGTGTAAAATACCCGTGGTAGGATGCCGCTTCAACCCCTGCCACCCCCACGGAGCATCCGCTGTTCCTCCATAGCCTCCGCGGATGCGTCGAGCGAGCTCGTCACGCCGCGCCGCTCGCCCTGTCGCTTCTCGCCGCGCTCATCGGCTGTCGTGATGCCTTTGCCGGATTCGGCTCCGGGCGGCCCGCGGTGGCGAAGGTCGATCAACTTTTCGGCGCGCTCGGCGCACGACATGCCGACGTCGCGCGAAACGCCAAGTACGAGTACGCCCGGTTGCAGATCGCCAAGGGAGCGCTCGTCCCCTCGAAGGTGTTCGCCGACAGCAGTGCGTGGACGCGCAGCTCGGGCGCCGTGCGGCTGCTGGAGACGCAGGGCGCGTTCGTGGACGGCAAGTACTCACTCGCTTCGCGTCTCGACGTCTCGCCGCCGCGTCATCCAGCGGACGGCCGCCACGCCATCACGCTGAGCCGACTCTCGAGCAACGAGTTCCGCTGGGACACCGCCGTCGACTTCGCGATCGGCGACGTCCGGCCCGCAGACGTGGCGTCCGTTCTGTCGCGGCTCCTGGCCTCGGCCGAGGGGAAGACCGAAGCCGCGGCACGCTCCGATCTCGCCTCGGCGGCGCCGCGAGCGGCGGGTGCGCTCGGGCAACTGTTCTCCCTGGACTCGCTACGGCCGGTGCCGCAGGACGACGGCAGCACGGCAGTGACGCTCGTGGTCGGAGTGCACTCCGACCAGCTCAGACGTCGGTATCCCGCCTTCGGTGACTACGTGCGTCGGTACGTGGATCCTCTCCGCTATCGCGTCGTGGTCACGGACGTGGGCGGAACGCCGTACTTCGAGGTGGAGGGGATCGATCAGCACGTGACCCTGCGGCTTCGAACGGCGAAGGGCGTGCTGGTGCCGCTCTCGGGCCCCCTCCGACGGATGCCGGACACGCTCTTGGTGCTGATGGACTTCAAGGCGCGAGTGAAGCATCTGGGTGTCGGCTTCCACGGGCTCCGAATGGAATTGGTGCACGTCCGTCACGACGAGATGGAGAACTCGTGGGTCGTGTCGGCCCGTCACGAGCCGGAGTGGGAATTCCCGCTCGCGATGGCGCGACTGATTCGCGCCCCGCTCCGCCGTCCGTTCGCCGGCGAGGGCTCGCTGTTCCGAATCGGAGTACGCGGCGACGGCGAGGGACCAACGGTGATCGTGCGCCAGATCACACTCTTCGTCCAGGAGAGCGCGATCCTGCGATTCCTCAACTCCCTCTCGGGAGCCGCATTCAGCGAGTTCGAGGACCGGGTGGACCGGGAGGAGAACGCGTGGCTGAGAGAGTTGTTCGCAGGAATGAGAGCGGATGCGCGGGCGGCGTTGGGAGGATGACTCGGGCATCGACCGCTCATGGCACGGCTTAATTCACGAGTCGCCATTGGAGAGCCCGCCAGTCGATCGCCGAAGCGGTGCGCCCGAGCGCTACGCCGGTACCCTGCTGAGTAGCGAGCAACCCCGGTCCCGAAACGAAGAACGCCGCGATCCCGAGGATCGCGGCGTCAATCTCGCGCACAAGGGCGAGAACAGTCGGGGGTTGCCACACACGCCGTCATTGGAACTCTCCGTCCTACCGAACGGCGGCGGGCAATCTATCGAACTGTGGCGACTCAAAACGCAATCAACGCGCCAACGAATTCTCGAAACAAAATGGAGCTGAGGGGGCTCGAACCCCTGACCTCTGCAATGCGAATGCAGCGCTCTCCCAGCTGAGCTACAGCCCCGCGTTGGCGAGGACTTGTGGAGAGCAGCTCTCCGTCTCGTCCACAAGCCAGACGGAAACGGCCCCGCAATCGAGCGGAGCCGCCGTCACTGTAACAAATCTAGCCCGACGACCCGCGCTGTCAAGCAGACGAGCGTCGAGCACACGTCGTAACGATGCGACGCGCTCGTTCGCTTCACGAGCTGCGATTCCGACTTGCCCCGGACGAGCCCGAGGTTAATTCTTTGTGTCCCCACCAAATGATACTCCCAACGCCCCCCGACGTCCTCGCGGCTGCCCGCCGGTTGCGAGGAGTGATCCAGCGCACTCCGTGCAGCTACTCGGCGCCACTCTCGGCGCGGAGCGGCGCTGAAGCGTACATCAAGTGGGAGAGCCAGCAGAACACGGGCTCGTTCAAGCTGCGCGGCGCGTTCAACGCGCTGCTCACGATGCCGATCGAGGAGCGGCGGCGTGGTGTCGTCGCTGCCTCGGCGGGCAATCACGGGCTGGGCATCGCCTACGCGGCGCGGACACTGGGCATGCGCGCGCGTGTGTACGTGCCGCAGTCGGCGCCGTCGGTGAAGCGCGAGGGGATCATGGCGATGGGTGCCGAGGTCGACGCCTCGCAGCCCAGCTACGATGCGGCGCACGCGGCGGCGCACGACTTCGCGCAGCGTGACGGACGGGCGTATGTGAGTCCCTGCAGCGGCCGACCGCTGCTCGCTGGTCAGGGCACCGTCGGGCTCGAGATCCTCGAAGACCTGCCGAGCGTGCGCACGATCATCGTTCCCGTGGGCGGCGGCGGGCTCGCGGGGGGGATCGCGGTGCTGGTACGCGCCGTCGCCCCACACGTCCGCATCGTCGGTGCGCAGAGCGAGCTGACGAACGCCATGGCCGCCTCGCTCACCAGCGGACGGCGAACGACGATCCCCGTGGTGCCCACGCTCGCCGACGGTCTCGCCGGTCAGGTGGACGACGAAGGAGTACTCATCGGCCGGTTCGCGCTGGATGAGATCGTGGTCGTCACCGAGCGCGAGATCGCGGACAGCATGCGCTGGCTCTCTCGCATGCATGGCGCTCGGGTCGAGGGTTCGGGTGCGGTCGGGGTTGCGGCTCTGCTGTCGCGCGGCGGATGGGACGGCCCCGTGGCAGCGGTCGTGAGTGGAGGCAACGTCGACCAGAGTGTGTGGAGCGAGATCGCCGGGGACACCGCCGCGGTCGCGTAACCTCCACATCTACCAGAAGGCCGAACGGCACGCCGGAGATTATCCGGCGTGCCGTTTCAGCGTTCGAGCGCGTGTCGCGCGTCGGCGCTACGGGCGCTCGACGTTCCGCTCCTCGGAGGTCGCCGGCCGGCGCTCACCGCCGAGCGAGTTGCCGCTCTGCCGTGCCGTGCCCTGTCCACCCGCGTTGGCGGAAAGGCCGACCTCGCGATCGCCCTGGAAGCGTCCGGAGTTGCTGGAAGCTCCCTGCTCCGCGCTCCCGCCGTTGGCCTGAAGCCGCGCCGCGCGATTGGCGCCACGCGCTTCCCCGCCGCGACGACCGATGGCGGCCATGTGCTCCCGGTTGCGACTCACGGTCACGCCGCCCTTGCGGCCAGCGGCGCGCGCCTCGCTCGAATCGAATTCGTGCGCCGTGCCCTTCTGATGCGCCGCGCGACCGCCCTTGCTCGCGATCTCGCGCTGCTTCGTGCGATCCATCGAGGCGAAGCCACGATTGCTCCGACGCTGAGCGGAGCCGCTTTCGCTCGCCCCGTTGGAGCGACCGGCGCTCTCCCCACCACTCGATCGCGCCGCGCGCCCACTCTCGTTGGAGATCTCGCGCTGCCGCTCCCGATCCGCGCCGAAGCCGCGCTCCTCGTTATTCGGTCTGATCGCCATTCCCGCTCCTCCTGATTATGGTGGGCCGCTTTGGCCGGTGCCGCACTCCCACAACCTACGGGAAGCGCGGTCTCTCCGCTGTGGCCCATATAGGGCCAACTCCATGCGAGTTGATGTGCAAACTGCGGACCCAAGTGTTTGCCGGCGCAAGACTTTCGTGTGATTTAATCGTGATTGCGATCCAAAAATGTGATCACGTCGTTGGCTCCCTGTCCGCGGGCAAAGCGTGGGCCGCTGCGGAGTATATTCCGCCATGTCGCTCGCCGTTCGTCTGCTCGGTACGTCCGCATCGCGCCCAACCGTGGAGCGCAACGTCGCGTCCATCGCGCTCGTGCGCGAAGGAGAGACCCTGCTCTTCGACTGCGGCGAAGGTACGCAGCGCCAGATGATGCGCTACGGCGTGTCGTTCGCCTTCGGGGATCTGTTCTTCACGCACTTCCACGCCGATCACGTGATCGGCGTGATCGGTCTGATGCGAACGATGGCCCTGCAGGGGCGCACCGAGCCACTACGGCTCTGGGGACCGCGCGGTGCCACGCGTATGTTGAAGCGCGCCGAAGACTTCGGGATGGACCGCCTCACATTTTCTCTCGACATCGCGGAGCTCGAGCCGGGCCAGCGAGTGGAGCGCGCCGACTACGCCATCGTGTCCTTTGCCGTGGATCATCGGGGCGCGCGCGCGCTGGGCTACGTGCTCGAGGAGCAGGAGCGAAAGGGACGGTTCAATCCCGAGCTGGCGCGAGAGCTCGGGGTGCCGGAGGGGCCGCTTTGGGGGCAGATCCATCGCGGCCGCGCGGTGACGCTCGACGACGGACGCGTGATCGAGCCGTCGGTGCTCGTCGGCGCACCGCGGCCGGGCCGTCGCGTCGTGATCACGGGAGATACACGTCCCTGCGCGGCGACGATCGAGGCGGCGCGCGGCGCGGACCTGTTGGTGCACGAGGCGACGTTCGGCCTCGAAGAAGCCAACCGCGCCGTCGAGACGGGACATTCGACGGCGCACGAAGCGGGAATCGTCGCGCGGGACGCCGGCGTGGACGCCCTGCTGCTGACGCACTTCTCCGCCCGCTATTCGCGCGACGCGACGGAGCTCGGAAAGGAGGCGCGCGAATGCTTCGGTGGAACCGTCTACGTCGGAAGAGACGGGATGGAAGTGGAAGTGCCCTATCGAGCGTGAGCCGCCGCCGGAGGCCGCGAGTACGACGCCGCGGGCTCGATCACGCTTCGTCGTGTCTCAGTCGCCTCGCGATGGCTCGGGCCCCAGCAGCGGATCCTTCCGGCTCACCGGCATCGAGCGCTGGAACAGGCGCATGATCGTTCCAGCATCGAGGCCCTCGAGGATCTTCGCCGGATCGAGGCGGGCGGTCACGCTGCGCGACTCCGGACCGCGGCTGATGATCCAGTTGTAACGATCGAGCCGCGAGCTGCGTCCGTCGGGATGCCGGAAAAGAATCATCGCGTTGCTCGAGCCGGGCGCCTGCACGATGACGTTCCAGGTGATGCCATCGGGCGCCGTATACGTCTTCGTCGTTTTCATCGTGAGGGAAGGGATCAGCCGACGAGCGTGGGCGTGAGCGGCTGACGTCCGGCGAACCCGGCGTCCTCGTCGTGCCAGAACAGAACGGAGGGTTCGCCGAGGCGCCAGCACAGAAGCACCCGTCGGCCATCGAGCTCACTCGGAAAGTCCACGAGCCCGATGCGGCGGTCCTTGAGTTGGATGCCGAGCGACTCGAGCTCCGCCTGGAACGTATCGATCTCACCGGCGATAGTCTGCGCGCGTCGCTCGAGGGCGACGATCCGTGGATCGGGAAGGTCCGAGCGCGCTTCGACGACGAGCACATCGAGCTCGGCGATCGTCTCCTGCCAGCGCTGATGCTCGCGCACGACGTCCTCGACGATCCGGCGAACCAGCGGGAGCGTGCGATTGGCGTGATCGACCGTGAAAAGCTTCATGGCTCCAAATCTAACCGCATCGGGAGTGCCGGGCAGCGGATCATCCGCGCTCGGCGAGCAACGCCTCGCGGCGACGCGCCGCCTGGGCGTGCAGCGTCCGGTCCTCGTCGGTCTCGAGGCGAAGCGGCGGAACAGCCGCCGGCTTCCCGGCCTGATCGAGGTGGACGAAAGTGAGCCAGCACTCGTTCGTGTGACGCCGCTCACCCGTCGCGATGTTCTCGGCGTACACGTTGGCGAGCACCGACATCGAGGTGTGGCCGACGTGGACGACGCGCGATCGGACCTCGACGAGCTCACCGACGTGAATCGGCTCCTTGAACAGGATGCGATCGATCGAAAGGGTAGTCGCCTGCCCCGCGGCGTGGCGCATCGCGCTGAGGGCGGCGCACTTGTCCACCATGCTCATGATGACGCCCCCGAACACGGACGGGCGCCGCAGCCCATTGGCCTGATGGGGCATCATGAGGTCGGCCATCACCGCCTCGGAGGCCATCGGCGACTTGGGGGCGGAGTGATCGACGGACGAGGGGGTCATGCCCGAGGACGGGAAGGGGGATTAACGGCATGCGAAGCGCGGCGACCGCGCACCAAGCGTAGCACCGACCGCGCAGGCGGTCGATGCAGCGACGCCGCACGGACCTCGTCGTCGTAGAGGGCGGACTCGTCGAAGGCACGAGCGAGCGCGAGGCGCGAGGCGCTGTCGACGGCCGGTCGATCGAGCCAGTAGATGCGCGCCGCAGGAATCGGCACGGTTCCGATCGGCCATTCGCGCGACGTGCTGTCGCGCAGCAGCAGGCGAGCGGCGCTGGAGCTGGAGTCCTGTCGCGCGACGACGTCGTACCGCCCATGGCGCCAGAGTTGTCGCGTGCCGTCCGCGGACGATACGGGAAGTGTCGGCAGCGCGTCGAGCCACCACGAGGGCTGGCCGATCTCGATCGGTGGCAGCTCGAGGAGGTGGCCTTCGTCGCCCTCGCCGCGTCCGCTGAGCGCATACGCCACGGCCGGATGACCATCGACGACGGTGATCGCGAAGCTGGCCGGATCCAGATGATAGGCGCGGAGGAGCGATGCGGTACGGGCGCGGTCGATCCGGTCGCCGCCGGTGCGCACGGAGTCGATCATCGCCGCGGCGACCACCTTCCGACGATTGGTGATGCGCGTCACATCCCCACCCGTGACGCGATCGAGCGAGGCAGCACGGCCGGTCGAGAGATCGATCACGCCGCGACGGCTGGTGTGCCAGGGCTCCGCGTCGTCCCGTTCCACATCGGCGTGAAGGCTGAACGAGAGGAACGGGCCATGGACTTCGGCCAGATCGATCGTCGTCGTGACACGCCAGCGCGGATCATCGTTGGCCTCGTCGCTCGGCTGCAGTCGGGCATCATCGGGATGCAGTCGAGTGTACACGGTCGCCAGGCGCGGCACGATCGTGTCCTCGTAGAGGAGCAGCGAGTCGCCGGTAACGAGGTCGCGCCGGAAGATGCGCTGGCCGAGGAGCACCGCGTCCTCGTAGGACCGATCGTCGTCAGCGACATAAAGCTCGTAGAACCGTCCGTCGACCCGGGCGAGCTCGAGCGGCGCACCACGAAAGCGGATGGAGCCACCGGCGCTGGTGACCCAGTATGACGAATCGCCAGCCGAGAGCAGGAAGTCGGCGGCCGGCGGCTGCGCGGTGTCCGGGGCGGGCCCGCGGCACGCGGCGGCACCGACGAGGAGCGCGCACGCGAGGGCGCTGCGGAGGGAGGGGAACGAAGGCATCTACAGGAAATATAGGGGAGATCGCGGCAAGATTCGGCGTGAAAGCTGCGATTCGTCCGCCGTCGATTAGCCTGCGAGTTCACCTCGACACCGGAATGGCCCGTGCCCGTTCGCCGCGTTACCGTCCTCTCCATCGCGCTGCTCACCCAGTCGCTCGCCGCGTGCTCGACGGCGGCCGAGCATGCAGCCACCACTCGGAGTGGCGAGGGCGGATCGAGCGGCGGCACGAACACGACGTCGGCGGCGGTGCGCACCGACACGTCGGCCGGCAGCGTGTCGCAGACGGCGGCTCCCGACACTGAGCGGCACGGCGCGGCATTCGACGTCGACAAGGAGTTCCCGGTCGTCCGTGCGCTGTACGTCAACCGCTTTGCGGCGCAGAGCACGAAGCGCATGCGCCAGCTGGTGCAGATCGCCGACGAGACGGAGATCAATGCGCTCGTCATCGACATGAAGGACGAATTCGGCCTCAACTTCAAGACGACGAATTCGATGTGGGCGCAGAACGCCGGCACGGCGGGGATCGTGCGCGATCTGCGCGGCCTGCTCGACACGCTGCGGGCGCACAAGATTCTGCCGATCGCGCGGCTGGTGGTGTTCAAGGACTCGGTCACGGCGCGCGTCCACCCCGAGTGGACGATCCGTCGGCAGGACAACTCGGTGTGGCGCGACAAGAAGGGACTCGCGTGGGTGAATCCGTATCACCGCGAGCTCTGGAACTACAACATCGGACTGGGCGAGGAGCTCGCGAGGATGGGATTCGGCGAGATCCAGTTCGACTACATCCGCTTTCCCGAGCCCTACCCGTCGCTGCCGAAGCAGGTCTTCCCGGGCAACGACGGCATGTCGAAGCCCGACGTGCTCGCGGCATTCCTCAAGGAAGCGAATGCTCGGTACGACAAGCTCGGGGTGCGGACGACGGCGGACATCTTCGGGCTCGTGACGACGGTGGGCGGACCGCTCGAGGTGGGCCAGTGGTGGGAGAAGATCTCGCCGATGGTCGACGTCGTGCTGCCGATGGTGTATCCGTCACACTATCCGCACGGGGATCTCGGACTCGCGGTGCCGAACGCGGCGCCCTACAAGGTGGTCAACATCGCGATCTCGCGTGCGCGGCAGCGCGATCAGAAGCTGGGAATCACCGCGCACGAGCACATACGTCCCTGGCTGCAGGCCTTCACACTCGGCAAGCCGCCATACGGGCCGGCCGAGATCGAGGCGCAGAAGAAGGGGGCCTACGACGCCGGCTACGACGGGTGGGTGCTGTGGAATCCCGGTTCGAAGTACGAGCCGTTCTTGCCGGCGCTGGAGAAGACGTTGGAGCCTAGAAAGAAAACGTGAGGTGGTGAGTTGGATAGCTAGTTGGCTGGACGGTTGATTGGTGCGTTGAACGGCCCTGGCTACAACGAGCGTGGAGACCTCTCGATAGGGCTTCCATACCGGTTGTGGTCAGGGCCGTTCCGTTCACTACTTCACTGACCAACTCACCAACTCACCAACTCAC
>Ga0066652_100002467_pt1 | contig 10161 bp, 6 predicted proteins | sample GraSoiAngelo_101_FD_71413 | JGI IMG/M metagenome (GOLD analysis project Ga0066652, IMG submission 71413) | Grasslands soil microbial communities from the Angelo Coastal Reserve, California, USA - 14_0903_02_30cm | ecosystem: Environmental > Terrestrial > Soil > Grasslands | place: USA... | reverse complement strand
GGGAACGCTGCAGCGGCCTCCCACGAGAGGGAAGCAGGCTTCCGCGCGAGCACCGTCGCCGAGGCGATCAGCAAGGGCGCCCAGGTTCCCTGATCCCGCAGCGGGAGAGGGTGGCTGAGCACCTCATCACCCGGCTCCCAGTCCTCGACGGAATCTCCGATCGCCGCGATGGTCCCGGCGGCCTCGACGCCGAGCGCCATCGGAGGGGTGCGGCCGACGTCCCACTCGCCCGTGCGGACGAACTCCTCCCAGTTGCCGACGCCCGCGGCCCGGGTTTCGATCAGGACCTCGTCGTTCGCGAGGGGGCGCGGATCTGGGAGGTCGATCCGTCCGACAGCACCGCCGAACTCGCTGATACCGGCGGCTCGCATCAAAGAGGCGCTGTCTGAGCGTGGGCCGGCTCGTCGATAAATGGCCGGAGGATGAAATCTTCGAGATCCTCCGACATCGCCGCCGAGTATCTCACGCCGGACACTGCTGCTTTCCATGGCTTGACGAGGTAGTCGTCGCTGCGCGCTGTCGCTTTGCGCGAAAGGCAGCAGTGCCCAATCGGGCTCCTCGTCGCCGCGCGATAGTGCCCGCGCCAGATGACGCAAGAAACCGCTCCCGTATGCCATCCGCGCGATGGTCCCGTCACGCGTGGCGGCCCAGCTGAGGACATTTGCACGGCTCTCGGTCCATGCACCTCCACCGCGAACCGACTGCGCGGCTTGCAGCGTTTTCTCCTACGAGGCGGCGAAGGAATCGAACCTTCCAAGCGTCGGGCTGCGACGCCCTGCTGGTTTTGAAGACCAGACGGGCCACCAGACCCCTGCCGCCTCGGCAAAAAAGCCTAGGGCGTCAGCCCGGCGAGCCCACGTGACGCGACCCGCCCGGCCGGCGCAGGATGTGGCGGTCGCCTCGGCGTACCGTAATTTTCGCCGCATCCAGGTGCTCGAGCACGGCCTGGGCGTACTTGCGGCTCGTTCCGAGCGCGTCTCGCAGTCCCGGCAGGGTGAGCTGGCCGTCGGCCGATGCCAGCTCGATGGCCTGGGAGCAGAGCGCCTCGAGCGGCCCGGCCGCGAAGTAGATGTCGGCGCTCACCCGCACCGCGCGCCGGGCTGCCACCAATTCGTCGAGCGTCTCGAGCGCACCCCGGCGATCGACGCCGAGCGCCTCCGCGATCGCCGCCGGCGAGCGCGGCTCCGCGCCGTCCGCCTCGAGCAGCGCCAGGACGAGCCGGGCTCGATCCTCGAGGTCCCCAGGGGGATGCGGTTTTCCAACCGCGGGGCGCTGTCGCGCCGGCTCGCTTGCCGCGCGCTCGCGTTCCTCCCGCGCCACCGCGTCGAGACCGATGTCCACGATCCGCCGCAGCCGCTCGGTCGCCGGGCCGGGGCCGTGACGGTGGGGCGCCGGGTCGATGACCGCTCCTCCCCCGATGACCGTCGGCGGCGCGATCCGGCGCAGCACGAATCGATCGCCCGGCCGGGCGATGAGCGGGGCCTCCAGGCGAAGTTGGGCCAGCTCCTCGCCGAGCGCGACGACCCGCCCGGGCACGTCCCTGGTCCCGTGGTGCACCTGGACCCGCTCGCGGTCGAGCGGCGGTGCGCCCGGAGCGAGCCGAAGCCGCGAGTCCAACCGATAGCTCGGCACGAGCCCCGATTCGGGAGAGGCGATCACGTCGCCGCGGCGGATTTCGCCGACCGACACGCGGGAGAGGTTGAGCGCGACCCTCTGGCCCGCCATCGCCGTGTCCGCGTCGCGCGAGTGAACCTGGACGCTTCGCGCACGCGTCTCCCGCCCGCTCGGCAGGATCATGAGCCGGTCGCCGGGTGCGATCTCTCCCTGCCAGAGCGTTCCGGTGACGACGGTCCCGATCCCGCGGAGCGTGAAGCTCCGATCGACGTGAAGCACCGGGTACCGTCGCGCGACGGCTGGCGGCGCGGGTCGCCCGGCCTCCGCTCTCGCACCGGCGCTCGCGATCGCCGCGCGCAGCTCATCCAGGCCCTCCCCGGTGACGGCGCTCACCTCGACGAGCGGGGCCGACGGCAGGAGCTCGCTCGCCTCGTCACGCGAGAGCGCGCGGACGTCCTCCGAGGCGCGGTCGATCCTCGTCAACGCGACGACGCCGACATCGACCTCCAGGGCCTCGAGCGCAGCGAGGTGCTCCCTGGTCTGCGGCATCACCCCCTCGTCGGCGGCGATCACCATGAGGAAGAGGTCGATGCCGCTCGTCCCGGCGACCATCGTCCGGACCAGGCTCTCGTGGCCCGGCACGTCCACGACGCCCAGCGACCGCCCGTCGGGCAGGCGAAGCTCTGCGAATCCGAGCTCGATCGATAGCCCCCGACGCCGCTCCTCCACGAGCCGGTCCGTGTCCGTCCCGGTGAGCGCTCGCACCAGCGCCGTCTTGCCGTGGTCGACGTGCCCGGCGGTCCCCATGATCAGGGCCACTCCCACGCCGCTCACCCCGAGAGCGCACTCAGCACGGCCGCCGCGGCCAAGCTTGCGTCCTCGCTCGTCATCGTGCGCGGGTCGAGGATCACGTCCCCACCGGAGATCCTCGCGACGACCGGCGGCTCCGCCCGGCGCAGCCGCCGCGCCAGCTCCTCCGCGCCGATCGCTTTCGGGTCGATCGCGCACACGGGGCCCTCCAGCTCCGTCAGCGGGAGCGATCCGCCGCCCGGCCTCGAGACGGCCCGGACGACCCGAGCCCCCTCCCCCACTCCGGTCGCGATCCGTTCGGCGCGCTCGGCGAGCTCCTCCTCGTCGCTCTCCAGCATCGCCAGCGCCGGGACGGCCCCGGGTCCCCGGTCGCGGTGGACCCTGAACGTCGCCTCGAGCGCCGCGAGCTGGAGCTTGTCCACGCGAAGCGCGCGGGCGAGCGGGTGGGCGCGGCAGCGCTCGACCGCGCTCGCGTGGCCGGCGACGATTCCCGCCTGGGGTCCGCCGAGCAGCTTGTCGGCCGAGCAGCACACCAGGTCCGTGCCCGCCGCGACGCTGGCGCGAACCGTCGGCTCGTCGTGGATCCGGTGGAGCGCCCCCGACCCGAGGTCGTCGACCACCGCCAGGCCGTGCTCTCGGGCCAGCGCGCAAAGGTCTTCGATCGCCACCTCCTCGGTGAATCCGATCGTTCTGAAGTTCGACTGGTGGACGCGAAGCAGGACGGCCGTCTCAGGGCCGATGGCGACCTCGTAGTCGCTGCGCCGGGTTCTGTTCGTGGTCCCCACCTCGACGAGCGTGGCCCCGGATTGCTCGAGGACCTCCGGAATCCTGAACGAGCCGCCGATCTCGACGAGCTGGCCGCGGCTCACCACGACCTCGCGGCCCGCGGCGCCGGCGGCAAGAGACAGCAGCACCGCCGCGGCGTTGTTGTTCACCACCACCGCCGCCTCGGCGCCGGTGAGATCGCGGATCAGCCCCTCCACGTGCGCCTGGCGGCTCCCCCGCTCCCCGGTTTCGAGGTCGAGCTCGAGGTTCGAGTACGCCGCTCCGATCCTGGCGGCGGCGTCCGCGGCCTCGGTCGGCAGCGGAGCGCGACCGAGGTTGGTATGAAGGATCACGCCGGTCGCGTTCACCACTCTCCGCAGGCTCCCCTCGGCCATGCGAGCCGCCCGAGCCACCACTCGCCTCCGAAGCTCCTCGGCCGTCGCCTCGACCGCCTCGCCGTCGAGGATCCTGCGGCGAAGCTCGTCGAGCTCGCGCCTCGCCGCGGCGACGAGAAGGGCATGCGGTGCACCCTCTGCCGCCGAGGCGAGCCGCTCGACCGATGGCAGCTCGCGCAGGGCCGCATCCCTGTCGAGGGACGCGGCGCCGGAAGCCTCGTTGCCCTCGTGGCCACCGCCCTCCATGGGACGCGAGGGTACCCTGACGTCGTGTCCACGACGCCCGAGCGGGTCCGGCTCACAGCCCTGTCACACGGCGCCGGCTGCGCGTGCAAGATCGGCGCCGCGGAGCTCTCGCCGGTCCTCGCCGCCCTGCCGCCGTCCGAGGACCGCAGCCTGCTGGTGGGGCCGGACACCGCCGACGACGCGGCCGTGTACCGGCTCGCCGACGACCTGGCGATCGTCCAGAGCGCCGACTTCTTCACGCCCATCGTCGATGATCCCTACGACTTCGGGCGCGTCGCGGCGGCCAACGCGCTCTCCGACCTCTACGCGATGGGCGCCCGGCCGATCCTCGTTCTCAACCTCGTCGCGTTCTCGCTCTCCGACCTCGGCCACGACGTCCTCGCCGAGATCCTGCGGGGGGGCCACGACGTCGCCACCGAGGCCGGTGCATCGGTGGGCGGCGGCCACTCGATCGACGACCCGGAGCCGAAGTACGGGCTCGCCGTCACGGGCACGGTCCATCCCGAGGCGGTGATCACCAACGCCGGCGGACGCCCTGGGGACCAGCTCCACCTCACGAAGCCGCTCGGGGGCGGGCTCGTCACCACGGCGGCCAAGCGCGGGATCGCGGACGACGAGCTCGTCCAGCGAGCCGTCGACGTGATGGTCGATCTGAACGGGGCGGCTTCCTCCGCAGCCGTCACAGCCGGGGCGACCGCAATGACCGACGTGACGGGCTTCGGGCTGCTCGGCCACCTTCACGAGCTGTGTCAGGCGAGCGGCCTCTCGGCCGAGCTGGACTCGGCGGCGGTTCCGGCGATCGAGGGCGCCCTGGAGCTCGCGGCCGACGAGCGGTGCCTCGCCGGCGGAAGCCGCCGCAACGCGGAGCACGCCGACCGCTTCACCGACTGGGCGCGCTCCGTCGCTTCGGAGCGCCGCGTCCTGCTCACCGACGCGATGACCTCTGGAGGCCTGCTTGTGGCGGTACCTCCCGGCTCCGCTCCGAACGGGGACGCGCTCGGCGCTCGGATCGGGCGGCTCGCGGAGGGCACCCCGGGCCGAGTGGCCGTCGCGTAGGGCGGCTGCGCGGCGGGTAGGCGGCTCGGGTGGAGAGAGGCGGGCGTCCGTCAGCAGCTCTGACGGCGCGGCGGCCTTCCAGCGGTGAGGCCTAGCCGCGTCGCTCCTCGATCCGCCTCCGCTGGCGTCCGACCGTGTACTTCGGGTCCTTCGCGGAGGCGAATCCGGCCCGGAACACGGCCCAGCGCTCGCAGACCGACGCGGCGAGCAGCATGGACGCGCCCGCGACCGTGACCCTGCGGGATCGTCGCGTCCCGAGCGCCACCATCGCCGCTCCGGCTACGGCGAGTCCCTTCGCGGTCCGCGCGAGAACGCCGGCTGAATGCTCGTGGTAGGGCTCCCCCAGCTCCCGGAGGCGACGCTCCATGAGCTCGGTCGTCGCCGCTTCCACCAGCGCGCCGCCGATAGCAAGGCGGCGAGCCGGCGCGGCGTGGCTGGGGGGCGTCGCCAGGGTGGCGCCGGCGCCGGCGCTCGCCGCCGCGCTCGCCGCGAAGCCGAGCGGCAGCTCCCAGCGCGCCTCGCTCCACACGGGCACCGCCGTGTTGGACACGAGGACCGCTGTGTACGTCGCGACGGGCAGGCCGAGCACGCCGGCGACGCCCTGCGAGACTCGGGCCGCGATCCCGCGCCGACCGAGGATCGAGGCGGCCGTGGCGGGCGCGACCGCGGCCCCCGCCACCGCGAGGAGCCACGAGCCGACGCTCATCGGCGAGGTGACCTTGAAGACGCGGAGCATGTTCAGGAAGCGCGCGGGCCTGCCCAGGTCGGAGACGAGGAGCCCCGGGCTGACGGCGATCCCGGCGAGCGCGATCAGCCAGGACCTCCGTTCGAGCACGCGGTTCCCCGCCAGCCCCGCGGCGAACGCCAGGCTGGCGGAGGCCCCTGCCAGGCCGCCGGTGAAGAAGTAGGTGGGAATCTCCCAGGTCCACACGGGAGGCTTGACGACCGGGCGCCCGTAGTAGGAGCGCGGGCGCTCGCGTGGCACCATCGCGCGCTCGCCGCCCTCGCGTCGCCGTCCCCACCGACGCTCGCCGACCTTCGTGGGGGTCGCCTGGGTGGTGGCGGGCCCCTCGCCCGGGGCGCCGCCGTGAACGAAGGTCTCCTCGCTGGGGATGGCCCGGTGGACGTCGCCTCGGACCGGCTCGGGTCGCTCGTCGGCGCCGGGGCGCCCGCCGTTCACCCCCGTCCCCCGATGAATGACGCCGCCACCCCGGCGGCGAGGGCGACGGCGGCGCCGGCAGCCGCCGCCCAGTTCCGTCCGAGCCGACGCGTGGTCGCGACCGGATCGGGCGGCAACCCGTAGACCTCCGGCTCGTCCAGGAGAAGGAAGAAGGCCCCGAACCCCCCCACCCCGTCGCCGGGGTCGCGACCGTAGAGCCGGGCGTCGTGGTGACCCCGCTCGTGCAGCTGGGCGAGACGCCGATCCGCCCGCTCGTGCAGCTCGTCGAGGGTGCCGAACTGGATGGAGTCCGTCGGGCAGGCCTGGGCGCACGCCGGCTCCATGTCGTCGCGCAGCCTGTCGTAGCACAGGGTGCACTTCCACACCCGGCCGTCGTCCTCCCGCTGATCCAGGACGCCGAATGGGCAGGCCACCACGCAGTACCCGCAGCCGTTGCAGATGTCCTCCTGGACGACGACCGTCCCGAACTCCGTCCGGAACAGAGACCCTGTGGGACAGACGTCCAGGCACGCGGCCTCGGTGCAGTGCTTGCAGACGTCCGAGCTCATCAGCCACCGGAATCCCGATCCGTCGTCGTGGGCGTCGAGGCCGTGTTCCACGAGCTGCTGGCGCGCCGCCTCCTCTACCCAGGAGTCGGGCGCCGCCTCGGCCACCCCGTCCACCGGAACGCGTTGCTCGATGAACGCCACGTGGCGCCATCGGTTGGCGCCGAGGTCGCCGCTGTTGTCGTAGGACTCGCCGGTGAAGCCCAGGGGGTCGGCCGGCACCTCGTTCCACTCCTTGCAGGCGACCTCGCAGGCCTTGCAACCGATGCACACCGAGCTGTCGGTGAAGAACCCGACCCGGGGGCGCGCCTCCTCCCCGTAGGTGTCGGGCCACGCGGAGGTCTCGATGACCCGCCCGCTCACAGCCGCTCCTCCTCGGAGCCGTATCCCGTCTCGCGACTCTCGTGCGCCTCGGCGGCGGGCTCCGGCGGCGACTGCTTCGTACCGGCCACCGCGCGCATGCGATAGGAGGCGACGAACTCCGGCAGGGCCTCGCCCCGAGGACGGCGCCCGGGGATGATGTCGCAGGTCGCCGCCTTCACCTCCTGGATGTGGACGTTCGGGTCGAGCGCCAGAGAGAACAGGTCATTCACGACGTCGCCCTTCGCCAGCCCGCGCCCGCCCCAGTGGTACGGCACGCCCACCTGGTGCACGATGCCGCGCTCCGACGGCAGGGGCTTCATGCGCTCGGTCACCATCACGCGCGCCTCGATCGCGGTCCGCGAGGTGACGATCGTCGCCCATGCCCGGTGCTCGAGGTTGCGCTCGGCCGCGAGCTCGGGGCTCACTTCGCAGAAGAGCTCGGGCTGGAGCTCGGAGAGGTAGGAGAGCGTCCTCGACATCCCTCCCGCGGTGTGGTGCTCGGTCAGCCGGTACGACGTGAGGACGTAGGGATAGACGCCGGCCCCCGGCTGGCCCGCGGTCGGGTTGTAGGGGTTCGCGTCGCGGTCGAACCGCTGCCGAAGCGGATTCTGCTGCTGGCCGTAGAGCGGATTCTCGAACGGCGACTCGTGGGGCTCGTAGTGGACCGGCAGAGGCCCGTCCACCAGCCCCGCCGGGACGTACAGCCAGCCCCTCCCGTCCGGATGGGCGATGAACGGCGTGTCGCCGCGCAGCGCCGGGACTCCCTTCTTGTCCGTCCTTCCGGGCCTGTAGTCCGGCGGCTTGTCGGGCTTTCCGGTGTCGGGGTGATCGCGGCCCGTCCACTCGCCCTGCTCCTCGTCCCACCACACGTACCGCTTGCGCTCCGACCACGGCTTGCCCTCGGGATCGGCCGAGGCGCGGTTGTAGAGGATCCGGGTATCCGCGGGCCACGCCCAGCCCCACTCGCGGGCGACCCAGTCCTGCTCCGTGCGCGGCCTCCGCCGCGCCGGCTGGTTCACCCCGTCCTTGTAGATGCCCGCGTGCAGCCACGACCCGCAGCTCGTCGAGCCGTCCGACTCGAGCTCCTGGTACTTCGAGATGTGGTTGCCGTCCGAGTCGAATCCGTTGATCTCCTGGAGGATCGCGTCTGCATCGGGATCGGCGTGGGGACCCTGCGTCGGGTAGCCCCAGGTGAGCTCCTTGATGGCCCGGTCGCGTCGCTTACGCGAGCGGCGGAGCTTCTCCTGGATCCTCCTGCCCAGGTGGTAGAAGAAGTGGAGGTCGGAGCGGCAGTCGCCCGGCGGGTCCACCGCCTTCTCGTGCCACTGGAGGAGCCGCTGCGTGTTCGTGAAGCATCCGTCCTTCTCGGTATGGGCCGCGGCGGGGAGGAAGAACACCTCGGTCCCGATGTTCTCGGTCCGCAGCTCGCCGGTCTCGATCTCCGGTGAGTCGCGCCAGAACGAGGCCGTCTCGATCTCCACCAGGTCCCGCACGACCAGCCAGTCGAGGCTCGCCATCGCCTTTCGGTTCAGCTTTCCGTTGGCCGACCCCACCGCGGGGTTCTCGCCCACCACGAAGAACCCCTTCACCTCTCCGTCGAGCATCCGCACCATCGTCGTGTAGTTGGAGTGGTCGCCGTCGATCCTCGGCACGTAGTCGAAGCAGAAGTCGTTCTCCTCGGTCGCCGCGTCGCCCCACCACGCCTTCAGCAGGCTCACGGTGTAGGAGCGAAGCTCCCCCCACACGCCGGTCGTGGGCCGGTTGTTCTCGACGAACTCCTCCAGGTTCCCGTGGCCCTCGGGATGTGGCATCGGGATGTAGCTGGGCAGGATGTTGAAGAGCGTGGGGATGTCGGTCGACCCCTGGATGTTCGCGTGGCCGCGAAGGGCGAGGATCCCCCCACCGGGACGGCCGATGTTCCCGAGCAGGAGCTGGATGATCGACGCCGCGCGGATGTACTGGACCCCGACCGTGTGCTGGGTCCAGCCCACGGCGTAGGCGAACGCGGAGGTGCGCTCCCGGCCGGAGTTGGCGCACAGAGCCTCCGCCACCTCGAGGAAGTCCTCCTTCGAGATCGCGCAGATCTGCTCGACCACCTCCGGGGTGTAGCGGGAGAAGTGCCGGCGGACGATCTGGAAGACGCAGCGCGGGTCCTGGAGGGACTCGTCCATCTCCGGCGGGTCGCCTCGCTTCAGGTCGATCCCGTGCGCGCCGTGCGACTGCTCGCCCGAGACCTCGGCGCCCTGCTCCCGCTTGTCCGCCCCGGCTCGCTCCTCCGTGCCCGCGTAGCTCCAGCTCGTCACGTCGTAGAGGCCGTCCTCCTCGACGAACCCGGAGAAGAACCCGTCCAGGTCCTCGGTGTCCTTGAACTCCTCCTTGATGATCACCGGGGCGTTCGTGTACGTCTTCACGTACTCGTCGAACCAGCGCCCGTTCTCGATGATGTAGTTGATGATCCCGCCGAGGAACGCGATGTCGGTGCCGGCTCGAAGCGGGACGTGCAGGTCAGCGAGGGCGCTGGTGCGGGTGAACCGCGGGTCCACGTGGATGATCTTGGCTCCGCGCTCCTTCGCCTCGATCACCCACTGAAATCCGACCGGATGGCACTCGGCGGTGTTCGACCCCATGATCATGATGCAGTCGGCGTTCTGGGTGTCCTGCTGGAAGGTGGTGGCCCCACCCCTTCCGAACGACGTCCCCAGACCGGGGACGGTGGAGGAGTGTCATATGCGGGCCTGGTTCTCGATCTGGATCGCGCCGAGCGCCGTGAACAGCTTCTTGATCAGGTAGTTCTCCTCGCTGTCCAGCGTCGCTCCGCCCAGGACCGCGATCCCCCGGGTCCGATTCAGCTTCAGGTCCCGCCTGCCGTCGACGTGGTCCTCCCAGGTCGCCTCCCGGGCGGCGATCACCCGGTCGGCGATCATGTCGGTGGCGGTCTCGAGGTCGAGCTCCTCCCACTCCGTTCCATGGGGACGGCGGTATTTGACCGTGGTCTCGCGAAGCGGGCTGGTGACCAGCTGCTTCGACGCCGCGCCCTTGGGGCACAGCCTTCCCCGCGAGATCGGGCTCTCGGGGTCGCCCTCGATCTGGATCACCCGCTCGTCCTTGACGTAGACCCGCTGGCCACAGCCCACGGCGCAGTAGGGACAGATCGACCGTACGACGCGGTCGGCGTTCTTCGTGCGCG
>Ga0066652_100002466_pt1 | contig 10164 bp, 7 predicted proteins | sample GraSoiAngelo_101_FD_71413 | JGI IMG/M metagenome (GOLD analysis project Ga0066652, IMG submission 71413) | Grasslands soil microbial communities from the Angelo Coastal Reserve, California, USA - 14_0903_02_30cm | ecosystem: Environmental > Terrestrial > Soil > Grasslands | place: USA... | reverse complement strand
GTGAAGCTCGTGTCCGAGGTCGGCGTCGGCACGGTCGCCGCGGGCGTCGCGAAGGCCAACGCCGACCACGTGCTGATCTCCGGCCACGACGGCGGCACCGGCGCCTCGCCGCTGAGCTCGATCGTCAGCGCCGGCGTGCCGTGGGAGATCGGCCTGGCCGAGACGCAGCAGACGCTGCTGCTCAATGACCTGCGCTCACGCATCACGGTGCAGACCGACGGTCAGATCAAGACCGGCCGCGACGTGGTGATCGCCGCGCTGCTCGGCGCCGACGAGATGGGCTTCTCGACGGCCCCGCTGATCGCGACCGGCTGCATCATGATGCGCGCCTGCCACCTGAACACGTGCCCCGTCGGCATCGCGACGCAGGACCCCGAGCTGCGCAAGCGCTTCAAGGGCTTGCCCGAGCACGTCGTGAACTTCTTCCACTTCGTGGCCGAAGAGGCGCGCGGGATCATGGCGGCGCTCGGCGCGCGCACCATCGACGAGCTGATCGGCCGCACGGACCTGCTCGAGATGGACGACGCGATCGAGCATTGGAAGGCGCGCGGCGTCGACCTGACCGCGCTGCTGGCGGTCCCCTCGGGGGTGCCGGACGACGCCCCGCGCCGGCGCATCCAGCCGCCGCCGCCGGTGCTCGACGACCATCTCGACTGGGACCTGCTCTCCGAGGCGCGCGCGACGATCGATGGGAGCGCAGGTCCGATCCACATCGAGCGCAAGATCCGCAACGTCAACCGCTGCGTCGGCGGCATCCTGTCCTCCGAGATCGCCGCGGCGCGCGGCGCCGATGGGCTCCCTGAGGACTCGATCCGCGTCGAGCTGCGCGGCTCGGCCGGCCAGTCGTTCGGCGGCTGGCTCGCCCCGGGCGTGTCGTTCACGCTGCACGGCGACGCCAACGACTACACGGGCAAGGGCCTCAGCGGCGGCGTCCTGGCCGTCATGCCGCCCGACGGCGTGACGTACAGGGCCGAGGACAACGTGATCATCGGCAACACCGTCCTCTACGGCGCGACGAGCGGCAAGGCGTTCTTCCGCGGCCAGGCGGGCGAGCGCTTCGCCGTGCGCAACTCCGGGGTGCACGCCGTCGTCGAGGGCACGGGCGACCACGGCTGCGAGTACATGACGGGCGGCCGCGTCGTCGTGCTCGGCCGCACCGGGCGCAACTTCGCCGCCGGCATGAGCGGCGGCGTCGCGTACGTCCTCGACGAGGACGGCGGCTTGCGCTCGCGCGTGAACGTCGCGATGCTCGACCAGCTCGAGGAGCTCACCGACGCCGATGCCGTCGAGGCGCTGGCGCTGATCACGGAGCACCGCGATCGCACGGGCTCGCCGGTGGCGCAGCGCGTGATCGACGACTGGGACCGCTACCGCCGGCGCTTCGTGAAGATCTTCCCGACCGACTACAAGCGCGTGCTGGCCGAGCAGGCGGCCGAGGCCGCGTCCGAGGCGGTGCCCGCCTAGTGGACCCCCTCACAACATTCCACCGGAATCGGCCGGGCGTCTCGTCGCCCGTGGCCGACCGACCACCGGCTTCGCCGGCGGTGCCCGTCGCTGGTCGTTTGGCGCGGCCAAACTCCCTCACTGCGTCCTTGCCACGAACGACGATCCGCACGCCGTTCCCGGCGCAATGTCATGAGGAGACCCACTGATGGGCGAGCTCGGCGGCTTCCTCAAGATCGAGCGCCACAACGTCGCCTACCGCGACCCGCACGAGCGCGCCCAGGACCTGCGCGAGTTCCTCGTCCCCAAGACGGTGCCGGAGCTGCAGCAGCAAGGCGCGCGCTGTATGGAGTGCGGCGTGCCGTTCTGCCACAACGGCTGCCCGCTCGGGAACCTGATCCCGGACTGGAACGACCTCGTCTACCGCGACCGCTGGCAGGACGCGATCCGCCAGCTGCACGCGACGAACAACTTCCCCGAGTTCACCGGCCGGCTGTGCCCGGCCCCGTGCGAGGCGTCGTGCGTCCTCGAGATCAACGAGGGCGACGCGGTCACGATCAAGCAGATCGAGAACTCGATCATCGACCGCGCCTGGGCGGAGGGCTGGGTCAAGCCGCAGCCGCCGTCGGTGGAGACCGGGATGAGCGTCGCGGTGGTCGGCGCCGGCCCCGCCGGCATGGCCGCCGCGCAGCAGCTGCGCCGCGCCGGTCACGCGGTCGTCCTGTTCGAGCGCGACGAGGCCGCCGGCGGGCTCGTGCGCTTCGGCGTGCCCGAGTTCAAGATCGAGAAGGCGACGGTCGAGCGCCGCGTGCAACAGCTCGTCGCCGAGGGCGTCGAGGTCCGCTACGGCGTGGAGGTCGGGCGCGACGTCACGCCCGACGAGCTGCGCGCGCAGTTCGATGCGGTCGTGCTGTGCACGGGCTCGCGCGCACCGCGCGACCTGCCGGTGCCGGGGCGCGAGCTCGACGGCGTCCACTTCGCGATGGACTACCTCTACGAGCGCCAGCGCGCGGTCGACAATGGCCGCGAAGCCGGCTCGATCCGCGCGGACGGCAAGCACGTGATCGTGATCGGCGGCGGTGACACGGGCGCGGACTGCGTGGCCAACGCCACCCGCGAGGGCGCCGCCTCGGTCGTCCAGCTCGAGCTGCTGCCCGAGCCTCCGCCGCGCCGCCCCGACGACAGGACCCCGTGGCCGCTGTGGCCGGCGAAGTTCCGGCTCAGCTACGCGATGGAGGAGGCGCGCGCGCTCGGCAAGGGCGTGCAGAGCTTCTCGGTCGTCACGACGCACTTCGAGCCGGGCGAGGACGGCAAGGTCGGGGCGCTGCACTACGCGCATGCGCACGACGCGCCGTCGTTCGCGCCGGTCGAGGGGACCGAGGACTCGATGCCCGCGCAGCTCGTGCTGCTCGCGATGGGCTTCCTGCACCCCGAGCAGGCGCTGCTCGACGGGATGGGCGTCGCCAAGGACGCCCGCAACAACATCGCCGCGCCGGTCTACGAGACCTCGCAGCAGGGCGTCTTCGCCGCGGGCGACGCGCGCCGCGGCCAGTCGCTGATCGTGTGGGCGATCAACGAAGGCCGCCAGGCCGCCCGGATGGCCGACCGCTACCTGCGGTCGCTCGCCCCGGCGCCGGTCGAGTCCGGCAACGTGCACGACGCTGACTTCGGGCCGGAGGGCCCGCCGCAGCACGTCTCCGGCGCCCTTGTCGCCGAGGAATAGGCGGCGCGACTTCCGCGTTCCCCGGCTGTTGGGAGGTTTGGGGGACACCACGAGCAGGGAGAGAAGGCGGATGAATCGACGCATGCTGGCGGCCGGACTGACGGCCGCGATCGCCGCGGCAGCTCCCGCGGCAGCCGCTGTGACCAAGCCGACCGTCGGGACTGGTGGTCCGGCGCAAATCACGCAAACCTCGGTCACGCTGACCGGCAAGGTCAACCCGAACGGCGCCCGCACGACCTACTACTTCCAGTGGGGCACCTCGAGGCTCTACGGGTCGACCACCGGGCCGACCGACGCGGGCTCGGGCACGCACACCAAGGTTGCCACTGCCGACCTGACCGGCCTGACCCCGTTCACGGAGTACCACTACCGGATCGTCGCGCAGAACTCTCAGGGCACGAGCTTCGGCGTGGACAGGACCTTCACGACCAAGAAGCAGCCGCTCGGCTTCAGCCTCGCAGCGAACCCGAACCCGGCCACGTGGGGGACCGGTGCGACGCTCGCCGGCCAGCTCACCGGGACCGGCAACGCGGGCCGCACCGTGAAGCTCCAGCAGCGTGCGTTCCCCTTCACCACGGGCTTCACCGACATCGGGAACCCGCTCGTCACCGACGCCAACGGCACCTTCGGGTTCGCCGTGCCGCTGCTGACCGTGACGACGCAGTTCCGCGTCACGACGGTCGGCACGCCGCGCGCGACGAGCCCGATCGTCATCGTGGGCTGCGCGGTCCGCGTCGGGGTGAAGGTGAACCACAGCCGCGTGCACCGCGCCAGCCGCGTCCGCTTCTCCGGGCACGTGACGCCGGCCAACGATGGTGCGCTGTTCGCCGTCCAGCGGCTCAAGAAGGGCCAGTGGGTGACGGTGAAGGGCGGCTCGCTGCGCCACGGCTCGCAGACGTCGTCGCGCTACCGCAGGACGATGCGCATCCGGCACTTCGGCAAGTACCGGATCTTCGTCGGCGTCAACAACCAGAACACGTCCGGCGTCAGCCGCGAGGTGCGCATCCGCCACCGCGGCTGACGGCGAGCTACGGGGTCAGGTCTTTCATTGCCATACGGCAAAGAAAGACCTGACCCTCCTACTTGCGGTGTCCGGTGAACGAGATGACCTGCTGGATCCCGCTCGGGCGGTTCGTGTACCGGATCGTCGTCTGCAGCAGGCCGGGGGCGAACTTGATCCGCTCGGCGTTGGCGTTCATGAACCAGGCGGCGACGTCGCCGTTGCCCTGAGCGGCGGCGATCGCGTCGCCGGCCTGCTGGAACGCCTGCCAGATCGTCGCCTGGCACGCCGCCTTGTCGCCCGAGCCGCAGAACTTCGTGTGGTACGGGGCGTTCAGGGGCTCGCCCACGAGCGCCTTCAGGTCCTTGTCGAGGATCCAGATGCGCCCGTCCTGGAAGCCGGTGCTCGGCGCGTTGAGCCGCCCGACGAGCCTGCTCAGCTCGTCGTTCTGCGGCCCGAGGGCCGGAGCGAGGATCGCGTCGGCGAGCACCGGGTACAGCGCGTCCCAGATCGCCGGACCCGGCCCCGCGTCGGCCTTGCCGTCGAGGTTGACGTCGAGCCGGCTCGAGCCGGCCGAGCGCCACGTATCGAGCGCAGCGAGCATCTGACCCACGCGCGGGCTCGGTGGCGTGCTGCCGGCCAGCACCTTGTCGAGCAGCGGCGTGAGCGCGACCGAGCGGAAGTCCTGCGTCGCCGCCGCGTTCATCGCACTGGTGACGGACGCCAGGCTGTGGCGCCTCTTCTTGGCGAGGTTGGCCAGGAGCATCTGCGAGCGGTAGATCGAGCCGTAGGCCCAGTTGTCGTCCGCAGAGCCCCAGTTGGGCGCCGGCTTGTTGTTCCAGTTGACGAGCAGGCCGTTCTTCGGGTCGGCCTGGAACGCGTGCTTGCTCGCCGGCAGGAAGCCGGTCCACTCGAACTCGCCCGTGCCCTTGGTCGGCAGGCGCGGGTCGACGTGCGGGTTGCGCAGCGGCAGCCGCCCGGCCGAGTAGGTCGCGATGTGCTTGTTGTCCGCGTAGGCGACGTTGAAGGTGAACGGCGACTCCGCGGCCGACTTGAAGAACGACTTGACCGAGCGGACGCGGCCCTCCGTCGCGTCCTTGAACAGCAGGTTCCACTGCGCGTCGCGCATGTAGCTGGAGCGCTGCTGCGAGACCGCCACGCGCGTGCCGCCGACCGTCGCGTAGCCGACCACCGGCCCGTGGATCGTGCGGCGGAAGACGACCTCGCCCTGGCCGGAGATCATGCCGGCGTCGACGGTCTCCATGTCGCGGCACTGGCCTTTGTAGAGGTACTTCGTGTCGCTGCCGTCGCACAGCGTCTCGACGAAGTCGTCGGTCGTGTCCGAACCCGCCGAGGTCAGCGACCAGGCGAAGTCGGGCCCGCGGCCGATGAGGATCGAGCCGGGCTGCGCGGGCGACGAGGCGCCACGCGCCTGATAGCCGGGTCCGTGCAGGTCGAGCTCGTCGGTCAGGCCGGGGTAGTAGTAGCCGATCTGTGGCCCCGCCACGAAGAGCGGGTGGCGGGTGCCCGACCGCTTGCCGGAGACCATCAGGAAGTTCGACGCCCACCGGTGTGGTTCGAACCCGGCGCCGCGCGTGGTCGTGCCTTGCGTCGCCGGCACGGCCTGGAAGCTGTCGGCGTCGATGATCGCGTTGCCCGTGCGGTCGTTGGGGCTCGGGATCGCCTCGTACGGCGCCGAGCGCGTCTGGGTCGCCGGGGCGTCGGCGTCGTTGTTCTCGGCGAGGTCGTCGAAGAGCTGGTTGCCGGCGCTGTCGCCCAGGCGGTTCGTCAGCCCGCTGAGGAACTGCGCCCGGCGCGCCTCGTCACCGCCGCCGCGGCCGAACAGCTGGCCCGCGACCGCGTTGAACGCGTAGATGTCCGCGCGGGTGAACGGCGCCTGCGTCGAGCGCTCGAACTTCAGCCGCGCGTTGATGCCCTTCACGTAGGTGTCGATGTCGTGCAGCAGCGCGCGCCCGGGCTTGCCCCGCTGCTTGAGCAGCGCCGTCGATTGTGACTCGATCATCTGGTCGGCCTGGGCGGTCACCTTGACCTGCTTGAGGCCGACGATCAGGTTGATGGCGCTGATGCCCGGAGCATCCAGGGCGGCGAAGCGCGCGGGGTAGCGCCCCTGCGCGAGCAGCAGCGAGCGGTCCTCTTCGAGGATCCAGCCGGCCGCCCAGACGACATCGTCGTGGGTCTTGCCGTAGACGTGCGGGACGTCGAACTTGTCGCGCACGATGCGTACGCCCTTGCGCGGCACCTTCTCGACGGTCGCCGGGCCGGGCGTCCCGGCCTTGCCGAGCTTCTCGGACTTGAAGTCCTTGTTCAGGGCCGAGTTGTTGACCTTGTCGAACAGCGGCGTGAGGGCGTCGTACATCTTCGCCTGCGCGTCCGACTTGGCCGTCGGGAGGTTGCCGTACTGGCCGGAGGGGATGATGTTGCGGGCGGTGCTGCTGTAGTCCTTCGCCATCGCGGGACCAGCCGCGAGGCATGCGACAACCGCAGCACCCAGTGGGACAGAATGGGCGCGCATCGGCGCAAGACTATGGAACTGACGAGCAAGCGAGCGCAGACCAAGGCCGCGAACCGCACGGCGATCCTCGACGCGGCGCGACGCGTGTTCTCGGAGATCGGCTACGACGCGGCGACCGTGCGCGACATCGTGCGCGAGACCGACCTCGCGGCGGGCACCTTCTACAACTACTTCCCGGACAAAGAGTCGGTGCTGCACGCGCTCCTCGACGAGGCCGCGACCGAGATCCGCTCGCGCGTGCGAGCGGCGCGCAAAAGCTCGACCACGCTGGAGCAGTTCGTCGAGGGCAGCTTCCGCGCCTACTACGGCTACCTCGTCGAAGACCCGCAGACGTTCGAGCTGCTGCGCCGCAACGCCGGCACTGTTCGCTCGCTGTTCGACGAGCCGACGGTCGGCGCCGGGGCGGAGGAGCTGCGCGAGGATCTCGCGGCGGGCATCCGGTCCGGGCTGGTGCCCGATCACGACGTCGAGTACATGGCCGCCGCGATGGTCGGCGCCGGGTTCGAGGTCGCGGTGCGGATGGTCGAGCGCGACCCGCCGGACCTCGACGGGGCCGTGGCGTTTGTGACCGGCATCTTCCTGGCCGGCTTGAGTTCCTAGACTGAGCAGGCGTGCCCACGTTCTGTCGCCACGGCCGGCTCGAGGCCAACTGCCCGATCTGCTCCAAGAAGGAGCAGGTCGCACCCGCGGCGCGTACCGGTGGGCGCCGCCCGGCGACCACCGCCAGGAGCACGGCGGGACGGCGCCCGGCGACGAAGGCCGGCGACCTGCACGTGCGGCACATGGCCCGCGCGCAGGACGACGGCTACGACAACTGGGCCGTTCCCGGCTTGCGCGCCACCGTCGAGGCGCAGCGCCTCGCGGACGAGATCGCGTTCGCGGCAGCGCGGCTGGCGCAGCTCGAGTCCGATCCGCCGGGGCTCTACGCCGCGGCGGCGGCCGCCGGCGGCGAGGAGGGCCTGTGGCTGGCGTTCCTGATCGCGTACCTGGCCCCGGTCGAGGGCGACGAGCCGTTCGCCGGGATCGCGGCCGCGCGGACGGCGTGGGCGACCGGCGAGCTGCCCGACCTCGAAGGCGTGCCGCTCGGCCCGCGCACGGGACATGACCCCGCGCGCGGCCTCGCGACGCTCACGGCGTATCGGGCCCGTGCCCAGCGCGCCGGCTCGCAGGCGGCCGCGCTCGCCGCGGGCGAGGCGTCCCTCAACCCGCAGCGGCGTTTCGATCGTGCCTTCGAGCGCCTGTCGCTGCCGGGCCTGCGCCGCGCGCCGCGCTATGAGTTCCTCGTCGTGGCCGGCCGGCTCGGGCTCCTCGACGTGACGCCCTCGTCGCTGCTGCTGGCCGCGGATCCGACCGATCCGACCGTGGTGGCGGCGAAGCGCATCCTCGGCATCGGCGACGCGATCAACCTCCAGCGCCGCGCGAGCGAGCTGGCCTCCGAGGCGGCCGTGCCGGTCGCCGCGCTCGACCTCGGGTTCCTGAACTGGGCGCGCCCCGAGGACGACCGGATCACCGCCGGATCGGCCTCGCCGGCCGATCCGGCCACGCACGAGCGCCTCGCCTCGGTGCTGGGCATCGCCTGACAAACGTCCAGGGCACAACTAGACCTAAAGAGTGGGCAATGGCCGGCGCCCTCGTCTACGGTTGCGCCGCGATGGATCGACGTAGCTGGGGCACTTGGGTCCGCCAGGACGGCGGACAGACGACAGTCGAGTACGCCGTCGTGGTCGCCACGACCGTGATCATCCTCGCGCTCTTCCTGGCAGCGATGCCTGGCGACTTGTTCGACGAGTTCTGGTCGAACATCACCGCCCTGCTTTAGCGCCGAGCGCCTGCACTCGAATCGACGTCCACTTGGGGGGCGAGCTTCGCCGCCGTTGGCCTACAACGGCGATGAACGTGAACTCCGAGCAAGGGATGCGGACCGACATGGAGGTCGAACCGACCGACGCGCGCGAGCTCGTGCTGCGCGTGATCAGCCAGCACGCCGACTCGCTCCTGCGGACGGCGCGCCGCCACTCGCTGTGCGCCGACGACGCGCAGGACGCCTACCAGCGCACGATGGAGATCTTCGTGCGCCGCGCCGCGACGCTCGACCCCGAGCTGGCGCACAAGTGGGTCCACACCGTCTGCAAGCACGAGGCCATGGCGGTTCGGGCGCAGCGCCAGCAGCTCGTGTCCAGCGACGAGCCCGACCTCGACCGCGAAGAGGCCCGCCACCTCCCGTCGCCCGAGGAGCAGCTGGTCAGCTTCGACCGGCTGCGCCGCTCAGCCGAGGCGCTGCAGCGGCTCAAGCCGCAGGAGCTGCGCGCGCTGTGGCTCAAGGCCGAGGGCTTCTCGTACGCCGAGATCTGCGAGCAGACCGGCTGGACGCACACGAAGGTCAACCGTTGCATCACCGAGGGGCGGCGCGCGTTCCTCACGCGCTACGCGCGGATCGAGGGCGGCGCCGAGTGCGAGCGCTGGCTGCCGCTGCTGTCGGCGATCGTCGACGGCGAGGCGACGCCCGAGCAGCTCCTCGAGATCCGCCCGCACCTGCGCAACTGCACCGCGTGCCGCGCCACGGTGCGCGAGCTGCATGAGACGAGCGCGCCGCTCGCGGCCCTGTTCCCGGTGGCGCTGGCGCCCGCGGCGGTGGGCGAGCACAAGTCGAGCCTGTTCGCGCGCATCTACGACGCGGTCGCCGGCGGCATTCACCACCGCGCCGCTGCGGCTGCGTTCAAGGTCCAGGCGGCGACCGAGGCGGCGCCGACCGGCAAGCTCGCCGCGATCGCGGCATCGGCGGCCGCGATCGGCAGCGGCGCAGTCGTCGCCCATTCGCGTGTGCCGTCACACGCCGCAGGCGCCGCGCAGGCGCGGCCCGTCGCGCAGCACACAGCGCCGCCGCTGCGCACGGCCGTCGCGAGCGCGCCTGGCCGGACAACGACGACGGCCGCGAAGCCGCGCGCCCGCGTCCAGCACCACGCGCGCCGCGAGTTCAAAGCCCCCACGACGCCGCGGACCGAGTTCACGTCGGCCTCAGCGGCATCGGCGCCGCCGCCCGCTCCGGCGTCGAGCGTGGTCTCGTCCGGCAGCGCGGAGCCCTCCGCTTCGAGGCGCGAATTCGCGTCGGAGTTCGGAGACTGAGCACCGAAAAGCCGGAGGATGCGGCATCGCCCCTGCGCATCGCTGCTTTGCCGTCCGGGGGTGCACCTACCTTCAGGCGCGTCCCGCGTTAATCCAGCACCGGGAGCCCGCGATGCCGCTCTGCTTCATCGAACCCCAGGACGCGATCCGCGTCATCGCCGAATCCGTCGGCCGCGAGGCCCGGCGGCAGCTGCTCGGCGAGGTGGTCCGCGCGTGGGTGGACGAGATCCCCGAGCGCGACCTCGACTCGCACTACGCCAAAGCGGTTGCCGACCTTGACGAGCACGACCTCTCGATGCTGGCGGCATGGCACGCGTCGCTCGAGGTCGGCCAGCCGATCGC
>Ga0066652_100002464_pt1 | contig 10165 bp, 6 predicted proteins | sample GraSoiAngelo_101_FD_71413 | JGI IMG/M metagenome (GOLD analysis project Ga0066652, IMG submission 71413) | Grasslands soil microbial communities from the Angelo Coastal Reserve, California, USA - 14_0903_02_30cm | ecosystem: Environmental > Terrestrial > Soil > Grasslands | place: USA... | reverse complement strand
GGCCTCGAGTGCCAGTCGCAGTGTTTTGTTTAGGGTCGGGGCGCCGTTGATTCTTGTCGCGCTGTTTGGAGGTTTGCTGGCGTGGGGTTACACAGGCGACAGCTCTTCAAATGCTGCCGCCGCTAAACTCTCGGTTTCCCCAACAACCCATCAGGCCCAGATAGCTCCGGTCTCCTATAAGAGTGATGAGCCTGCTAACCCGCCGGTCAGTCCGCCGGTCGAGAAATCGGCCCCGGCAAACGAGTTGACGCTTGAACAAGCTCGGAAGATAGCGACTAAATTCATCCACGGCACACTCGGATCCGTTCAAATTGTTGATACAGACGAAGGCCAGGTGATCATTGCCATTGATAGTCAGCGCCGGGCAGGTAAAACTACTTTTCTCGTGATCCAAAAGCGCGCCGATAAGTATCGAGTGACGAAGCAGGGCCCACTCGACACCAAGGACTTTAAGAGCGCAATCTGGACGTCGGAAGTGGTTGATGCTGATGAAGACAGTTATCAGGAAGTGCTATTTAGCGGCAGAGACGCGCCGGAAAGTCGTAACTATCGCAGGTTTACGTTGTATGTTCCCAACGACATTCGTACCTACTCGATGATGACGACAGGAGAAACAACCGCCAAAGGCACCCCTCGAATCATCTGGTCGGTGAATGCCGCGGGGACGGAAGCCGCCGCGTACCGGACTGCGCTACGTCAGAAGGCAAAAACACTTGTTGCTAAGAAGTGATTCTAATCATTTTCCAGATCTCATTTGATATTTTTCAGTTATCAAGGCACCTGAAGACTCTCAAATGCGATCTGGAAAATGACTCCATACTTGGCAATTAACCGCCCTCAAGTTGATAACTGAAAAATGTCAAATGAGATCTGGAAAATAATTTCATCCCTACCTGACAATTATCCCTGCTACATGCCAAGATAGGACCTGCGTCGACATCCCAGTTGCCTGGATCCCGAATGACTCGTTCCCGCTTTGACAACGCCGCGTGCGACACGCTTGCAGATTGCATTAAGAAGGTAGAAGAAACTACTGATGCTGAACTCGTCATCGTAGTCCGTGGGCGTTCGGCAAATTACGCCCATGCTGACTATCTGTTTGGCTTTTCAGTCGCCCTGGTCGTCCTGGTGTTTCTAATTTTCTCTCCTTTTCAGTTTCCGGAATTCCTCGTTCCCATCGATATCGCTGTCGCCTTTGTAGTTGGCTCCATCATTTCGTGGAAAAGCAACTTCTTGCGACGTCTCTTTTCGCGTGAAAAGTTTCGAAACCAAGCAGTACGCACCGCCGCAGCAGCCATGTTCTACGAAGCGGGCATTGCTAATACCAACGCGGAGATGGGAGTAATCATCTATCTCTCTTTGTTGGAGCGCCGTCTCGAACTCATTGCCGATCGGGGAATTTTGAAAAAAGTTCCTTCACAGGAATGGAATCGGCACCTTTTCGAGTTGCATGAAGTCGGTACGAAGCCGGAACCGGCTAGTTTTCAAAGTGCGATTGAACAGTTTGGAAATTTACTTGCTGAACATGTTCCGGCGACTGGGGAGAATCCAAACGAGCTTCCCGATAGACCTCGGTTCGAACTGAAATGAAACGCTGGTTAACTCCCAAAGCGATTTACCGCGCGGCATTAGTCGTGGCCGTTATTGCTCTGTCTGCCTTCCTTGCTATTGAAGTCTTTGGACGGGTGGGCGGAGGACATTCTTATGGCGGCGGTGGCGGCAGTCGAAGTAGCGGAAGCAGAGGTGGAAGTAGTAGCGGTGGCGGAAGTGGTGACGGCGGCGCACTTGTTTACCTCATCTTCCAGGCATTTCGATTTCTGATTTACCTGACAATCCAGTACCCGTTAGTCGGTATTCCTCTCGACATAGCGCTCGTGGCGGGAGCCGTCTTTTTCTTTCGCCGCAAAGCTAGAGCAATGACGACTGGCTTCTCGTCGATGGCTGCGGCTACACGAAGTTACGAGTCTTCAGACTCATCCGAGGTGGTAGCGCGTGGTTTTGAGCGACTGAGGAAGTTTGATCCAAACTTCTCAGAAATTGTCTTTACCGACTTTTGTTACGCGCTCTACGGTAAGGCTCACGATGCTCGCGGCGGCGGCAGTGCCAAGCTCGATTTATTCTCTCCTTACTTGAGTGAAGAAGCTCGTAGGTCTCTTCTGGAGCGTAATCCGCAGGGCCTACAGGAAGTAAAAGGAATCATCGTTGGCTCAATGCGTGTAGAAGGAATACGAGGCCTTGATACGACGGTGGTCGGTCTGAGTCTCTTCTTTGAAAGTAACTACACTGAGGTCGTTCAGGGCTCAGAAATGACCTACTACGCCAGTGAACGTTGGGAGTTGGCGCGAAAACGCGATGTGTTGTCGCCACCACCTGCTCAAGCGACGGCCTTGCATTGCCCGCGTTGTGGTGCTCCTTTGCAGCGCGACACCGTTGGCGCCTGTGCATTTTGCGGAACCAAGATCGATAGCGGCGAGTTTCAGTGGTTCGTTAAGAACATTCAACTGGTAGAGCGTGAAGCACGTGGACCGCAGTTGACCTCCGACGTCCAGGAAGTTGGCACGAACTACGAGAGCATCGTTCAACCAAACTTCCCTGCGATACGTGCTCAATTTGAACTGAACAACCCGGCATTTTCATGGGGACAATTCCAGGAACGGGCCCGATTGATCTTTACTGAACTACAGGGAGCCTGGTCGTCGATGAACTGGGAAAAAGCCCGCCCACATGAGACAGACAACATTTTCCAGATGCACCAGTACTGGATTGATGCTTACCGCCGACAGCAACTTCGCAATGTCGTCGACAATGCTGCTATTACAGCAATCCAGCCGGTAAGAATTCTGGAGGACGCTTTCTACCAGGGTATTACTCTACGTATCTGGGCGCAGGGTTTGGATTACACGGTCGACGCCAATGGTCGAATCTTATCGGGTTCAAATCGAAACTTACGTCAATGGAGTGAGTATTGGACGTTCATTCGCAACAAACAGGCGCAATCCAATGAAGCCCGGACTGATTTGAACTGTCCAAACTGCGGTTCGCCGCTTAAAGTGAATGCCAGTGGGATTTGTGAATTCTGCGGAGGCAAGATAACCTCGGGTGAGTTCGACTGGGTGTTGTCAAAGATCGAGCAGGACGAAAGTTATTCGGGCTGACCGACATCTAATTGACTCGCGCAGGAATCGAAAAGCCCTGGAGTTTTCCGAAACGGCATTAATTAGAAAATGGAGTTTTAAGTGAAACGTAGTCTTCTGATCTTTTCGCTTCTGTTTTGTTTACTGGAGCCAACGGCCTTGCGCGCGGAAGTTATGACGCAAAGGTTGCAACGGCAGGCGACTAAACCAACTGCAGCTGCACCAGCTACCGCCAGACTCCCCGAAGCCAAGCTTATCAGTCACGTTCTGCCGAATGGCCTCGAGATAATCGTTCTCGAAGATCATTCCATCCCACTTGTAACAGTGGAACTAGCGGTCAAGAACGGATCCTATACAGAGCCGCCGGAGCTCAATGGCTTGTCGCACCTGTATGAACACATGTTCTTCAAACAGAACCGAGCGACAGCGAACGCCGAGGACTATCTACGCACTATTGGTTCCATGGGTATCGCTTATAACGGCACTACCCGGGAAGAAGTAGTCGACTACTATTTCACTACCACCAGTCCAAACCTCCGTACTGCGATGCAGTTCATGAAAGATGCCACCAGGTATCCATTGTTTGATGAGAGGGAATTTGGGCGCGAGAAACAAGTTGTAATTGGCGAGATCGATCGAAACGAATCGAATCCGTTCTTTGGACTGACAGTCGAAATGAACCAGCGAATGTTTTCGAAGTACACCAGCCGCAAGAACCCTCTTGGCAACCGGCAAACTGTTGGTGGCGCAACCACTGAGATGATGCGGCTGATTCAACAACGCTACTATGTTCCTAACAACTCAGCGCTGGTCCTAACCGGCGACGTGCTACCAGCAGACGTTTTTAAGATGGCGGAAGAGCTTTATGGCGACTGGCCACGACGCGAAAAAGATCCTTTCGTTGAGTTTCCATTGATGGATCATCCCGCGCTGACAAAGAGCGAAGGCGCGGTGGTTAGTTCGCCAATACAGAATGTCATTATCGATATTGGTTGGCATGGACCATCGATTGGAAAAGACAATCCAGCGACCTATGCGGCAGACGTCTTTTCCTTCATCCTTCGTCAGCCGAACTCTCGTTTTCAGCGAAATCTCGTCGATACAGGACTGGTAACCGGCGTCGATCTTAGCTATTACACACAGCGGAACGTTGGCCCCATTGCGCTGGTCGCACAAACCACTCCTGACAAAGCTCATGCCGCGATCAAAGCAATCTATGAGGAAGTCAGTCACTTCAACGACAAGGACTATTTCACCGACGAGCAACTCGAAAGCGCTAAGGCCTTGCTGGAGGCGGACGATTTGTATTCACGGGAAAAGCTGAGCGATTACACCCATACCCTCAGCTTCTGGTGGGCCTCGACCGGGCTCGAATACTTTCGCGGTTATCTTACTCGGCTGCGTGCTACATCACGCGCTGATATCAGCCGTTACATAACGACTTACATCCAGGGAAAACCACACGTGGGCCTGGCTCTTATGTCGACTGAGGCACAGGCTAAGATTAAGGTTCAGCCTGAGGAATTGATAGGGGTCGCGTTTACCGAACCGAGCGCGGCAACGCCTGGAGTTCAGAATCGAGGGCGATAGCGCCGGACTTGTCGGGGTAGCGCCGGGTAAAAGGGAATTATGGAAATATCAAAAACGATCAAACAACTGCTTACGAGCATGATGATGGTCACGCTTCTAGTCGTAAGTGGGACTCAAGCAGCTCAAACCACACAATCTGGTAAAGCGACTGGTAAGACTGAAGGACCACAGAGCGTTCAAAGCGTCGTTGCTAAGCAAGCTTCTCTTGTCACTGAGTTTGAGATCAACGGTCTGAAAGTTTTGATGAAGCGCCGTGAAGGAAGTTTGACAGTCGCCGCCGGGCTTTTCATACGTGGTGGAGCTTCGAATATAAATTCGACAAACGCCGGCATTGAATCACTCATGCTTTCGGCTGCGACTGAAGCCACGGCAGGTTTTCCACGCGAAAACATGCGTTCAGCGCTTTCCCGAATGGGCACCGTGATTGGTAGCAGTTCAAATAACGACTATTCGGTCCTGTCGCTCGGTTGCACTCGACTGCATTTCGATAAGTCGTGGCAAATATTCACGGATGTAATTCTCCGACCTTCGTTTACCAGGGAAGACGTGTCGCTGGTGCAGGACCGAATGATTGTTTCCTTGAGCGATGACACTGACAATCCGGACGTTTACTTGCAGAAGCTTCAGGAACGAGTTGCCTACGCTGGTCACCCCTACCTGAACAATACAAATGGCACTCCGGAGACTGTTGCCAAGCTTACGCCTGACGATCTGCGGCGTTATCACGACAAAATTTTTGAGACCTCGCGTCTGCTTCTGGTAATAGTCGGCGATTTGAATCCTGCGGAAGTGAAGAGTTTAGTAGCGTCAAGTATTGGGAAACTGCCCCGTGGGAACTATAAACCGGAACCGATTCCCGCGCTGGCGTTCGACAAATCCACGGTTGAAGTTACTCCACGTGAATTGCCGACAAACTATATTCAGGGGTTATTTACAGCCCCGTCGCTGACCTCACCGGACATTTATGCGATGCGAATCGCCAGCTCGATGCTGCGTGACCGGGTGTTCGAGGAAGTACGTGTGAAGCGAAACCTGTCCTATGCACCGGACGCCTTTCTGAGAACGCAGGCGGCGAATGTCGGCGGGCTCTATGTCACGGCGGTCGACGCTAACCAGTCGATTCGGGTGATGCTAAGTGAAATCGCCCGACTACAGAATGAGCCTGTGGGTGGGGATGACATTCAAGGTGTCGTTGCGCAATACCTGACAAACTATTACCTGGGACAGGAAACAAATGCGGCTCAAGCTGGCGAGTTGGCTCAGTATGAGTTGATCGGGGGAAACTGGCGCAACTCGGTCGATGTTTTGGAGAAGTTAATGGCGGTGACGCCAGCCGACGTTCAGCGTGTTTCACAAAAATACATGCGTAACATCCGCTTTGTTGTTCTGGGGAATCCGAAGAGCGTCGATACCGGGGTTTTCGTAGGTCGGGCCGAATAAAGCAGGATGAGGTATGAAGGACCTCATCCTTTCGCCTCATCCTTGAATAGTTTCGCGGACATACTTGTCAAACAATCTCTTATCGAGACGTTGAAGTATGCGAGCTTCGCTGGTTGCCATGTCGAGATTGCCACTTTCGAAGTAGGCGACCGCCAGGTTGTAATGCGATTCAGCTAAGTCCGGCCGAAGTCGCACAGCTTCCATATAAGCTTCAATCGCTTCACGCAGTCGGCCCGCATAGTAGTAAGCGTCGCCAAGTTTGTTATGTATCTCGGCGTTTTCGGGTTTTAGCTGTAACGCTTGCTGATAAGCGCGAATGGCTTCCTGATTCTTCCCTTGCTTTACCTTGCAGTATCCAACCTGTATCCAGGCCTCAGCACGTTTCGGATTCTTGTTAACTGCGTTCTCGAAATAAGCGACGGCATTGTCATAGTTACCAAGCCAAAGCGACTCCAGACCTGTCAAATACATCGAGTCGGCCAGATCGTTTCTGGGCTTCACTGCTAAGTCGCTTAACGGTCTTAACTTTGCGGGCTTGAGATCTACGAGTCGCTCGGTAGCGATGGCAAGGTTGATGTTCTGTCCGTTGCTTACTTTCAAAGTAACCACACCTAACACTTCACCGTGGAGATTGAAGACCGGGCTGCCACTATTTCCGTGTGAGATTGGCGCTGTGATCTGAATTATCCGACCAACGTTAGGAACTTCGCGGACCGCGGAAACAATCCCGTCGCTAACTGATCCTTCGAGCTTTAGCGGATTTCCAATGACGAAGACTTGTTCGCCTTCATCCGGAAGAGTCTTGGCTCGTTCGATGATGTGCACGCGATCCAGCGGCATCTCGATGCTGAGAAGCGCAAGATCACCCTCTTCGTCGACGGCCAGGGTCCCAACGATGGGATAGACACGACCTTTGCCGTCGAGAGTTTTAATCTCGGCACGCGTGCAGCCTTTGACAACATGCAGATTCGTCACGACCTGACCGGGACTTAAGAAGAACCCGCTGCCTGTCATTAACGGCTCATCTTTAGCGTCGTAAGTCGTTATGGCAACAACTGTAGGCTTTACCCGTTTGACCAGTTCAGGAAGCGTAGCTTGCTGCGACCAGGCAAGTGAGCAGGAAAAGAGAAGAACAAGGAAAAGGATAACTACACGGGGGCTAATTTTTTTCATGTCGTTAACTCAAGGCACCTACGGGATACTGGAACTGCGGTTGGATCGCAGGTCAGGGGGTCACGCTAGATTTAAAGAGATGGGGGTTCGAATTGAACCCGAGTCGGGGTAGAAGGTTACCCAGGAACTACAATCGCATATTAACGCAATATCGGGATGCAGGTATAGACTTTTGTGCGCAAAATGTCACGGGCTAGCCTGTGCTTGTCAGAGTCGCAATGACAGGGCTGTAGTCGTACCGGTATTTAACGCGGCTGAGCTCCGGATATGAGAAAGAAAAAAGGGCCGCTGGTTAAGCGACCCCTCGGCTTAAACGCCTGACTCCGTCACATAGACGGCATGATGTGAATCGTTCCAATGGTCGGGCCTACCGGAATCTCCCCGACAGTGCTTTCCATCGTTACTACCAATCCGAAGTCCGGCAACGAAGTTTCGGATTTGATCTCTGCTTCGTTGCGGCCTGCCACGTTAACTATTTGTCCGAGTTTGCTGAATTTGTTGTCGGGCGACACAGCCCACAGAATAAAGTTCTGTCCGGCAGGTGCGTCCTTCAATTCGTGGAATCGCATCCTTACTTCAGTTGGACCATCCTTCCGTGGCGTGATGAAAATGTTCGCACGCGCACCGGTAAGCGCTCCGCTGAAGTCGACTTTGATTTTTGTATCGTCGCCTTTCTTGTAAGCCGGAATATTCAACATAGCAACGTCGTAGCTAGTCGCCGGCACTTGCGTTGCCGTTGACACCGCCGCCACCTTTTCGCCTTGTGGGTTCGTCACAACGGGTACTACGGCGTAACCCTCGGGCACTGCACTGCGGAAGATCACGTTGCTGTTGGGCGCATACCTCGCCAAAGCAGGTTCCGGTGATGCGACTAACATGAACTTCGAAAGCGGTGTAGTAGCCGTTAGAGTTCCCACGCCGTTACTAATTGCTACTGGCCCAACTGGTACGACCATGCCCGCATCGTCCACCGCGTAAAGCGTAAGTGATGTCACAGTAGGAGGAAGATCTGTGAGATTGATTTTGATTCTTGTTCCGTCATCGTCCCGCAGAATTGTGGCCACGCCTTTAGCGTTTGTGATGTTCACAGGATTGAGATTGATCATTACTTCTTTCTTTGCGGGATACTCAATCACCGTGTAAGTCCCGTCGGGGTTTTGAACTGTTTTGGTGACCGTCGTCGTGGTGGTTTGACCTAGAGCGAACGTGGCAGTGGCAAGGAAAAGCACCGCAGCCGTAACGAAGCTCCAACCATGTTTCTTCATTCCTAACCTCCCTTTGTGTTTTTTCTAATCGCGATTAATTTCAAAAGAGGGGAAAGATCTCGGGAAGACGCATTCGGGCACGGTTATATCGGCAAGCACGGTGCCAGTAGAAGAGACGGTGGATACGTAGGGTTTTGGCAGAATCGGGCAGGAAAGGCAGGGTTTTGGGCGAAACAGAACAATACAGAGTGAACGGATTGGAAGCGATTAGGTAGCACAGACTTCAGTCTGTGTCCTTCCGCATTAACATACTCTTAGAAGACACAGACTGAAGTCTGTGCTACCTGCATGAGTTAGTAGTTTTTCAACTCAGCGATGGCTTTCGCCACGTCAGCGACCTGCGGCAGGATTTTGTCTTCGAGTTGAGGGGCATAGGCGACGAAGGTATCCATTGCACAGACACGCCGCACAGGAGCATCAAGGTGTTCGAATAACTCGCTCGAGATTCGTGCTGCGATCTCCGCACCATATCCAAACGACAGTGAGTCTTCGTGAGCGATGATCACCCGGTTGGTTTTCTTAACTGTCTCCACCACTGCTTCCCAGTCGTACGGCTGCAAACTTCTCAAGTCGATCACTTCAACGCTGACACCTTCCTGTTCGGCTTGCTTTGCAGCGACGAGCGACCGTTGGACCAGCGCACCGTAAGTTATGATCGACAAGTCTGATCCTTCGCGAACTTTCTTTGCTTTACCGAATGGGATCATGAACTCATCACCCGGATACTGCGACTTGTTGTAAGCCTGACGATAGAGATGCTTGTGCTCTAGAAATAACACCGGGTCGTCACAACGAATTGCCGTGCGCAACAGTCCATTTGCATCAAGCGCATTCGATGGATAAATCACGCGCAGACCAGGAATTTGAGTAAATGTCGAAACACCTGATTGCGAGTGATAGACGGCACCGCCTTTGAGATAGCCGCCCACAGGAACTCGAATTACCATCGGCGACTTCCATTCGTTTCCAGATCTCCAGCGAAGCAACGCCAGCTCATTTCTAATCTGGTGCATAGCCGGCCAGATGTAGTCGAAGAACTGTATTTCCACTACCGGCTTCAGCCCCCGGGTTGCCATGCCGATGGCTCGTCCGACTATGTTTGCTTCCGCGAGTGGTGAATTGAAAACTCGCGCACCACCAAACTTCCTCTGAAGATTGGCGGTAACTTTGAATACTCCACCCTTGCCTTTTACGGTTTCGAGATACTCCTCACGTGAACAATCGGCAACGTCTTCACCAAACACGACTATCCGGGGATCGCGCGCCATCTCGGTATGCAAGCACCGATTGATTAGATCCACCATCGTTCCCGCATTGCCCGACAACTCGACGGCGGCTTCAGTGTCAAATTCTTTTGCTGTTGGGTCTACATCCGGCGAGAAGATATACCGGGTGACACTGTCCGGACTTGGTTGCGGGCTTCCTAAAGCCTTGTCGGCAGCCTCTGCCACCTCTCTATCAATCTCGTCCTTAATCTTTTGCAACCCGTCCTGATCGATGATTCCCTCGTCAATCAAACGAGCTCCATATCGTTTCACCGGATCACGTTCGGCATCGCTGGCG
>Ga0066652_100002463_pt1 | contig 10168 bp, 11 predicted proteins | sample GraSoiAngelo_101_FD_71413 | JGI IMG/M metagenome (GOLD analysis project Ga0066652, IMG submission 71413) | Grasslands soil microbial communities from the Angelo Coastal Reserve, California, USA - 14_0903_02_30cm | ecosystem: Environmental > Terrestrial > Soil > Grasslands | place: USA... | reverse complement strand
GGTGCCGGTCCTGTTGAAGCTCCGTGGTGACCGAGATCCTGGCGCCGGCGCCGTTGATGACGAGCTGGCCGCTGTCATCGCCGCGATGCGCAACGTCCCGCGATCCGGACCGCCCGACCCGCGGCCTTGACGTCGCCGCCCATCTCACACGCCTACTGCTGCATCTGCCGTTCCCCTGGCAGTGGGAAGTGGCCGACGTCGCCGGTGAACTCAACGAACGCGGCGACGGGTTCCGATATCCGATCGTGGTTCTGTCCGTTCCCCGCCGCGCCGGCAAGTCGGCGCTGATGCTGGCCACCGCGTTCGACCGGATGAACCTGCGCCGCGACGTCCGCGCCTGGTACACGATGCAGACCGGCACCGCCTGCACCGAACTGTTCCGCGCCGAGTGGGCCCCGGTGATCGACGGCCGCCCGAAGATGGAGAAGATCTACCGGCTGCGACGTTCCGAGGGACGCGAAACCGTCGAGCACCGCTCCGGGTCGTCGCGGGTCCGGATGTTCGCCCCGGAGAAAGACGCCCTCCACGGAATGAACGCCGATCTCGTCATTGTCGACGAGGCATGGGCGTTCGACACTGAACGCGGCGAAGCGCTCGAGGCCGCGATCCGACCCGCCCAGCTCACCCGACCTTGGCGGCAACTATGGATCGTGTCCGCCGGCGGAACGATCGAATCAACATGGTGGGATCGCTGGCTGACAATGGGTGAGACGTCACCCGGGGTGGCGATCTTCGACTACGGGGCCGACGCCACCGACCCCGGCTACGACCCGGGGAACCCGGACGTCTGGGCCCGCGCCCACCCGACCGCCGGCTACGGGTTCCCCCTCGACGCCCTGGCCCACGAATGGGCCACCCGCCGCGATGACGCCAGTTTCGAGCGCGCCTACCTGAACGTCTGGCCGCGCCCGTCCACAGTGCTCTCCGCCGGCGGCGTCGACGTCGAGCTGTGGAAAGCGGCCGCCCGACCGGGGACCCGCCCGGATCAAGTCACGGCGATCGCCGTCGACGTCGCCCGCGACCGAAGCTCGGCGTCGATCGCCGCCGCCGGCTGGCACGACGACCGGGTCGCCGTCGAAGTCATCGACCACCGCCCCGGGGTCGGCTGGATCGCCACCGCGGTACGCAACGCCCGCCAGGCGCACCGTGGCGCGGTCGTGCTCGCCGACTCGCTGGTCGCCGCCTCGATCGTCGCCGAGCTGACCCGCGCCCGGGTTGCTGTCACCCCGGTCGGGGCCACCGACCACGCCCGCGCCTGCGGCACGTTCCTCGACCGGTTGACTGCCGGCACCCTCACCCACCGCGGGCAGCCGGTGCTCGACGACGCCGTCGCCGGGGCCGCCCGCCGCCCGCTCGGCGACGGCTGGCTGTGGGCCCGCCGGCTGTCGACCGTGGACATCTCCCCGCTCGTCGCCGTCACTCTGGCCGCCTGGTCGACCGCGTCACGTCACAAGACCGGCCGGGCCGCTGTGGTGACCCCGCCAGCTGCGTCAGAAGCAAACCCGGGCTACCCCCATGGCCGACGCCCCGTTTCCGGGGCTGTACGGGGCACACAGCGCCGCCCGTAATCTATTTTCGGGGCCGATCCTCGCTTTCCGCCGGTAATCGCCGCCAACGTCGCGCCCATGGCAGCCGCGAAGAAGTCCACCCCGACCTACGTGTGGCCGGAGTACCCCGACGACCCGACGCTCGGGGGGGCGATCACCGCCGAGATGCACGACAACCTGCAATCCGGCGGTGACGCCCCGGTCGACGACGACGACTCCTCGAGCTGACCGGTGGGCCGGGTCCGTGACTGGTGGGTGGGCGCCCCACGGCCCCCGGCTGTCACCGCCGCGGCCGGGCGGGTGGCGATCGGGCGCGGTTCGGCCGCCGGGGTCGCGGTCGGCCCCGGCGTGTTCGGCGCCCCGCCGCTCGCCCCGGTCGACTGGGCCGGGGTCGCCCCCCCGTGGTTCGACCGGTCGGCGGCGATGTCGCTGCCGACGATCTCGCGTTGCCGCGACCTGATCTGCACGTCGGTTGGCGCGTTGCCGTTCACCCTCTGGTCGGTCGACGCCAACCAGACGCCGATCGTCGAACGGCAGATGCCCGGCCCGTCATGGTTCCAGCGCCCGGACCCGGACCGCACCCGCCAATGGATGCTCGCCTGGACCGTCGACGACCTGTTGTTCTACGAGGTCGCCCACTGGGAGATCCTCGACCGTTACGCCCAGACGTCGGGCGGGTGGCCGGCGTCGTTCCGCCGGGTCAAACCCGGCAACCTCGACCTGCGCGACGACGGCACGGTGATCGTCACCGATGAGATCACCGGGAAACGGCGCGAAGTCGACCCGGGCAACATCATCGAGTTCCAGTCGCCGATCGAAGGGTTGCTGTCCAACGGGTGGCGGGCGATCTCGATCGCCTTGCAGCTCGACGACGCCGCCGACCGGTTCGCCGGCACCGAAGTCCCCGCCGGGGTGCTCGAGGAACAGGACGGCGGGGAGGACATGACCGCCACCGAGCTCGCCGAGCTCGCCGCGACGTTCACCCTGTCGCGGCAGATGAACACGACCGCCGCGGTCAACAAGTACCTCCGCTACCGGGAGGTCAACTACGACGCCTCGAAGATGCAGCTCGTCGAGGGGCGCACCTATCAGGCGCTCGAACTGGCCCGCCTGGGCAACGTCCCCCCCTACCTCGTGGGCGCCCCCGCCGGTGGGGGGATGACCTACCAGAACGCCCTGCAGGCCAAAGGCGACCTGATCGACTTCGGGGCCGCCCCGTACATCGGATGCATCGAACAGACCCTGTCCGGGCCGAACGTGATCGCCCGCGGCAACGCCATCCGCCTGGATCAGAACGCCTGGCTGCGCAACCCGTTCACCACCGCCCCCGACACCCAAACCCAGAACGACCTGCAGATCACCGACCCGACCACCCCGCCACCCGCCGGGGGGCTGCCGTGATCCGCGCCGGTCAGACCCCCGGGACGATCCGGGCGACGTTCGCCGGGGCGGCGGTGACCGCCGGGGCCACCAGACGCACCGTCGCCGGGGTCGCCGTCCCCTGGGATGTCGAAGGGACCGTGTCCACCGGGCAGACCGTCGTCTTCCACCCCGGGTCGCTCGACGCCGGGGCGCGCCCGGTGCTGCTGCGCGACCATGACCTGACCCGCCCGATCGGCACCGTCGTCGACGCCCACGACGACGGCACCCAGATGCACGCCGTCGGCCGGATCTCGGCGGTCCCCGACGGCGACCACGCCCTGGTGCTCGCCGCCGACGGCGCCCTGTCGATGTTCTCCGTCGGCGCCGACCCCACCGAGTTCGACGTCGACGCCGGCGGGATCGTCCACGTCTACGCCGCCGACTGGCGCGAACTGTCGCTGCTCTCCCAAGGCGCCTACACCGACGCCCGCGTCGCCACCGTCACCGCATCACATGAAAGGCCCGACCCGATGAACCCAGACCCGACCCTCGACCTCGACGACGTCGACCCGCTCGACGCGCCGCTCGCCACCGACGCCCCCGACGACCCGCCCGACGACGACGACGACGACACCCCGCCGGCGCCGACCGTCGAAACGCTGGCCCGCCCGGTGCCGATCACCGCCGCCCGCCGCCACCCCTCCGCCGGCCGCCAACAGTCGCCGTTCGCCGGGCTGACCCTGTCCGGGCTGGCCGCCCAGATCACCGCCGGGCAGCACGACCCGCGCGCCGCCCAGTACGCCGCCGCCGCGCTGCGCGCCCAAGGAGCGCTCGGCTCCGGGATCCAGGCCGCGCTGGCCGACATCACCCTCGTCGGGACGAACAACGTCGGCGCCCTGCAACGCCCCGGCTACCAGGCCGAACTGATCGAGATCATCGGCTGGGGGACCCCGCTGATCGACGCCCTCCGCCAGGGGGATCTGCAACGCGGCGATTTTCCGAACAAGACGTTCAACCGCTGGACGACCACCCCGACCGTCGGCCTGCAAGCCACCGAGAAAGCCGAGATCACCTCGACGGTGGTGAACATCACCCCGGCCTCATGTTCGGTGGCCACCTGGGCGGGCGGCAACGACATCTCCCAGCAGACCCTTGATCTCGGCTCGCCGAGCTTCGTCGAGGACTACATCCGTGCCGCGGCGATGGACTACGCCAAGAAGACCGACACCTACGCGGTGACGACCCTGCTCGCCGCGGCGACGGCGGTGACGACACTGGCCGGCGACTCGTTCATTCAGGTGATGGCCAAACTGATCGGCGCCCTGTCCCCGGCGACGACCCCGCCCGGCGGTCTGTTCATGGCCATGAGTTACGACGTCGGTGTCGGGCTGATCTCGGTCACCCAGGCCAACGCCCCGGCGTTCTGGGATGGGACCGTCAACTTCGGGTCGTTCACCCCGTCGGTCACCGCCGGCGGGCTGACCGCGTTCGTCGACCCCAACCTGCCCGCCAAGACCTACCTCGCCGGGCACCGTCAGGGGGCCACCTGGTACGACCTGCCGGGGACCCCGTTCAACCTGCGGGCGATCAACGTCCCCCAGCTCGGCCTCGACGTCGCCGTCTACGGCTACGGGGCGCTCGGCGTGCAGTACCCGGGGGCGTTCACCAAGACCACCCAGCCGTGACCGTCTGGACCGACCCCGCCCAACTGTCGGCGATGCTCGGCCCCGGCGTCGACATCGACCCCGCCGACGACTGGGTGGTCGCCTGCTGCGGCGCGGCGAACGCCGCCGCTTTCCGCAAACGGGCCGCCGCCGGCTACGTCGACCCGCCCGACCCCGCCGCCCCCGCCCCCAGCGCCGACATCGCCATGGGGACCACGATCTGGGCGGCCGCCCTGTGGCGCGAACGGGCCTCAACCGACAGCTACCAGAGCTTCGAGGACCTGTCCAACTTCCAGCCGACCGGCGGGTCGTGGGGGACGATCAAACGGCTGCTCGGCATCGGCCGCGGCCAGGTCGACGACGCCGCCGGACTGGCCGCCCTCACCGGCGGCGCGCTCGGTGTGCTGCGCCGCCGGCAGCGGATGTCGGGCTGGCTGGTGCGGTGAGCACGTTCTCCGACAAACGCGCCGAGTACGCCGGGAAACTGGCCGCCGCCGGCGCCCACGGGGTCACCTTGGACCCCACCGCCCTACCCCCGTTCATCCTCGTCGACCTGGCCACCGTGCAAGGCGCCGCCGGGGTCGGCGGTTGGGCGGCGACGATCCCCGTACGGGTCGTCGTCGCCCCGCCCGGTGACGCCCGCGCCGCCGCCCAGCTCGAGGACGGCCTGGAGGTCGTGCTGGTCACGCTGGGCGCGGCCCCGGCATCCCCCGGGCTGGTCACCGGGGCCGGCGGCAAAGAATGCCCCGCCTACACCGTCACCTATCCCGTCGACATCGCCAACCCCAACTGCTGAACAGGAGCAAACCCATGCCGCGCACTGTGATCATCCTCAACCAACCGATCCTCAAGGTGGCCACCACCCAGGCCGGGCTGACCACCGGCCAGTCCGTCGAGTGCCAAGTGACCTCGGCGGTGGTCACCGCCCAACCCCAGTACCAGACGATCCCGGCGACCGGGTGCGCCGGGGCCACCCAGTCCCCCGGGCTGACCGGCTGGCAGTTGGACCTCGCCTGGCTGCAGGACTGGGGGGTGGCCACCCCCGGCGGGCTGTCCTGGTTCGCGATGTCCAACGACGGCAAGCCGGTGTGGTTCGAACTGACCCCCAACCTGGCCGCCCCGACCCAGAAGGTCACCGGGAACGCCTACTGCGCGGCCGGTTCCTACGGCGGCACGTTCGGTGACGGCTCACCGGCGGCGGCCACCGCCACATGGCCGCTGCTCGCCGCCCCGGTGTCGACCGCCCCCGCCGCCGCAGAAGCCGCAGAAGCCGAGCCGGCCGAAGTTTCGGTGTGAGCACAGCGAGCCTGGCTCGCACCCTCGACGCTCTCGCCGAACTGCCGCGCACCGGGATGCTCGACGCGACCAAAGTCGTGGAACGCATCGCCCGCGAGGTCGGCGCATCCGTCGGGCCGGTGGCCCTGGGCAAACGTGGCCGGCGCACCAAGCTCGACGCCGTCTCCCGCATCCGTGGCTCGGGCAACCAGATCGAGGCGACGGTGTGGGGCAAACCGACCGGGCCGTGGGTATGGGTGACCAGTGGAACCAAGCCGCACACGATCCCCAAAGCCCGCGGCCGAGGTCGGGGCAAGGCCCGCACGACCCGCTACCTCAAAGCCGGCGGATACGAACATCCGATCGGCGTCCCCGTGCATCACCCTGGCGCGTCGGGCAGAGGGGCATGGCACAAGGTCGTCCAACGGGCCCAGGTCGAAGTACCCAAGGCGTTCCAGGACGCCGTACGGAAGGCGATCCGCTGAAATGGCCGACGAGATCAAGATCCCGATCAAGGCGATCTACGAGGACAAGGAAGCCAAGCAGGCCCTGGCCGACGCCAAGGCGATCGACAAGGCCGATCCGGAACTGCAGATCAAGGCTGACTCCACCGAGGCCAAGAAGAGCGTTGACGATCTGTTGGCCAAGGCCGACAAGCTGGCCTCTGCACCGGCCTCGATCCTGTTGGGCACCAACGCCGCGGAGATCGCTATCCAGATCGCTGGCCTGATCAGTGACCTCGACAAGCTCGACGCCAACGAGCCGACGATCGACGTCAAGTCGGCACAGATCAACGCCCTCACCGCTGACCTCGACAAGGTGCAGACGAAGATCCGTGAGATCAACGCCACACCGATCGACGTTGACAGCGAGGGCCTGACCCGTGTCGGTGAGTCGGCCAAGACGGCCCGCTCGGCGCTGTCCAACTTCGCCGGGAACGTCACCCAGGAGATCCCCGGCCTGTCCAGTTCGTTCGCCCCGATCAACCAGGCGATGTCGGAGATGGTCGAGGGGTTCTCGGAAGGTGACATCAGCCTCAAGGAGTTCGCCAAGGGCGCAGGTATCGCCGCTGGTGCCGGGATCGCTCTGGACCAGACCTTCAAGGCGATTGCCGAGCACCAGAAGCGGATCGCTGACTCCAAGGCGTTCGACGCCAAGCAGGTGACGGAATTCAAGAGCGCCCTGGAGGGCGCTGACACGGTGCTCAAGGGGATCGAAGCCAAGCTGCGCTCCGATGCCATCAAGGGCGGGATCGAAGCCAACTTCGGGCCGTTGCTCGGACGGTTCGACCTCACCGAGCAACTCACCGCAACGGGCCTGAAAGTCGAATCGATGGCTCTACTGCTGCAAGGTGGCAAGCCGCAGATCGACGCCTGGGCGCAGAGCATGAAAGCCGCCGGGGTGGACGCACACTCCGTCAACGCCGCCGTGATCGTCCTCAACCAGCAACTCGATGCGTTGGGCAAGGGGGAGAAAGGCAAAGCGGTCACCGACGCCTTCCTCGGTGTCGGGGGTGCCAGTGGCTCAGCAGCAGTGGCCACCGGCGAGTTCGCCAAGCGGATGTCAGATGCCGCGACTGCCGCTGATGCCCAGGCCAAGCGGACGGAGGAAGATGCCAAGGCCATCGAGGCGGCGACGGAGGCATCAGAAGCCGCCAGCGCGGAGACCGACCAACTGACCACCGCGCTGGAAGGATCGGCCGCCGCCGCCGAGAACTCGGCCAAGCAGCATCAGAACGTAGCCGATGCGCTCGGCGACGAGATCGACGCGATGTTCGGTATGGGCGACGCCACACGATCGGCAGAGAAGGCCGAGGACAACTTCGCCGACGCAGCGATCGCCACCGCCAAGGCAATCAAGGAACACGGCAAGAGATCCGAGGAAGCCACCCAGGCGACCGAGGCCGAGACCGACGCGGCGATCGACGCCGCCAAGGCCCAGGCGGCGCTGGCCAAGCAGCAGTCCGACGCCGCCGGCAAGACGCAGACCAACGCCGCCAAGGTCGACACGATGAACCAGGCGCTGCTCAACCAGGCCAACTTCGCCACCCCCCAGGCCCGCTCGGCGATCGCCGACTACATCAACGAAGCCAACCAGGTCCCGCCGGACAAGACCACCGACATCAAAGCGGCGATCGTTGCAGGCGATTTCGACACCGCCAAACGGCTCCTCGACGAGGCTTCGGCGGCACGCACCGCGGCGATCATCGCCGACGCCGAAACGACCCAGGCGGAAAAGGACCTGGAGAAGGCGGCACGGGACCGCATCGCCAAGATCATCGTCCAGGCCGTCGGCACCGGTGCAGCCCTCGGGCTGCTACCCAAATCGACACCGGCGGCGGCCGGCACCACCTTTGCCGCTCCGACGGTGTACACGACGATCAACCTGCCCGCCGGGGCCCGCGGGGTCGACGCGCTGCGTGAGATCAGCGGCGCGACCCGCCGCGTCGGCACCCGTTACGGCTCGGCGGCAGCACATGCGCGCCGATGACATCCCGTTCCCGCCGGTCCCCCTCGACCCGGTCGCCACCCTTGCCCGCTGGCCGATCCGCCCGGTGCTCGCCGTCGCCGACGGCGCCGGCGGATGGGTCGACGCGACCTGTTCGTTCACCGGGCTCGAGCTGACCGTCGGCCCACCCGACGACCACTTCGATCTTCCCGCCGCCCAACTCCGCGTCGGCCTCGACAACCGTGACGGCCGCTGGTCCCGCTACAACGCCGACGGCACCCCGAACCGCTACGGCCCCGGCAGCGCGATCCAACTGTGGGCCACCGCCGCCGGCGCCCGCTGGGATGAGGCCCGCTGGGACGAGGATCTGTGGGGCGACAGCGACTGGCTGTTCGCCGGGCACATCGCCCGCGTCGACCAGGCCGCCGACGACAGCGTCATCTGGGAATGCTTCGACGCGTTCTCCGATCTCGCCCAACCGGTCGGCAAGTTCACCGCCGGCGCCGCCGGCGATCTGCCCGCCGCCCGCTGCACGGCGATCCTCGCCGCCGCCGGACGCGCCGACCTGCGCACCCGCCTCGCCGCCGGGCAGAACACTCTGGCCACCGCCGCCGACGACAACCCGCCGATCGACCAGCTGGCCCGGGCGGTGTCCTCCGACGGCGGGATCATCTTCGTCGACGCCGACGGCACCGTGCGTTCCTACAACCGGCACTGGCGCAACGGGCGCGACGACCAGACATCTGTCTGGCTGATCACCGACAACGCCTGCGAGCTCGCCGCCCAGGCCGTCATCTGGGATCCGCTGATCGCCTCCACCGACGACGCCGTCGCCGACCGGGTCGTACTGCAGAACACCACCGGGCTGACCTCGCTGGCCGGGGCGCCGACCGGCCGTTTCGTGTACACCGAAACCGAACAGCTGTGGCGCAACCAGGCCGACGGCGACCAGCTCGCCACCGACCTGTACACCGACCAGAAAACGGTCCGCCTGCGCCTCGACAGTTTCACCCTGCACCTGTTCGACCCGCACCAGCCGAACCTGTCGCGCGCCGTCGCCTGGCGGATCCTCGACCGTCTCAACTTCGCCCACCACCAACGGGTCACCGCCGGCACCCGCGAACTGATCGCCGTCGAACTGCTCGTCTCCTCGATCACCCACACCGTCACCGCCGGCGGAGGCTGGCAGATGACCGTCGGCACCACCCGCGCCACCGCCAACCGTGTCACCCTCAACTTTTGGGATACCACCCCGTTCACCTGGGACAGTCCCGACCCGACCGCAGTCTGGAGCTGACCATGTCGCTCATCCCGCCGCCCGTCTCCCACACCCTGATCGACACCGTCGCCTGGGGGATCCCGATCACCAACACCGTCAACGCCCTCGCCGGACCGCGGATCTACCCGGTGAACCTCGGCGCCCTCACCCAAGCCTCCGGATGGGGGACACCGGCGGGGGGGACGACGATCCCGGTGACCCCGGCGGTCGCCCGCCGCTGGCTGATCCTGTTCTCGTTGACCGTCACCGCCACCTCCCCGGCCAACACCGTCGGCTACGTGCAGGTCACCGTCAATGGCGGCGCCGGGGGGATCGGCACCCTCAACTTCCCCAACCCGTCGACCACGGTCACGTACCTCAACTACTTCGCCGGGGCGATCAACACCATCAAGATCGAATACACCTCGGTCCAGATGGCCGCCTCGACCGTCTTCTACCTCGACGGGGGGGCGGTCTGATGCCTGTCCCGCCGATCACCATCGGAGAACTGACCGACGTCCCCACCTACGACTCGCCGATCGCCTCCCCGTGGGCCCAGGAAGTCACCCGCCGGGCGGCGCACCGGTTCGCCTCGACCGGCGAACGCGACGCCA
>Ga0066652_100002462_pt1 | contig 10168 bp, 10 predicted proteins | sample GraSoiAngelo_101_FD_71413 | JGI IMG/M metagenome (GOLD analysis project Ga0066652, IMG submission 71413) | Grasslands soil microbial communities from the Angelo Coastal Reserve, California, USA - 14_0903_02_30cm | ecosystem: Environmental > Terrestrial > Soil > Grasslands | place: USA... | reverse complement strand
GCGAGCAGCTTATCGATACGCGCTGTTTTCGCTTCTGACAGCTCGCTAATGTCGATCGCGGCATTGCCGTCCTCGCCGACGGGTACATTACCCGAGCCGGTGATCTCGCAGACTTTCTGCCAGGCAGCCAGAGATCCTTCGTCGCCGACTGCTTTGTGAACTTCTTTGTAAGTTATCGCTCTTGGAGTTCCCATGGTTTTTACTCTACGCAAAAATGCTTGCTGTTATTTGCCATCCGGTACGGATCTGCAGGACGTCAATAAATTGGTTCTTGTACTTGCCCTGGATGTCGTACTGCACATGAATACCGGCAAAAATGAACTTCTGAGCCTGAATTATAGAATCTGCAAAAAATGTTGTTTCAGATACGTTCGCGAGCATCGATTCAAGGGCCATGGAGTAGCGGTTCGCGCGTTCGACAAGCGTGTCCTGGTTGCCGTGGATCACCGCGAGCTCGAGCAAGAGTGCAAAATCAATATCGAGTGTGTCGCCTTCGTTGTCGAGCTCTTTATGCTCGCTTTGCAGAAACGTGAGAGCAGGAAACATCGTCACCAGCCGCGGCGACCTGTGAAACTTCGCAATAGACGGCAACGCAGTGCCGTCATTTGCCCAGAGCAACGCGTCGGCCTGGTTTGCCTGGATAAACGCGATCAGGTTGTCTTTGATCGGCCGCTCGTCGAATACTTGAATTGTCGGGTTCCAGGCCATCTAGATCACATCTCCCGAATAATCGACATAAATACCGTGTCGGCGAACAAGTTTAACCAGGCTCTTCTGGATCGTCTTTGTGAGATCTCGCCGCTGGGCATCGCTGAAATCTATGACTTTACGTTGCGGGAGCCTGCCGCCGCCGGTCTGGTGATATCTCGCACGCGCGAGGCTGGTGCCGATAACTATCTGGTCTTTAGATTTTTGATAAACGGTGTCCGGCGTCTGACCGGTCATCGATTGGTACATTGCATCTGTCGCCCTAAGAACGCCCGCGATGACCCCAAAAGTGCCGTAACGCGCTATTTTCTGGACCTCATACGCGGGCGATAATGGCTTCCAACGGCCCGACGCACCCTTTGAGCCGCCCGATTGGAACTGCTCTTTCTCGATATCCCAGAACGCATCGCGTATCTCGTCGGCGATCGGCGTGATGTCCCGCAGGTCCTCGTCAAATCGCTGGAAGATGCGATCAAACTGCTTCTCGCCTGAAACTTCTATTGAAAAGCGTACTGGCATGACTTAAGCAAAATAGTTGTTCTTGCCGTATAGGCTGCGATAGCGCTCGACGGTCGCCATGAAAGTCGGCGAGAGCTTTGCAGTGACGGCCGCACTAGAGACGCCGGAAAGCTCAGTGAACGCCAGATCTCGTTTTCGCCACATGAAAAGGCCCTGTTCGAGACATGCCTGGCGAATCTCGGCGGGAATGGCAGCAAATCCCCAACGTGCACTGACCGTCACGATGGCGCCGTTCTCAATAATTATCGAGCTGGGCTGGCTTGATTCGGGCGTTGGCACTCCAAATATCAGATAGCCGTCGTTCTCGTAGTAATCATCGCCGCCCACAGTAAATTCCTCGTCGGCAACAAAAAGAGAATCAATACTGTCTGGAATGTACGCATCGAGCCGGACATATTCGGTGCCCTTGCCTCGAAATACGCGCTCGCTGGCTTCTTCTGCCGCCGGCATGAAATAGCTGTCCGGCACGTCGCACTCGCGGTCAAACATGCGCGAGACGGCCAACCCCAGAAGTTCCCACGAGTCAGTATTCGAGGCGTCGGATTCCTGAGCTCCTGCTTTCAATTCGGCCGCTGTGACATACAGATCGGGCATGGGTTTGAGTGTAAAGAAAAAGCCTCGAGGTTATCGAGGCTTTAGTTAGACCGATTTTGTTTCTGCTTTATGCAGCTTGCCACTTGCTACCGTCCGAAACGAACGGTTTGTTGTTGCCGGTTGCGTGCGACGTTCGGCCCCAGGTACCGCTTGCGGCGGTCGTGGTCGTCACATTTGCTGTGATCGCTGTAGTGAGCATGTATTCTTTCGCCCCGTTGACGTGAAGAATGTAATCGCCCACCACATCCGTGCGGACCGTCATATACTTGCTCCGGTCCGCGCTGTGAAGCTTTTGTGCCATCTATTTAGCTCTGTTTATTCTTCTTGGGTGACGCAGCTTTGTTCGATTTGGGACCAGAGGCTTTTTCGCCCTCATCGTCACTAGCTGCTTCGGCACTATCGCCTTCGGCTTCGGCGGCTTTCTTGCCTTTACCGATTCCGTACCTTTCGGCCATCTCTTTCGGTATGTCTTGACCTTTATTGATCAACACAACCGCGGCTTTTTCTTCATCGGTCGTGACCTTTCCGTCATCGTCGAGATAGTAGTTTTTGTCTGCTGTTCCCATCTTTACCCCCGAATTTTGTTCCATCTTTATCGGCATAAAATTAAACCGGTGATGCGCCCACCGGCAGGCGATTCGAAACAAATCAGCGGTACCGCTGATTTCAATTACGCGAGACCGGTAACCTTGCAGAATGCTCCGGGAGCATAGACTGTCAGGGCAAGACGCTCTTCAACACGGATCGAGATCCGGTTGAAGTTGAAGTCATCTTCGTTCGAGTTGGTCGATTCAACACGAATGCCTTCCCGCTGCCAGATCTGCGCTCCATTCTGGAAATCACCGACCAATGCTGTACCGGCGGTAATCGCGGTCGTGACCACCGGTGTCAGGCCCCAAACCGGCGGATAAAGTACGTACTGACCGACGCCGTATTCGCCAACAAACGGACCACCGCCGTAGTATTGTCCGCTCAGATCTTTTGCAAGCCTGAGAAGCTCCCAGTCAGTCGGGTTGATGATCAGTCCGGTCGGGTTATAGCCACCCGTTGTCGGCTTCATTACCTTGGTCTTCGCTTTGTGAATGGCGACCAGATTGTCGGCCGCATTCGCCTGTGTCTGAATACCAGACGTCTGCAAAATACCAGTGATGTTATTGCCGGTTCCATCACCGTTGAGCAGCTGACTCTCTTCTTTTTGCGCGACCATGAACCGCAACCGGGTATTGATGTAGTCACGAAGCTGCGGAAAATCCGCATACATCTCTTCGGTTACCTTCAACACAACGGCGATCTTCTTGACGGGTGCATTCGTGTTCGTCAACACGAGTGTGGCTTCGGGCTTCTCGCCTTCCTCAGCCGTCATATCAGCTGCATTAGTGAAGCTCGTTTCCTGGATGAAATAGACCGTGTTTTGAGTCGTTTCACCAACCGGCAGCAAGTCGCGAATTGTTAGCCGCTGTTGCTGGATCAGCTCGACTGGCCGTGCTATGTAATTTCGCGAGCTGTCGAGACCGGTCGAGGTCGTTGTGAATGTGGCTTTCTGTCCAAGTCGCGGATCCAAAAAACCTTTGAGATCGACACCGACGTTGAGAGTTTTGGACGGAACTTTGCCCGCTTTCGCGATCTCTTTATAGAGCTCGTCTTCAACGAACTGCTCGCCAAGCGTTTTGGCACCAGCACCGAACATCGATCCGAATGCCTCACTGAATGCGCCGTCGCCACCAAGCGGGTTGATACCGGCAGGTTGCTCAAGAAAACTCTTGATGCCGAGGATCTTTTGATCCTGTTCGATCGATTTCCGAAGCTTCTCAGCTTCAGTTAGCTGAGCCTCAAGTTTTTCGCGATTATCTGCGGTGTCGCCCGGAAATTTCTTTTCATCATCCGGGTCAGGGGATTCCATTGTCACCGTTAGTGCGGTGATCGTGCCCAAAAGCTCTTGAAGTTTCAAGGCTTTTGCTTTTGCATGTTCGGACATGATGTTTCTCCTATTTTTTAGAGTTGAAGTTGTGCTACTCGCAATCGAGCAGTGCGCAGCTTTAGCCCTGAAAGTGGAGTGGTGAGGTTTATCTCATCGGGTCCGGGTTCCGGAGTGTTGCTTTTGCCTGACTCTTCATCGTCGGGATTGCATACGGCTCCCAGACCAACGGCCGTGTTGTGAATAAGATCGATAAGCTTTTGGTCCCTTGTTGCGTTGCGTCGGCCCGCTTTGAATTCGCTCTCAAAGAAAGCCAAATTGGCAGCCAACACGCCGAGCGGCAGAGCTTCAAAATTCTTTGCACCAGCGGCAACAGTTGCCGGATTGCAGCCCCAAAGAACGTCGCTGCAGTCGTATAGCTTCAGCTCCTGCAGCTCGCGGATCTCGCGGGATTTCTCAGGATCACCATCGACAGGCTCCGTGACGGTAGCGGACCTGATGGTGTCGTACGCAAAGCTCATCTCGTTGATGTCGCCGGCGTCGATGCCTTGCAGGATCCAGCTCGAGAGATCTACATCGAAATAGTCGCGTTTGACGAGCAGGCCACCTGTAGCTTCGGGCGCTTTTTCAAGCACCTCGTCGGGCAGTTCGTTGCGGGAAACTTCGCGAAGCTCTTTAATACTCGCGACGGGCGGGTGCTGATAGCTGTGGTTCCACAGAAACCGGGCACGCTTTGCCCCGCCGTCGATGGTACGCGCGAACGCGCCGGGCACTATTCGATCGCCGACGGCGTCAACGTTGCCAAAAACTGCGGCAATGCCGGTGCGCGTACGCCCCGAGCTCTGGGCTTTGATATTTGTTAAAGCGAGAGATTTATATTCCCGTGCAGCGTCTGCCATACGGGATTTAGGTTAGGAATTTTTGCGGGTTGTTATTTTAAGAGCTATTTTCTGCTGCGAAGCATGGCCAACACGGCAACAAGTTCGCCGATTATCTCGATCGCCAGATAGATCGCTCCGAAACAGAAAAACCAGTATTGCCAGTCGATTCCCATAAGAGTTTTAAGCAGTCTTGCTCGGCATCACGATCACCGTCGCGAACGTCTCGCCGTCTTCACACGGCCATTTAAGTTTTGAACCGCCGGGGAGTGTTAATTCGATCTCGATATCATACGAGCCCGGCGTGTCGACATCATCAGAGAGCCATTGGTACTCGCACTTTCCCGGATAAGTGGTCTGGTTCAAGATGGTCATCGCGACGGCATCTACTTTGAGATCGCTTTCGCCGTCAGCCGTCATGTTCAGGCTGACCGTCGAGCCGTCAGGTATCGCATACGGCTCTATTTTTTCCGTTGAAGCGTTCGTATGCTTAAGCGTGACGGTTAGTTTCTTGCCCGTCTCGCCGACTTTTACCCTGTGCGTTGCGTTAGCCATCTATATCGAGTGAATTATCTGGAATTATGCGAACTGCCTGATCTTGTTTTTGTATCGCTAAATTATTGCTGCCCGACAAAAACTGCAGCCATCCGCTGCCAGAATTCGAATCTATCTGATTCAGGCCGCTGTTAACGCCGAAGAAAAAAGGCGAATTCGGGAACGGGCCGAGAAACGCCGTGAGGCCATCCCATGAGCTCCCCCATGAACTTCCCCAACTATTTCCCCAACTGCTCGCCATATTTACGCTGGCCCGAATTCCGTACCGCTCTCGCCGTCGCCGGTGATCTCGATCTCATTAACATGCGTCATGTTCGCATCGACTTTACCGGTCACGCCGAAACTGAGCTGATCGGTTTGAGCTTTGATAAGCCCGGTTTCGACGATAATCTCGTTCTTATCGGCGGTCGCCTCAGTCCGTGTCGGCGGATCGTATGCAGTCAGAGCTGCTGCCGCGGCGGTCTGAGCTTGTGCCGCTGAGAGATTGTTCAAGGCTCCTAGTCCCGATGCAAACTCGGCATTCGTCGGCAATGCATCGAGCTGCGTGTCGAGATTTGCACTCGCCAAACCGACCGCCGAGCGTGTCGCCGCGGCATCAAGCGGAGCGGTGTAGCCGGCAGTCGCGAGCCGCGTGCTGATAGCTACATCGATACGACCAAGCTCTGTGGTCAGCTCGGCACGAACGGCCGATGCGATGGCTCCCAAAGTCAGATCATCCAAACTCGGATTGGCAGCCGCGATCTTGTCGACGATGGCCTGTAAAACTTTTTCACTGTCGGTGTCATCGATGATCTGGGCCTCGACCTCGTTCGCGATCGCGGTACGTTCGCCGGAAGTTAAGGTCATGGCCGAACCGACGGCCGCAGGCGATGCGGGCAGATTATCGGTCTTTAGTTTTATGGCAGCCGTATCAACTTTTGCAGCAGCGATATCGGCCGAGATAGACGCACCCGCCGGAGCTCCAAGCCTCGCGTACGAGTCGCCGGTCTGCGCGGTGCCGATCGTCCAGTCGGCGAGTTTCTTGCCGATGCTGCCCACCGTGGTCAATGCCGAAGTGAGGGCGTCCCAAATAGCTTGAACGCCTGCACCTGATAATGCATAGCCGGTTTTGCCGATGTTCCAGTCGCCTTTGCCGTTCAAAGCAGCAGCATTTATCGACGCCGCAGTGATCACGTTTGCGGCCAATCCATTCACGGTCGTGACGTTCGTTGCGGTCGTGATCGTTCCCGCCGTGATGTTCGTCGTACTCGCAGGTGCCGCCGGCAAGTTCGTCGTCTTGGCATTGACCGCCGCCACGTCGGCCGAAACGCTGGCACCTGCAGGAGCTCCGAGCCGTGCGAATGCGTCACCAGTTTGCGGCGTATTTCCGGTGTAGGTTGTGACGGTGTCGGTCAGCACGACGCCCGCGACCTTGAGACTTGAATCGACCTTCGGAGCATCGTTGAAAATTATGTAATAGACGCTTGTTGCGTCCGGGTTTGTGGTCCACGCGTGCCCGACGGTCGTCACTTTGGTTGCATTGACGTATCCCGTGATCACGCGGCATTGCCCGATGCCCGTACCGCCCGTAATGGCGATGAGGCAGCCAACTGGCAGCGAATCTGCACCGAGGGCGTTTTGCAGCGTGATCGTCGATGCGGCCCCGGCGGTTGCCGTACCGGTCGCAAGTATCTGCGAGGCTTTTATCGCACCGGTATCGCTCTTGACGGCGGCGACATCGGCGGACACCGAGGCTCCTGCAGGTGCACCGAGACGTGCAAAAGCATCGCCGGTCATTGCAGGAGCTGTCGCGTTTTTCCAATTCAAAACGTTTATATCCTGAATGCCTGCCGTTCCCGGCGTCGAGTAGATCGTGCCGAGCAGGTATTTATTGTCAACAATAGGCACGCCGTTAACGTTAGTCGCCGGGACCGTGTTGCCTTTCCACTGCGTGACGTTTACGCCGCCATCGAGAGCAAGGGTCAAAGGCTGAGGATCCCATGCTTCGAAGAGAAAACCGCCCCATGCATTGTTAGTCGTCGTGTCGTTCGGCCCGCCGTACTTTATGTTGGTTGCAGCGACCACGACTTCCACGCCGTACGCCGCGTCGACGTTCATCGCCCCAGGTGTCAACCCAGTTACGGTGAATTCTGCGTCGCACAGAAAGTTTTGGGTCGCTGCGTTCGCTGTCGCGTTCTCGAAAGCTGGAGATACTCGCCCGAGAACCGTAGCCCCGTTCATCACGCCTAAAAATATCGTCGGACAGGTAGTGGCGCCGGTGATGATGCCTCGTAGCCGAAACCTGACCATTCCATGAGCCGGAACTGTGATCGCAAGACGAAGGTTAGTAGTATCGATCGCTGTCATTGCGAGCAGCGACGATGTCGCCTTTGAAACAGCGGCTGCGGGATCGTAAAGTTTTGCTCCGAGCAGATTCATATCAAACGACCACGCCAATTATGAAACACCGGCAATTCGAGCCTCCCTCGCAGTCGGGATTCGGCGTATCGGGCAAGTCGGCTGGCGTGTCGGCTGTTTCTCCGTCCGCATCGCCGCACGGGCCGCAGGTGTTGGCATCCATCACGGCGCTATACTCGCAACGATCGATCTGGTCCAGATTGTTTTCAATCTCGGCTTCCCTGCCATATTGAATACTGATATTCGCCGTGTTACCTGCGAGCTGGTCGATCCACTTCTCGCTTTCACCCAGAAGCTTCTCTTTGAGCTTGTCTGCCGTGTAATCGAGCAGCAGCTTAAGCATCGTGTACCAATCGGTAGCGCGTTTTTGTATCTCGTTGATGATCCGGGAAATGGTGAGATCGACAAGCTCATCTTCTTCGAGCGGCTCGTCTTTTTGGCTGTTTGGTGAAAAGCTTTTGCCCTGGGCTTGCGCACGCAGCTCAGAAATCACCTGTCGACCGCCGGTCTGGTACGCAGAACGCACGCATTTTGAGATCTGCTTCGAGATCTCTGCGTCAGGAACCAGAACGAGCGTATGCGCTTCAGCAGGGTCCAACTTGTCGAGCTTCGTGACGGCTTGATCGATGAGGCTATTTCTAAAGCGTTTTAGTATTTTAGCGAGCTTTTCTTTTTCGCTTTCGAGATCGGCGGCGATGGCTTTGAGGTCGATTACGAGCTCGGCACCCTGCGGCTCGCGGCCGAGAGTCAGCCCATCCAAGTTAAAAGTTTTTTTTTGATGCTTAACGAATCCCGATCCCTCACAAACGCAAACTTCTACCGGCTGACCACACCCATGGCAAAGTTCATTCGGCGAAGTCAACCCTTTGCCATTATTCGCCGCATCAGCATTGCCAACGTCAGCCGTGCTGCCGTCTGTTAGCAAATTCGGGTCAGGGGGAGCAGTAGGTTCCTGCTCGGCTTCAAGGGCACGCATCGCTGGCGAAATTGCAAAAACTGTATTTTGTTGCACATAGTAGTCGTCGCCTGCTTCTTTGTCCGGCGCCATGCCGGTGGCTTCACGCGTCTCATTCAGGGTCCAGAAGCCGGCCCGGAAGTTCTCGCGGGCCCGCTTATGAATATTGTCGACATCTTCCTGCAAGAACGCGCACTGCGAGAGATCAAAGCCAACACGAATGCTCTCAGCCTGGATAAGAGCAAGATCTTCAAACTCAGGCAGCACGAACCACGTCAGCCATTCACGCAAGGCGGCAAGCTCGCCCGATATCTTGTTGTCCCAGAAGTTGCGTAATTCGGCCTTAGCTGTCGCGTTGGCAGTGACGTGCTGGAGCCCGACAAGTGCTCCAACGAGATTCGGCGGCACACCAAACACGGCGCATATACGCGATTCGAAACGGCCGGAAAGACTATCGCTGGCCAGCTCGTCCAGGTTGCTGCCGATCTTCTGGAATTCGGCATTCTGGTCCAGTACGGCAACGCCTTTCTGCTGACTGCCGCCGCGCGAGTATTTCTTCTGCCATTGCGACTGGATGTCTTTCTTCTTGGTGTCAGAGACCGTCGCGTTGAGTATCTTCAAGATGCCCGACGGCGTACCGTCGCTCTCAAAGAACGCGTCGACGTAATCTGTTAGGCCAAGATCGCTGTTGATGCTTTTGAGAGCAGCCGCAAGCGGAGCAAAGCCATGAAACTGATCAAGCAGGTCCGGTCGACGCCTGATCAATAGATCTTCCGGCTTGATCTTCACGATCTGGCCATCGACGCGGGTGTACTCGTAATAGCTGATGGTGTAATTGTCCCGCGTCGTCCGGGCGACGATGCGGTTTGGGTTAAGAATAAGCAGCTCCGCGGGCAGGCCTGCGTTGCTGCGATTAATTGCAACGTAGAAGATTCCGGCCGATTGCTCGCTCTGGACCAGCAGCCGGCGAAAGTCACGGCCGGTCTGCAATTTATTCGGGCGCTTGAATAAGCCGGGCAGCGGGTGGCCGTCGACTTTGTCCCATTCTTTTTTTGAGTTTTGCTTCTCGACGATGATCTCGACGTCGTTCATTACGTCGGCGATCTTGTTGATGCAGGCGTATACCAGCTCGTGATGCCGATACGCTTTAAAGATCGAGTCGCCGTCGTAGTAAATGCGTGAGGTGCTGCGGGAGAGCCCGGTAAACTGCCAGCTTGCAGGCTCAGTCAAAGCTAACTCTGCTGCCTTTTGCCCGAATGGGAGCGATCGTTGCAACTTGTTAAAAATTCCCATTTCAGGTTAGGTCTGGCAGAAAAACATTTTCAAAATATTATTTTTTTATCTCTAAATATTTCTGTCCTATATAACTATGCCCAGAGACTGGTTGACCATCACGCCGTATCGGGCAGCATCGTACGGATCGTCGCCGTTCCTGCCTTGCTCATCGCAATCTACCTTTAGCACGTCTTCCGGGTCATTCGGGTTGTGCATCAAGGCGGGCAGACACTCGATCAGGCCCGTGCACTTTGAATTAATCTTAATTGAGGGCTCTATCTGTTGGGATTTATCGCCCAACAGGTGCAGCAGCTTCCCGGCTCCTGCTTTGCGATTCGTGTTGGCAGCTCGCAAGAAGATCCCACAGTTCGC
>Ga0066652_100002461_pt1 | contig 10170 bp, 13 predicted proteins | sample GraSoiAngelo_101_FD_71413 | JGI IMG/M metagenome (GOLD analysis project Ga0066652, IMG submission 71413) | Grasslands soil microbial communities from the Angelo Coastal Reserve, California, USA - 14_0903_02_30cm | ecosystem: Environmental > Terrestrial > Soil > Grasslands | place: USA... | reverse complement strand
CTCGCGCTCGAGCGTCGCCAGCTCCACCGCCCCCATGTCCTGGAGGGGCACGATGACGAGCTCGAACGAATCGTCGCGCAGCAGCCGGAGAAGCGCGGTCAGATCCTGCACGCTCGCGCTCCTTCCGAACCCAAACCGCTGAAGCACGGTGTTGGCGTCGGATTCGGGCCCAGCTGCTCCGGCAACGATGACGGCCTTGCGTTGAGTCACTTAACGAGTGTTACGGGTTGAGCGGGGTGCGGCGGCCCGGCGTCGGCGTGATCACCGGCGGAGTGGATTCTTCGATGACCTCGCGCGCCGGCAGGGTGGTGTCCGGCAGCACGCGCAGAATATTTCGCGCGGGCGGGCGCGTCGGATCGACGATCGTGGGAGTCACCACGACCAGCAGTTCGGTCTCGTTCTTTTGCCACCGCGTGCTCGAGAACAACGCCCCGATGATCGGGATGTCCATGAGCAGCGGGATTCCCGTACGCGACCGGTCGCGGGTCTCGGACATGAGTCCCGAGATGATCAGGCTCTGACTTGGCTTCACGTCCACCGTGGTCTCGACACGCCGCGTCTGAAGCGCCGGAATGCGGAAACCGGAGATCGTGATCGCATTCGCATAGTCGAGCGTCGAGACCTCCGGTCGCACGGCGAGCGTGATGAGACTGTCGCTCAGGATCTCTGGCGTGAAACGAAGGCGGATTCCGAACTCGCGATAGGAGATGGTCACGAACGTCTGGCCGCCCTGACCGGGCTGCGCGATCGGTACCGGGATCTCACCGCCGGCGAGAAAGTTCGCTTCCTGGCGATTGGCCGACATCAGGTTGGGTCGCGCCAGCAGCCGCGCGTTCCCCCTGCTCTGCTCCGCCTCGATGAACGCCAGGACATCGTTCGACCCGAAGTTCGTCAGCACGGTGAAGAAGCCGCGGTCCGCTGGCACGGTCACGTTTCCGTTCGCACCGACCGCATTGTCGTTGTTGAAAAGCCCTGTTCCGACACGCACGTTTTGATCGCGGTACAGCGCCGACACACCGAAATTCAACAGCGCATCACGCCGGACCTCGGCGAAGACGATGCCGAGCGAGACCTGCCGGCGATCGGTGGGCGGATTGACGAGTATGCGGTAGTGCTGGCGTGTCTCACCGGTCCACATGATCACGTCGGTCTCACCCGCGGCGCGCGCGTTCACGACAATGTCGCGCTCGCCGATCACCACCACGTCCGCAATGGCGGGATTGGCGACCGAGACGCGCGTCACGGGGACGTTCGTGTGGATCGGATAGGAGCGTCCCGCTGGCAGCGCCACGCGGATGATGTCCTGCTCGGCGGTCTGCGCGAGCGCCACCGAGGCCGGCGACGCGAGGAAGCCGGAGGCGAGCAGCAGCGCGTAGGCGAGGAGACGGTGACCGCGAGTTGGTCCGTTCAAGAGTGTGGGGCTCCGATGGAGGGATCGCGTCGAGACTGCTCGACGCGTGCAGGGCGTGCGCTACGGGCTGGTCTACGGGGTGGCTTTCTGGGTGGGCTTCTCGAACTTCTGGCGCTGGACGTCCCCACCTCGGAACACGGTGACGGTGAGCGAGTCGGGCTTCGGGGGGGCCGCGACCACGACTGGAGGCGCGGCGGGCTGGGGCCGCGGCTGAGCCACGCGTCGCGGCGCCGGGCGTTCGGCGACGCGTTCGGGCGCGCTGCCGAGCTGCGAGAGAACATCGCCCGTGTTGGCCCCCGTTGTCTTGACGGTGTCGGGGTCACCATAGCCGCGCAGCACGAGCTGGATGCTTCCCTGACTGGCGGCGATGGCCAGTCGCTCGGCTTCCGCAGGTGTCACTTCGAGCGCCACTGAGGCAGCCTCGATCGGCTTACCCTCCGCATCCCTCTCGACCGCAGTGCCCACTGACAGGACTCGCATGTTTTCCATGAACAGCTTGGAAACAAGTCGGCCATCCTTCGCCTCGTTCCGGATCTGCACCAGCACGTCGACCCGGCTGTTGGGCTGGATGAGCCCACTGACGCCGGCGATATCGTTGATCCGCAGAGCCATCGCGCGCTTGCCCGGGGTGATCTTGACTTCGATGCCGGGGCCCGTACCGCTCGGCGCCAGCCGCCCAGGAACTATCGGCTCCCCTTCGAACACCGCGACGCGAGTGACGCGTCCGATCAGCGAGTCGGTCGACGCAAAGGCCCCCGCGGGCACGGTGGCGATCGGCCACTCGCGCACCGAGAGTGCGGTCCGATCGATGGGCGAGCCCTCGGGCAGGTTCTTCGCTGCCACGACTAGCGGGCGCGTCGCGATGCGGCTCGACGCCTTGGTGTTCTCGAGGACTCGATACACACCGAACGTCGCGAGGGCAGCGATGCCGACCGCGACGTAGAAGACGAAGGTGTAACGTCTGCCAGCCATGTTGTTACCTGATTGACCGCGAAGTGAGGACTGCGAGTACGACAGTGCGCCGAGATGCGCACGAGAGGTGATCGACTGCTACCGTCGTCAGTTGCCCGAGTTTGCCATTTCCCAGCGGAAGATCGCCCTGCGATTCAACGAGACCGTCGCGAGCCCGAGCAACGTCGACAGCGGTGTGACCGGCTTGTACGGATACGCGGTGATCTGCACCGTGATGAGGCCGTTCGCATCGGGCGGGGTCACGGTGATGAGCGCCTTCGTCTGCGCCACGGTGAGCCCGTTGTTCATTCCGACGATGTAGTTGTACACCCGGTCACTCACCTGAGTGCGGGCCGTCGCCCCTCCGTTTGCAGCCCAGGCGGCAACGTCGAGAGTCGCGGCGTATCGACCGCCTTCCCGAACGGCGGCGGTGAGATTGTTCAACGTGTACACCGCGAGACCGAAGTCGATCGTGGCGCACATCATCAGCATCAGGAGCGGCACGACGAGCGCGAACTCGACGAGCGCGGCGCCGCGCTCGCTCCGCATGCCCCGCAATCCACGAATGCGTCGTCTGATCTTCATCGCTCGGAGCTCCTCAAGATCGTCAACCGAAGGGCAACCAACGGGGAAACCATGCCGCGATCAGTAATCCAGCGGTCATCGCAAGGCCGTACGGGAGTGTCTTTCGCCCGGCGGGAACCGCGAGGGGCGTTGCAAGAAGCTTCGGATCGCGCAATCCATGGGCGATCCGGAACGTCGTGAGGCCAAGACCGTGCGCGAGCACCAGACCGATCACCGAAAGCACTCCGCCCGCCAGCGCGGATGCGAGCGCCGCACCGACGACTTGGGACGGAGCCAGCCAGCTGCTCGCGGCAGCGAACAACTTGACGTCGCCCGCACCGAGCATTCGCAACGCGTAGAACGGGATCCAGAGCACGAAGCCGAGCAGGAGCCCGAGCAGGGCGCGAGGCACGCCGGAGGAAGGCGACTGAACGAGCGCGGAATAGCACACACCGAGCACGGCGAGGGCGATCACAAGCCAGTTGGGAATGCGTCTGCTGCGAATGTCCCAGACACTCGCCACCACGAGGGCGAGCGTGAAGCACGCCCCACCGACCATCGTGAGAGCAGACCCCGCAAAATCGCTCATCGCCAACCCCCGAGCCAGTGGTGCGCCCGGGTCATGCCCCGTCGATCCTGAGCGACCACCGGATCGCGCGGCAACTCGGGCGCAGACCCGTCACGTGCTTGCATGTTCGCTCTGACCCGACAAGTCGGACAGGAACGGGCGATCGGGCCATGGATCGGCCCGATCGCCCGCGCCCCGTCCCCTGGCTCAGTTCACCAAATTGACCTTCGAGCCGAACTTCCCGTACAGCAGGTTCAACACGCCGTTGAGCTGCGACAGCACGAAGATGGCGATGCCGGCGACGACGACGATGATGATGCCGTACTCGGCGGTCGTGGCGCCGTCCTCGGCGCGGGCGAAATTGCGGGCGAAGCGGGTCAGCGTCGACATGTTGCGTTTCCTCTGAAGAAAGGGACGGGGGAAGGGCTAAACTGCCGGGGGATGGTGCACTACGATTCGGCCCACGTTCACCATTGACGCGCCAGTATGGTCATCGGTGACAACCGTGAAGGTCGGCACAGCAACCAGGATGGCCGCCGATGCCGTCGAAGATACGGAATCAGCGTGAAGCGTTCGGACTGTTGTCCGGCGAGCGCCGACCTAGCGAGTGAGTGCCCTGCGCAACGCTCAGACCATCATTCGCGCCGTGGCGAGCTCGTTACGATTGTGGGGCTTGGGAGTTCCGGAGGGCGAATTTATACGTCAGGAAAAAACATTTGGCAAGCAAGCTAAGCCACTACAACTCAAGCGCCTAACTGCAGTTACCTCTTGGGTACGCTCGGTCGCTCGCATCCTGGTGGCGTTCAGGAGTCGCGTGCGGTGCAAACCGGCAGCGCTCGCTCAAGAAAGCCCGAGGGGTGTCGGAGTCGCCACACCCCGTTGCGTCGCGGCGACACCGTGAGCCGGCCATGCCGCCGCAACATTTTGGGAATCGCCCTCCCGAAAAGTCAAAAAGCCGCGAGGGATCTCCTCGCGGCTTTTTGCCATGACTGACGCCCCCTCAGTTCACATCGTTGACCTTCGAGCCGAACTTCCCGTACAGGATGTTCATCACGCCGTTGAGCTGCGACAGGACGAAGATGGCGATGCCGGCGACGACGACGATGATGATGCCGTACTCGGCGGTCGTGGCGCCGCTCTCCGAGCGAAGGAAACGGGAGATCGTGGACATTGGGGGGAATCCTTTGAGGGGTGAGCGAACCATTCGGCCGCTTTGGCGGACGATCGCCGTCGTGCGGCGCTGCAGCGAAGTCAGCGAGATGGGTCACCGCAGAGACCGGACCGCCGTAGCGGCGTCGCTCTATTTCGACGATTGAGCGGCGACGATCGCAATCTACGTCGTGGACGGGCCGCAATAAGTGCTTCCAGCGTAGGCACTTGTAGCCGTGAGCGTGTCTTGGCGCAGTCAGAACCACGCCAGCTCGGCGGCAGACGAGGCCATCCCCGGCGCACCAGCATGCGCCCCAACGATCCTTGTACGATCGATCGTTGTAGCGTGAACGTGGCACGCTGTCGCGCCCGGTCAACGGGCCCAGCGGAGGCGCGATCGCTACTCGACGCCAGCTCCTTTCGCTCCGACCGGCATCAGCACCTCCACGGCCCGTCCATCGAGTCGCCGAATGCCAGCCAGCGCCTGAATCGCCAAAAAGAACGCACAGCCGACCACACTCCCACCGACCCCCTCGATCAGCTCGCACGCCGCGTTCGCCGTCCCGCCCGTCGCCAGCACATCGTCCACGACCAGCACTCTCGCCGACTGCGGACACGCGTCCACGTGCACCTCGAGACGTCCCGTCCCATACTCCAGCGCGTAGTCCTGACCGGCCCGCTCGTACGGCAGCTTCCCTGGCTTGCGGATCGGGATGAATCCGGCGCCGAGCGCCAGGGCCACCGGAGCACCGAAGATGAAGCCCCGGCTTTCGATCGCCGCAACATGGGTGACGCCCGCCTCGCGCCACGGCTTGGCGAGCGCCGCGATGGCATCGCGCAAGAGCTCCCGATCCGCCAGCACTGGAGTGACGTCCTGGAACATGATCCCCGGGCTGGGGAAGTCCGGCACGACGCGGATCGCAGCGGCGAGGCGGTCGGTCAGCGGCGTGATCTCGCTCGTGGACATCGGCTAGCGACGGATGGCGAATGGATACGGGAGCGAATCCTTGGCGTCGTCTGCGACGTCGGCCACGAGGTGCACTTCGGCGCCGGTGGGGCCCACCTCCAGCGCGCGCCGAAGCCGCTCCAGCGAGCTGCCTTCCCCGCCCGCCTTCACCTCCACCTCGCCGTCGGGAAGATTCGTCACCCATCCACTGAGGCCGAGTCGCCGCGCCTCCTCGCGAACGAACCACCGAAACCCCACGCCCTGGACCCGACCGGAGATCCGCACGTGGAAGGTGCTCACGTCTGCTGCTCCCAGCCGTAAGTGCCGAAGAGCGGCACGAAGCGCACCGGTGCCACGTCCTCGATCTGGACGTCCGCACCGCGGCGCACGACGAGCTTGAGGGTCTGCTGGTCGAGCCCACCGATGGGAACGATCATGCGACCACCCTCGGCGAGCTGGTCGATCAGTGGCTGCGGAATCGTCGGTCCGCCCGCGCTCACGAGAATCGCGTCGTAGGGCGAATACTCCCGCCACCCGACCGTGCCGTCTCCGAGCAGCATCGACACGTTCTTCGCGCCGGCCCGCGCGATGTTCTCCCGCGCCTGATTGTAGAGGGCGGGGATGCGCTCGATGGTGAAGATCTGCGCGACGAGATGCGACAACAGCACGGTCTGATACCCGGAGCCGGTGCCGATCTCCAGCACGCGCTCGGTGCCCTTGAGCTGGAGAAGCTCGAGGTAGCGCGCGTGAATGGACGGCTGCGAGATCGTCTGACCACTGCCGATCGGAAGTGGCGCGTCCTCGTACGCGTGGTGACGCACGCCGCTCGGCACGAACAGGTGCCGCGGCGTGAGATCGAATGCGCGCAGGACGGCGAGATCGCGGATGCCGCGCTCGCGCAGCGTCTCCACGAGTCGACGCCGCGCGCCGGCCATCTGACCGTCTACGGATCCGGCCACCAGGCCCCCGCGGACTCGAGCATCCCGAAATGGGTCAGATCCAGATGCAGCGGCGTCACGGAGATGAACCCCTCTTGAATGGCGCGGAAGTCGGAGTCGGAATCACCCGACCATGATATCGACCCGCCGCCGATCCAGAAGATGTCACGTCCCCACGGGTCCTTCATCGGCTTGAGTGATCCCGAATACACGCGACTCCCCAGGCGGGTGAGCTTCACGCCCTTCACCCGATCCGCCGGGATCGGCGGCAGATTGACGTTGAGCAGCATGTTCGGCGGAAACGATGGGAGCGACGTGATGCGCTGAAGGAGCGGAGTGAGCACGGTGACCTGCTCTCGAAGATGGGACAGATCGGCGCGCAGATCTCCGCCCGCGAAAGAGATGGCGATCGACGGAATGCCGAGCGCGAGTCCCTCCATCGCCGCGGCCACGGTGCCCGAGTACAACACGTCCTCGCCCATGTTCTGCCCGTGGTTCACGCCACTGAGCACGAAGTCGGGGCGTTCGTCGAGGAGCGCTTCCACCGCGAGCATCACGCAGTCGGTCGGCGTGCCATCCACCTGCCAGCGCCGCTCGGCGCGCTGCACCGGCCGCAGCGGGTGATGAAGCGTGAGCGAGTGACTGGTCGCACTCTGCTCGCGATCCGGCGCGACGACGAAGACGTCCCCGAGCGGCTGAGCCGCTTCGGCCAGGCACTCGATGCCGTGCGCCAGTATGCCGTCGTCGTTCGTGATCAGGAATCGCATCGCCGGCTCAGCGGGTCGAGCAACGTGAGGTGAAGTGCACGGAGCGGCAGCAGATCAGGGCTCATCATCCGGGGCGAGCAGACGCACGAGCTCCTTGAGATCGTGCTCGAGCGCATCGAGGGTCTGCGTATTGAGCGCCGTGCGCGCGGCCGACTTCAGCTCGCCGCCCTTCCGGTGCTCGTCGACCTTCTGCCGGGCGCCTTCGATCGTGTACTTCTCGGTGTAGAGCAGGTGCTTCACGAGCTGTATCAGCTCGATCTCCCGTCGCTGGTACACGCGATTGCCCGACCGATTCTTCGCCGGATTCAGGAAGCGGAACTGGCTCTCCCAATACCTCAGCACGTGCGGCTTGAGGTCGGTGAGCTCGCAGACCTCGCCGATGCTGAAGAACTCCTGGACGGGTTCGGCGGTCATGCGTCCTGCTCCGCGCGCAGCTCGCGGGTCATGAGCTCCTGAACGGCGAGCCGCGCGGGATGGCCGTCGAAGAGGATGCGGTGCACGGTAGCCACGATTGGCATCTCGATTCCCTCGCGAGCCGCGAGCGCGTGCGCGCTCCTGGTGGTCATCACGCCTTCGGCGATCGTTTCCTTTCCTGCGAGCGCCTCGGCCAGCGTCGCGCCCTGACCGACCGCCACGCCGAGCGCACGATTTCGACTCAGGGAGCCGGTGCACGTGAGCACGAGGTCGCCCATTCCGGCGAGCCCGGCGAAGGTGGCAGCTTTGGCGCCAAGCGCAATGCCGAGCCGCGTCATCTCGGCGAGACCTCGCGTGATGAGCGCCGCCCGCGAGTTGAAGCCGAGCCCGACCCCTTCCACGATGCCGGCCGCCACGGCCATCACGTTCTTGAGCGAGCCGCCGAGCTCGACGCCGATGACGTCGTCGTGGGTGTAGACGCGGAAGTGGGAATTGCTGAGCGCCTCCTGCACCATCGTGCTCGCGGCATCGTCGTCGGACGCCGCCACGATGGCGGTCGGCTGCTTCGCGACGACCTCCGCGGCGAAGCTCGGACCCGACAGGGCGACGACGGAATGACCCGGGGCTTCGTCGACGACGACGTCGCTCATCAGCTCGAGCGAACCCTCCTCGATCCCCTTCGATGCGACGCAGATCGTGGCGCCGCGGGCGAGATGCGACGCTCCCGCGCGAACGATCGAGCGCAGCACGTGCGAGGGTGTGACGAAGCACACGAGGCTCGCGCCGTCGAGCGTCTCGTCCAGGTCCGTCGTGGCGCGCACCATCGGTGACAGGTTCACCCCGGCGAGGAAGCGGTCATTCACGTGACGTCGCGTGATCGACTCGGCCACGTCGGCCTCGTGCGCCCACATCGTCACGGGGTGTCCGTTCCGCGCCAGCAGATCGGCGAGCGCGGTTCCCCAGGCGCCGGCACCGACGACGGCGACCGCGCGCACGGCGCCGTCCGTCACGCGCTTCCTCGCTTCCCGAATCGGTGCTCCTCGCCACGGCGCAGCCGACCGATGTTGGAGCGGTGCGTCCAGAAGACGAAGAGCGCGATGATGACGCTCACGACGAAGAGGGGCGAGCGAGGCCCCAGCGTGATGAGCAGGAGCGTGGGCAGCACGATGGCCGAGAGCATGCTTCCCAGGGAGACGTACCCGGTGGCGAAGACGACCGCGACGAACACGGCGAACGTCACCACCATCGGGATCGGCGCGAGTGCGAAGAAGACTCCCGCCGCCGTGGCGACGCCCTTCCCGCCCCTGCGGAGCCTGAGGAAGATCGGCCGGACGTGGCCGGCGATCGCCGCGATGCCGCAGGCGATGGCCCACACGATCGGATCGCGCGCGCTGACGATGTGCCGCGGGAAATAGAACACGGGGAGCGCACCCTTCAGTGCATCCGCGAGGAAGACGAGCGTCCCGATCTTCCATCCAAGGACGCGGAATACGTTGGTCGCGCCCAGATTGCCCGAGCCCTGCTTCCGGAGATCGACGCCGCGCAGCTTGCCCGCCATCGCGGCGAAGGGGATCGAGCCGCTGAGATACGAGAGCGCGACGGCAACGATCGGCTCCATGCTACTCCGAAGATGCTCCGCCGCCCTTGCGGCGCATCAGGACACGCAGCGGGTTTCCCATGTACTGCCAGGACTCGCGAAAGCCGTTGTGCAGGAAGCGTATGTAGTGCTCCTCCACGAGCTCGGGATGATTCCCGAACACCGCGATCGTCGGCGGCTGGACGCTCACCTGCGTCGCGTAGTTGAGCTTCACCTCGCGCCCTGCAGCCTGCGAGGGTTGACGCCGCGCGAGCAGCTCGGCGAGCCGGTCGTTGACCTGCGAGGTGGAGATGCGCTTGCGTCCCTCCTCGTCGACGAGCTGGATGAGGTCGAGCACCTTGCTCACGCGCTGACCCGTCAGCGCGGACGTGAATAGAAACGGCACCCACGTGAGGAATGGCGCCTTCTCACGGGCCTTCTTCTCGAACTTGTGCGACGCCTTGTCGTCCTTCTCAGCGATGTCCCACTTGTTGACGACCATGATGAGTCCGCGGCCAGCCTCCCACGCCATGTTGGCGATCTTGAGATCCTGGTGATGCAGCTCACCCTCGGTGGCGTCGATCATGAGCACGCAACAATTCGCGCGCTCGATCGCGCGGCGCGTGCGGAGCGATGAATAGAACTCGATGCCATCGTCGATCTTCGTCTGGCGACGCAGGCCCGCGGTATCGACGAAGACGAGCTTGCGGCCGTGGTAGGTGAGCGGCGTGTCGATCGCGTCGCGCGTCGTGCCGGCGATCTCGCTGACGACGAGCCGCTCTTCGCCCAGGAGGCGGTTCACGAACGACGACTTGCCGACGTTGGGTCGGCCGACGACGGCGACGCGCAGCGCTTCCTCGTCCTCCGGCTGCGACTCCGGAAGACG
>Ga0066652_100002460_pt1 | contig 10172 bp, 6 predicted proteins | sample GraSoiAngelo_101_FD_71413 | JGI IMG/M metagenome (GOLD analysis project Ga0066652, IMG submission 71413) | Grasslands soil microbial communities from the Angelo Coastal Reserve, California, USA - 14_0903_02_30cm | ecosystem: Environmental > Terrestrial > Soil > Grasslands | place: USA... | reverse complement strand
TTCATCAAGCCCCCATGACCATTGTACTGTTCCGGCGCCAAAGACCAATGCACCACTTGAATGCCTGTATAATGAAAGCTTATGTGTGTGTCCGTTTATAGTTGTGCTTGACATTAGAATGCGACCGTGCGGATAACTGTTTGCATAAGCAGCCTGTTCCCAATCCCATTCATAGCCGAGTGTGCCGTTAGGTAAAGTGCGGGTTTGACCAGTTGACAGTGAAGCAATAGTTGTGTTTCGCCAAAAACGTAAGTTCTTATATGTGTCTGGTACCTGGATAGCACCGGTAACATCATACCAACTTATCTGTCCGGAAAGTGCATTCTCAGGTCTGCATCCATCATTTGCACCGGTGGCGCCACAACCGCTTCGCCAAAGACCAGTCCACTCATTCGATGGATCACATTCTCCATTGCAAACATTTTCTCCCTCTACCCCATTATCGGCACCTTCTTTATAACATACAAGGGTGCGGAAGTTATCTTCCCAGCGTGTTTTCCAATACACTTCATTACCACTAAAAAAAGCAAGATGAACGCCGGCATTACGGGCATTTTCGAATTTGTTTCTTTCAGCAGCTGACCAATACTCATCATGGCCAACGGACATGAGTACTTTATGATTGGCAGGAGTGATAACAGTTGCACTCCTGCTCATATCTACGTTAGTTGTATAACTTACATCATAACCGTTTTTTTCGAGCCAGCGGATCATAGGATATTCAGCATTGAATAGCCAATCTTCTTCTGCACCTCCACCGCCTCCTCCATTTCGTGTAAGGAATGGCCTGTTGTAACTTACTTTAGTAGCATGATTAAAACCGGGAACAGTTGTGCCTGACCCATTAACATATAAACTGTTGCCACCATAATTATTATAAGCCTGCCACGTTGCATCTGATGTTTTAAAAAGCAAGCTCGATGTACTGGCATCATCTCTTACAACAAAAACAATATGACTGGAGCCAGCACTCCGCGTTAATTTGGCAATATAAATTCCCGAAACTGCGGTGGAAGGAACATCCCAATGAGCAGACTCTGCCCAATTGCTACAGTCAGTAAGACCTGTAGCCACATCATACAGATCCGCAGGCTGTGATTGAGGAAGCGTTGCTGTAATAACACCATTCCCCATAAACCTTGCTCCGTTTCCCTGGTAGTAACCTAAGCGGTAAATTTTAATAGTGTAACTATTAGCACTCGTTTTAATTTTGAAATGAACAGTTTCACCTTTGTTTACACTAATGTCGGTAGCAAAACCCTGGATGCCAAGATCACCCGCACCACTTATATCCCATTCGGAAGAAGGACTACCCGATTGAAGATTTTCGGTAACAATTGGATTTTGTGCCTTTGCCCACAAACAAATTAAAAAAAAGAAAAGGGATAAGATTACATGTTCGTATAACCTACGGTAGGTGGCATTTCCTAACATCACAATTCGTTTTAGAAATCAATAATCACAATGCTATAATCCGTAAACGTAGGGTGGACTTATAATTTCACTAAGGAGTCATTGATTGTAATCAATTCGAATGCCATTTTTTCATAGCTTTTCTTTTAGCAACAACGTACAAACAACTAAATTTTTTTGCGTAATTTTTTCCCGTTATTTTTTTAGAATGATTAACTTACTAACATCAATGTTGAATTAAAATAAAAACAACGTTGAATAAATTTTTGACTTGAACGTCGACAAGAATAATTGTAACAGATAAACAGGTTTCTCTGTAAATGCAATTTGATAATTATAGTACAACATCAACTTGTATCGTCGTCATTAATATTTAAGCAATGGTACGCCACCATTTCAAAAGATAGTTCGTGACCCGGCTATGTGGTCACTCATCTTGCTGAATCTTCTTTTTAATTCAAAGATGATCCACGCCAGTACACTTCTATCATCTGGTTATATTGGTGTCAAAGTGTGCTGATCGATGTTTTTAATTCTTTGACATGATCAATCAGGCTTCTCTGATCGTACATGTTGGAGAAAAAAATTCACTTTACCAATCATATCATTCATTTCAAATGGCTTCGAAATAAAATCATCAGCACCTGCAGCTATGCATGATTCCCTGGCAGTCGGGTGTGCAGAAAACATTAAAATGGGGATGGAAGATGTTTTCAAATCCTTTTTTAGCCTGCGGCATACATCGGTTCCATCTACTCCGGACAAAAGCATATCCATTATAATAAGGTCAACATGATTTGAGGAAAGAATATCTTTTGCGGCGTTTTCGTTATCCGCTTCCACTGCTGAATGACCATAATAATCAAGCACCATTTTTATCATCGTGCAAATATCCGGATCATCATCCAACACTAAGATCAATGCTTTTGCTTTCATTTTTCTATTTGAAGATTGGTAAAGTAAATGTGAATACGGAGCCCTTCCCTTTTTCACTTTCTACTGATACTTGTCCACCATGTTTTTGTACGAATTCATTAGCAATAAAAAGGCCAATACCAAAACCAGGATAGGTTTGTTCTTCCTTCCCCTTTGCACGGTAAAAACGCTCAAAGATTTTTTCCTGATCTTCTTTATCAATACCAATGCCATAGTCTTTTACAGTAAAGGCAACTTGTCCATTGGCGGCCTGGTTTATATATACGTCGATCTTATTGTTATTTGGTGAATATTTAATGGCATTTGTCAATAAATTGATCATCACTTGTCCTATCCGGTCTTTGTCAGCAAATACATATGTTTGAAAATCGTGGTATAAACTTATCTGGTGTTTAGTGTTTGTATAAAGAATATCTTCTACGGTTTCTATTGCCAGCTCATTCAGACTGAAATTCTCTTTTTTTAATTCCAGCGTTCCTGTTTCAATTTTTGTAAGATCAAGTAACTCTGAGATCAGCCTTGTTAATCTCGTTATTTGCTTATCCACGCTGATCAATGAAGAACGTACAAGCAATGGTGGCAATTGCTTTTCTTTCCCCCTATCCTTATCAAAAGCGTTTAAAAGCAATTGCACATATCCTTTAATGGATGTAATGGGAGTCTTTAACTCATGACTGGCCATTGCAATAAAATTATTTTTTTGAACATCCGATTCAGAAAGTTTTCTTAACTCTTCCATTTGCCGGATGTTTTCAGTAATATCATGACTGATGATCATTACCGCAGATACTTCACCACTAGGATTAAACAATGGAACATAATTATGTTCGTAATAGTTGTCAGACAGCGTTGACTTGACTTTATTTCTGATGATCACCTTACCAGCGAAGGCCTCTTGAACATCTAAATGCGATTCGGCTCCCTTGATCGGAGGATCGATCTCTGTAATTTTTTTTCCGATAATATGCTCTTTATAATATCCTTTATAAATCAATTGTGCTTTTTTGTTCAAATTGATAACCCGAAGATCTTTATCAATAACAGCAATAAGATCGAGGGACGAATTAATTAATTGTTCAATAAATTGATTTCGTTCTTCGATCTTTCTGCTTGTTGCGATCAATTCCCGCTCGGTCATTTTTTGTCTGGTAACATCCTGCCCTGTGCCCACAATTCGTAAAACTTTTTTTTCCTTATCAATAATAACCTCTCCTCTGGCGTGCATGATCTTTTCTTGCCCAGCAGGTGTTACGATCCTATGAAAAAAATCACTGAAGGTTTTATGTTTTAAGGCAAACTCAATATTAGCTTGCATGTTAGCCCTGTCATCTGGATGTACGAGTGAAATGAACTTATCATAATCGATACTTTTCGAAGGATCGATTCCATAAATATTGTACATATTATCACTCCACGTCAAACGACTGGTTGACACTTCCCAATCCCAATGACCCATTTGTGCAATTTGCTGCGCCTCGTTTAATTTTTTTGCAGATGCAATCAATTCGGTATTATCATGTGCCATCACTAACACTGCATAGATCTTATCATTATGATCTTTAAGAGGCACAAGCGAGTTCTCGTAATACCTATTTGAAACTACGGAATAATAAATTTCATTGTGAATAGTTTCACCATTTATTGCTCTCAACAAGTCTTTATATCCCTGGCTATCTTTCATCTGGGGAAATGCATCTAATAAATTTTTGCCTACCACGTCTTCCTCTTTTGCTTTCATAGCATTTAAAGCAGACTGATTGATCGAGAGAATTCTTACCTCAGTATCATAAACTGCGATAAGATCAACTGATGAATCAAGGATGTTTTTCACCAGGTGATTTTGTTGTTTCAAAAGTATATTTTGCTGATTTAATTCACTGGTTCTTTGTTTTACTTTCTCTTCAAGTTCTTTTTCAGCTTCTCTCCGATCATGAATATCAAGAGTGGTTCCAATAAAGCCGGCAAATCTTTCATTAGCATATCGCGGGGTTCCTTTATCAAGAAACCAATGGTATTCACCTGTTCTTCCGTTCTTCAATCGCATTTCCAGGGTATATGAATGACGTTCATTCGCTGCATCATTCATTACGCTTAAAACATTTTCTATGTCATCCGGATGAATAAATTTTTTCCATGATATATCATTCATTTTAGTCGTTTCCTCAAGACCAAAATAATCAAGCCCGGATCCGTTCAAATATGTAGTTTGTAAATTTTCATCTGTTTCCCAAACGAACAAAGGAGCTTCGTTTGCCATTGTACGGAAGCGTTCCTCACTTTCTTTTATAGCCTGTTGTGCATTTTTACGTTGAGTAATATTTTCGGTAAAAATCACGATCCCTCCTATTTCACCTGATGCTTTATACCAGGGATGCACATTCCACTTAAGCCATACAGGAGTACCATCATCTTTTTCATAATAATCATCATCTGATTTTTCGACAGCACCTTTCATACAACGACTGTGAACTTGTTTCCATCGCTCCAGGATGTTTGGAAATAGTTCATAATGTTTTTTTCCAACCACATTGTCTGTAAGATCATATTCCTTCATCCATTGTTTGCTTACAGACACATATCTCATATCTGTATCAAACATGGCCATTGCAGCCGGTGCATATTCAATGAACAAACGACTTATCTCCTCGCTTTCTTCAATTTTTTTTCGTGCCTTTTTTTCCTGTTCCAGGCTGATAACCTTATTTATTTCAAGAGCAATACGATCAGCGATAAGTTTGGTAAGGTGCTTATATAAATTATCAAACTTTCTAAAAGGATTGAGTGCTGCTGATAAAATAGCGATCGGCGATTCATGTCCCGCAATGAATATTGGCACATGAGCAAATTGAGTTGCCTCTTTTTGCCAGGCTCCCGTTGGTATTTTTTTCCTTCGGCCCTCATTTTCGGATACAACAATTTCTTTTGTTTGATAAGCCCTGCAAAAATTATGTGTGCCATCAAGTGAATCCTTAAGATCAATCTGGGAAGGGAACACTGATTGTTCATGGTTAGTCCCGATAAATGCAGCAGGTCTTGCTATTTTTTCTGTTTCATCAATTTTATAAATAATGCCAAATGGAAAATCTTTATTATTTGATTCAATTGACCTGGCTGCCTGTTCATAGATCGCCTGCTCACTTTCTTTTTGTGCAAGCGTATCTAATTCCTGTAAAGTTTTAAGATATCTTTCATTAATGATACGTTCTGTTTCTTCGGTACATACACAAAACAAACCAGCGGTGCCGCCATTATCTCCCGGAATTGGATTGTATGAAAACTTGAAATAAGTTTCTTCATCATAACCATAGCGGTTCATGATCAGCATTAAGGCATCATCATAAGTTCCTTCGTTCTTTTTAAAAACAATATCTGCTCTTGCGCCAACTTCATTCCATATCTCTTTCCAAACAATATTACCGGAAGCTCCCAACGCCGGATGCTTTTCTCCAAGAATAAACTTGTAGGCGTTATTATAAATATTTACATAATCTTTACCCCACCATACAAACATAGGCTGAGGAGAAGTGAGCAGGATGCGTACACAAGTCTTTAAACTATTTTGCCAGTGCTCGGGATTGCCGAGTGAAGTCTGACTCCAGTTAAAATTGCGAATACGTTCTCCCATCTCTCCACCGCCAGAGAGAAAATCAAGGGTTGTCTGCCTTGTTTTAAGGGATTCAGTCAAACTCATAAATCACTGAAAAGGATGGTTAAGTTACGGAATGACATGAACAATAATCGTTCCACCTTAATGTTTGATCATTGTTTTTCTGTCAATTAAAATTTTCAGGTAAACCTTCATTAATTTGTGGCAAAAATAAAAATTTAAATGTCAACAACCATAAAATGTCCGAATTGCAGTCATGAATTTGAACTGAACGAAAGCCTGCGGGAAGATGTAAAGAAAGAGTTGAGAGATGAGATGAAAGAATGGCAACGTAAAAAAGAAGAGTCCTTTAGTTCCCAGCTGGCAGAGGAAAGGAAAAAAATACAGCAGGAAACTGAACAGTCTATCCGCAAAAAAATCTCTTCTGATTTTGAAATTCAATTACGCCAGCTTGAGCTAAACAATAAAGACAATGAAGAAAAACTAAAAGAGGCCCGACAACAGCAGGTTGAATTTCTTAGAAAAGAACAGCAATTAAAGAACAAGGAAGCTGAATTAGAATTATCCGTTCAGAAAAAATTGCAGGAAGAAAGAGAAAAACTTTCTGTAGAAATAAGGAAGCTGGAAGAACAACGGATATCTGCTAAAGAAACTGAATTTCAATTACGGCTAAAAGAGATGGAGAAACAATTGGACGATCAGAAAAAATTGGCAGAAGAAATGAGACGCAAAGCAGAACAAGGCAGTATGCAATTGCAGGGTGAAGTACAGGAACTGGCGTTAGAAGAAATGTTGCGTTTAAGTTTTCCATTCGATATTGTTTCTGAAGTTGGTAAAGGTGTTCGCGGCGCCGATTGTATACAAACAGTGCGAAATAATTTTGGACAGGAATGTGGTAAAATTATTTATGAAAGTAAGCGGACAACAAGTTTTTCAAATGACTGGATAGAAAAACTGAAAACAGATATGCGAAGTAATGGAGCCGAGATTGCAGTGATCGTTACGAAAGCAATGCCAAAGGAAATGGATTGTTTTGGGGTAAAAGAAGGAGTATGGATCTGCAGCTTTGGTGAAGTAAAGGCATTGGCTGCAGTTTTAAGAGATGGAGTTATAAGAGTTTTTAACGCAGCAAAGAACCAGGAAAATAAAGGAGATAAAATGCATTTGTTATACGATTATCTCACCAGTTCGGAATTTGCAGAACAATGGAAAGCAATTCGTGAAGGGTTTATGAATATGAAAATGTCAATACAAAAAGAACGGGATACAATGGAACGTTTATGGAAAGCAAGAGAAAAACAATTAGAAAAAGTTTTATTGAATGCAGCTCATGTTCGTGGTTCTATTGAAGGGATTGCAGGAATGAATTCTGTCGATTTGAATTTATTAGAAGAAGGAGATGAAAATGACATGGTACATTAACTCATCACCCAGGCCAATACCAAATGATCAAATTGCCGATAATTAACAGCAAGCTCTGTATTATTTTTTGAAAAAAAAGAATCGATCATTTCTGTTCCTTCATGTTGTTTTTTCAATTGGATCTCTTTTCTGAAATCTACTCCCCCATTGCCATACCATTTGAATATAGATTCTTTGGCTGACCAAAGCAACGTTGAAAAAGGAATGCGGTCTTTATCAGGCTGAATAAGATGAAACAGCTCATGTTCCTTTGCACTGAGAAATTTATACATGATCCTTGATATCTTTTCTGTCGGGATCTCAATGTCGATGCCTACCCTGCTGTCTCTGCTGACTATTGCTGCGGCAAAATCACCACAATGTGAAATGGAAAAATGGTATTGCTCATCCGGTAAAAATGGTTTGCGGGTATCGGCGATCTGTATGAGCTCATAAGGAAAATCAGGAAAAAGATATTGCAACAAAAAACGACCGGCAAGATGCTGCAATCTTTTGTGCGGATGCGTAACATCCCGGTGTTGCGGAACATTGGCTTTAAAGAATTCTTCGGTTTCTTCTATTTTCCAGATACCCAACCGGGTGCTGTCGTTGATTTGTTGTTGAAAAAAAATCGGCACGATTTGGATTTAAGATTTAAGATTGCAGATTTTAGATTTATCATTGCAAAAATTTAAACTGCTTCTTGCTCAGTAAAGATAAGAACGTTGAAGAGTGCGACGCAAGAAAAACTAAATAGTAGTAATTAAGCTAAGTACATAAAAATTAAAAAATGATCCTTTCTGACATCCGAATTCTTGAAGAAATAAAAAACGGAACAATTAAAGTTACCCCGTACGACAGGGAATGTCTTGGCAGTAATAGTTATGATGTGCATTTGGGAAAATGGCTGGCTACCTATAACGAACATATTCTTGATGCTAAAAAACATAACCAGATAGATTATTTTGAAATACCAGAAGAAGGCTTTGTTCTTTACCCGCATATTTTTTATTTGGGAGTAACGGAAGAGTACACGGAAACACATGCCCACGTTCCTTTTTTGGAAGGCAAATCATCAACAGGTCGACTGGGAATTGATATACATGCAACCGCCGGTAAAGGTGATGTTGGTTTTTGCGGACACTGGACACTGGAAATTTCTGTTAAGCAACCCGTGAAAGTTTATAAAGGAATGCCGATAGGTCAGCTCATTTATTTTCTGGTGGAAGGTGAGACTGAAATAAAATACAATCAAAAGAAAAATGCCAAATACAGCGGGCAACCTGATAAGCCAATTGAAAGTATGATGTGGAAGAATAAATTTTAGTTATTAGTCGTGAGTCATGAGTGGGAGTCAAATACAAAACTCTGAACTCCGAACCAATACCTTAGAACTCGGACTCAAAGGGCATCTTTTCCAAATTTCTTATAATAAGCGATCAAAAAAGCTACTACCTGGTTGTAAGATCTTTTTCCCTCAGGCTGGTCATTGGCTTGTAAATACCCATCATAGATCCAACTTATTACTGGTTCTATCGGGTTTCGGTATCTTCTTAAAAAATCTTTATAAACCTGGATATCTTTTTTAACCCGGGGATTTAGTTTTTCAAAATAGGATCTTGACAGCAAGGAATCTTTTCGTCCTAGCTCAGTAACTGAGTACAGGTACATGTCAAGATACATGGAATACCGAAACGTAGGATTCGGATAAGACCGACAGGCAATGAAAGCCACGAAATTCGCCTCATTCTCTTTTGCATATCCAAGCTGATGTGCTGCTTCATGTGCAGTAACAAATGGTTCAAGAAAACGGGGAATGGTTGTATTTACTTGCCCCTCTCCCGAAAATGGATTGTAGTAACCTTGGAAACCAAAATAATTTCCCAGGTAGCTATAAAGAGATGGTTTGAGTGATTGAGGATCGTACCTGAGAAACGGGTGAACATTATCTGCATAGAGGTATGCTTCGGTCGTTTTTTCAAACAATACTCGCTTTGTATTAAAGCTATCTCTTTGTTTCAGATCGATCGTATCTGCATAAAAATTCAATCGTTTCTGAAGCAGATCAGTAAGGGTATCGATCTCCTGTAAGGAATACTTTTTCATCTCAAGGTTAAGTTGGTATGAGATTCCTTTTCGATTGTAATTCAAGCCCCAAAGGCCATAAAAAAACAGGTAGACAAATAGGAAAAAGAAAATCACTTGCTTTAATCCATTTAATAAATACTGGCGATTTATCTTCTTCTTAAAAATGTACTTTATGAACTGAACTGTTTTAAAAATTATAACTAAAACCAGGAAGGCATAAAAGAGATCGCCGATACTAAAAGGAATCCAACCAAAAATGCTTCGTTGAAATTTTGAAATATATCGATAAATGCCATTGGAATAGTTTTCTTCAATCCAAAGCGGTTGGGTTGAAGCAATTTTTATAAGAATGACGGAAGTGATCAGGAGTATCCAACTCCACGCCTTCATCATTCTTCCAAAAAGCCTGGTAATAAATTGCTGCAATCAGTTCGTTTTAATAATATTAGAATTTTTGCTGGCCACTGGTAATCGGGCTAAAAATAATTCAAAATCACATCAAATCTTAACGATTTATCCTTTACCTTTGCGCCCCATCCTGACAGCCGGAATTATCAGGAAAAAAAATTAGTGACATGGGCCATCGCCGGGAATTTGAGATAGCATTTGTGGGGCTGAAACCCGGAGTTCATGAGTACTCTTATGAGATCATTGATAAGTTCTTTGAGCCGTTCCAGCAACAGGATTTTCGTAACTGTAAAGCTGATGTAAAACTTCATCTTGATAA
>Ga0066652_100002458_pt1 | contig 10175 bp, 8 predicted proteins | sample GraSoiAngelo_101_FD_71413 | JGI IMG/M metagenome (GOLD analysis project Ga0066652, IMG submission 71413) | Grasslands soil microbial communities from the Angelo Coastal Reserve, California, USA - 14_0903_02_30cm | ecosystem: Environmental > Terrestrial > Soil > Grasslands | place: USA... | reverse complement strand
CGCTCGGCGCGGAAACAGGGAACGAGCGCTGGACCTGGGACGCGAAGGTCGATCGGACGCGCCGCGTCGCGCTCGCCACGTCGCGGGGCGTCTCCACGTGGCTCGATGTCGAGGCTCGCGCCGACCGCACGTGTCGCCGTCGCATCTTCGTTGGCACCGTCGACGCGCGGCTCGTGGCCCTCGATGCGGCGACCGGGACGCCGTGCGCCGGCTTCGGTCGCTCCGGCCAGGTCGATCTGACCGAGGGGATCGCGGTCATCGACCGCTGTTGCTATCAGGTGACGTCACCCCCGGCGGTCGTGAACGGGCTCGTCGTCGTCGGCTCTGCGATCGGCGACAACCGCGGCGCAAACCTCGAGCGCGGCGTCGTCCGTGCGTACGACGCGCGCACTGGCGCGCTCCGCTGGAGCTGGGACCCGATCCCGACGCGCGAGTCCGATCCGGCGCGCGCGACGTGGGCCGGTGACAGTTGGCGCCGCACCGGGGCGGCGAACGTGTGTTCCGTGATGTCGGTCGACGTGGAGCGTGGACTCGTCGTCCTCCCCACGAGCAGTCCGAGCCCCGACTTCTACGGCGGCGAACGGCTTGGCGCGAACGTGTACGCGAACTCGGTGGTGGCGCTGCGCGCGGCGACGGGCGACGTCGTCTGGCACTTCCAGGTCGTGCATCACGACCTGTGGGACTACGACGTCCCTGCCCAGCCCGTCCTCCTGAACGTGAGTCGCGAGGGGAAGCCCGTTCCCGCCGTCGTGGTCGCGACCAAGATGGGACACGTCTTCGTCCTGCATCGCGACACCGGCGCGCCGCTCTTTCCCATCGAGGAGCGAGCCGTTCCGAAGAGCACCGTGCCCGGGGAGGACGCGTCACCGACGCAGCCGTTTCCGGTCCGGCCACGAGGGCTCGTCCCCGCGCGCCTCACCGCGGACGATGCGTGGGGACCGACGCCGGCCGCACGTGATGCGTGTCACGCGTGGATCTCGCGCCTGCGGTCCGAAGGAATCTTCACGCCGCCGAGCCTCGAGGGCACCGTCATCTTTCCCGGCTACGGCGGTGGCATGCACTGGGGCAGCGTGTCGCACGATCCGGTGCGCGGGCTGCTGATCGCCGCCACCAATCGCCTCGCGCACGTGGTCACGCTGGTTCCACGCGAGCGGTATGAGCGGGAGCGCATCACGGCCGCGCGCCCGGGCCGCGAGTTCGCTCCGCAGCACGGCACGCCGTACGGGATGTATCGCGAGGCGTTGATCCTGCCGGGCGGCCTGCCGTGCACTCCGCCGCCATGGGGCGCACTGACCGCCGTCGATCTTGCGACCGGCGATGTCCGCTGGGAAGTGCCGCTCGGCACCTCGCCGGAGGTGCCGATGATTCCAGGCTCATTCAACTTCGGCGGCGCGCTCACGACGGCGGGCGGACTGATCTTCATCGGCGCGGCGCGTGACACGACGTTACGCGCTTTCGACATCGACACCGGGAGAGTGCTCTGGAGCGGTGAGCTGCCGGCGAGCGCGCAGGCGACGCCCATGACGTACCGCGCGCGGAGCGGCAAGCAGTTCGTCGTGATCGCCGCCGGCGGTCACACGGCGCTGGGAACGAAGATGGGCGACCACATCGTCGCGTTCGCGCTGCCGTGACGCGACCGAGGCTCAAGGAGTGACGCAATGACAGATGGCAAAGGCCCCTTGAACGGGATTCGCGTGATCGATCTCGGTCGCCATCAGGCGGGACCGCGCTGCGCGCAGGTGCTCGCACGCCTGGGCGCCGACGTCATCAAGATCGAGCGCCTGGGCGGCGAGGAAACCCGCTACCACGCGCCCTGGGTCCGCAGGCAGAGCGCGTACTGGGTGCAGTACAACAGCGGCAAGAAGAGCGTGAGCATGGACTTGCGCAACGAGGAAGGGAAAACCGTTCTGCGCAAGCTGATCAAGGTGTCGGACGTGCTCGTGCAGAACTTTCGCCCCGGGACCATCGAGGAGATGGGCTTCGGCTACGACGTGCTCAAGACGCTGAACCCGCGGATGATCATGGTCAACGTCTCCGCCTACGGCCAGTTCGGTCCGTATCGTGATCAGATCGGCTACGATCCGATTGGCCAGACGATGTCTGGCATCGCGATGGTCACAGGCGAGGAAGGCATGCCGCCGATTCGTGCCGGCGTGCCGATCATCGACCGCACCACCGCGCTGCACGGGGCGATCGGCACGCTCGCCGCCCTCCTCGAGCGAAATATTTCCGGAGAGGGGCAAAGCATCGACGTGTGTCTCGCGGACTCGGGCTACAGCCTGACCGAGATTCCGATCACGGCCTACCACGGCGCGGGCACCCAGCCCAGGCGGGGCGTGTCCGACGCCGCGCCCAGCGGCATGTACCCCTGCAAGGATGGCTGGGTCTTGATCGCGGCCGGCGACCAGCATCACTGGGCGCGCGTGTGTAGTGCCCTGGGAAAGCCGGAGTGGGAGAAGGATCCGCGGTTCATCTCGCGCCATGACCGCAGCAAGCACGCGGCGGACGTGAACACGGCGATGCGTGAGCTGATGGCCACGATGACGATGAAAGATGCGATCGCGCACTTCACGCGTCACGACGTCGTCGCGGCGCCGGTGAATACGATTCCGCAGGCGGCGCGGGATTCGCACCCGTGGGAGCGGCGCGCGATGGTTGAGGTACCGGACTTCCTGGCGGGCTCGATCGCGGTGTCCGGCGACTTCTGGCACTTCAGCCGCACGGCAGCGGTCGTCGGCTCGACGCCGAAGGTCGGCGAGCACAACGAGGAAGTCTTAGCGGGGCTGCTCGGCTACTCGAAGGAAGAGATCGCCGACCTCTACGCCAAGGACGTGATCGGCAACTGGGATCACTACGACACCGTCCCCGGGTAGATCGAAGAGTTCGGCGTAGCTATCCGCTACCGCAGCGCGTCCGCGATGGCGCCGACGAGATGGTCGAGGTGTGCGATGTAGTCGTCGGTTGCCTTCACGGCGCCGGGCGTCTGCGGCACCACGAGGACCGTCGCCCCGGTTCGCTGGGCGACGAGGTCGGTGATTTCCCGGGGATACCAGCTCTCGTGCATGATGACCCTCACGCGCTCGGCGGACATCTTGCGAATGAGCGCGGCGATGTGCTGCGGCGACGGCGGGATGCCCGGGCGGTCCTCGATGATCCCGACCTCGACGAGATCGAAGGCGCGGTAGAAGTACGGCCAGCTGTCGTGATAGCTGACGACGCCGGCGCCGCGGTACGGCGCGAGCGTCTCGGTCCAGCGCGTCATCGCCGCCGCGACGCGGGTCAGGAACGCGGCGCGGTTGGCCTCGACGCGGCTCGCCTGGTCCGGCGCAATGCGCGCCAGCCCGCGCGCGATGTTCTCGGTGACGGTCGGCATGTTGCCGGGATCGAGGGTGAAGTGCGGGCTGCCGAGCGGGTGCACGTCGCCGAGACCACGATCGACGCGACCACTGGGGATTTTTAGAACGGCGATCCCCGGCGATGCCTCGATGACGCTGACTGTCCCGCGCACCATCTTCGGGTTGTTGCTGCCGAGCGCGATCACGTCGATCCAGGCGTCCTCCTCGAGACCGTTGCGAACGAGGACGTCGGCGCGCCGGAGCATGAGCATGTGGCTCGGTCGAACCTCCATGTCGTGCGGGTTCTGACCGAACCGCGCGACGACGTCAATGGTGGCCGCGTCGCCGACGAGCGCCTTCGTGATCACGTAGAGATCGGGCAGCGTGGCCACGATCCGGAGTCGAGACTGGGCAGCCCCGCCCGGCGGCAGCGCGGCCGCCGCGAGCAGCACCGCCAGCGCCGCGCCGAGCAGGCGTGTCCTCATCTCACCCTCCATAGCCCCAGTTCCAGCACGGCCGGCGCTCGAGCCAGAACCATCGGTCGCAGAGCTCGTGATCGCAGCGCTGGCGGCACTCGCGCTCGGTGAGGTCGCCCGCGCAGCGCAACTCGGCCGCCGCCTGGCAATAGCAGGCGCCGACGAGCACGAACCGCGACTCCTGCGCGGCCGGGCTACCGCCGCCGAGAACAAGCGCGGCGAGCAGCGTCGTACCGATGGCGAATCGCTTCATTGTCGTGCGGGCCCGGATGGCGATACTCTCCCGCCATGCCCGCGCACAAGCTCGCGGCGGTGTTGAGCGTGCTCCTCGTGAGCATGACCGTCGCCGGCGCACGCGCGCAGTCCTCCGTCCGGGCCGTGGCGATCGCCGGCGATCCCGCTCCGGGCGGCGGCACGTTCGAGCACTTCAGCGTCGAGGCGCTGCCGATCGTCGCGCCGGCGAACACGAAAGGACAGGTGGCGTTCTTCGCGACCATCTTGCGCTCGACCGCCAGCGAGGCATTCTTCCTCGCCTCGCCGCAGCGCACGGTCCGCGTGGTAGCCGAAGGTGATCCCGTGCCGGGCGGCGGCACGTTTTCGGGCTTTGGCCGCCACCCGATTCCCGCGCTGAACGAGCGCGGCGACGTGGCGTTCGCGGCGGCAATCGTCGGCGGCCGCACCGTCGAGGGAATTTTCGTGCGCGACGCGCGCGGTCTGCGGCCGGTCGTGCTCACGGGGCGCGGCGCGCCGGGAATGGCGTCCGGAACGATCGCGGCCGTCGACGCTCCGGCGCTGAACGATCACGGCGATCTCGCGTTTCTGGCCTCGGTGCGGCGCGGGCGCGAGACCGTGGAGGCCGTGTACACGGTGATTGCCGGGCGGCTGGCGAAGGTGGTGGCGCAAGGCGATCCCGCCCCGGCGGGTGGCACGTTCGCCGGCTTCGGCCCGCCCGCGATCAACAATCGACGTCGCGTCGCATTCGCCGCGGTGGTCGAGGGCCGGGCCGTGCCTGGCGGGGTCTTCGCGGCTGACGGGGCGACGGTGCGAATGCTCACGGGTGCGGGAAGCGAGACCCCGATCGGCGGAATCTTCGTCAAGTTCTCCGAGCGCATCGCGCTCAACGACGCGGGCGCCGTCGCGTTCACCGCCGTGCTCAAGAACGCCGAGGCCGAGCAGGGCGTCTTTGTCATCCGCGACGAGCATGTGCGGAAGGTCATCGCCCTCGGCGAACCGGCGCCCGACGGCGGGACGTTCTCGCACTTCTCGCTCTGGCCGGCGCTCGCCGCCGACGGCACGGTCGCGTTCGCCGCCGCTCTCGATGGCAGCGCCGTGCAGGTCGCCGTATTCATGACGTCGCCGCGCGGCATGGTTCGCGTGGTGGCGCTCGGCGACGAGGTCGGTGCCGGTCGCCGCGTCGGTTCGTTGGGCCTCTATCCCGCCGTGTCGCTGAGTCCGGTGGGCGGCGTCACCTTCGCCTCGACGCCGGGCGCCGAGACGGGAACCGAAGGTCTGTTCTTCGTCGCGCCGACGCTCCACTGACGTCACTGCATGTCGTAGGGCGGATATTCCCTGAAGACGTTGGCCGCCGTGATCAGCTTGTGCGCGGTCATCGTCCGAGAGGGCACACGCTCGCCGCGCAGTACGCGAAGCGCGAGCGGCAGCACGTCATACCCGTAGCGGTCGAGATAGAACGCGACGGAGCCGAGGACGATACTGCCGCGATTGCTGGGATCGATCTCCTTGCGGTCGTTGGCGCCACCGTGGATCGATCGGTCGCAGCCGAAGCCGACGATCGCGGCATCGGCCAGGCGCCCGCCCGCCTCCAGCGCGCTCTTGGCCGCGAGCGCCGTCGTATCGTCCAGCGCGGCGACGAGAAGCTTGGCCTTCGGCTGGGCGGCGAGAAGCTTGCCGATCAGCGTCGCCACCGTCGCGGGGTTGCCCTGTGTATCGAGACTGACGATCCGGGTCGACGGCTGCCGCCGGCGAAGCCCGTCGACGAGGCCCTGGACACGCTCCGGGACCCCGTCGTGCCGGTTGCTCACCGCGCCCACCACGACACCGATCACGTCGGCTGCCTGCCACGCGCGCGCGCCGAACTCGGCGAGCGCCTCGCCGCCGATGCGACCGGCCGTGACGTTGTCGGCGGCATAGAGCGGCGCATCGCCGACTGGATAGTTGATCGCGAGGACGGGAATGCGCGCCTCGCGGAACGCGCGCGCGACCGCCTCGTTGGCACCGGGCTCGTGGAAATACTCGATGAACAGATCGACGCGCCGCCGGACGGCATCGCCGGCATTGTCCAGCGCCGTACGGCTGTCGCGGCGGTTGTCGTAGAAGACGAGGTCCACCGGCAATCGGCGCGCCGCGAGGACGAAGCTCTCGCGGACCTCGCGACCGGTGAATCCTGTCGCCCCGAGCGTCGCGCCGGGCTCCTCGGTGAGATTGGCGAAGGCGATCGTGTACCGGCGCTCGTCGGCGCCCGCGCCGAGAGAGCCGACGATCAGTACGGCGACGAGCGCCAGCACGAGTGCAGCACGCCGGCGCGTGCGCGCACGCGCCGGCGGCACAGCCGAGGACACCGCCACTGCTTTACCGGATGCCGTCGATCCCGACAAAGTTGCCGGTCATGCCGACGGCCCGCGGCACCGTCATGTTGAAGAAGAACGTCGCTCGGTTCGTCCGCGCGGCCTCGGCCGCCATGAGATCCGTCCGCACGTTTTCGATGATGTGGATGCCGGCGTCGGTGATCAGCATGTTGTGAACGATGAACGCCTCCTTGGGATCCTCGCCGGGAATGACCTCAACGGCCCACGTGTCGGAGCCGACGGCGACGACCTTCTGGTCGGCCAGCCACTTCGCCGCGTCCTTCCCGATGCCGGGCTCGCCCGAGTTGTAGGTGGCGTTCTGGGCGGGGAACTGCTCGAACAGATCGCCCCACCCGGTATGGATGATGACGATGTCGCCCTCGCGCAGCGTGACGTTGTACATCTTGAGGCCGGCCTGCAGATCCGCCGACGTCAGAACCGTGCCCTTGTCGACGCACGGCTTCTTGCACGCGGAATTGCCCTTGAACTTCCCCGACTGCTGAAGAACCTTGACGACGTCGATCAGGACGCCCCGGGTCGCGAAGGACTTGAGGTGCTCGAGGCCGAGCTTGGTCATGTTGTTCTGTGTGATGAACTTGCCCATCGGAGTCTGGTTGAAATAGCAGTCCTTGCGTCCGATGTGACCCATGCCGTCGAGGTGCGTCCCGACGTGACTCTGGCTCAGCCACGTGTCCTCCATGTAGGTCAGCTCGTTCTCGCCGAAGGAGGCGCCGGGCGCCAGCGTGGTCGCAGTCAGGATTGTCTTCGTGAAGCGCGTGCCGAACAGCGGCACGCCGTCCACGAGCGGATAGGACATCGGGACGACCTTGCCCTCCTGGATCTCGGCCGCCGCGGCTTTTGTCACGGCCGGCGTCACGCGGTTCGTCGCCCCGGTCTGGTCGTTCGGACCCCAGGGTGACGGCGGGACCAGCTTCTTGCAGTCGGTCTGGGCGACGGCGCCCGAGGCTGAGAGGAGCAGCAGCATGCCGGCGGCGAGAATCGAGGCGAGTTTCATGACGACCCACTCCTTTTCGACGGTGCACCGCATACGGCCGACGAGAGACCGCATCCTAGCCGGATGGCCCGCCATCTTCAAGTCGCCCCAGACCTCGCGTAGCTTACGCCGGTGGACGATTGCTGCGAGATTCGGGACGTCACGCGCGAGCAGCGGCGCGTGCTCCAAAACGACGTCGTCGCGAACGTGGCCGTCCTGCTCGCGGCGCTGGCCGTCGGGCTCAGCGGCTCGTCGTGGCCGGACATTATCATCGGCCTCGTCATCGCCGGCGTGTTCGGTCGCTTGACACCTCGGCGTCGCAAGCGGAACATCCCGGCTCGAGCGGGCCAATGCGGCCAATTGCCGAAGACGAACGGTTGCCCTCCGATCTCGACGCGCAGCCGGTGGTGCAGGCCGCGGCGGCGTTGCAGTCCGTCATCCGCAGGTATCACGCTGAGCTCGAGCGCGACCAGCGCTTGCCGAAGGCGCTGGTCGAGCAGTGCCATGCCTTGGGCTTCTACAGCCTCGTGAGACCGCGAGAGCTGGGCGGTCTGCAGTGTGACCCGCTCACGTACTTACGCGTGGTCGAATTGCTCGCCGAAGGCGCCGGCTCGGTCGGCTGGAATCTCTGCAACAACAACATCGCGCAGCTGGTGTCGCTCGGTTTGCCGGACGAGGGCGTTCGGGAGATCTTCGGGCACGCGCGCGACGTCGCGATTGCGGGCACCGCCGTGCAGGGAGGCGGACGGGCCGTGCCCGTCGATGGCGGTTACCGCGTGACCGGTCGTTGGCCCTTCGGCACCGGTTGCCAGGAGAGCGCCTGGATGCTTGGCAGCTTCCAGATTCTCGACGGCGGCGAACCGCGCCCGAGCCCGGATGGCAGGTCGGTCTACTGGCGCGGAGTGTTCGCGCGTTCCGAAGTGCAGATCGTCGACGGGAGTTGGGACGTGTCCGGGCTACGTGCGACCGGCAGTTTCGACTGGACGGTCGACGACGTCTTCCTGCCGGAGCGGCGGACGATGGTCCACGCCGGCGTCCCGCTCGACAACCAGTGGAGCCGCTGGCCGGGAATCTCGTATGCCCTACCCGCGCAAGCCTGGGTCGGGCCGCACCACAGCGCCGTCATCACCGGAATCGCGCGGGCCGGCATCGACGCGCTCATCGATCTCGCCACCGAAAAGACGCCGCGAGGCCGGACCGCTCGGCTCTGCGACAACCCGCAAGTCCAGGACGCAATCGGTCGCGCTGACGCGATGCTGAACGCCGGTCGCGCCTACCGCACCGCGACGATCACGGAGCTCTGGAACACCGTCGCGACCGGCGAGGCAACCACGCTCGAGCAACGGGCCCGCTGTCGGCTGGCCGCGGTGCATGCCGCTGACAGCGCTCGGCAGGCGATGGATCTGATGTACCGTCACGGTGGCAGCACGTCGTACCGGCGCGAGAGCCGCCTGGCCGAGTGTTGGCGCGACCTCCAGGTCGTCGGTCAGGCGGTCACGCTGATGCCGGAGTGGTACCCGATGGGTGGCCGCGTCTTCATGAAGATGGACCCGGGCCCGCGGCTGCGTTAACAACCAGGAGGCGAGCTATGCCGTTCTACGAGCGTGGTGACGTGCGCATCCATTATGAGGAAGTCGGCTCCGGGTTCCCGCTGCTGCTCATCCCCGGCGGCGGTCTGAATTCCACGATCTCGTTCTGGACACGGGCCGCCTTCAACCCGATGGAGGAGCTCAAGGACGACTTCCGCTGCATCACGGCCGATCTGAGAAATGCGATCGACGGACAGTCCACCGGCCCCCTCGAGATCGAGCGGCCGTGGGATGCCTATGCCGACGACCAGCTCGGCCTGATGGACCACCTGGGCATCGATGAGTTCCTCGTGCTCGGCAACTGCATCGGCGGGCCGTTCATCCTCAAGCTGATCCAGCGCGCGCCCGACCGCGTGGTGGCCGCAGTGCTCAGTCAGCCGAGCGGGCACCGACCCGAGGATCCGGACATCTTCTGGAACAACAACACGACGAACTGGGGACCGGCCCTCGTCGCGCGGCGGCCCGACATCACGATGAAGATGATCGAGCGCTTCCTGCACAACATGTATCGCTCGCCGGCGGACTTCGTGTTCACAGTGACGCGCGAGTTCGTGCGCTCCTGTCAGACGCCCTTGCTCGTCCTTCCGGACGACATCCCGCCCCATCCGCTCGCCATCTCGAGGGAGATCGTGAATCTCGCGCCGAACGCCGAGGCGTCGATCTACCCGTGGAAGGAGTCCAAGGACACGATCCGTAAGGTCCTCGACCACGTCCGGACCTTCTTGAAGGCGCACGAGCCCGTGACGTCACGCTGAGCCGGCGCCACCCTCGCGCTGCTTGCGCAGGAAGTCCTCGACCTCGCGCATCAGCTTGTCCGAGTCGACTTCGCCGTCGGCGAGCGGCTGCGGCTCGTCGCTCGCCTCCGCGTCGTACTGCTGCTCGAGCCGTCGTACGTGCTCGCGGGTGGCACGATCGCGAGCCACCGCCTTATCGACTTGCGTGCGGAACTCCTGGATCGCCTCGGCGAAATCCGACATGTCGGGAGTCAGACGGAGCAGACGCGCCGCATAGCTCACCAGCGCCTCGATCGCCGCCGGATTCTCGGAATCTTGCAAATAGTGCGGCGCCTGTCCCATGAAGCCGACGTGGTCCATACGCCGTCGCGCGGCCGCGTCGAGGACGACCGACGAAATCCCGGTCGGGCCTTCGTAGGTGGGCACACGATAGATGCCCCACGCTTCGAGCAACGCCCGCAC
>Ga0066652_100002456_pt1 | contig 10176 bp, 6 predicted proteins | sample GraSoiAngelo_101_FD_71413 | JGI IMG/M metagenome (GOLD analysis project Ga0066652, IMG submission 71413) | Grasslands soil microbial communities from the Angelo Coastal Reserve, California, USA - 14_0903_02_30cm | ecosystem: Environmental > Terrestrial > Soil > Grasslands | place: USA... | reverse complement strand
CATCAAGCACCTCAGCATGGTGCATCCCAAGGTGGAGGTAGAGGTTGATTTCCCCCGCACCCAAGGCATCGGAGGCTCCTTTGGCGAGGATGTGCTGAAACGTGACCACATACTTCTTCCGAAGCATCTGAGTCCAGCCGCGTCTCTCCGCGTCCTCGCGCGGTTCGACATGCCGAGCGGTGTTAAGCATCCTCACAAAGGCAAGCTACTGGTACGCTACGACAAGCTGGACGACCACGATGAAGGCCGACTCGAGATAGACGTATTGCTGCGTGCTGACTCGGAAGTTCCCGACCGTTGACGTCTAACACGCGCCTCAAGCTGACAGCGCCCGTCGTCAATAGTAAGATGGTGTTGGTGAGTATTTCAGTTCGGCGCCGCACCTTAGCCGCACACCGTTAGGCGCACTCTCAAGAGCCCCTATGCCTCAAGACCGTGATACCGGAGCGGCGGCGAACGAGTACGGCCGCGTAACCGCACGCAAGATTGCAACGAAGATCGGCGCGACTGAAATACAGCGGTCAAGCTACGAGTGTCGTGTCGACGGCGTGAAGATCGTGATTAAGTGTGCCCGCGTTGGTACGCCGAGCATCGGGGTCACCTACAAGATGCTTGACCGTCTCGACGGCATTCTCGGCGCGTTCGAACTCGACAACGGCAGTTACGATCTCTTCCTCCTGGAACCGCACGCCTTTCGGGAGAATATGTCAGCAACGCAAAGCAGGGGCGCGAGTGCCGGAAAGGTGGGCAAGGTCACAAAGAACGTTTTTGTTCAACGTGGCCGTTCACGAGGCAACGTGCGGCTCCAGTAACTCAGCGCTGGAGGTGCCTAACAGCCCGCCTGACGACGGCGCCCCTAGATTAAGAAATGAATCCCTCTTCAGCACGCAGCTCAGCGCGCGGCTAACCCTCCTTCGTGGCTGGGATCGCGCGCCGGATCACTCATCGTCCTCGCACGTGAGCAGCGGCCCGAGCGTCACGTGCACGCCGTAGAGCCGCGCCAAGGCCTCGGCCATTCCCGGCTCGGGGGCGTGTTCCGTGGCGTGTACGTCAATCATTTCGTCGTCCCCGCGCAGGCAGCAGAGGAACCCCGGCGACAGGCCAACCCGTGACGTGCGAATCACCAGGCGCACCGGCACGACCAAGCGCCGCACCATCGCCTGTTCCGCGCGGTAGCCATCCTCATGCTCCACGACCTTTCCCCAGAGGGCGACTTCACCCAGCACGGCCCAGTCGCCCCAGAGGGAATGCCACGGCGGAGCGGGTGGCGGCTGGTCCCACCCTAGTCCCTCGGTGCGGAACGCATGAATCCCGCAACGGCACTCGCGCTGTGACGCGCTCGGGCAACCGGGCCGACATTGCACGTGGGGCGGCACGATCGCCGTGAGGTGCGGCCCCGCCCACCAGAGGGGCTGGAACAGGGACCGCAGCCGCCAGCCCGCCGCGGGCCGACGCCCCGCATACCACCACCGATACCCGGTAAGGCTCACGCAGGCACACTCGCCGGCTGCGGCGTAGTAACCGGTACATCCGTTGGCTCGTCCTCGGACGCGGACTTCTCCGGCGCCGGAACGAGTTGCTCATCCTGCTCGACGTCGAGCTCCCGAATCACTTTGCCGAGTTTCACGCTGTGTCTCCTTTCTCCGCCGGGACCGTCCAGCCCAGGCGTTCCAAGATTTCTCGCTCTACGTCGCTGCGCGCCCGCGCTACCTGGACCTGTGCGAGGAGCCGCACGCGATCGGCCGCTTGCGTTCTACTACCTATCGGCCGGGGCACGGTGAGGCGGCCGAGCCGGGGCGTCCCGTCCATCCCGTTGACGCGGGCCACCGCATGGTAGCTCGGCAGACTCAGAAGGTCTCGCTCTCCGAAACGCGGCCAAACGAGCCGCGGAAGACTTCCGAACCATTGATCGGCCACTTGTCGAAACAGAATCACATGCCCCACGGCGCCGAGAATGGCTTCCCGCAACGGCGCCGACAACGTCTCGAGCCGCTGGTGCGCGAGCACGAGCCCGACGTTGAACTTTCGCGTGGCGGCGAGGAAGCGCCCCAGCCCCGCGGTGGCGAACTCATGGAATTCGTCGACGTAGACGTGCACGGGCCGCCGCTCTTCCGGTGTCACGGCCACGCGCTCCATAGCGAGCCGCTCCAGCTTATGGAGTAGGATCATGCCAAGCAGTCGACTGTTCAGATCGCCGATCGCTCCGCGCGCAAGATTCGCGAGGACGACGCCCCCGTTCTCGAGTGCGGCCGACAGATCCAACCCCTGGGCTTGGCCCACGATGTTCCGCAACAGATGGTCGTCCACGAAACACGAGAGCTTCGAGGTGAAGTAGGCGAGGTAATCCCCACGGCCAGGTCCGGCCTGCTGCCACACCTTATCGAAGTAGTTGCGGACCCAGGGATCCTTGGACAGCATGAGGCGGAACGCCAGAAACTTGTGGTTCGAGAAGAGCATCGGGAGTTCTGGCAGGACGCCGCCGAGCTCCATCAGGAGTCGCAGGCCGTTCCGGAGACTCTGATGGAGCATCGGCCCCTGGTGGTCTGGCAAGAACAGCTCTTCGTACAGCTCGAGCATGAACTGCACCGCGAGGTCGCGGGCGCGTTCCGTCCGCGCATCGAGCAGGTTCAGTCCGATCGGCCAGTCCGTATCCGCGGGATCGAAGAGCATGACCCGGCAGAGCGTGGCCTCGTCGTCGGGCAGCCGGTCGAGAATCGCGCGGATGAGATCCCCGTGCGGATCGAGCACGCAGCAGGCCCGCCCCGCCCGAATGTCGTCGAGAATGAGATGAAGCAAGAGCGTGGATTTCCCCACGCCCGGAAGGCCAGAGATGTAGAGCCCCAACTCTCGGCGGCGGGCAACGTCGGTGAGCAGGGACCGTCCTTCTGCGCTTTGCGCCTGGAAGAGCGGGTCGGCCTCGAGCGAAGCGACCCGTTCCGTCGGCAGGCGAGTTCGCGTATACAGGCGCAGATGCGCCCGCGCGCTCGCGAGAGTGAATTCCGCGGCGTCGGGTAGCTGCGAACCGGGTGTCTCGTTCGTGGCCACGAGGCTACTCGCCGCCCAGCGCCACGGTGCGACCGCAGTCCTCGCCGATCCGGGCTTTCACTCCCCATGCTTTGAACACCTGCTCCCAGAGGGCACGCGTGCGATGGTAGCTCGCCGCCGTGCTCCTCGAGGTTCCTGCGAGCGTCTCTGAGTGGAAGCCGCAGACCGTGAGCTCGGTGCCCGTTCTCATCTCGAGCATGAGATCCATTCGGCGGAGCCAGGCGATGAATTCCGCAGGCCGGGGGACGTGACGCTCAAAATCCCACATCCCGGGCGTCACTTGCCGAAGGTCAGAGGCGAGGATCAGCACCGTGCGGCCTCGGCCGGCCTCGTTCAGGCGCCGCGACACGCGCCAGAGCGCTTCGGCGATCGCGGATCCGGTATTTGTCGGCACTGTTCCGCCCTTGTCACCGAGCCGGGCCTCGAAGGCCTGGCGCCATGCGCGCTTGCTTTCACTGACCGGCGGCCGGAAATGCTCCGGATAGGTCTCGGAGACCAGGCGAGGGATGTCGATCCCGTCTCCAATGACCCACACCTCGAAGGTCCCGCCGAGCGTGGCTTCGTCTGCCCACCATCGGCCGGCATCCAGCACGGTGTTCGCGGAACATGAGAACTCCGCGGCCGAGGAGCTCCGGTCACAGAGGAGGATCGCGTGCACCTGCGCATCTTCGTGAGCGTGCGCACGAGCACACGCCGACAGCGCGCAGAGCACGAGTATGACGAGACCCGCGGTCTTTACGAGGGCGGTCGCCGTACTCGCCGAGAGGGGCGAACGTCTCAACCGTACGAGATAGGCGAGCCGGAACTCCGCGAGACTCGCCTCGGTGGCCTGCAGCCAACGCACCCAAGCGCAGCGCACGCGGGCCTCGATCGCTCGCGCCTCCTGGTAGTCCTTCCGGTACTCGGCGACGACCGTGGCGAGATCTCGCTCCGCCATCTCCTGTCGCCACTCGATGAGCGCCATCCGCCGCCCGAGCGTGCGCCCTTCCCGCTCGAGCTTTCGCCACGCGCCGAGTGAGATAGAGGCCTGTGCGGCCCGATGTTTCAACGCCGCCGCAGCCACGGGCAGAGCGATGGTAACCGCCATGAAGATTACGGCCTGCTGCCACCCGCTCTCCGGGATCTGTGCGCCGCGCATCCACCCGAGACCGACGCCGCCGACGAGGAGGGTGGCGCCGGTCGCGAGGGCTGTGCGTGGATGCTCGAAGTCCAGCGCCTTCTGCGCGAGCATGAGCGAGGCGAGGAACACGCCGGTTGCCGCCACCAGGACTCCGAAGGCCTCGACCGGATGCCTGTAGATCACGTCGGCTCGAACAATGTCGAGACCGAACCAGTCGGCGAAGAGCACGCTCAAGGCCGCCACCTCGCCGACCGAGAGCGCGACGAAGGCGAAGCGCAAACCCCACACGAGCCGCGCGAGCCGCCCCACGACTGGATGCGTCTGAATGAATGCGCGCTCGCGATTGCCTAGCTCGTGACGCTCGAGCCCGAGTGCCCGAGCCTCGCCCTCGCACCGCGCGATCTGCTCGCACGCTGCGGCCCCGCGCCGGCGAAGCTCCTCGGCGGCCGCTCCACCCCGCTTGAGTCGGAGGTCCGTATCAAGCGGCAGCGCGAGGGGGGCTGGAGGCTCGACGCTCTGCGGTACGCGCAGTACCGAGCCGTCGCTTTGGATCGCCAGTGTGTACGGCGGCGCGCCAACGCGCGGGGACTTCCGCTGGGCAACCGCGAGCTTGTCCGCCAAGTAGGCCGGCAAGGGCCGGCCGGCCTTCACGCCTCGCCGAGCGTCTAGCCAGGCCCGCAGGCGCGAGACCTTCCGGGGGTGAAAGAGTGCCATCCCGAAGCTCCTCTCCAGTGAGAGATGCAAAGCACGCGAATCGAAGAGCAGTTTTGGAGAAGCGAAATGACGGCTTAGAAGAGCTTCGAGGAGATATCGGCAGCGATCAGGGCAACGGTGGCCGAACGATCACTGCGCACAGCAAATAGTCTTGCACGAGAGGCTTAGGGGAAGAATTGAGGAATCACTGGGTCTCGGTTTGCGCCTCGGCTACTCCTCCTGCTGAGTGTATCGGGACGCTAATTGGTCATTTCAACCGAGTCAATGGCCGCCTCCACCCGCCGTAGTCAGGCCCAAGGGGCCAGCGACGAAACCGGGAGGATCGGCAGTTAGCCGCAGGGGATCGGCGAACGCAGCCCCGGAACCTTGGCAAGTGACCGTCTCTCCAGCTGTTGTGACGAGTGGGCCCTTTCCAGGATCTCTCCCGCAGGACGTAGCGGTGTTGACGACGTTCAATCGAATGCACCGCTTCGGTAACCCCCTCAAGGTCACGCCACTCCTAATGAAGGCGGGCTCAGCGCTCCACGCATCCCTCCCGGACGGCTATGTAGCCTCGCACGGACTGACCGGTCTAGGAAAAAGACTCTGCCTGTAATCCGCCGTCGGGGGTTGTTACACGTTCGGCTTCGGAAACACCAAAGACGCGAAGCTAGCGGGCTGGTACCCACATCCGTTGCCTACCAAGCTCGCGTGGAAATCCTGCGGAGATCTTCCAGAGCTTTTTGCCGTCCCTTACCCTTTTGTGCCTGCCTAACGCGCTTCTCCTCCGCAAGATCCGCGTACAAGATGTGCCGGATCGCGGCGAGGAATACGTTCCTGTAGTCATCCACAGCCTCGTCGACCCCGCGTCCGTCGTTCCAGATGCGGCAGGCCACAGGTTGGTCTTGGTCGCCAAGGGGGTTCACCTTCCACGTTCCGGGATGCTCCATGGTTTGGATGACATTTGCAACGACATCCATAGCATCGGCTTCGCAGTCCGGATCGGGCCGAGGTGCAAGTGCATCCCACAAGCGCGCGGGCAGGTGTCTGTAGCGTTCATTGTTCACCAGCTCGTCCTCCGACACACCCCGCCAGACGGTCTCAAGAGCAGCGCGGTAAACATCGACAAGTTCGCGGTGGTCGTTGCAGAGACATCCGACAAGCCTCTCGCGGCGATTCTCCGCCTCTAATTCTGCGGCACTCCTACCTCGTCCCCGGTTCTTTCGGGCCTCTACGAAAACGGGCGAGGCTGGAAGTGTCCTAGTCAGTTCGGGATCATAGACCTTAAACGGCCAGCCACCAGGCATCTTCATTCGCCCCACTGGGCTCGCGAAGTCCTCGAGCAGAGGCCAAGCGATACCGAGGCGGCAGGCGATCCTCTCGGCAGACGCGCCAGGCTTCCCGTCGAGCAAAATTCCCCAAGGCTCGGGTGAAGAAGGTGTGTCGGCGTCGGCGGGGCGCTCCTGGATCGACTTGCCACGAGCCTTCTTGTACTCCAGACGAGCCCGAGCGCGTTCCACTCGACTTTTCTCGTTCGCTTGGCAGCGTTCCCAGCGCGCGCGCATCAGCGATACCTGTTCGTCCTTGAGGGGCGTCAGGTGACTGCGCACGTGGATGTCCATCTCCTTGAGCATGCCCATGAGCTGCTCGCTGGAGATGCCGAACTCCGCCGCCAAATCGTGAATCCGCGTCGTCGTCAATGAATGCCCACGCGACTGAGTTCCTCACTTCGAGGATCGGCCTCGGGCTGCTAACAAGAAAACGCCAAGCCAGCAACTTGCTCAGCCGGTCTCGCGATTCGCGCCCCTCGAAGCATGGCCGAGCCGCACGATAGCGCGCTCGGGGTTCACAAGATCTGAGTTTCGTCCAATATGCTCCCTGCTAGGTCAATCGCAAGAAGACGTTCGATGATTCGGGCCCTCTCATTCCCAAGTAGACCCTCCGGTAGGTGGCCAGTTCGACGGCGCTCGCGGTCGTGGCGAGGCTTCCTTCCTCGACGTACTCTGTATACCGTGACGCACCTCAGCATGAGGCGTTAGCGTGTCCTGGAAACTACGCGTAGTCCGATGGATGGTCGGGAACGTCCGGTGGATCGGCGGGAAAGTCGCGTGGATCGACGAGAAAGCCCGATGGATCGTCGGGATTCTGCTTCGCTGCGGTGTTGTATTGCTCTGCGCTGTGATCATGCCTGTTGTAACACTAGGTGACCTCCTCCTAAGGCTCATTCTCTTCTGGTCTCTGTGGCTTCCCGAGTGGTTCGCGCGTGCGCTTCTGAATGTCAGTGATCGGCTGTTGCCGGACTTCTGGAATGGTTGCACCGGTTTCCGCTTTGCATGGTCAAGAGTTTTTGATGTGGGCCGGTTTTGGTGTCGCTTGATGTCTCGCGGTTTGAGGTTCGCTCTTAGAGGGCCAAAGCGAGTGGACCAGCAAAGACAGAGTGTGGCCCCGTCCGCCAGAGTCGCGGACCTAGAGCATCCGAATGGCAAGAGGTTTATCCTGGTCATTAGCGGTCCGCCGGCTTCAGGAAAGTCCTTCCTCCTGCGCGCCATCAGGCGTGCAAGAGAGGACATCGAATGTCATGAAATGGACGATATCCGCCAGCAGATCCTGCCCGGCTTGCTGCACGATAAGGCGAGTCGGAGCGCTGCTTACCGGGTGATGCACTTCCTTGCGACGCAGCAACTCTCCAAAGGCGGCCCAGTCGCACTTTGTGCCACCTATATGCCTGCTGAACACCGTGCAGAGATAGCTGATCTTGTCTCACGTCTTCGGATTCGGCTTTACGTCGTACAGTGTGTTTGCGCACCGGACGAAGCAGCGAAGCGATTTCAGCGACGCCGAGACGGCCATGCTGGAGCCGACTTGACTGGGATGCGCGTTAAACAGCTGTCCGAACACTATGAACGATTTGATGGAGCCCTTCTCGTCGATACTACTTCGAACGCGTGCCCAGCTACGAGGGCAGTAGATCAGTACGTTTTACACGGCTCATCAGTCGACCCGATCAAATGGGCGCGACACCCTTACTCGACTCATCGCTCAATCCCAGCCTCTGAGATAGCAACCACATCAGATCTGCCCAAGCTCTCCGAAGCCTCCGTAAGAGCTGCGAAAGCCTCGCTCTTACGTTACGCACTTGGATGGGGTGGGCTAATGATCTTAACGGCTCTTAGCATCATCCCTCTTGCTTACACGATGTGGACTCACTTCAGAGGACTGCGGAGCGAAGCGGGCGAAAGGAGCCTCGAAGCTTGGTCTACCTGGGCGACGTTCTGCCTCGCACTGGCCGGCTTCTGGAGCATAGTACTCGCAATAAAGCGCGATATGAGGAAGTCCAAAGAAGAAGCAAGACGCGTCAAGACGGCTGGCTACACATCCAGGTATCAGGTCGTTGCCGAAGCTACTCCACCATCTGACAAAGAAACATATCACTCCTATCTATGCCGAATCCCGAAAGAGGAGGAGACGCGTATCCCCATTCAGAACGTGCCGATCTTCTTCCAAGAACTACCAGCGTCGCGTACATCCTTTGCCGTCTTGGCTCGCTCATCTCCTGACCTACCGTATGATTTTTCTGGTGAGGCTGCCAAATTCGGATTGGACTGGAATGGATTCGTGACTTGGCGCCAGAAGGCTAGACGCGAGCAGTACGCCATTACCTACAGTCGGGAGTACGGTCTACGATGTGTGGGCCTTACCACGGATTATAAGCAGACACGCGTGCTGTACCTCAGCGCAGTGAAATGTTCTTATGACGAGTACACCTGCAGAGAGCTCGCAGTAAATCATTGCGCGCCAGGAATCTTGCCGGACATGCGTCGGCTGTTTGAAGGCGCGGTATGGGACGCGGGGAAATTGGTTCTCTTGAACGTAGCTGAGAGTGCCAAGCGATACTCGATGCGAGTAAGTACTACGGGCTTAGTGTTGACTGCCGATGACTATTTCATCTTGCAGCGAAGGTCCAGTGTCGTTGGGCATGGCTTGGGCAGCTTGGCCGCCTCCGTAAACGGTGCCGCGGATTACTACGCAGATCGTTGCGACGATCAGAGTGGGATCTGGTCCATGCTTGGCAAAGCGTACGCAGTTCTGCCGTACGCCTTACATCAGCCGATCAGTATCATGGAACCCGATGGCCCAGCCTCGTGGGACTTAGCAAAGTCTGCTCTGAGGGAGATCCGAGAGGAGATCGGGCTCATGGATAAGGTGTTTCAGAAGTCGGCTCTAGAAGATCGTGATGTGCCTCCCTTCGAGCGGCCCTTCATCGCCGCCGCCTATAATCTGCGTTACGGCCGTGACTTGAATTTCTATTGTTGCTTTCGCACCTCCCTGAGGAGTGACGAGATCAGTGCTCATAGGAAATATGCCCGTGACAAATGGGAAGTTGAGAATCTGGTTTTCTTGCATAGGGACGAAGTGACACGCGCAGCATTCAAGTCCGGTTCATTGGAGAGAGCTCTTCCGAACCGAGCTAGGCATCTACTGGGTGCGCTATATGCCTGGGCCGTCTACGCAGATAGAAGCTGATGCGTCCTACGCCTTAGAACAATCATCCGGGCCTGAACGCCCCACGAAGAGAAAAGCATCTCAGGAAGCCGCTTGCCGTGTGCGTGTGGTGGTCGTGACACTTTGCCGTATCTCGCAACCATCACCCCGGACTACTACGGGACTACTCCTTCCGGGGAGTGGGTGCGGGGCCACTAACACGGCCAACTTTTCTCCGCAAGTTGAAGAGGAACTACGACGACACAGGCATTCCGGGCAACTTGGCGTGCTCGTACAGGTGATAGAACAGCTGGGAGAACACGTCGATGGCGTGCCGACCGCTCGCTTCGTCAAGTACGATGCGCCCCTCCTCATCAATGCCATATCCCGGGACCTGGCCCACGAGCGCCCGGAGATTCAGCTCGTGGCGGCTCGCCGTGACATCTCCGTTCGCGTGGGCGATGCAATGACGAATCTGCTCAAGTGACCTGGCCGCCAACCACAAGGTTTCGGGAGGCTTCTTGAGGCCCGCTAGCTCAAAGGCGTACTCGGCCAGCCGGTCCATTGTGTTGGTTCCTCGCAGGTCCTTCCAGCGCTTTGAAAGTCCCTTGGGTACCTGCAGCGCATCGCAGAACACCCGGGCCTGCTCCTCGGTAGCCGACGCAACAGCGAGCATGAAGGACCGGTGGGCGAACTGAACCGTCCCCGCAACTCCTTTGCGGCGGAACAGCTCGTGAATCTTGACCATCGCGTTACCAAGGCTCGGGTCGCCTCCGATCTGCGCCCTGAAGGCTGCCTTCTCTTCCGCGGCTAGGGCTACCGGGAGCCTCGCCAGG
>Ga0066652_100002455_pt1 | contig 10177 bp, 10 predicted proteins | sample GraSoiAngelo_101_FD_71413 | JGI IMG/M metagenome (GOLD analysis project Ga0066652, IMG submission 71413) | Grasslands soil microbial communities from the Angelo Coastal Reserve, California, USA - 14_0903_02_30cm | ecosystem: Environmental > Terrestrial > Soil > Grasslands | place: USA... | reverse complement strand
CGCTCTTCAGCGCTTTGACTTCCTCTTCCAGTTGCACGTTTTCCTTATTCAGTTGCTCGGTGTTCGCTTTCACTTTCTTAATTTGTTGTTCCGTGCGCCGCATCGCCAGGTAGCCGTGGGTCCCGAAAATGTCGTGTACTACCAGCGCCAGCAACAACAGGCCCAGCAACGTGCCTCCATAGTGCCGCAGCCACTCCGCAGCTTTTTCGCCCGCATCCGGTTTCTTCAGCTTTGCAGAACCCATTTCTTCGCTTCGCTCGTCAACTTTGCTGAAGCCGCCGCGCTTTCCGCCTCCACATAGAGCCGCAAAAGCGGCTCCGTGCCTGACAGACGCAGCAGCATCCACGATCCGTCTTCAAAAACAAATTTTGCTCCATCGGTGCGGTCCATGGATACGACTTTCCGCCCCAGCAGTGTCGAACTGTCCACCGCGACTTTCCGGACCGCATTTGCCTTTTGTTCGTCGCTCAGATACAGATTCTCGCGCACGGGCCAGAATTCCCGCCCGAGCTTTTTGTACATCGCTTTTATTTGCTCGCCAATGGAGACTCCGCGGGCGGCGATCATTTCGGCCACCAGCAGGCAGGCAAGGATGCCGTCTTTCTCCGGGATGTGCCCGCGAATCGTCAGGCCTGCGCTCTCTTCTCCGCCGAGCGCGATCTTATCTTCACGGATGAGCTGGCCGATGTATTTGAATCCAACCGGTGTTTGATGAACGCTCTGGCCGTGCGACGTTGCCACGGCATCGATCATCTCGGTCGTCGCCACGCTGCGGGCCGCCGGCAGCTTCCACTGGCGCGTTTCCACCAGGTAGTCATAGATGAGCGCGAGAATCAGGTTCGGCTGGATCCACGTGCCGTCGCGATCCACGATTCCGAAGCGGTCCGCGTCGCCATCCGTTGCCAAGCCTGCCGTGGCCTTTGACTCGGCAACTTTCTTTTGCAGTGGCGCGAGGTTCTCTTCGGACACATCGGGCCCGGTTCCATCAAACAGGCAATCGCGATCCGTTCGAATCGCCTCCACGGCCACGCCATAATCGCCCACTGTGCGGTCCAGGTAGCCCGCACCGCATCCGTGGAGGGCATCCACAACAAATTTCACGTTCGCTTTTCGGAGCACGTCGAGGCGCACAAGTTCTTCCAGCCGCTTCAAATAGCTATCCCGCAGATTCACTTTTTCGCTGGGCTTCACCTTTGTGGCGCTATGGGGCAGCGCGGGCACACCGCCCTTGGCCGCAATCTGCAACGCCCGCGCCTCAATGTCTTTGGTGACCTCAGGGAGCGCCGGCCCGGCGTCCGCCGAAGAGAACTTCAAGCCGTGATACTGCGCGGGGTTGTGGCTGGCAGTGAAGTTAATTGCTCCGTCCAGCTTGCGCCGCATGATTTCGAACGCTACTGCAGGTGTCGGCGTGAACGTCTCGCACAGCAGCGCGCGGATGCCCTGATGCTGCAGGATGTCCACCGCGAGCTGCGAGAATTCTTCCGAATAGAAGCGAGTGTCGTAACCGACGAGGATCGAGGGTTGGGGCGACCTCGCCTTTACGTGTTCTGCGATGGCCGTCAGCGCGAGCCGGACGTTCGCGAAAGTGAAGTCCTCGGCAATCACGCCGCGCCAGCCCGAAGTGCCAAATTTGATGGGAGAAGTGCTGCTCAATCCAGCGCCTGTGCTCATGGCGCGATATTTTAGCCTTTCGCGCTATGCCCCGAAAGCCATTATTATGAAGGCCCTATGAAACAAGAAAGAATGAATCGCGCACAAGCAAAGAACTCGCGGGTTGTCCTCGTCACCTGCCCGTCTCTGGCCCTCGCGCGGAAGATTGCGCGAGCCGTCGTGCAGAAAGGTCTCGCCGCCTGCGTTAATGCCGTGCGCAGCCCTGTCGAATCTTTCTACACCTGGAAGGGCAAACTCGAAACCGCCCGCGAGCATCTGCTGCTCATCAAGACTACTGCCACACGCCTGCGGCAATTGGAAAGGGAAGTAAAGCGCCTACACACCTACGAAGTCCCGGAATTCGTGGCTCTTCCGATAATCGCGGGTTCGGTGGACTATTTATCGTGGTTGCGTGAAAGCGTGGCGGGCCTTCGAAAATAGGGTGGCTTAGGTCCAGGTACCTATCACTTCCACATGAAGTACCACCATGGGAAGGGCGATACCATGATCGCAAAGAAAGTCCAGGCGGGAATCGGCAGGCCGAAGGCAGTCGAATAGATGTTGTGGCGGCCCAGGAAAGCGGAAACGCGAAGGCGATATAACACGGGATGGTGATTCTAAAGAATCTTTGATACCACTTGCGAGGCACCTCAGATCCTTTCGTCATCCTGATGAGAGCCCGCAAGATTATCCACGGAAAACACAGCGGTATAACGAACCAACTGATACCACCGTGCCCGGAGTAGGTGAAATTAAGGCCTGGAATGATGGCCAACGCAAACACTACGATCGGAAAGCGATACACGCGAATGACGTCACGCCAAAAACTGGGATCAGGCTTGCTTTCACTCCGACTCATTCCCTTGCCCTGGTGCTACACGTACAGCAGCGCCTGGTCCAGGTCCGCAATGATGTCTTCCACGTCTTCGATTCCTACCGACAGACGCACCAATCCTTCGGTGATTCCCACGCGCTCGCGCACCTCCTTGGGCATGGACGCATGCGTCATCAACGCGGGAAGTGAAACCAATGTTTCTACGCCACCCAGGCTTTCCGCCAGAGAGCAGAGCTGCAAATGGTTCAGAAACCGGCGCGCGGCATCTACCGAACCCAAGTCAAACGAAAGCATCGCGCCGGGTCCTTTTTGCTGCTTACGTGCGACTTCATGGTGTGGATGAGAGGGCAATCCTGGGTAAAACACCTTTCGCACCTTCGGATGCGCGTCGAGGTGTCGCGCTACTGTAATCCCATTCGCGTTGTGCTGCAGCATGCGAACTGCCAGCGTCTTGATTCCTCGTGAGACCAGGAAGCAATCCATTGGCGCTAGCCCGCTTCCCGCCGAGCGCTGAATGAAATAAATTTTCTCCGCATCCTCAGGCCGCGTTAGCACGACGGACCCGCCGGTGGCATCGCTATGACCGTTCAAGTATTTGGTCATGGAATGCACCACGATGTGCGCGCCGAGTTCGATTGGCCGTTGCAGGTACGGGCTCAAAAACGTGTTGTCCACGGCCAGGGTGATATTCCGCTCACCTGCGATCTTGGAGATCGCCGCGATGTCCGTCACGTTCATCGTTGGATTCGTAGGCGTCTCGATATACAGCATTTTGGTATTGGGCCGCATAGCCATACGTACCGCCTCGGTCATGGAGGTGTCCACAAAGCTAAACTCCAGCCCAAAGTGCACCAGCAATTGCGTGGAGAGCCGGAAAACTCCGCCATACACTGCTTCCGACAAAACCACGTGGTCCCCGGGGCGCAACAGGCGGAACACCGCGTCAATCCCCGCCATCCCCGAAGTGAAAACGTATGCGCTATGTCCCCCTTCCAGCTTGGCCATGGTGCGCTCGAGCGCCTTGCGATTCGGGTGATTTGTTCGCGCGTAGTCGTAACCTTTGTTCTTTCCCAGCTCTTCGTTGACATACGTGGAAGTTTGATAGATGGGCGCAACGATTGCGCCTGTGGCGGGATCCGGCTCTTGGCCCACATGAATGGCATTCGTGGCAAAGCCCATGATGCTCTCCTTGCTCTTTTCTCACACCTTTGTGAAGCAGGCAGCCTGAGGTTGGCGGCTGACCGCCCGCGGGCACTTCCAAGGGTTCAACTGTTCCCGTGTTGCATTCGGAGCAGGTTCTTGAAAACTTACAGGAGCCTCACAAGTCCGTCAATTAGGCTACCACGGAAGTTTCCAGGCCATGCCAAGCTCGCGGCAGTCCGTGGGGAATCAGGCGGAGCAGCAGTTCTTGCCTTCGAGGCATCCAATTTCCTGGCGACCAGGCTTGACCGCAGGCCGCCCTTCCGTTCAGGATGGTGTTCAGTCAGATGATGAACTTTTCTCGAATTCTACTGTGTTCTTCTCTTGTGGCATCGCTCGTCCTGGTGGGCCGGGTCTGGCCGCAGAATCCCCCTTCCTCCTCTCCCGAACCCAAGCCTGCGGCCCCCAAGGCCGATCTCCAATCACGCATCACGATTGAAGTCACCGGCGGCGAGAAAGAGTCGCCGGTTGAAAATGCGAGTGTTTACTTCAAATATGTCGAAGAGCGCAAGATCAGGAAAAACAAGAGCATGGAAATGAATGTGAAAACGAATCGTGATGGCGTTGCCCATGTTCCCGACGCGCCTTTGGGCCGCGTGCTCATCCAAGTGCTCGCTGAAGGCTGGAAAAGCTATGGCCGATGGTTTGACATCACCGATCCCAAGCAAACCATCAAAATTCGTCTGGAACGTCCTCCGAAATGGTACTGAGTGGGCATTTCTTGACAAGATTTTCGCCTCGAAAAGGATTCGTTGCTAGCTTCGATTCCTACACTGGTTACCGCGCAAGAGTTTCTTGTTTCGTGATTCCCCTCACCGTGCAATGTGATGCACTTTCGTGCGAGTTTTGGCGGTGAGACTCTGACAGCTGGTTCCCCTTCTTGCGCTGAATTCCCATCCTGAATTTTGCCAGCCGGTCGTTAGCCCCGATAGCTGTTTTGAGGGAAAGCAAAAAAGGCCGATATTGCACACAAATAGTGCAATGCGCGGAAGATTGTTGAACTACAGGAAGTTACCTAATGCCGCGGACCTGATTTCCACAAACTTTTCAACACTTGTGTTGAAAACTTTACAACACAGAAACATTTGTTACGATTTTCGGCACGCCGCTTGCTCCGCGCGGCGCGCACTTGCTTTGACCCCAGCAAAATCAGAGTGTTACAGTACCATTTCGGTTTTAACTCATGAACGAGACCTATGAAGGACCTTTTTCGCTGCTCCAAATGTTCTGGGGCAGCATCACCGCGCGTCCAATGCGCAGTTCTCTCAGTGTGATTGCCATCGCTATCCAGGTAATCCTTGTTCTGATGATCGTCGGTCTCACTTCGGGAGTCGTTTCCGAATGGGGAAAGCGCGTGGAAGGTGTTGGCGCGGACATTCTCGTGCAGCCTCCGAACTCTTCGATTTTCTTTGCCTTCTCCAGTGCTGTGATGCCGGAGCCTCTTGGAGATCAGATTGCCAGCGTGAGCAGCGTTGATGAGGTAGCTCCCACGGTTATCCTCACGGAACCAAAGAGTTTAGTGATGGTTTACGGCATCGACTACCAGCGTTTCAATGCTCTCAGCAAAGGCTTCTTGTTTCGCGATGGCCGCCCGTTCGAAGGGCCCGATGAAGTGATTGCCGACGACATCATCGCGCAAACGCGACATTTGAAGGTCGGCAGCCAAGTCACCCTGCTGAATCATCAATTTACGGTCAGCGGCGTCGTTGCTCATGGCAAAGGCGCGCGCTTTTTCATTCCTATGCGCACCGCGCAGGAAGTTGCCAGCGCGGAGAAGCGCGTCTCCATGTTCTACGTTCGCAGCAAAGGCGATACAGAGGCCACGCGCGCGCAACTCGCAAAATTGTTTCCCCAATACAGCATCCGCTCTCTCGCGGAATACGTTTCCCTCATGAATTCTTCCAATTTGCCGCAACTTCGTCCCTTCACGCGCACCATGGTCGCCCTCGGCATCGTCATCAGCTTTATCGTCGTTTTGCTTAACATGCACACGATGGTTATGGAGCGCACACGCGAGATTGGCATTCTGAAGGCCCTGGGTTTTTCCCGTTTTGACATTGTTCGAATGCTCCTCACAGAGACATTCATTCTTACTCTTTTTGGCGCTGGCCTTGGCGTGGGCCTCACTTTTCTTACTCGTGTGATTCTAAAAGAAGTGAATCCTGGCCTCACGGTTCTCATTTCTCTCAACTGGATATTTAGCGCCATTGTCCTCGCGTTGGTTGGGGCCGCGGCTGGTGCGTTGTACCCTGCGCTCCGCGCCGCCACCTACGATCCTGTGGTCGCGCTGGCTTACGAATAGTGGTCCACTTTTGTTGGCGGCAAGATATTGCGCCGCTATGGAAGCAACCCAGATGGTTCGTTCCTTGGACAAATACTACGGCGCGCGGATTCTCGATCGCCGGGATGTTTCTCAGGATTTGTGCATCCTGCACGTTGATCCCGGCGGACCTCTCGAATTCCGTGCCGGACAATACGCCACTCTCGGCATCGAGCGCGACGGCGTTCGAACCGAGCGCGCCTACTCCATTGTTTCCTCTCCGTACGAAGACGCACTTGAGTTCTTCGTCGAGTTGGTTCCACATGGTGGCTTGACGCCTCATCTTTTCCAGTTGAAGCCGGGCGACACGTTTCTCTGCCGCAAAATCGCCAAGGGCCGCTTCCTGCTGGATCTGAGCAGTGGCCGCAGAAACCATCTGCTCATTTCCACGGTCACCGGCATCGCTCCGTTCGTCAGCTACGTGCGCACGCTCTATCGCGATTGGAAAAATGGCGCCGGTCCCATGCCCGGCGAACACCAGTTTTTCTGTCTACAGGGAGCCAGCCACTCTTTCGAATTCGGCTATCGCGAAGAACTCGAGCGCCTTGCCTCTGAAGCCCCGTGGTTCAAATACATACCCACTGTCAGCCGACCTCGGGATGAGCCGCAGTGGACGGGCGAGACCGGGCGCGTGGACGATCTTTTGAGGAAGTACACAGACGCGTGGGGGCTGCGGCCGGACAACACCACAGCGTACTTATGCGGTCATCCGAAAATGATCGAGAATAGCCGGGGAATTTTGCAGCGTGCCCGGTGGAAGAAGGACGCCATCCTCGAAGAAGCGTATTACCAAGTCGTATTTAAGGAGGCGGGCGGCTCGGCCTGAAGTTTGTATTGAGGACTGGGAACTGACGACTCTCTTCACGCTCCCGGCGAACTGGCCTCGAGCTGTCCGACCACATCATCCACAGTGCTCAAAGGCACCAGCACGTGAACATTCTGATCAGGCGCCTCCACGTCAATCTGCAATTTCCCATCGTGCGTGCGAATTCGCACGTGTTGGTCGTCATCCTTGACTTCTACAAACTCGGCGTCAGGAAATTCTTTCAATTCCTTGAACAACGCGTGGGCCACGGGCAGAAACTCTCGCGCGTGTTCCGCAGCGTCCCGAAGGTGATGCCTCGGCACAAAATGCATGGTCATTGGCACGACGGCAGCCGGCACCCACATGTGAACGTGCGAGCCTCCCGCGCGGTATTCATCCACATCCACGCGAATCAGGCCTTCGTGGAACGTGTACGTACCCGCCATTACGAGCGCGCCGCCTAGTCCGAGAGCAGCTTTCGCCAGCAGCATCATGTTTGCCTCCCTGGGCGTTTCGAACGCCTTGCCTTGTCCGGGTCTTAGTCCGCCACGTTCTTGGAATCCAGCCAGACCTTCACGGTGTTTTCGCTGTCCTTCACGGAAACCAGTTCGACGTCGCCTTGAGCGCCCAGCGCGTGCAGTGCCGCCACCAGGTCCAGTTCATCCTTGCCCGCCGAGAGCAGGGCCTCGATCACCTTCATCGGCACCTTGACTTCGACCTGCGACTTCTTTGACGCGCCCTTGTCCACCACATGAATAATCAGGTGGTTGCCTTCCTTGGCAACGCGCACATCGTTGTCGTTGCCCTGAACGGTGACGTATTCGCCGTCCTTGGCGGTGCGTATCGCGTCCACGAGGGCGCGCAGGTCAACGTCGTTGATGTCCGAGGAATCGATCCTCACCTTGCCGTTGTGCAGCCGGTCGTGATTGACGGCGGGAAGGACCTTTTCCGCCAACTCGAGCGGCACGTTGAGGCGGACGGTGTCACCTTTGCCGGTGGTACAGATCACGCGCACGTGCAGCCAGCGCTCCCCTTTTTCTGTCGTCGCGGAACTCGTTGACTGCGCAGCCTTTGCGGGTGCCGGCGTGCTCTGCGCCATAACGCCCACCGAAAGCAGCAAACCCGTTGCGGTCGCGAGAACAGCCTTGGTGATGAACCCTCGATTTACATTGGACATGGCGGATTGTCTCCTAGCCGGCGTTTTCCTTAGAGTGGCGGTCCTTCAGGCTATCAATGGGACTGCCTTCCCCGGCTGTTGGATAGAGGTACGAGACAGCCCTCAAAAATGTTTCCTTAAAAAAAAGGGCCTTCCCACCGTTACAGGGCAGATCCATTTATCTCGGCATAGACGCGGTATAACGGCCACCGCCCAGTGGCTGTTGGCTTCTTGCTCACCCCATGCTCTCGGCTACTTTTTGCACAGCCGTGCACAGCTTTCCACAGCTAAATTCGCAGATTCCCCTTGCCACGAAAAAGCGCTGGGCTTACTCTGCCGCTCAGATTGAGCCGGGAAGCCTTAAAAACTTTGCGGCACAATTGAAAGAGGGCGCAGCGGTCGCAAGGCCGTTGCGCCCTCAATCTTTTGGCCCACGCCATTTCTGTCTTTGCCGTGCTGTTTCCGGAACCTCTTGTCAAACTTCACTTTTCCGTTTTAATTGCCGCGTACATCTCATGCACAAATGCATCCGCCGGAACGCGTCCGTGTCCCCACTTCTCGTCGAAGTCGGCCGTCGGGTGCTCCGCAATCACCTGGCTTTCTGTGTGCCCCGCGTCGATTGAGCGCTTCACCCGGTCGCGAACGGCCACGATCATGTCGCGAAAAGCCTTTACGCTTGTGCCGTTCGTCACTTCGCCGCGCGCGGGCACAACATGGAACCCGGGATCCGTCCATCCGTCCAGCATTTTCAGCAGCCCGTCGAGCGTGCCGCCTTGCGCGGTATCGATCGCGGGGTAGCCGTCTCCCGGAAACACTTCGCCCCAATAAACCAGCTTGGCCACATGAAAATGCACTAGCGCGTCGGCGTCGCTGTATCCCGGTTTTTGGTGCACGATGTGGACCGCCTCTCCGTTGACATCGAAGGTCATCACCTCCGAGAACGCGATTCGTGGGCGGTCGACTCCCAGTTTTACAAACCGCTCGGACAGTGGTGGCGGCGCACCCATGACGTGCCCGCCGATTCGTTCTACCGCCTTTTCCTGCATCGCCACGAACGCTCCGCGGCGTCCCCATCCCGCGTCGCCTTCCGAATGCGTGGGATCCTGCGGTGCGATCACCACGTATCGCACCGCCGATTTCGTCCGGCTCGCCAGCTCGCTGCTGATGCGTGCCGTGCTGTCTGCGGACGGCGTTCCGATGAGCAACGCGCCATCCGGTCCCACCAAGGCCACGACGTTGCCGGTTTTGGTGGAAAACACTACGACAGTCGGCGTGATCTCGGTGACGGCCACTGTCTCCTGTGTGTCCATTGCGGACTGGCCCGCGAATGCAAGCACGAATCCAATTAGCACCCTCGCGCAAAGACCAGCGCCCGTTTGAAAAGCGTTCATCTCCACCCTCCTGGCATGCTCCGCATGAGTGTCCATTGCGGGCCCTCACTTTTGCACAGCCGTGCACAGCTTTCCACAGCGAAACTTTCAGATTCCTCTTGCCAAGAAAAAGCGCCGGGCTTAGTCTCTGGCACAGATTGAGCCGAGAAGCCTTAAAAACTTTGCGGCACAATTGAAAGAGGGCGCAGCAGCCGCAAGGTTGTTGCGCCCTCAATCTTTTTCGGCTAATTTCCTGCAGCAGATATCAGCAGCGTTGGTTCTATCTAATTCCCTTTTGCGCTGACTTCCTCTTTATGCCTTCTCGGTGGCTGCCTGATGCATACGGGAAGCCGTTGCCTTCGGCCCTTGCAGCAACGGCGCCTCGCGGCCACGCGCCGTCACCTTTTCTACTGACTCGATTTGGCCATCCCGCACTAACAGTGCGCAATCAAAATTGTTCACTGTAGGGCAAACGTGCCGTGGAAGGAGGAAAAGCGCTTCACCAACCTGAGGGCCCGCGGTCCCACCTGCGACCGCCATGGGCAGATGTTCTTCGCTCGGCGAAAGCGGCGTGAGTTCCGGATGCCCCACGACCACGCACGTCGGCACCCCGGCATCGGCGGACACGGACTTGTGCCCGGCATCGCAAGTGACCACGCCCGCGCGCGGCCGGCTTACCACTCGTGTCAACACCAGCACCGCAGGCCGCAACCCATATTCGTCCGGCAGTTGCGCCAGGTTCGTCGCATCGTTATAGACCACGGACCCCGGCGACATGCGGTGAACGAACCCTTTCCCGCGAAAACCCTTGTACGCAAGCGAGCACGGGAGCGTCGGTGTG
>Ga0066652_100002454_pt1 | contig 10180 bp, 8 predicted proteins | sample GraSoiAngelo_101_FD_71413 | JGI IMG/M metagenome (GOLD analysis project Ga0066652, IMG submission 71413) | Grasslands soil microbial communities from the Angelo Coastal Reserve, California, USA - 14_0903_02_30cm | ecosystem: Environmental > Terrestrial > Soil > Grasslands | place: USA... | reverse complement strand
GTCGCGCTCGCGTTCGCCCGCGCCGTCGGCGAGTTCGGCGCGGTCGTGCTGATCTCGGGCAACGTGCCTTTCAAGACCGAGGTCTCCTCCGTCTACATCTCGGGTCAGATCGAGTCGGACAATTCGGCCGGTGCAGCCGCCGTCTCGGTCGTGCTGCTCGTGATCTCGCTGGGCGTCTTGCTCCTGATCGGCGCCTTCAGGCACTGGAGGACGCGACATGATCGCTAAGTACGCGCTCCGATTCGGGGCGCTCGGTTACCTCGCATTCCTGCTGCTCGTTCCCGTCGGGCTGGTCTTCTACCGGACGTTCGAGCACGGGTTCCAGCCGGCGTGGGAGGCGGTGACGAACCCGCAGGCGCTACACGCGCTCTGGCTGACGCTGCTGATCGCGGCGATCGCGGTTCCTGCGAACACGCTCTTCGGTGTCACGCTCGCGATCGCGCTCGTCCGCCACCGCTTCCCGGGACGCGGGCTGATCAACGCGGTCGTCGATCTGCCGCTCGCGCTGTCGCCCGTGGTGGTTGGGCTCTCGCTCTACCTGCTCTACGGCACCGGCGGCTGGCTCTCCGGCCTCGCCGGCCACGGGATCAAGATCCTGTTCGCCCTGCCCGGGATGACGCTTGCGACGATCTTCGTCTCGCTGCCATTCGTCGTCCGTGAGGTTGTTCCCGTCCTGCGGGAGATCGGCACCGATCAGGAACAGGCCGCCGAAACGCTCGGTGCGGCCCCGTTCACGACGTTCCGCCGAATCACGCTGCCAGCGATCCGCTGGGCGGTCTGCTACGGGGTCATCTTGACGACGGCGCGGGTGATCGGCGAGTTCGGGGCGGTCAGCGTCGTCTCCGGGCGAATCGAGGGCAAGACCGAGACGCTGCCGCTCTACGTCCAGTCTCAGTTCGAGAGCTTCGAGTACACGGGGGCCTTCGCGGCCTCGGTGGTCTTGGCGCTGATCGCGCTCGCCACGGTGCTCGGGATGCGAATGTTCCGACCGAAGGAGGCAGGCTGATGGGCATCACCGTCGTGGACGTCGCGAAGAAATTCGGCGACTTCGTCGCGCTTGAAAACGTCTCGGTTGCGATCCCGGAAGGTTCGCTGACCGCGCTGCTCGGCCCCAGCGGCAGCGGCAAGTCGACGCTGTTGCGGGTGATCGCCGGTCTCGAGGACCCCGACCGCGGGCAGGTTCTGCTCGGAGACGAGGACGTCACGCACAGACCCGCCCGAGCGCGCGGCGTGGGCATGGTCTTCCAGCACTACGCCGCCTTCAAGCACATGACGGTCTGGGAGAACGTCGCGTTCGGCCTCAAGGTCCGGAAACGCGGCAAGGACGAGATCCAGAAGCGGGTGAGCGAGCTGCTCGAGCTCGTGCAGCTCGACGGGCTCGCGAAGCGCTACCCGGCCCAGCTGTCCGGCGGCCAGCGGCAGCGAATGGCGCTTGCACGGGCGCTTGCCGTCGATCCCGAGGTGCTGCTGCTCGACGAGCCCTTCGGCGCGCTCGACGCGCGTGTCCGCAAGGAGCTCCGCGCGTGGCTGCGCCGGCTCCACGACGAGGTTCACGTGACCACGATCATCGTCACGCACGACCAGGAGGAGGCGATGGAGGTCGCGGGCCAGATCGTCGTCGTCAACCACGGCCGCGTGGAGCAGGTCGGAACGCCGCGAGACCTCTACGAATCCCCGGCGAACGAGTTCGTGATGAGCTTCATCGGGCCCGTCAACCGAATCGACGACACTTTTGTGCGGCCGCGTGACATTCACGTCAGCCTCGAGCACGACGGCGACTCGACCGAGGCGATGGTCGAGCGAGTCGTTCACCTCGGGTTCGAGGTGAGGGCGGAGCTCGTGCGCGACGACGGCCAGCACCTGCTCGCGCAGCTCACCCAGGAAGAGGCGCAGGAGCTCGAGCTCGAGCGGGGTCTGATCGTCTACGTGAGGCCGAGCCGGCAAACCGTCTTCACGCCTTAGCGTCCGACTAGGCTGCCGCAAATGCGTGTGGTGGCGGGTATCTGCGGGGTCGTGCTGATCCTGGTGATGCTGTTCGAGTTCTTCGTGACGTTCCTGTTGCCGCGGCGCGTCAGGCGCGACCCGCGGATCGCGCGCGGTCTCAACGGACTGCTCTGGCGGCCGTGGCGCGCGCTCTCGTTGCGATTTTCGCAGAGCACCGCGGATACGTGGCTGGGCTTCTTCGGCCCCTTTGCTTTGATCTTTCAGCTGATCGTCTGGACGCTCGGGCTGATGCTCGGCTACGCCCTGCTCGAGTGGGGCGCGGTCGGCGGTTCCTTCGGTAGCCGCGTGCTGTCGAGCTCCGGGGTGTTCTTGAGCGCCGAGAGCCCGTCCGGTTCCACGGCCGGCCATGTGATCGGCCTCTTCGAGGCCGCGAGCGGGGTCGCCGTCGTCTTCATCGTGATCGGCTATCTGCCGGCCGTCTACGCGGCTTTCTCACGACGCGAGACGGCTGTCTCGCAGCTAGCCACGCGAGCGGGCTCGCCGCCGTCCGCAGGCGTGCTCCTCCACCGGGCGATCGGTCGGCAACACTGGCAGGAGCTCAAGCGCGAGCTTCAGGCATGGGAGGAATGGGCCGCGGAGCTGATGGAGACCCATCTCTCGTACCCGCTGCTCGGTTTCTATCGCTCACAGCACGTCAACCAGAACTGGCTCGCGGCGCTGACCGCGATGGTCGACGTCGCGGCCTTCGTGAAGGCGACCGCACCCGACGACAAGGTTCCACCGGCCGACGTCACCTTCGATATCGGGCGGCATGCCCTGGCCGACTTGGCTCTTCAGTTCAGGCTCGAACCGGGCGCTGTCCAAGAGCGGCTGACCGACCGGGACTTCGACAATCTCTACGGCATCGTCGAGATGGCCGCCGACGATGCCGTCGACCGCGAGGCCGCTCGTCGGCGCCTGGACGAGCTGCGTGCGCGGTACGAACCAAATGCCGAGGCGCTGGCCCGGTTCCTCGCGCTCGACCTGCCCCGGTGGCTGCCCGGGGATCGGCCGGTGTCAGTGCGGGAGCCAGGCGTCGGGGTCGCTGGCGATGGCCGCGACCTCGTCGGGTAGGCGTCCTGCGGCGAGGTCCGCGAGCGTGACGACCTCGAGCACGGCGCGCAGGTTTGCGCGTACCGCGATCCAAACCTGCTGGAGGGCCGCCGCCGGCCCGGCGTACTCGACCAGTTCCGGGCGCCGTCCGCGCACGTTCGCGATCGGTCCCTCCACTGCCCGGATCACCTCGGCGAGCGAGATCTCCTCGGGCGGCAGCGACAGCCAGTAGCCGCCCTCTGCTCCGCGCTGGCTCTGAACGAGGCCGGCGTGCTTGAGGTCGAGCAGGATGTTCTCCAAGAACTTGAGCGGAATCTCCTGCGCCTGCGCGAGGCGGTCGCCCTTGACCGGCCCCTCGCCGGCGCCCGCGAGCTCCGCGCAGGCGCGCAGGGCGTAGTCGACCTTCGCCGAGACTCGCATGGTCGGATTGTGCCTCGCGAGAGGCGACGCGCTGGCTAGGAGGGTTAGACGCGCTCGGTCGTGGCGGCGGCGTCTGGCTGAGGGTCGGCCGCGACGACCCGGTTCTTTCCGGCGCGTTTCGCTTCGTAGAGCGCTTCGTCGGCCGCGGCGATCAGTTGCTCCGCGCGTTCCAGCTCTCCCTTGGTTGCGACACCGAAGCTCGCCGTCACCTTAAGCTCGCTGCCGTTGGGAAGCTCGATTGACGCCGCCTCGAGCTCGACGCGCAGGCGCTCGGCGAGCTTGGTCGCGCCTACGAGGTTGGTCTCGGGGGCAAGCAACGCAAACTCCTCGCCGCCGTAGCGCGCCGCGAGGTCGAGCTGACGACCGCCGGAGTCGAGGATCGCCGCGACGCGCCTGAGAACCGCGTCGCCGGCCTGATGGCCCTGGCCGTCGTTGATGCTCTTGAAGTTGTCGAGGTCGACGAATACGAGCGCAAGGGAATCGCCGACTCGGTCCGCCCGCCGCCACTCGAGCGCGAGCTCGTCGTCGAATGAGCGCCGGTTGGCAAGGCCGGTCAGACCGTCGGTCGCGGCCTGGGAGGCGACGCGGCGGAAGTCTCCGAGCGCGTTCAGGATCGGCCGCGCGAAGGCGAGCGCGACCAGCACGAGCAGGGCGAAGGAACCGAGCGCCGCGTAGAGGATGCGGCGCCGGTAGGGCTGCACGCTTGCGGCGATCGCCTGCTCGGGCCGGAGCGCGAAGAGGCTAATTCCGGTGGCATTCGGAACGCGCGAAAGCAGACCGCGATAGGACTGGCGACCGACCTCGATGCTGTGCCCGTGGATCTCCACGCTCTGCCCGGTCCCGACCACGGTGCGCTTCCGTACGATCAGGAGGCGATCCTCCCGGCCATGCGGGGTCAGGCCCCGGAGGCGAGCGGCCAACGGTCGGTTCAAAGCGATTGTCGCGACAACCCTTCCGATCCGCGCGCCGTTGACGGTGAGCGAGATCGAGCGAACCAGGGCGACAGGCGGCCGTTTGCCTGCAACGCGGGCTCGCCCGAGGTAGAAGAGGACGCCAGGTGCCCCGGCTGCGATCTTCTTGATCGTCGTCCGATCCCGGGCGATGAACGCACGCTGGAGGGCCGGCGAACGCGCGAGCTCGTCTGCGCGGTTCGATGCGTCGTCTCCGAGCCGTCCGAGCTCTTGGCCGGCACCCTGAAGCTGAGCGCGGAGCGCACTGTCGGCGCGCGCGCGCTCGTTCTGGAATGCGTTCGTGTCGAGGAGGTGGACCGTCGCGACGATCGGGATCACGCCGACGACGAGGACGCCCGCGAGCAGCTGCAGCAGAGCACGACGGGAAACCATCCCCTGGGGGCGGCGACGCCCGCCGCCGTGCGGCAGTTCGGCGTGCCGAGGACGAGTCGCAGGGGCCGCAGGCGTCATCTGTCTGCGTTATCGACGTTCGAGGCTTCGGGCTTGACCCTTAACCGGCGAGCGGTCGAACCGAGAGATTGGAGCGTGCGGCCAGCGCCACGACCAGGGCGTCCCGCGAAGCGATCAGAACTCGTTGTCGGCGGGCCCGGACTCGGTCGCCGTGCCGCTCGGGGTCGTCCAGATCATGGTCCCGGCCTTTGTGTGCTCGCGGGGTTTGCCGGTTAGCGTCCCAAGAACGACTGTGACCACATTGCCGCTCAACGTCATCGTCGACCCTGTCGCGAAGACGCTCTGCTTGTTGGCGTAGTCGCCGCCGAGCTGAACCGATCCGAGGGCAGTGACCTGCGTTCCGGTTGCCGCGTTGAGGATCGTGACGAAGTCGTTCGTTCCGCTGTCGGTGATTTGCAGCATCACCGACATGGCTGTCCCGTTCCAGCCCGCGAGGATCAGCGACGGAGCAGGAGCGCTCGCGAACGTGTAGACGATTGCGTCCCCGGTCGCCGGCTTGCCGTGGGGGCCGCCGCCGCTCGTCGTCTGAATGTCCGCGGGAGCCGGCGCACCGGGTGGAGAGGGCGCCGAAGCCGCGGGGGGAGGCGGAGGAGGCGGGGGAGGCGGAGGAGGCGGGGGAGGCGGGGAAGGCGGAGGAGGCGGGGGAGGCGGCGGAGGCGTGCTTGCGCCCGGGCCGGCGCCGGCACCGCCGACGCCGTCATCGCCGAGCGGGTCACCGGTCCCGGTCTCGCCTGTACCCGAGTCGCCGGTAGTGCCGCTGTCGCCGCTGCTGCCCGGATCGGGAGCCGGGGTGGTTGTACCCCTGCCCGCCGGGTCGCTCGTGCCGCCGCTGTCACCTGAGCCGTTGGATCCGCCCGAGTTGCCCGTGGCGGCGCTCTTGTCCGCGGGAGGACCTGCCGGTGGGTTCACCGGAGCCTGAGGCGCATCGACCGTCGCGAGCGTTGCCCTGCCCGGCGCGTCACCGCGAAGCGCCGGCTGCGGCAGAGGCAGGGGCAGGGGCAGGTTCGCAGCCTTCGCACTTGGGGCGCCACGGGCATGCGCCCGGGAGTGCCTCGCCACGTCGGCGCGGTAAGCCGCGAGAACTTGGTCGGAGACCGTCGCGGCGGCTACGGTCTGGGGGCCGGAAGCATCGGCTCCGGCGCCACCCGCCTGCGTCGTGAAGACGACCTTTCGAGCGAACCTGTTGCTCGCGCCCGCGCTCGTCAACTGGGAAAGCATTGGCAGGCCGACGGTCAGCCAGAGAACGGCGACGGCCGGAAGCGCCACCACCGCCGGCAAGAACCGAGCGCGTGAGCGTCGAGTTGCTCTTGGCGCACGAATGCGCCGTGGTCTTTCGATGTACGAGTGCCGCATGTTTTCGTCGGCCGCCGCAGGCCTCGGACGCACGGTAGGGGGAACGGCGCGGCAGCGACTCCCCCGAGAGGGTGACCCGGAACCGCCTGTCTCTCACTCGAACGAGGGATTGGCGGCAGGCCAACCCCGGTCGGTTACGCTCGCGTCGTGGCGACCGACGCCGAATCGACCGGCGGCAAGCTCCGTGAGCTTGCCGAGCTGCGCGAGCAGGCTCGTCATTCGGGAAGTGAGCGTGCAGTGGAGCGCCAGCGCGAGCAGGGCAAGCTTCTGGCCCGCGAACGGGTGGAGAAGCTCCTCGACCCGGGGTCGTTCTTCGAGCTCGACCGCTATGTCAGGCATCGGGAGTCGAATTTCGGAATGCTGGACCGGCGCCCGTACGGCGACGCGGTGGTCACGGGCTACGGGACGATTTTCGGGCGCAGGGTCTTCGTCTTCTCGCAGGACTTCACGGTCTTCGGCGGTTCCTTGAGCGAGGTCTTCGCCGAGAAGATCTGCAAGGTCATGGATCTGGCCGCGAAGTTCGGCTGCCCCCTGATCGGGATCAACGACTCTGGCGGCGCCCGGATCCAGGAAGGTGTCGTCTCGCTTGCCGGCTACGCCGAGATCTTCTGGCGGAACGTCCAGTGCTCGGGTGTGATCCCACAGCTCAGCCTCGTAATGGGGCCCTGCGCTGGCGGGGCCGTCTACTCACCGGCGATGACCGACTTCGTGCTGATGGTCGAGGGATCCTCGTACATGTTCATCACTGGGCCTGATGTCGTGAAGACGGTCACCGGCCAGGAGGTGACGTTCGAGGAGCTCGGTGGGGCGACGACGCACGCGGCGAAGTCGGGTGTCGCTCACTTCATCGCGCCCGATGAGGAGGCTTGCCTCGAGGACGCTCGTTACCTCCTCTCTTTCTTGCCGCAGAACAACGTCGATCCGCCTCCGTATGCCGAGGCCGCCGATCCCGCGGGCCGCGAAGACGGCGAGCTGGATTCGCTGATCCCGGACGATCCGGCGAAGCCGTATGACATGAAGCAAGTGATCTCGCGCGTAGTCGACGACGGCGACTTCCTCGAGGTGCACGAGCGCTGGGCGGAGAACATCGTCTGCTGCCTCGCCCGTTTGAACGGTCACCCGGTCGGCGTCGTCGGCAACCAGCCGCGGTCGCTCGCAGGGGTCCTCGACATCGACTCGTCGACGAAGGCGGCGCGTTTCGTCCGAACCTGTGATGCGTTCAACCTGCCGCTCGTCACGTTCGTCGACGTGCCCGGGTTCCTGCCGGGAACGTCGCAGGAGTGGGGCGGCATCATCCGGCACGGTGCGAAGCTGCTCTATGCCTATTGCGAGGCGACCGTTCCCAAGCTCGCCGTGATCACCCGCAAGGCGTACGGCGGCGCCTACGACGTCATGAGCTCGAAGCACATCCGTGCCGACTTCAACTTTGCCTGGCCGACCGCAGAGGTCGCCGTGATGGGCCCCGAGGGGGCCGTCAACATCGTCTTCCGCAAGCAGCTGGAGGAAGCTCCTGATCCGGAGGCGCGCCGCGCAGAGCTGATCGAGGAGTACCGCAGCCAGTTTGCGAACCCATACACGGCGGCAGAGCGCGGGTACGTGGACGAGGTGATCGAGCCTCGTCGCACACGCCCGGTCCTGATCGACGCCCTGGAGACGGCCCTGACCAAGCGGGAGCGCCGCCCTCCGCGGAAGCACGGCAACATCCCGCTCTGACGGGCGACCTTCTCCGGTTTACAGGTTCACGCGCGCACCCGCGAGAAACTGGGCCCCACCGCTCCGCACCCAATTTCAGCCTATTGCGGAAAGGCGCACCCGTGGGTGCCGCTTGGGAACAAAAGAGGAACTTCTGCCGGGGCCGCGACCGCGGCACTTGCGGCCGGCCGAGCGTCGCCGCCGTGGCGGGCTAAACGGCGGCGGCGTGTTGGAGCTCCGGCATCGGTTCGATGTCGGCAGGCTCGAGCTCTTCCGAAAGAGCGTCCACGACCGACGGGTCGAACTGCGTGCCTGCGCACCGGATGATCTCCGCCACCGCCTCCGCGTCGGAGCAGCGGCCGCGGTAGAGGCGGTCGGAAGTCATCGCGTCGTATGCGTCCGCGACGAAGATGATCCGGGCGCCGACCGGGATCTCGGTACCGGCGAGCCGATCGGGGTAGCCCATTCCGTCCCAACGTTCGTGGTGATGCAGCACCCACTCTGCGACGGGATCGACGCCGAGGCTCTCGAGCATTCGAAAACCGATCTGGGCGTGCTGCTTGAGGCTTGCCCACTCCGGCTCCGATAGCGGCGCCGCTTTGCGTAGCAGGTCCTCGGGGAGCGCGAGCTTGCCGACGTCGTGGAGACTCGCCGCGAGCTGCGTCAGCTCGAGCTCTTCCCGGGAGAGGCCCAGGCGCGCGGCGAGGCGAACCGCAAGCTGAGCCACGCGCTGCGAATGGCTCCCACTGTAGGCGTCTCGCTGATCGACAGCCCTCGCAAGGCTCGCGGCTGCCCGCAGGCGCGCGGCGCGGTCGCCTGCCGAGGCGAGCCGTTTCAGCTCTGCGAGCTCGACGACATCCGGCCTGAAAACGCGAACCCGATTCTTCCCGTATTCCTTTGCCCAATAGAGGGCACCGTCGACCAGCCTGAGCAGCTCGTCGCGCTCTCGCGCGTGCTCGGGTGCCAGCGCTATACCCGCGCTCACGGTGATCCCGCCGACGCGGCCGACGTCGAGGCTGGCGATCCGCTCGATGATCGACTCCCCGGCGGTGAGCGCCTCCGAAGCTTCGTAACCGGGCAGGAGGACGGCGAACTCGTCACCGCCGAGGCGGAAGGCCTCGCCCGTTTGGCGCAGTCGCGTTGCCACCTGCGAGAGCACCGAATCGCCCATTGGATGGCCGAAGCTGTCGTTGATGCGCTTGAAATCGTCGACGTCGACCAGGCAGAGCGCAAGCGGCCGGTCGTAACGCAGGGCCTGCTCGAGCTCCCGCGCCAGCCGTTCGTGGAAATGGCGGTGGTTCCCGAGCCCGGTCAGGGGATCGGTCAGCGCCAGGCGCACGGCTCGCAATGCTTGCAAGAGCGCCCGCTGGTAGAGCTGGATCGCGAGCAGAGGACCAACTAGAGCAACGGAGAGCAGCGGCGCCCGCTGCCAGAGGACGACGAGCGTCAGGACCGCCGACCCCATCAATGTGAACGGGAAGATCGTCCTCCGGACGCTCGAGCCGACCAGCGCGGGCCAGGAAGCACGGGTAGCACGTGCGACCACTGCTGTGATCAGGAGGACATCGACGACGTAGCAGACGTAGGTCGCGGCCACGACGCGTGCCGCCGTCTTGGCGGGGCTATCGCCACCGATCGCTGCGACCACGAGCCCCGCGCTCGCAGCGGTCAAGGCAAAGGCGAAGGAGTTGTACGCGATTCGAATCGGCGGCCTGCGATCGAGTAGCTGCATCACCGCCGGCGTTGCCGAGACCACGAGGACGCCTGCGGCCCAACCGAACAGGACGATGGCCGAGAGTCCGAATACGAAGGCAAGGGAAAGGCCGTTGGCGTCGAGATCGTCGACGGGAACTGGGAAGCGATCTGCGAGGAGCGAGGCTCCGAAGAACGCAAGCAGGCCGGCCATGACCGTCGTGCTGTGTGCGGTCGTCGCAAACGAGACCCCGGCGGCGACGACGGTTGCAAGCCCGGCGGCACAGACCGGTGCGACTATTGGAGCGAGACTTCGGCGGGCGGCTGCCGATTCACTCATTACGGGCCGGCTACCACTCGAGGAAGTTGGCAAGGTCGAACGACCCGAGCGCCACTGCGAGTGCGAGCAAAGCCGCTACGACGAGCAGAAGGCGAATACGCGGCTTCCACTGCAACATCTGAGACCTCCCTCTCCTAATGCGGACGAGGCGATTGTCTCTCTCGAGGCAGGCCAGGCCATCACCCGGACGGGGGATCGCGCTGTTCGGGCTTGTTCTAGCTGCCGA
>Ga0066652_100002453_pt1 | contig 10184 bp, 7 predicted proteins | sample GraSoiAngelo_101_FD_71413 | JGI IMG/M metagenome (GOLD analysis project Ga0066652, IMG submission 71413) | Grasslands soil microbial communities from the Angelo Coastal Reserve, California, USA - 14_0903_02_30cm | ecosystem: Environmental > Terrestrial > Soil > Grasslands | place: USA... | reverse complement strand
ACCAGTTGTGGTGATGAATTATATACATCAAGTTATCTTGGTTTATACAAAAGATTATTGGAGAATTTCAAAACACAGTCGGCAGATTCATTATTTAGCATTGTGCAGTATGATAATTTTCGAATTTTCATGAGATTGGCGGCCAATTATAATGTGTTGACTGATTTTCTAAATAAAATGCCTCAGCAACGGGCCGCGGAAATAACAGATCGTTTTATTTCCGGAATTGAAAATGATCCAAATACTGGACTTGAAAAGGCAATGGATATTGCAGATTCATTTACCGGTCTTGATTCAGCTATTGTAATTAGTGATATGATTCAACAAGAATTGCAAGCGAATTTAAATCGTTGCAAGTCGGGTCATCTGTATTTTGGGGTAAGACTTTACAGCATTTTATTACAAGTGCTTGACATGGTAAAGCAAAAGAGTTCTCTCAATAAATTGTGGGCAACACTTGGTAATTATGAAATGCTGGAGCGAAAGGCATTGCAAAATAAGAACGGCGAGATCATCGAGTTGGTTTTATTTTATGGGGATGAGGATGGCATTGCTTCATTTAATAATTTCCAAAAAATGTTCACTGATACAGCTAAATGGAAAACAACACGAAATGAAAACTGGATAACCATTCGTTCTGTATCTGATCAGCCTGTAATTATCTATGCAAATCTTCCTTTGGATACAAAGGAAGAATTAGATATTAAAGCACAAGACTCGTTATTTATTTTTTTAAAGCAGGAATCAATAGAGCCCGTGGTCCTAGTTCACCGCGGACATAGTTATCACCTCGATAATACTTTAAAAAGATTAACTCCTTCTGTTAAGCTAGCCATATTGGGTTCATGTGGCGGTGCTAACAGTTCCATAAGTATTGCAAGCATTAATCCGGATGCGCAACTTATTGTTTCAAAAAAAACGGGATCTAAATCTATCAATGATCCGATCATTAATATTATTAATGAAACGTTGCTCAATAATGAAGATCTTTTATGGCCGGCAATATGGGAAAAGTTATCGGTTCGTTTCAGCAATGATGAATTTACCCGGAATCTTTTTAATGAATATATTCCTCCCGGAAAAAACCTAAGCCTTTTTGTTCTTAAGCTTTTTAACTATTACAACAGATCGTCTGTTTAATTTCACTGGTATTAAATACGTTACTTCCTGAATATAAAAGGGTAATTATAAATTTTTACATGGAAAGACAAATTTGTTGTATTCAATCAAACTAATGTCCTTAAATACAATATTGTTGCTTTTTAAAAACTAAAAAGATCTGCAAAAAAATAATCTGCCTCAATAAATTTTAATTGATTTGTACTTATTTATGCCTAAAAATTAAAAAATCTCAATCATTGCATATTGTTTTTTTAGATAAACTGGATTGTAATTCACAATTAACGAACAAATGAGAGTTGGTTTACAACTTTATGAGCCGTTTCTCCAATAAAAGCCTTAGCTTTATCGCGTTACGGTTGATGAGCCAGGCAGTAATGCTCTTCTTATCTTTTACTATCTCCCCACAACTGTGCGTATCTCTTAATTATTGATTTATGTAATGAATGCTACTCATGAGATTGCTATTTCTTAATCGGAAATAGATCAATCAATTTTTAAACAAAACGAAAAATTTAAAATGGCTTTTATAGATGACGTTTTACAAACGCCTTCCTATGGATGGAAAGATGAAAAAGGCGAATTGATAAAACCGACGCGTAAACAATTATTCAGCGAATTTTTAAGTCGCAGTAATATTTTTAAAAGCAAAAAGAACTGGATCTCTTTTATAGGCTGGTTCATGATCTTATGCATGACCCCCTTTGCTTACTTTTTTTTAGTTCATTATTTTTCATGGCAGCTACTTATCGTTTTTCTTGTATATACCATGATCATTATGGGCACACACGGCACTATCTGGCTTCATCGTTATTGCACCCATAAGTCATTTACGTTCCGGCATAAGATATGGCGATTTCTTACGCAAAATCTTGTGATCAAAACTGTTCCTGAAGAGATGTATGTTGTATCACATCATGTGCATCATGTAAAGAGTGATGAACCAGGCGATCCTTATAATGCCCGTGCAGGTTTTTTATATTGTTTTTTAGCAGAAGTAAATCACCAAAGCATTAATAAAAATCTTTCTCAAAAAGATTATGACCGGGCTACGCATTTTATGAAACACACAGGTGTTCAAATAAACTCTTATGCAAATTATAAAAGATGGGGCTCAATTGCTACTCCGTGGTATACGATAGCACTATGGTTAGGCAACTGGGCTTTTTGGTATACGATGTTTTATTTAATCGGTGGTCATGCTCTTGCATGTACATTATTTACCGGGGCAATGTTTTGGATCACTTTTGTGAGGATCTTTAATTATACCGGTCATGGCAAGGGAGAACACAAACATGTAGATGGATTGGATTTTGACCGGAGCAATCTATCGATCAATCAATGGCGCCCTGGTTATTTTGCAGGCGAATGGCATAACAATCATCATTTATATCCTGCCAGTGCAAGGGCTGGTTTTTTATCATGGCAACTCGATCTGCCGTGGATCTATATTTATGTGCTGTATAAATTAGGCGCGGTAAGTTCCTTTCATGATTCAAAGAAAGATTTTTTACAGAAACATAAACGCTGACGCCAATATTAGCTCTATTCAAGTTATGCTTATATAGGCCTGATATCAAGTTTTTCACCAGTGGTATTTACACGCCAAAATTTTCCATCGTCAATTAGCAGTGCTTCAGATCTGCCTTCCGCGTGATGTACATCTACATTATAAACTTTGCCATTATAAAGTGATCTTATTTCATTGGCAATAATGGTATGTCCTGTTGTAATACTTCGAACATTATAGATATCCAATGTGCTGTCAATTTGTTGTAAACCGGCTCTTGGCTCTTTATAATAATTCCTGTACCAAAAAGGTCCAAAATCACTGTATATTAAATTAAGCCGGTCGTCTTTATATCTATAAGTTGTATCAGTATAAAAAGGTCTTGTTATTTCGTTTAATTCTTTCAATGATATGTTCAGGTTGTTTAAATAACTGGAAACACCGCCATGCATGAAAAGGGTATTGCCCACACGTTCTATAACATTTTTTGTAGCAAGCCAGCGTCCTATTTCCGAATTCGGTCCGAACAATTGCATATAAGGTTTATTCATTAATTGTGCATGTTGTATATAACGCTCCTGCACATAATCAAGTTCATTACTCATGTTCATGATCTCATGATTGCCTAATATATAATGTACATAACCGCCGGCAGCTTTTGCTTTTTCTTCTAATGAATAAATAAGCCACAATACTTCTGTAACCATTGTACCCCTGTCGACAAAATCACCCACTAATACAAGATGATCTTTCCCAAACGTCCAGTTGAAATTTTCGTCGATCACACCGTTACCTTGCAATAATTTTCTAAAAGCCCCAAAGTTGCCTTCGATATCGGACATCACCAGCATCTTTTTTATTCCTTTGTATTCTGACTTTTCCTCGCTGAGTTTTTGTTTTAATTGTACGGCAAACGTTTTCCCAGGTATATCGGTATTTATTTGCAGGGTAATGTTGTTTTTCATAGCAGCGGAGGTGCTATCTGTTTTTACGCTTTTCGTACCGGAATTATCCTCGATATATTTTACAAAAACAGAATCGTTTCGATATAAAACATATGGCCCATCAACTACTGTAGGTTCAGCCGGGTCTTTTTTCAGGAATTTATTTGGCTCTGCATTTTGACCAATGCAAAACGCAAACAAGGTGGCAAATAGGATCGCATTTGTTTTAATCATATTTTTTGCTTTTCTTCAAAACGGTGGACAATAATCAGACCTTCTTTTATCCCGAATGGTTGGGCAAAATAATAAATTAACACAAGGTTTGTTATAAAACAGGTTGAACAATTTTTACCCGATCTATGAAAAACTGCCATTTTGTAAATAAGATTTATATTTCAGGCATAAATCTTCCTCATGCCAAAACAATTAATGCTATTAAGTTTATTATTTATTGCATTCAATACTATCTCACAACCAGCAAAAGATACAACTGGTCTCGATAGCTATTTCAAACCTTTAAAATGGAGATGCATCGGTCCCTTTCGTGGCGGCCGTTCAAATTGTGCAACAGGCATTGTCGGCGACCCCAGTGTTTATTACGAGGGTACCACTGGTGGAGGTGTATGGAAAACGGATGATATGGGCATTACCTGGCGCAATGTTTCAGATGGTTTTTTTAAAACCGGTTCCGTTGGTGCAGTAGCTGTTGCAGAGAGTGATCCAAATATCGTGTACGTAGGAATGGGTGAACATGCTGTGCGTGGTGTGATGACAAGTGGCGGCGATGGGGTTTATAAATCAACTGATGCAGGAAAAACATGGAAAAAAATAGGACTTGATCTTACACAGCATATTGCACGCATCGTTATTAATCCCAAAGATCCAAATATCGTTTATGTAGCTGCGCAGGGGGCATTGTATAGCAGATCAAAAGAACGGGGCATATATAAGTCGGTTGATGGTGGTAGCACCTGGAAAAATGTTTTGTATGTAGACGATAAAACCGGTTGTGCAGAAATATCAATGGATATGAATAATCCCACCATATTATATGCTGCTATGTGGGAACATGGCCGGCTACCATGGAAAATAATTAGCGGTGGGACCGGAAGCGGATTATATAAATCAACTGATGCTGGCGAGCATTGGGAAAAAATGAAAGAAGGATTGCCAAAAGAAATGGGCAAAATGTCAATAGCGGTGTGCCGCAGCAATTCTGAAAAAGTGTATGCTTTGATCGAAAGTGATTTTGAAAAAGAAGCGGGTGGTTTGTATGTGTCAGAAAATGCCGGCAAAAGTTGGAGCCAGGTTTCAGACGATCATCATTTGATCCAAAGGGCCTGGTATTATATTGAATTGTTTCCCGATCCTTTAAATGAAAACACATTATATGTGATGAGTGCTTCTGCGTTTCGTTCTATTGATGGTGGCAAAACATGGGAAGATATTTCTAATACTCATGGCGATTATCATAATCTTTGGATCAATCCGAAGAATTCAAATAACATGATCATTTCTGATGATGGAGGTTCGGCAATAACATTTAACCAGGGAAAAACGTGGAGTAGTCAAAACAATCAGCCGACCGCTCAATTCTATCGTATCAATGTTGACAATGAGTTTCCTTATAATATTTATGGTGGTCAGCAGGATAATAGCTCAGTGAAAATAGCAAGCAGAGAACCGGGCGGCGGAGGTATCGGCAATAACAGCTGGAATTATTCTGCCGGAGGCGAAAGTGCTTTTCTCGCATTTGATCCCGACGATCCGCAATTTGTTTTAGGAGGAAGTTACCAGGGCACTATTGAAGTGTTGAATACAAAAGCAAAAGCGGGTACAAATATTATGGCTGCACCCATCCAGTATTTAACCCGCGATGCAAAAGATATGAAGTATCGTTATAACTGGAATGCGCCAATTATATGGAGTAAACATGAGCCTAAAGTTTTTTATCATGGTTCACAATATTTATTGCGTACTGATGATATGGGAAAAACATGGAAAGAGGTTTCACCTGATCTTACAAGAAATGAAAAAGAAAAACAAGGTAAACCCGGGGTGCCTTATACTAACGAAGCAGTAGGTGCAGAAAACTATGGAACACTTGCATACATCATCGAATCTCCGCATGAAAAAGGTGTGATCTATACTGGCAGTGATGATGGGTATGTTTATTTAACAAAAGATAATGGTGCACATTGGGAAAATGTAACACCAGCAGGTTTACAGGAATGTTTAATAAATGCGATCGAAATATCTCCATTTGATAAAGCCACAGCCTATATCGCGACAACAAGATATAAATTCAATGATCATACTCCGGGGCTGTATAAAACAACTGACTATGGTAAAACATGGACTAAAATAAACAATGGAATACCCAATGGTGCATTTACAAGAGTTGTTCGGGAGGATAATACCAGGAAAGACCTGCTATTTGCCGGAACTGAGACCGGCATTTATATTTCATGGAATGGAGGAAAAAATTGGGAACCATTTCAACTGAATATGCCTGTTACGCCAGTTACTGATCTTCGTATTCACCAGGGAAATTTAATTGCAGCTACCTCCGGCAGGGCATTTTGGATTTTGGATGATCTGGGTTTGATCCGCCAATATAAAAAGGACACTGCATTTTCAATTTTTGATCCTTCGCCTGCTTACTTAATAAACGGGAGCAGCGAATTAGATCAGACTAGTCCGGACTTTAACGGTTTGAGTAGTACACGAGGCATCAATCCATCAACAGGAGTTGTAATTTATTATCAGCTACCGGAATCAAAAAAGACAGACACCTTGACAATGGAAATAAAAGATGCTTCAGGAAATGTTGTTCATATTTACAGTTCAAAAAAAGATAGTACTTATAAAAAATATGACGGCGGACCGTCGGCGGAGCCAGTATTGTCAATAACAAAAGGATTAAATCGTTTTGTGTGGAATATGCGTTATTCAACTATGCCCGGCGTACCGGATGCATATATTGAAAGCAGCTATCGTGGACATAAAGCCATTCCGGGAAAATATACGGTTACCTTAAAAATGGGCAAACAAAAGCTTACAACTGATGCGGTGATATTAGCAAACCCGTTGTACCCAACGGATGCCGCCACTTACAAAGAATACAATACTGTTATGACCAGTATGGAAAACGAATTAACAACAATGCATAAAATGGTAAACAGCTTAAATGCAAAAAGAGAACAGTTGGAGTCATTACTTGCATCCTTACCGGATACAAAATACACTGCATTAAAAGTTGAAGGAGATTCATTGGTAAAAAAAATGAAGACATGGGATGAGGATATGATTCAACGAAAAACGAAAGTGTATGACGATGCTGATAATTTCCCCGCCAAGTTCACGGCCAATTATTTATTTCTTATTAATCAAACTGAAAGTGATATTCCAAGAGTGAATCAACCTTCTATAGACAGGATGAATGAATTGAATGCTGAATGGGTCACACTTAAAAGCAGGGGAGTTGAGTTCCTGGAAAAAAGTATTCCTGCCTTTAATAAAAAGTTATGGGATGCGGGCGTGGGTGCCGTGTGGAAGAATTAGCACTTCTTATTAATATGCTGCAATAGAACGTTTTGCTGAATACCGGAATGCAAAATAGATTCTATATTTAAGGCCATTATCCGGCTAATAACCTATCTTCACCCCGTGATTTTAAGTTTTACTGCATTTAGTATTTGGTCAATTCAAATTTTTACTTTTCCCCTCAGTAACAGTTAGTCTCCTTTGTACTTTTTCTGTAAACTTCTTCACTGGTATTATTTTATTTATTTTAAAAATTTTGATTTTATGAACATGTACGTTTCGAACCTAAGTTTTCACACAACAGATGATGATCTGAACAAATTATTTTCTCAATTTGGTGCAGTATCATCTGCCAAAGTTATCAGTGACCGTGAAACTGGACGTAGCCGCGGTTTCGGTTTTGTTGAAATGGATTCTGACGAAGACGCTAAAAAAGCGATCGCAGGTCTGAACAACAAAGAGGTTGAAGGCAGAGCGATGTCTGTTTCGGTTGCAAAACCAAAAAAGACTGATAATAAAAGATGGTAATCGAAGAAGGGATCTAAAAACCCATTCGTATTACAAAATAAAAGGCAGCGTTTGCCTTGCTCAGCAGTTTAGTCTGAAATAATTTTTATTGAGAACAATTTTATAATCTTGTTCTCAATTTTTTTTGCATAAAATGAAAGCTTCTACTATAAACGAATTAAAACAGGAACTTGTTAACTCACCTGCTCCTGCACTTGTTGAGCTTTGTCTCCGGTTGGCTCGTTTTAAAAAAGAGAATAAAGAATTACTGACATACTTGCTTTTTGAAGCTCATGATAACCCTGCCTATATAAAAGCAGTGAAGGAGGAAATGGCATTGCAGTTTGCGGATATGAATAAGAGCAATGTTTATTTTGTAAAAAAGACATTGCGGAAAATTCTTCGCAATGTTAAAAAGTATATCCGGTACAGCGGCCTTGCGATCATAGAAATTGAATTGCTTATTTATTTCTGTGAGTCAATGAAAGAATTGAATATTTCAATAGATAAGAATCCTGTTCTTAATAATATTTATCAAAATCAGCTAAAGAATATAAACAAAGCGTTGAAAGGTTTGCATGAGGACCTTCAGTATGATTATTTGAGAGCAGTAAAAAAATTATAAAAAATACTTCAGCTAACTTTGGTCGTGATGAATTCTGAACAAATAATTGATAGAACAAAAAAATGGATCATTGATGTGGTTATTGGTTGCAATTTTTGTCCGTTTGCCGCTAATGTAGCAAAACAAGAATCTATATTTTATAAGGTTGAGGAAAGTACGGATAAGAAAATATGTCTTGCTTCATTTTTATCCGAAATGAAAAGGCTGGATAATGATCCATCAATTGAAACCAGCTTTCTTATTTTCCCCAACGCCTTTCAAAAATTTCATGATTATCTTGACCTGCTTTCTCTGGCAGATGATCGATTGAAAAGAAACGGTTATGAAGGAATTTACCAGGTAGCAAGTTTTCACCCGTTATATCTTTTTGCTAACTCCGATGAAAACGATCCTGCTAATTATACGAACAGGTCGATCTATCCTATGCTTCATCTGCTTCGCGAAGAAAGCATGACCAAGGCTTTAGCAAATTATAAAGACCCGGAAAGCATCCCAATGCGTAATATTGATTTTGCCAAGAAAAAAGGACTAGCTTATATGAAGATGTTGCGAGACACTTTGTAAAAAAAAATAACTACTATTGGCTCATTAAGCGGAAGATCAAACTTTCAGTTTTCCCTCAACACCTCCATCATCTTTTGGTGATAATCCTACCGCACCCATTGCAAATTTTATTAAAGAAACCATTTTATTGTTTTTAGTATCCCAATAATAAGCATCCACAGGTATTACTTTTATCAAGCTGATATTGGGATCATCCTTTCCCTCTTTAAACCATGTTTTAGCCATGGGTGTCCATAGTTCTGAAATTTTTGATCGGTCATTTACAATTTCTGCTTTTCCAAAGACACTCAAATATTCATAATTATTAGTGTGAGAATAAAATAATTGAACTTGGTCATCATTTTCGATATGCTTGTTCTTGTCACTATTCCGGTCACTCATAAACCAGATATTACCTTGTTCATCTACTTCCTGTGTAGCCATAGGTCTTCCTGCAAGAGGTAGGTTTGAAAGGTCAGTTACAAACATGCAAATATTTGCATCTTTCGCAATCTCCCTGATTTTTTCAACAGCGTCATCAGCTGTAAGATTTTTTACATCTCCCATAAAAATGTTTTTATTAAGGCAACAATTATTGTTCCCTAATAATTTGGCTTGTAAAAAATTTGAGATGTAGAATATTAACAACATAATTACATTACTCGTTTCATCATTTTTAAATTAATTCCACAGTTGTTGAAGAAGAAATGAATTAAATCCCAATTAGATTAAACAAATCATGGTGGCTTAGAAGAGTTTCTTCATTTGATCAGTCGCATTCTATATGCATTCATTGCTGTGATGCCTAATTTTTTTATCAAGCGACTATTTACTATTACGCCAACTGGTGCACCGATGACTGGTAAGAGTTGAGCCATCTTTGCAAGATCAATATAGTCACGATATTCCTGTTGAAAATTTCTCCAGTCAAATTGGTTGATATCCTCAGGGAGGGAATTTCGCTTTGTTTCCCAATCTGTCATTTTGAGATAGACGCTCTTTCTATGCTCATCGCTTGAAAATGCAAGCTCAAAAATGTGGAGTATATAAACTCTTTCTTTATAATCATACACATTGAAACCATACAACGAAGCAATATCAAATAGCAACTTTAATTTTATGCCAAGCAAAATAGGAAAATCGGCAAGACCTAATAAAAAGCCTCCGGCACCTGTAATACCGCCTTCAATTGCCGCCGTGTTTCTATATGATTCTATTTTTTTTCTTACCGCGTCCTCACGATCTCTTAAACTAATGCCTACTGATACATGTGATGATGTATGTTTAGCACCAAATAAAACACCACGTATCATTTGTTTTATAGTAACTGTAATAGCCTGGTGTACCTTTTCAGGTATCCAACTGTTGATCTTTGTCTGAATTTTTTTTG
>Ga0066652_100002452_pt1 | contig 10184 bp, 8 predicted proteins | sample GraSoiAngelo_101_FD_71413 | JGI IMG/M metagenome (GOLD analysis project Ga0066652, IMG submission 71413) | Grasslands soil microbial communities from the Angelo Coastal Reserve, California, USA - 14_0903_02_30cm | ecosystem: Environmental > Terrestrial > Soil > Grasslands | place: USA... | reverse complement strand
TCGAGCAACCTGGCAACGGCGACGGACTCGACGCGGTCGCGCGCCCTCGCGCCGGCGGGCGCCAGCGACAGGTCGGCGAGCGCCAGCTCGGCGCGCCGGAGCTGCAGGTCGACCGCGGCGACGCGGCGCGACGACGCCTCGCCGCGACGGCCTGCGGCATACAGCGCGAGGCCGGCGGCCGTCAGCGGGCCACGCAGCTCGTGGCAGGCGCGCGCGACCAGCTCGGCGCGGCGCCGCCAACGCCATTCGAGGTGGACGGCCAGCCCGGTCACGAGCAGCGCGACCAGCCAACCGGCGATCGTCACGCCGCCACCCCGTCGACGAGGCGATAGCCGACGCCCCAGACGTTCATCACGAACTGGTCGCCGTTGACGGAGAGCTTCTTGCGCAGGCGGCAGGCATGCGAATCCAGGGTGCGCGTGGTCCCCATCGACCTGAAGCCCCAGACGCCGCGCAGCAGCTCGTCCTTGGTGAACACGCGCGTCGGCTCCGCGGCGAGCGTGCGCAGCAGCGCGAACTCCTTCGCCGAGAGTTCGACGCGCGAGCCGCGGACCGTGACCTCACGCGAGGACGGGTCGATCATCAGCTCGCCGACGCGCATCCGCCCCGTGCGCGGGCGCTGTCCGGAGCGGCGCAGCAGCGCGGCCACCCGGCCGCGCAGCTCCGGGTACGAGAACGGCTTGCAGACGTAGTCGTCGGCGCCGCGCTCGAAGCCGCGGATGCGATCGAGCTCGCTGTCGCGGCCGCTCAGCACGAGCAGCGGCGTGCGCGGATCGACGCGCGATGCGAGGCCGTCGGCGTCCCGCACCCGCCGCACCAGATCGAGGCCATTGCCGTCCGGCAGGCCGACGTCGATCAGCGCCAGATCCGGGAACTTGGTCTCCATCAGGCGGATGCCGTCGCGGGCGCAGTCGGCCACGAGGAGCGCGAAGCCGTCGGCCGTCAGGTTGTCGGCGAGGAAGGTCCTCGTCGCGTCGTCGTCCTCGACGACGAGGATCGTTGCGGTGTCGTCGTAGTGCATGCCGCAATGAGGTGCGGCATGGCCAAAACTCGCCCCGGTGCAAGTCGCGTTTCATGAGAGCCGGCGGGGCAGGGTTCAGGCTTAGGATGACGACGGCTGCCAATGGAGACCACGCGCCGCGGAAATTACGACTCCGGGGACGACTTCGTCCTGGAATATGGAGAGCTCCGGTTCACGTTCAACGAGCGTGACTTCGGCGAGCGCGTCGAGCAGGCCGCGCTGAAGCTCGGGTTCGTCGGCGGCCGCCTTGACGATCCGGAGCTCGAGGACCTGGTGAACCTCGCCGTCAACGGCGAGATCCAGGACCCGGCCAGCGCGCTCGGCGAGCACGTCAACGACTGCTGGCCCGAGCTGGTCGGCCCGAGCGACCGCTCGCTCGTCCACTGGCTGCGCCGCCTCGTCTTCCGCTCCGCGTGGCTGGATCAGCGTGTCAAGGAAGGCGAGCTCGACGTGCGGTTCGAGCCCGACGAGCACACCTTCGCCTACATCCAGCCCGACCGCGACGGCGAGCCGGTCGAGCTGGCGCCCGAGCCCTCCTGGGGCCGGGTCGCCTACAAGCGCTGAGCCTCCAAGCGCGCCTTCGCGATCGCCTCGGCGCCGTCGTCGCCGACGAGCAGCTCGGGCCTGAGGGTGCCGCTCGCGACGACGTCGAGTGCGGGGAAGCGGTTCGTCGAGGTCAGCGCGACGTCGAGCGCGACGACTGTCGTCTCCCCGCCGACCGGATGGGTCGACGTGGCGATGATCGTGAGCGATCCGCCGTCAACGATCGCGCGCGCCGCCGCCAGCGCGCGGCGGGCGACGTGCGGCGGGACGCCGTCGAGCGAGTCGACGAGCACCACGGCGTTGCCACCGCGGGCTGCGATCCGCTTGGCGGTGTCGACACAGCGCTCGATCGTCTGGCCCTGCGTGTCCGACGACGCGGCGAGGCCGGCCGTCGCGGCGGGCTCGACCGCGCCGTCGGCGTTCCAGGCCGCGATCTCCTCGGGGCGTGCGCCGGCGAGGACCACCGTCAGGTCGAGGCCGTCCTGGCCCGCGAGCGCGCCGGCGAGCCGCCGCAGCGCCTCGCTCTTGCCCGAACGGGCCGGCCCGGTGATCGTCACGCGGCTGCCGCGGCCGATCGGCGCGAGGAACTCGATCGCCTTCAGCGTCGGGTCCTCCGACCCGAGCTCGAAGCGCTCGGACGGGAACGCGCAGGGCAGGTCGTCGAAGTGGGTCCCCTCGGCGACCTCGTCGGCCGCCTGGCCGTTGATCGTGTCGACGCGGACGAGCGACGGGTAGCGCTCGGAGCGGCGCGGGCGGCGCACCGGCCCGGACACGCGATCGCCGGCGACGAGCTCGCAGCGGCGGATCTGCGCAGCGGAGATGTAGACGTCGTCGTCCGAGGCGTCCGGCGGGTTGACGCGGACGAAGCCCGAGCCGTTGCCGAGCAGCTCGACGACGCCCTCGACGGTGGCCTCCTCCCTGGGCTCCCTGGGCTCCCTGGGCTCCTTGGGCTCCTCGCGCGGCTCCTTGACCGCGCGCTCCGCGTCGGCGTCGCGCGTGCGGCGCGGGCGGCGAGCGCGCGCCGGCTTCTCCTCGACGGGCTCGACGGGCTCAGCGTCATCCTCGCCGGCGCCGTGCACCTCGAGGATGCGGTCGACGAGGTCGGCCTTGCGCAGGCGGCGGTAGCCGTCGAGCTCGAGCTCTGACGCGAGCTCGTGGAGGTCGGCGAGCGGCGAGGCCTCGAGCGAGGAACGGGTCAGGACGGGCATGGAAGCTCCTTCGGGACGTCGGTTGGCAACCCGGCTCGCGTTGCTGGCAGCGGCCGGCGACTGGGTCTTGAAGGTAGCTGGTTCTACGCGTGGGTGGTCTGCGCCTGCACGAGCCCGTGCAGCCACTGCGCGAATTCCGGACGCGACTTCCAGTCGGACTCGAACTTGTCGATGCCGGCCGTCGTGAGCGGATGCTCGAGCAGCTGCTTGAGGACCTTGCCCGGGACCGTGGCGACCTCGCAGCCCAGGCGCGCGGCGGTGACGACGTGCTCGGGATGGCGGATCGAGGCTGCCAGCACCTGCGCCGTGTACCCGCCTGGCCGCAGCGTCTCCACGATCTCGCGCACGACCACTGCGGAGTCGATCGAGATGTCGTCCAGGCGGCCCATGAAGCACGAGACGTAGCTTGCGCCCGCCTCTGCGGTGAGCAGCGCCTGCGTCGCAGAGAACACCAGCGTCATGTTCACCTTGTGGCCCTCGGACACCAGGACGCGAGTGGCCTCGAGCCCGGCCGCCGAGAACGGCACCTTGACGATCACGTTGTCGTGCAGCGTGCGCAGCGCGCGGCCCTCCGCGACCATCGAGGCCACGTCGCGCGAGACGACCTCGGCGGACACGTCGCCGTCGACCAGCTCGCAGATCCGCTTGATCGCGTCGCCGGGATCGCTCTCCTCCTTCGCCAGCAGCGAGGGGTTCGTGGTCGCCCCGGACAGGATGCCCCACGCGGCGATCTCCTCGACCTCCGCGACCGAGCCCGTATCGATGAAAAGTCTCATGGACTGAGGCTACCCCTCGCCTAGCGAATCCACTTGAGCTGCTCGTCGCCGGCGTCGAACGCCGGCATCGGGCGCTCACCGCGCAGGACGCCGCGCACCGCGAGGAAGTCGGCGGCGTCGCGAACGTCGTGGACGCGGACGATCGCGGCGCCGGCGTCGACGGCCTCCGCGAGCGCGGCGAGCGTGCCCGCCAGGCGCTCGTGCGGCGGGCGGCCGGTGACCGCGCCGACGAAGTACTTGCGCGAGATCGCGGCGAGGACCGGGCGCCCGAGCGCGTGCAGCGCCTTCAGGTCGGCCAGCACCTCCACCGACTCCGCCGGCGTCTTGGCGAAGTCCGGCCCGGGGTCCACGATCAGCTGCTCGTCGGGGACCCCGTGGGCGCGGGCCACGTCGAGGCGCTCGGCGAGGAAGCGGGCGACGTCGCCGCGCACGTCGCCGCCGTAGTCGGGGAAGCCGAGCTGCTTGGGCCCGGCGCGGGTGTGCATCACGACCAGCGCCGCACCGGATGCGGCGCACAGGTCGGCGAGCCGCGGGTCGGCGAGGCCGCTCGTGTCGTTGATGACGTGGGCGCCGGCGTCGAGGGCGGCCCCGGCCACGCTCGCCTTCCACGTGTCGACCGAGACCGTGACGCCCTCGCTCGCGAGCGCGCGGACCAGCGGCACGACGCGCTCGGCCTCGACGTCGTCGGCGCTCACGTCGCTGTACGTGACGCCGCTCTCTCCGCCGACGTCGATGATCGCGGCGCCATCGGCGACGAGTGCCAGCGCGTGGGCGACCTGCTCGTCGAGGGTGCTCAGCCGGACCGCGTCGGAGAACGAGTCCGGGTTGGCGTTGACGATCCCCATCAGCAGCGGCTCGCCGGCGACGAGCTCGATGGTGCGATCGCGCAGGCGCAGCGTCACTTGACGCGGATCGTACGCGCCGAGAGGCGCCTCGCCCCCGCGTAGTCCGTGGCGCGGACGACCAGCTTGAACGAGCCCGCGCTGCGGTAGCGGTGCGTCACGACGGCACCCGAGCGACTCGTGCCGTCGCCGAACGACGTGACGAGCGACTTCAGGCCCGACCCCTTGTCGTGCGCGCGCGACACGACCGTGACCGTGCGGCCCGAGCGGCGGATCGTCACCTTCAGCGATGGCGGCGTGTCGTCGACCCGAAGCGCGATCGTCTTCGTCGTCGAGGCCTGGCCGCGCTGGTCGGTCGCCACGATCCGCAGGCGGTGCCTGCCGTTGCGCACGCGCGCGGGCGACTGCCAGTTCGTCGCCGTGGTGGTGCCCACGGCCTTGTTGTCGAGGAAGATGGTGTAGGTGATCGTCCCCCAGATCTCCGAGGCCCCCGCCCACTTCAGCGGCCGGAACCGCAGGGACCGCAATCCGCTGCCGACGTAGGGGAAGAACTTGCCCGGCGCGCGGTCGTACTCGGCAGCGACGAGGCGCCGGTCGGCGCCGGTCCCCTGCACGAAGACGGCCGCCGAGTCGCCGAGGCGGTCGGCGGCCGCGTCGAGCCCGGCAGTGGCATCGACCGGGCCGAAGGTGGGGTTCGAGATGACCGTGTCGGGCTCGGGGACCGGGAAGCCGCGGCGCGTCTGGTCGATGATCCAGTGGCGGGCATGGACGACCGGCGCGTCGGCCGCGGTCGGGGCCTGCAGCCAGCTCACGGTGGCGGCGCCGTTCTCGCCGATCGTCGGCGCGGGCGTAGGCGCCAGGACGTTGGCGGGCGTGTCCAGTCGCACGGGCGCGCCGAAGCTGTCCAGGTGCAGCATGTCCGCGACGACGCCGTTGTCGGGCGTGGCGACCGCGGTCGTGCCCTCGCCGCGCTCGCTCAGGTCGATGCGTGGCGCCGAGCCCGATTGCCCTGCGTCGATCACGACCGGCGGGTCGAACGTGGACCCGAGCAGCCGCCGCGCAAGGACGCGCGGGTGGTCGTCGAAGTTCTGGCGGAACACGAGCCACGCGAACGAGGAGTCGTCTTCGACGTCCACATCGGGGCTGTCCGCCGCGCCGCCCGTGTGACCCTCGACCTGGTCGGCGTTGAGGACCTGGGGCACCTGCGAGACCTTCGTCCCGAAGAGCTTGCGCGCGATCACGCGTGTGCCCTCGACGAACGTGCTCATCGCGACGCCGTCGGCGCTCACCGCCACGTCGGAGTGCCCGGAGGTGTCCGCAGGGGTGATGTCGAGCGGCTGCTCGGAGGGCAACCAGGCCGTCGCATCGCGCGCGAGGCGCGCCGCGAGGACGTCGCCCGCGGAGGTCCACGTCACGTACGACACGCCGTTGATCGACGTGTCGAGCGAGGGATCGCTCGCTGCGGCCGCGATTGCGACCGGCGCGCTCCAGGTCGTCGCGCCGGGGACCCGTGACGTGCCGTACAGCGTCCCGCCCGAGACGAAGGCCGCCACGACGCGACCGCTGTCGGCGACGCCGACGACGGGCTGCGACGAGGCTGTGTCGATGCCCGTGTCGATGCGCTCCGGCGGCTGCCAGGCGCCGCCCGCCATGCGCACGGCGAAGATGTGGTCGACCCCGTTGTCGCGCTTGACATAGACGGTCGCGCCCTGGCCGTCGCGCGCGAAGTCGATCTCGCCCGCCCTGACGACGTCGGCGCTCGGACCGTCGATCGCGTCGCCCGGGAAGAAGGCGGCGCTCGCCGGCGCGGCCGGCAGGGCGATCAGCAGGAAGGTGAGGAGGTGACGCGCGCGCATGGACCGAGGTTGCAACAGGAGCCCGCCTGGAAAGTTACGGCCCACCGGCGTCGATGCCTTCCGCCCGTGCCTCTTCGAGCCATGCTTCGGTCTCCACGTCGACACGGCGCTCGTCCCATCCCATGTCTGGAGCCATGGCCTGCGCGACCCGCCGCCCGGCCTCGCGGTCGCGCGTGAGCGCGCCGGCGGCCAGCACGCCAAGCCGCGTCCGGCGAAGCAGCGCGTCGCCCACGCTCCGGGCCTGCTCCGAGCGCGCCGCGTACACCGCCTCGGCCAGCAGGTCGGGCGGGCCGTCGGGCACGATCGGCTGCGCGAGCTCGCCGCGTTCGCTCGCGACGGCGAGCACGTCGTTGGCGGTGTGGCCGTAGCGGCCGGCGAGCATCGCGAAGGCGTCCTCGCGAACCCCCTCGACGCGCGGGAGGGCGTCCGGCTCGACCGCCTGACCGAGCGGGATCTCGTGCGTGCGGCAGGGTGCGTCGCGCGCCTCGCGCTCGACGATCGCGTCGACGGTCATCTTCGCCATCCGGCGCCACGTCGTCAGCTTGCCGCCGGTGATCGTGACCATCCCGCTCGAGGTCTCGTAGAGCTCGGCCTTGCGCGAGATGTCGACGGACTTCTTCGGGTCGCCCGTGGCGATGAGCGGTCGCACGCCCGCGTAGGCGCCCGTGAGGTCCGATGGCGCCAGCTCGGAGCCGAAGAAGGCATTGGTGGCATCGAGCAGGTACGCGACGTCGTCCTCCGAGGGACGGACATGGTCGAGCTCGTCGGTGTCGTAGTCGTTGTCGGTCGTGCCGATCAGCGTCGAGCCGAGCCATGGCAGCGCGAAGATCGAGCGCCCGCCACCGGCCGGCACGATCGCTCCGCTGACGAGCGGCAGGTCTTCGTGGCGCAGCGTGATGTGGGTGCCGCGGCTCGGGCGGATGACCGGCACTTCGGCCTCGTCGTGGAGCTCGCCGGGGCGCAGGCGGTCGGCCCAGACGCCCGTGGCGTTGACGACCGTGTCCGCGCGCACGACGAGGTCGCCGCCGCCGATGACATCGCGGGCGCGCACGCCGCACGCGCGGCCGTTCTGCTCGACCAGCTCGGTCACTTCGCAGCCGTTGGCGCAGACCGCGCCGAAGCGCTCCGCCTCGGCCAGCACGGTCATCACGAGGCGCGCGTCGTCGGTCTGGCAGTCGTAGAACAGGTAGCCGGAGGTCGGCTCGCGCGCAGCCAGCGCCGGGAGCATCTCGAGCACCTCGTCGCCCGAGATGATCCGGTGGCGGTCGGGGCTCCACGAGGTCGCCTCGCCGTCTGTGTCGCGGCCCCGGCGCCGGCGCAGCTTGTCGACCGACATGACGTCGTAGAGGTTCAGCCCGACCCCCACCAGACGGTCGGGGCGGGCGCCCTCGAACGCGGGAACCACGAGCGGCAGCGGCCGCACGAGGTGCGGCGCGAGCGCGACGAGCAACTGGCGTTCGAGCAGCGCCTCGCGCACGAGGCCGAGATCGAAGTTCTGCAGGTAGCGCAGGCCGCCGTGGACAAGCTTCGAGGAGCGGCTCGACGTGCCCGACGCGAAGTCCGCCCGCTCGACCAGCGCAACGCTGTAGCCGCGCGTCGCGGCGTCGAAGGCCACGCCGGCGCCCGTGATCCCGCCGCCGACGACGACGATGTCGAACGTGTCGCGATCGAGTGCGGCGAGGGCGTCGGCGCGGGCGATCATCCGGCGCCGGAGTCTGTCAGAGGGCGGTCGCGCACAAAGGTGACTACTCAAGTCTGGGGCTGAACGGCCGATACCAGGGTCATGCGCGCGCATCGTGCCCCCCTTCTCGCTGCCGCGGCGATCGCCATTGCGGCGCCCGTCGCGGCCCATGCACAACTCGGCCTTCCCCTGCCGCCCGTGCCGGACCCGACGCAGACCACCAATCAGGTCACCGCCGACCTGCCCGACCCCCTCGGCGGCGTCGTGGACACCGTCACCGGGACCGCGGGCGGCGTAGTCGACACCGTGAACAACGCGACCGGCGGCGCCACCGGCGGCATCACGGACACGATCGGCCAGACCGTCGACCAGGTGCTCGGCGGGACGCTCGGCGAGCTGCCGACCGGGACGATCGACGACCTGCTCGGCGCCGCCGGCCTCAACGGCCTGAACGGCGCCAACGGCCAACCTGGCGTCACCGTGCTGCCGGACGGCACCGTCGTGGTCGACAAGCGTGCCCCCACGACGAAGGTGACGGTGCTCAACCGCAACCGGACCGTCGGCCGCAGCGGCAGGCTGTCGCTGCGGATCTCGAGCGACGAGCCGAGCGTGGTCGCGCTCGTTGGCACCGTGAAGCCCGGGCGGGCATGGCACCTCAGCCGCCGGGCGGCCAAACGCCACTCGCGCAAGACGATCAAGATCCCGAAGGTCGTCCTCGCCTACCGCCAGGCCGGCGCCCTGAAGCTGACGATCCAGTTCTCGGGCCGCGCACAGCGCAACATCCGCCAGAGCTTCAACTCGAACATGAAGCTGACGCTCGTCGCCGTCGACGTCGCCCGCAACCAGGTCACGCGCAAGCTCAGCCGCGTCGTCAAGCACTGAGCCGGCGCGCGAGGCGCGCTGCCAGCGCCATGATCGTGATCTGCGGATTGACCCCCAGTGACGAGGGCACGACGCTCCCGTCGGCCACGTAGACGCCGGGCGCGCCGCGCACCTGGAGGTGCTCGTCGACCACCGATGCCGCCGAGTCGGCCCCGGCGCGCGCCGTGCCGAGCGGATGGAACGCCATCGCGCTGATCTGCCGCGGTCGCACGCGCGCACTGGGGAGCCGCTCGACGTCGCCGTCGCGCAGCGTCGGCACTCCGTCGATCGGGACTATCACCTCGCGCGCGCCCGCGGCGAAGAAGATCCGGGCGAGCAGCTCGAAGCCGCGCCGGAAGCGCTCGGCGTCGTCGGGGTGCAGGTCGTAGCGCACCACGATCCGGCGCCCGAGGCTGCGCACGCTGCCGCGCGCGGTGTCGGAGACCATGACGCCGAACGAGCCTGTCCGCCGTGCAGCGAGCATCAGGTCGCGATGCTCGGCGCCCGCGCGCGGCGTGCTCATGGCGGCCTGGTCCGGCGGACCCGCGATCCCCTCGAGCATGATCCCGTCGCCGGCCAGCTCGTCGACGTAGACGCTTTGCGGGACGCCGGCCCAGGGGTCGACCGGCTCGTCGTACAGCGCGCGTGCGGCGCTGGCGGGATGGATCGAGAGGTTGCGCCCGAGCTGCCCTGAGGCGGCGCCGAGGCGGTTGCGGCGCAGCAGCGACGGTGTCAGGAGCGCGCCAGCCGCGACGATCACGGTCTCGGTGCGCACTCGCATCGCGCCGCCGCGCGTGGTGGCGTGGACCTCCCGGACGCGGCCGCGCTCGAGCGTGATGCGATCCGCGCGCGCGTTGGTGAAGGTCGTGGCGCCCGCACGCTGCGCGCGCGGGATCCAGACCTGCCCGGCGTGCTGCTTGGCTCCGGTCGGGCAGCCGAACGCGCACACCCCGGAGCCGACGCAGCCGAGCGCGTTGCGCTCCAGGTAGCCCGCGCTGAGGCCGAGGCGGTCGGCGCCCTCCTTGACGAGGTTCGCGTTGCGCCCGGCGAGCTCGGGCGTGACCCGGCGGACGCCGATCGCCTCCTCGACGAGCTCGAACTCCTCGTCCAGGTCGACATCGAGGCCATGGTCGTGGCGCCAGCGATCGAGGACGTGCTGCGGCGTGCGGAAACAGGTGCCGGAGTTGACGAGCGTCGTCCCGCCGACGCCGCGCCCGAGCGGCACGACGATCGGCGGATCGCCGACGGTCGCGATCTGGCCGCCGTCGCGGTAGAGGCGGGGCATCATGTCGCGCGGCCGCGCGGTCATCGCGGCGGGCTCGTGCACGTCGCCTTCCTCCAGGATCGCGACGCGCCAGCCGGCCTCGGCGAGCAGCGCCGCGACGGGCGCGCCGCC
>Ga0066652_100002451_pt1 | contig 10188 bp, 10 predicted proteins | sample GraSoiAngelo_101_FD_71413 | JGI IMG/M metagenome (GOLD analysis project Ga0066652, IMG submission 71413) | Grasslands soil microbial communities from the Angelo Coastal Reserve, California, USA - 14_0903_02_30cm | ecosystem: Environmental > Terrestrial > Soil > Grasslands | place: USA... | reverse complement strand
TCCTGCGGATCGCCGTCAACGAGCTCGACGGAACCGACGTGCCGGACGAGGTCGCGATCGACGAAGCCGTTACGCTCGCGAAGAGGTACGCGACCGACGACGCAGCGAGGCTGGTGAACGGGATACTCGGCAAGATCGTGAGGGAGAAGGCAGCATGAGCTCCGACGAGGCGCTCGCGCGGGCCGAGGAGCTGCTCGCAAGGCTCGAAGCGACCCGAGCCGAGCTCGAGCGGCTGTCCGAGTCCGAGGACGCCGACAAGGCGCTGGACATCCTCGGCGAGCTCGCCGACCTCAGCCGCCAGGTCGAGGAGGAGCTGCAGCGCGCGAAGCGGCAGACCGAGGCAGATGCGCAGTCCTGACGAGCTCCGCGAGCTGGCGGAGTCATACCTCGGCGAGCTCGCGCTGACACCGGAGCTCCACGGTCAGGCGGAGTCCGTCCGGTACGCGCTGACGATGGGCGGCAAGCGTGTGCGGCCGGTGATCTCCCTGGCGACGGCCGAGGCCGCGGGCGTCGAGGCGGAGCGCGCGCTTCCGGCGGCAGCGTCGGTCGAGCTCGTGCACAACTTCTCCCTCGTCCACGACGACCTCCCCGCGCTCGACAACGACGAGGTTCGGCGCGGCAACCCGTCCGTCTGGGCGCGCCACGGGGAGGCCGTCGCAATCCTCGCCGGCGACGCTCTCCTCGCCGAGGCGCTGCGCCTCGCGCTCTCGTATCCGACCCCGGCCGTCGCGCGCGAGCTGACGCAGGCGACGCTCGGAATGATCGGCGGCCAGTACCTCGACGTGACCGGCACTGCGCCGGACGAGCAGACGCTCCACAGGCTCAAGACGGGCTGTCTGTTCGCGGCCTCGGTGGCGCTGCCGCTCTGGGTCGCGGAGATCCCTGAGCGAGAGCAGGGACCGTGGCGCGCGTTCGGGGACGAGCTCGGGCTGCTGTTCCAGATCGTCGACGACATCCTGGACGCGGACGGCTACGTGCTCACCCACGGCGCCGACGGAGCGCGCCGGCTCGCCGACGAGGCGGCGGAGCGTGCCCAGGCGCGACTCGAGGCGATCCCAGCGGACACGTCCGTCCTGGCGGAGATCGTCGCCGGCCTGGCCGCGCGCACCTCGTGACGGAAGCGCCGGCCCGCCACGTCGTTGCGGTGGGGAGCGGCAAGGGCGGCGTCGGCAAGTCGACGGTGACGCTGCAGCTCGGGTTGGCGCTGGCGGAGCGGGGCCTACGCGTCGGGATCCTCGACGCGGACCTGTACGGGCCGGACATCCCCCTGATGGTTGGCGTCACGAAGGAGGAGCGCGCGAGCCAGTGGCAGCTCTGGCGGCGTCAGGGCATCCGTCTCGAGCCCCTCGAGCGGCACGGCGTCGCGATCATGTCCGCCGGCCTCCTGCTCGGCGAGGACCAGTCGCTGACGATGGCGGCGCCGCTGCTGACGGCGGCGCTGCGCCAGCTCGTCTCGAACGTCGACTGGGGCGAGCGGGATGTCCTCCTGATCGACCTTCCGCCCGGAACTGCGGATCTCCAGCAGCAGCTGCTCGACGTCGTCGCGATCGACGCGGCGATCGTCGTCGTCGGCCCGCAGGGCGTCGCACACCTCGACGCGCGCAAGTTCGCCGACTTCCTTCGCGACGCCAACGTCGCGATCGTCGGCGGGATCGAGAACATGAGCGGGCTCGTCTGCCCGAGCTGCGGCGAGCACATCGACGTCTTCCCGGCGGTCGACGATGCGCGATCGCTGTGGGCCGACGGCGTCTCGCTGCTCGGCCGGGTGCCGCTCGACCCGTCAGTGGCGCGCGATCCCGCCGTCCGCGCGCCGGCGTTCGCTCCGATCGCAGAGGTCGTGTACGACCGGCTCGAGCGTCGCCAGGCAGCGTGAAGAAGCGCCTCGACGTCCTGCTCGTCGAGCGCGGGCTCGCCGAGTCGCGGGCGCAGGCGCAGGCGCTCGTCCTCGCGGGGAGAGTGCGGGGTCACGCCAAGCCCGGCACGCAGGTCGAGGAGGACGCCGAACTGGAGCTGAAGATGCCCGCACCGTTCGTGTCGCGCGGCGGAGAGAAGCTCGCGCACGCGCTGACCGTCTTCGCGGTCGACCCGAGCGGACGCGACTGCCTCGACGTCGGCGCATCGACGGGAGGCTTCACCGACGTGCTGTTACAGCGTGGCGCCGCGCGTGTGGCCGCAGTCGACGTCGGCTACGGGCAGCTCCACGAGAAGCTCCGCGCCGATCCCCGCGTGAGCGTGTTCGAGCGGATGAATGCACGCACGCTGCAAGAGCTTCCGTTCGCGCCCGACCTCGTCGTCTGCGACGTCTCGTTCATCAGCGTCCGGATCGCGCTCCCGCCGGCGCTCGCGCTGGCGCGTCCGGGCTGGGAAGCGGTCATCCTGGTCAAGCCCCAGTTCGAGGCGGGGCGGTCGGAAGTGGGGAGAGGCGGCGTCGTCCGAGACATCGCCGTGCGCCGTCGCGTCGTGCGTGAGATCGCGGAGGTGGCGCTCGGCTGGGGAGGCGAGACCGTCGGCGTCGTAGACTCCGGCCTGCCCGGGCCGAAAGGCAACCGAGAAGCGTTCCTCCACCTCGTCCACCGCGAGCGTCCCGTCCTTCCCGATGACATCGACGAGCGAATCGCAGCCGAGATCAGCTAGCGCCGTGCGGCGCGCCGCGGTCGTCACGCACGGCAAGCCGGAGACGATCGGCCCCGCACTGGCGCGCCTGGAGAAGGTGGCGCGCGAGGCCGGTGTCGATCTGCTCCTCCCGCACGAGGAGGTCGCCAAGCACGGCGTTGGCGAACCCGAGGCGGACCTCGTCTCCGCGGACGTGGCGGTCGTGCTCGGCGGGGACGGCACGATGCTGCGCGCGCTGCAGCGCTTTCTGGGCACCGACGTCCCGGTGATCGGAGTCAATTTCGGACGCGTCGGTTTTCTCGCCTCGATCGAGCAGGACGAGCTCGAAGCGGGGCTGGCTCGCGTCTTCGCAGGCGACTACCGCGTCGTGCACCTGTCGACGCTGGACGTGGAGGGGAAGGGGGTGCATGCGTCGGCGGTGAACGACGTCGTCGCGCTGACGGCGGTGCGCGGCCGCATGGTCGAGCTCGGCTGGCAGATCGGCGGCGAGGATCTTGGCGTGCAGCCCTGCGACGGCATGATCTGCGCGACGCCGTCAGGCTCGACGGCATACAACCTCTCGAACGGGGGCCCCGTGCTCGTCCGCGGGTTCGACGCGATGGCGATCACGTTCATCGCGCCGCACTCGCTGCACGTCCGACCGATGGTCGTGCCGCGCGGCCTAGACCTCGAGATCCGAAACGAGACGCCGGACGTCCGCGTGTCGGTGATCGTGGACGGACACACGCTCGAGGACTTCGGTCGGGGCGAGAGCATCGTCGTCCGGATCGGGGAGCGCCGCTCCTTCCTCGCCACGCTGCCCGAGACCACTTTCTTCAGTCGCTACCGCGAGACCTTCGGGTCGTAATCCCTCGGCGCGAAGTCGGCCCAGGATCGGCACAGAGCCGTGCGTCGTCGAGCCGTAGCATCTCTAGCCCCCACCCACCCGGGGCGCGCGCACGCGCGTGTACCTGTAACAGCGGCCTCGCGGCGTTTCCGCGGCGGACCGGCCTCTCCGGACGATGGTCGCGCGCCTCCCCGGCGCATACCATCCCGTCCGTGCTGCGACGGCTTCGGATCGAGAACCTCGTCCTGATCCGCGAGGCCGAGCTCGCGTTCGCGCCGGGCCTGAACGCCATCACCGGCGAGACCGGCGCGGGCAAGACGATCCTGGCGCAGGCGGTCGGGCTGCTGTTGGGTGCGAAGGGAGACGCTGCCTACGTCGGCGCCGATGCGACGGAGGCCTACGTCGAGGCGGAGCTCGACCTCCCGGCGAACGGCGGGGAGCTGGACGACGAGATTCGCACGCTCATCGAGCTTCGACCCGAGGACGAAGACACTCTCGTCCTCGCGCGGCGGGTCTTCGGCGACGGGCGCACGCGCGCGTACGCGTGGGGACGAAGTGCGGCGCGGGAGGATCTCGCGACGACCAGCGAGCGGCTGATTGCGATGTCGGGGCAGTTCGAGCAACGGCGCCTAGCGCGCGCGGCGTATCAGCTCGACGTGCTCGACGCCTACATCGGCCCCGAGCAGGCGCGGCGCAGGAAGGAGGCGCGCGCCTCCTGGAGCGCCCTCACGGCCGCCCGACGCCGCCACGACGATCTCCTCCACGGCGCCGAGGCGGCAGCTGCGCGGCTCGCCGAGCTCCAGGCGCTGGTCGACGACACGGAAGGGATGGAAGCGGACGACGAGGAGCGGCTCCGTGCCGAACGCGAACGGCTCCGCCACGTGACGGAGCTGGCCGAGGGCGCCGCTGCGGCAGCGACCGCCCTCGCGCCCGACGACGGTGACGGTGCCGCCGGCCTGACCGCGACCGCGGAGCGTGCCGTCGCTCCACTCGAACGACTTGCTCCTGAGCTCGCGCGAGCCGGCGACGACCTGCGCGACGTCGAGCTGCGCCTGCGTGAGACGGCGTCGGAGCTTCGCGCGTTCCTCGCCACGCTCGACTCCGATCCCGGCCGCCTCCAGGAGGTCGAGGCCGAGCTCGACCGGATCGCGGAGACGAAGCGGCGCTTTCGCGCCCAGTCCCTCGAGGAGTTGCTCGCGCGGACCGCGGAGGCGCGTGCCGAGCTCGCCGCGATCGCAGACGGCCACGATCCCGCCGCGGCGGCAGCGGAGGCCGCGGCCGAGGCGGAGCGCGCGTTCGACGGGGTCTGTGCCGAGCTGAGCGCAGCGCGCCGCGACCGCGCGCCGAGCTTCGCGGAAGCTGTCGCAGAGGAGCTCTCGGGAGTCGGGCTCGGCGAGGGGGAGTTCGTGGCGGAGCTCCAGGCGCGGGAGCCGGGACCCACCGGCGTCGACGAGGTCGCCTTTCTCATCCGTCCCAACTCGGGGCTGCCCTTCGCCCCGGTCGCCGAGACGGCCTCCGGCGGCGAGCTGTCGCGGATCGCCCTTGCCATCGCTGCGGTGGCGGGGGGCGAGACGCTCGTCTTCGACGAGATCGACGCGGGCATAGGCGGCGAGACCGCTCACCGCGTCGCGGAGACACTGCGACGGCTCGCGGGGCGTGCGCAGGTCGTGACGATCACCCATCTCCCTCAGATCGCGAGCGTCGCGGACCGGCACTTCCGTGTCGAGAAGATCCCGGGCGACCCGACGCACACGCGGATCGAACAGCTGGCAGAAGAGGAGCGCCGTGACGAGCTGCAGCGCATGCTCGGCGGCCAGGAGTTCCTCTCGAGCGTGCAATGAGCTTCGTCGAGCTCACCGGCAACGCGCGGCTCGACCGGCGGACGAAGAATCTGGTCAAGCGCCTCTCGTCGACGGACATCGCGATCATCGATCACACCGACCTCGACCGCGTCTCGGCAGAGGAGCTCGCGGACTCGGGCGTCCGCGTGGTCGTCAACGTGGCGCCGTCGCACTCCGGCCGTTTTCCGAACCCGGGCCCACTCGCGCTCGTTCGCGCTGGCGTGCGGCTCATCGACGCGCCCGGCGCCGATCTGTTCGAGACGGTCAGCGACGGCGAGATGCTGACCGTGCGCGGCGCGGGCCTCTATAGAAACGGCACGTGCCTCGCATCGGGTCAGGTGCTCGACGCGTATCTGCTCGAGCGCTCGCTTGCCGAACAGCGTGGCCGTGTCACCGAGGCGCTCGAGGCCTTTGCCGAGAACACCATGCGGTATCTGCGGGAGGAGGGAAAGCTCCTCTCGGAGGGCATCGAGTTCCCGCAGCTCGAGACGCGGTTCCGCGAGCGCCACGCGCTCGTCGTCGCGCGCGGGCCCGGCTACAAGCACGACCTGCGGATGGTTCGTCCGTACGTGCGCGAGTTCAAGCCGGTGCTGATCGCCGTCGACGGCGGCGCGGACGCGCTCCTCGAGGCCGGGTACGAGCCGGATGTGATCGTGGGCGACATGGATTCCGTCTCCGACGAGGCGCTGTGTTCGGGCGCCGAGCTGCTCGTCCACGCCTACCGGCACGGCTCGGCGCCGGGCGCGGAGCGCGCGAGTCGCCTCGGCCTGCGCTACGAAGTCGTCCCGGCGATGGGAATCAGCGAAGACGTCGCGCTGCTGCTGGCGTTCGAGAAGGGCTCCGAGCTCATCGTCGCGGTCGGGACGCATTTCAACCTGACGGAGTTCCTCGAGCGAAACCGCGACGGCATGTCCTCCACGTTCCTCACACGGCTGAAGGTGGGGGAGATCCTCGTCGACGCGAAAGGGGTCTCCCGGCTCGCGAGCCGCCAGGTGGGGCTCGGGCCGCTCGTGCTCTTCGCCCTGACCGGATTCGCCGCGATCGCGGTCGCAATCGCCGTCTCACCGGCGCTGCGGCACCTGATCGAGTACCTGGCGCTACGGCTTCGAGACCTGCTCGGCATCGGCTAGGACATACCCTTCCGGCGATGCCCCGCGTGTCCGCAGCGCGCGAGCTGCTCGCCTCACGAGAGGACGTCTGGCAGTTCGTCTCCGAGCCCGGTCACTTCGCCGACTGGTGGCCCGGCGTTGCCGCGGTCGACCCGGACCGCCGCGGCTTCGCCGAGGGCGCGCGCTGGGTCGTGCACGCGCGCGACCGGCCGACGCTGTTCCGCAGATCGGGCTACAGCGGCACGCTCCTGATTCGCGCGCTCGAGCCGCCGCGCCGGTTTGCGTGGTCTCTCAGCGGCGACCGCCTCGACGCGGAGCTGAACCTGCTTCCCGTCGAGGGCGAACGGACGCGCGCGGTTCTCAACGTCCAGGCGCCGTGGCTCGTCAGCGTGCCGCGCGCACTCCCCCGGCGCGCGCTGGCGCGGCTGCACGATCTCTGCCAGACGGCCGCCACGATCTAGAGCATGTTCGATCTCCGCTACCACGTCGCGTCGCTCGCCGCCGTCTTCTTCGCACTCGTGATCGGCATTCTCGTCGGCGTCGCGCTCGCGTCGCACGGCCTTGGCAACGCAGAGCGGAAGAAGCTCGAGGCAGAGCTCCACGGCGCGCAAGGCCAGGTCACCGACCTGAAGGGGACGATCGAGGAGGACAGGGCGGAGACGGAATTCACGAACGCCGCCTACGACGCCGTGATGGCCAATCGTCTGCGCGGCGCCCGGGTGGCGGTCCTCTTCGTCGGACCTGTCGATGCAGGCCTTCGCAAGGCGGTGGGCGACACGCTCAACGACAGCGGTGCGTCGGTGGCACGGATGCGCGCGATCGTCGTCCCGGTCGACCCCGCCAAGATCCAGAGCGCGGTCACGAAGCGCCCCGCCCTCGCGACGTACGCAACCGGCCGGACGCGCTTCTCGAACATCGGCCGCGAGCTCGCCGGCGAGTTTGTGTCCGGCGGTGACATGCCGCTCTGGGACGCGCTCGACCAGCAGCTCGTGGAGACCCGCGTCGGCACCAAGCGGCCTGCAGACGCGGTCGTCGTCGTGCGCACCGCGGACCCGCAGACACAGCGTGCCTCTGCGCAGATCGTCAGCGGGCTGTTCGCGGGCCTTGCCGATGCCGGCATGCCTGCCGTCGGCGTCGAATCACGGGGAGCGTTCCCGTCCGCCGTCAAGACCTACAAGCACTGGGGCCTGTCGAGCGTCGACGACATCGACCTGCGGGTCGGCCGCGTCGCGCTTGCGGTGCTGCTCTCGTCCGCGGGGATCAAGGGCAACTTCGGTGGGCAGGACGTCGACGACTCGTTCGTGCCGCAGATCCCGCCAGTGATCGTGCCGACGACGGGTGGATGATCCACTCACCGTCCTCGTCGCCGCCCGCGACGAGGAGGCGACGATCAGCCGCACCGTCACGGCGCTGCGGCGGGCTTTTCCTGACGCCGAGGTGATCGTCGCCGACGACGGCTCGCGCGATCGCACTGCAGATGCCGCTGAGGAGGCGGGCGCCACGACGCTCCGCCTGCCGCGGCTCGGGAAGGGACAGGCTCTGTCGGCGGCCGAGCGAGCCGCGCCGCCGGGCCGGCTGCTCCTGTGCGACGCGGACCTCGAGGGAGATCTGGCGCCGCTCCTGGCCGAGCGAGCAGACGTCGTCGTGGCGGCGTTTCTCGGTCGTCGCGGCGGCGGCTTCGGCATTGCGAAGGGAACGGCACGCCTCCTCGTCCGTCTGCGGGCGCGGCTCGAGCAGCGAGAGCCGCTCTCGGGGCAGCGGGCGCTCTCGATCCGCGGACGCGGCGCGACGTTCCCGCTGGCGCCCGGGTTCGGCTGCGAGCTGCGGATGACGATCGACGCGGCGCGAGCGGGGCTTCGGGTGCGGGAGGTGCCGCTCGCGCTCAACCATCGTCCCACCCACCGTGACCTCAGTGGCTTCGTGCACCGCGGGCGGCAGCTCCTCGACACGATCCTTGCGGCCGGGCCGCTCGCGCTGAACTACCGCGGCCGCCGGCTGCCGATCGTCGGGTGGGTGGCCGGGCTGCAGGGAGGCCCGGCCGTCGCCACTGTCGCTGCGATCGGACTCGTCGACGACCTCTGGAGTGGCACGGAGCGCGGCTTTCGCGCGCACCTCGGCGCCGGCCGGACGACCGGCGTTCTCAAGCTCGTCGGCATCCCGCTCGTCGGTCTCGTCGCGACACGACGTCTCTCTGGCGCGCTGCTGGTCGGGCTGGCGGCGAACGCGCTCAACCAGCTCGACACGCGCCCCGGCCGGGCGCTGAAGGCGTACGTGGCGGCCGCCCTGCCGACGGGTGCGCCACTCGGGGTCGCCGTCCTCTTGCTTCCTTACGATCTCCGCGAGATGGCCATGCTCGGTGACGCGGGTTCGAACGCGCTGGGCGCACTGCTAGGCTTGAATTCCGTGAATCGTTTCACGGGACGAGGCCGGTGGGCGGCGATCGGCGCCCTCGCAAGCTTCACCGTCGTCGGCGAACGAACCTCGATCGGCGCGTGGATCGAACGCACGCCCGTCCTGGCCGAGCTGGACCGCCTCGGGCGGCGCGTGTGAGCGCACCGCGGCAGACGAGGTACGTCTTCGTCACCGGCGGCGTCGTCTCGGCGCTCGGCAAAGGAATCGTCGCAGCGTCGCTCGGCCGACTGCTGAAGGCGCGAGGCCTGCAGGTGCAAGCCCAGAAGTTCGATCCGTATCTCAACGTCGACCCCGGGACGATGAGCCCGTTCCAGCACGGCGAGGTGTTCGTGACCGAGGACGGCGCGGAGACCGACCTCGACATCGGCCACTACGAGCGCTTCATCGACGAGAACCTGACGCGTGCGGCGAGCCATACCGCGGGTGCGATCTGGGACGCGGTCCTGCGCAAGGAGCGAAAAGGCGAGTTCCTGGGCGCCACCGTGCAGGTGATCCCGCACATCACGAACGAGATCAAGTCCCGCATCCTCGCGTCCGCCGTGTCGACGCCGACGGACGTCGTCATCAGCGAGATCGGCGGCACGGTCGGCGACATCGAGTCTCTCCCGTTCCTGGAGGCGATCCGCCAGTTCCGGCGCGAGGTCGGGATCGAGAACGTCCTCTATCTGCACGTGACGCTCGTCCCGTTCCTCGAGGCGGCAGGCGAGCTCAAGACCAAGCCGACCCAGCACTCCGTCAACGAGCTGCGCCGAATCGGTATCCATCCGGACGTCGTCGTCTGCCGCTCCCACGAGGAGCTTTCCGCGGACATCCGCGAGAAAATCGCGCTCTTCGCCGACGTCGACGGCCGTGCCGTGATCGCGAGCCCCGACGTCCCGGACGTCTACCTCGTGCCGTCGCGGCTGCAGGCGGAGGGTCTCGACGAGCTCGTGTGCGAGAAGCTCGGCCTGCCCGCCGGGCGCGCCGACCTCGGCGAATGGCTCGAGCTGACCGAGCGGTTCCAGCAGGCGACCGAGGAGGTCGAGGTCGCCCTCGTCGGCAAGTACGTGAAGCTGCAGGACGCGTACCTCTCGGTGCACGAATCGCTCAAGCACGCCGGCGCGAATCAGGGCTGTCGCGTACGCGTGCGCTGGATCGACGCCGAGAACATGTCCTACGACGAGGCGGCCGACGTGTTGGAGACCGTGGACGGCGTGATCGTGCCCGGCGGGTTCGGTTCCCGCGGGTGGGAGGGCAAGATCCTCGCCTGCCGTGTCGCACGCGAGCGTGAGATTCCGTACCTGGGGCTGTGCCTCGGGATGCACGTCGTCATCTCCGAGTACGCGCGGCACGTCCTCGGGCTCGACGGCGCCAACTCGACCGAGATGGACCCCGAGACGCCGCATCC
>Ga0066652_100002448_pt1 | contig 10191 bp, 8 predicted proteins | sample GraSoiAngelo_101_FD_71413 | JGI IMG/M metagenome (GOLD analysis project Ga0066652, IMG submission 71413) | Grasslands soil microbial communities from the Angelo Coastal Reserve, California, USA - 14_0903_02_30cm | ecosystem: Environmental > Terrestrial > Soil > Grasslands | place: USA... | reverse complement strand
GCGGCGAGCTTGATGAGCTCCAGGTAGCGCACCACCGCGTGCGAAACGTCGAGGTCGGTGTCGAAGCGCAGCTCCCCCAGCCGGCCCGCCGTGCGCGCCACGGTCTCCAGCAACTCCTCGCGCAGCATGCGAAACGTGGCGTGCAGCGACTCGGCGGGGCCGAACAGCTCCTCCTCGCGCCCCTGCCACTCCGCCCCCAGCGCAGCCCGCGCCGCCTCGGCGAACGGCGACGGCGGCTGCTCATCGCCACGGTCCGAGCGAGCCGCATAGGAGAGCACGAGCCGCGTTCGCGCCCGCGTCATCGCCAGCGCGAGCAGGCGCCGCATCTCGGCCACATGCGCGTCGCGGGAGTCGGGCGGCAGGGGTTCGTGCAGCAGCTCGTCGGGGATCGACGCCGGCGCGCGGCGGCGCGCGCCCGGCATGCGCGCCGAATGCAGGCCGAGGACGTAGGCGTGGTCGAACTCCAGGCCCTTGGCGTCGTGCATGGCCATCACGCGCACCCCGCTCGCCTCGCCATCGCCGGTCGCCTCCTCCTCGCGCAGCCCGGCCTCGGCGACCGCGGCGATGTAGCGCGCGAATTCTCGCGGCGTGGCCTGGGGCGCACGCCGCACGTAGGCCGAGGCCATCTCGCCGAACTTGGCGAGGTTGACCAGACGCTCGACGACGTCCGCCTGCGCGGCGAACAGCTGGTGACGGCGCAGGCCGAGGCGCTCGATCAGGCGGTGCACGAACAGATCGGGCCGGGTCGTGTCCAGCGCCGCCGAGGCGGAGCGGTAGCGCTTGAGGAATTCGAGGATCCGATCTCGCGCCTCGGGCGGGATCTGCGGCGACTCGGTGGCGGCCACCAGCGCCGAGACCATGTCGAGTTTGCGCCGGCGCGCGATCTGGATGCATCGGGCGAGGTCGATCGATCGCAGCTCCACGGGCGGGCGCGCGAGCGCGCGCACGACGGCGCCGGCGTCGCCCGGGTCGGCCAGCAGGCGCAGCCAGGCCAGGACGTCGCGAATCTCCGCGCGCTGGAAGAAGGCCGCCGCGCCGAGCAGGCGGTGCGGCACGGCGCGCTCGTCCAGGGCGACTGCGACCGCCTGGCCCTCCCGGCGAACGGAGCGAACGAGCACGCCCACGGACTCCGGCGCGACGCCGCCGGCGAGCAGCGCCTCGACGTCGGCGGCGACGCCCTGCGCCTGGGCGCGCTCGTTGTCGCAGCGCCAGAACGCCACCTCGCAGCCCTCGTCCGCTCCCGAAACAGGCTCGAGCTCGGCCACCGGCTCGATGACGGCCCGCGCCGCGGCCAGGATCGGCATGCCGCTGCGCAGGCTGCGCTCCAACCGGACGACCCGCGGAGCCGGCCGGTCGTCCAGGAGGGCCTGCACATTCGCCCCCGCTGCCGCGCGGAAGCGCTGGATCGCCTGGTCGGGGTCGGCCGCCGCGACCAGTGTCGCCCCGCCGCCGGCGAGTGCGCGCGCCACCGACGCCGGGCCCAGGTCGAGCTCCTCGAGCTCGTCCACGAGGACGTGGTCAAACCGGCCGACGAGCCGAGCCCTTGCGTCCGATCCATCGGCCACCAGGGCGTGCGCGCGCAGAACGAGGTCGCCGGTGTCCAGCATTCCCATGTCGTTCAGCAGAGCGTCGTGCGCCCGGTAGACCGCGGCGAATTCGCGCTCCTGCTCCGCCACCTCTCCGTCGGGAAGCAGCCCAGCCCAGTCCTCGTACTCCTCGACGATGACGAGCTCCGCCTTGAGCTGGTCGATGCGCTCGATGAACGACGCCAGCAGGGCGGCCGGATTGCCCTCGAAGTCGTGGCTGCGCAGCGGCAATTCGTCGATGTGCTCGAGCAGCAGCGCCAGCCGATCCGCCCGGCTCGCCGCGGCCGCGAACGGATCGAGCCCGGCGGCGGGCGACTCGCCGTGCAGCAGACGGGCGCACAGCTCGGGCACGGTGGCCACCGTCAGCTCCTCGTACGCGCGGTCGATGACCCCCTCCACGCGCGTGCGCAGCCCGGCCGCCGTACCGGCGCTGGAGGCCAGCAGCGCGATCCGCTCGGGCGCGACGGCCTCCTCGACCAGCCAGCCGAACCGCGCGATCAGCGCCCGGGTCTTGCCGGTCCCCGCCCCGCCGAGCAGCAGCAATGGCCCATCGGCGTGCACGGCGGCCTCGCGCTGTGCATCGGTCAGGCCGTGGAGGGGATCGGACACCACCCTAGGATATGACCGGATGGCGCATTCTGAGACCGGCGGCCCCACGGGCTCGGATGGCCCTCACGCCGTCTGGCTGGATGCCTGCCGGCGGGCAACCGCGGGCCTGCGCGCGATGCTCGTCGCGAGCCCGACCACGCGCGAGCGCGCCGAGGAGACAGGCAGCCGCGGCGAGGGCGGTGACCGAACGCTCGTCATCGACGACGCGGCCGAGGACCTCGTGTTCGCCGAGCTCGACGGGCTCCACGCGGCGGGTCGTCGCTTCGTCGCAATCTCCGAGGAGCGCGGTGAGGTGGACTACGGCGACCCGGCCGTTCGCGTCGTGATCGATCCGATCGACGGTTCGCTGAACGCCAAGCGGGGAATCCCGCATCACTGTCTGTCGATCGCCGTCGCGGAGGGCGCGACGATGGCCGATGTGGTGTTCGGGTTCGTTCACGACTTTGGCCCGGACGAGGAGTGGGTGGCCTCGCGCGGGTCCGGTGCGTACCTCGACGAGCAGTTGCTGGACACCGAGCCGCGCGAGCGCCGAGCCGACGGGGACAAGCTGGAGGTGCTCGGGATCGAATCGGCCGATCCCCGCTGGGTGGCCGAGGCGGCCGACGATCTCCGCGACAGCGCCCATCGCCTGCGCGCCGTCGGGTCGATCGCGATATCCCTCTGCCAGGTCGCAGCGGCGCGCTTCGATGGCATGGCCACCCTCAGGCGCTGTCGTGCCGTGGACGCCGCCGCCGGCCAGCTGATCGTGCGCGAGGCCGGCGGCGTGGTCGCCTTCACCGGCTACGAGGACCCGCTTGCGGCTCCGCTGGATGCGGCCCCGCGTTCACCCGTCGTCGCCGCCCGCACCGAGCGCGCGCTCACCGAGCTGCGCGCCGTGGCCCGTGCCTGATCGAGCCCCCTCCACACCCGCCTGGGTTCCCCGCTGGCGGGCTACGTCATCATCTGGAGGACGATGATCGACTGGGGCCTGGCACGACAGATCGCCGGCGTCGTGGCCGGCGAGGGCGCGAACGGCGCGGGGACCGCGACGCGGCTCGACGGGCTTCCCACGGCCGCTGCGGAGAGCGAGCGCTTGGTGAGCGCCTACACCGGCCTGCGGCCACCCGGCTCGCTGCCCCGGCCGGAGGCGCTGGATCGGCGGGGTTGGATCGACGCCAACATCCACAGCCTTCGTCCCCTGCTTCAGCCGCTTGGCGACCGCCTGGGCGCCGAGCTGGGGCCGCTGGCCGGGCCGGTGGGCGCGGTGGCGGGCGTGGTCGTCGCCGCCGAGGTCGGGGCCCTGTTCGGCTACATGTCGCGCCACGTGCTCGGTCAGTACGAGCTGATGCTGCTCGACTCGACCGCGCCGGCGCGCCTGTTGTTCGTCGCCCCGAACCTCGACGAGGCTCGTTCCAATCTCGATGCCGACGCCGATGAGCTGCTGCGCTGGGTCGCGCTGCACGAGACGACGCACGCGCTGCAGTTCGAGGGCGTGCCCTGGCTGCACGAGCACCTGTCCGGGCTGGTGCGCGAGCTGCTGCGCACCGCCGAGGTCTCGGTCGACGCCGGAAAGCTGCTGCGCCTGCCCTCGGGCGCCGACCTGCGCACGCTCGTGGCCGCGGTGCGCCAGGGTGACCTGCTCTCGCTCGTGATGGGTCCGGAGCAGCGCGCGTTGCTGGACCGTGCGCAGGCGACGATGGCCGTTCTGGAGGGCTACGCCGAGCACGTCATGGACGCGGTCGGCGCCGGCGTCATCCCGTCCCTGCCGCAGCTCCGCGCCGGCCTCGAGCGCCGGCGGGCCACGCGCTCGGCGGCGTCACAATGGCTCGCCCGGCTGCTCGGCCTCGAGCTCAAGCTGCGCCAGTACCGCCTCGGCAAGCGGTTCTCCGACCGCGTCGTCGCGGCCGGCGGAATCGACGCGCTCAACCGCGTCTGGGCCGAGCCCGACGCCCTGCCGACACTCTCCGAGCTCGAGGATCCGCGAGCGTGGATGGAACGAACACGCGTTCCTATTGTTACAAAGTCGTGACCTTTACGGCTCGTTTCTGAGAGGAAATTCCGAGTACGCTGTAACAAGCTCTCAGCCGCGGGGTTTACAAACATGTGTTCGGTGGGATTGCTAAGGTCCCGACGAGCCGATTAGACAAAACCGCCGCGACCTCGGAACCGCCGAGAGGAGTGAGGAAGTAGATGGCTACCACCACCCAGACCCAGCGGAGCGCCGCCTCGAAGCGCGCAGCCGCGACCCGCAGCGCCGCCGCCAAGCGTCGTAGCGCCGCCGCCAAGCGCGCCGCCGCCACCCGCGAGGTGAACCAGCGCACCCCCGTCGAGCAGGTCCAGCACGCCGCCGAGCGCGCCGTCCTGATCCCCGTGGGTGCCGCCCTGACCGCCACCGACCGCGTCGCCGACGCCGTTGCCGAGCTGGCGCGGACCTACAGCACGCCCGACACCGCTCAGAAGCGCGTCGAGCGTGACCTGCGCCGTTTCGAGCGCCGGGGCACCACGGCTCGCAATCGCGCCGAGCGTCGCATCAAGCGCACGCGCACGCGCGTCGAGCGCGAGCTGCGCCAGCGTCGGACCCGCACGGTCCGCGTCGTCAAGCGCAATCGCACCCAGCTCGAGCGTCAGGCAAAGAACGTTCGCCGCGACCTCGAGAAGGCCGTAAGCCAGGCTCAGGAGCGCGTGACGGGCGCCGTCTAGCTCGTTGACTTCCCCCGCCCGGCGTGGAGAGGCGCCGGAAGCGGGAAAGCGTGCCGGCACACATATCCTCGCCGGCACATGCAGCACCCTCTCCTCCCTCAACCGTCGGGACGCCCTTGTGGCGTCCCGTCGGCTTTAAACCGCCCCGCCTCGGAGACCAGTCATGCCGACCTCGGCCGGCGCAACTCGTCTGCTTGAATGGACTCCGATGCCTACCAAGGACGAAGTCCGCGAGGCCCTTCGGATCGTGATCGATCCCGAGTTGCGCCGCTCGATCGTCGAGCTCGACATGGTGCGCTCGATCGAGGTTCACGACTCCACCGGCGTCGTGGACGTCACCGTTTCGCTGACCACCGCCGGCTGCCCGATTCGCAACCACTTCGAGGAGGGTGTCGCCAAGGCGGTGCGCGGTCTCGACGGCGTGACGGGGGTAAACGTCGACTTCGACGTCCTAAGCGACCAGCAGAAGGCGAGCCTCCAGCAGAAGCTCGGGCGCGGCTCGCTCCCCGAGGGGGCGCTCGCCGAGGTGGGCAACATCATCTGCGTCGCCTCGGGCAAGGGCGGCGTTGGCAAGTCCACGCTCACGGTCAACCTCGCCGCGGCGCTCGCCGCCGAGGGCAAGCGGGTGGGCGTGCTCGACGCCGACGTGTGGGGCTACTCGATCCCGCGCATGCTCGGCCTGGGCGCGCAGCGCCCGAAGGTCTCGGCCGAGCGCAAGATCCTGCCGCTGGACGCGCACTCGACCTCCGTCATGTCGATTGGGTTCTTCGTCGAGGAGGACTCGCCGGTCGTGTGGCGCGGGCCGATGCTGCACAAGGCGCTGACCCAGTTTCTCGAGGACGTCGCCTGGGGCGAGCAGGACTTCCTGCTCATCGACCTGCCGCCCGGCACGGGCGACGTGTCGATGACGCTCTCACAGCTGCTGCCGCAGGCGCGCTTCGTGATCGTGACGACCCCGCAGCCCGCCGCGCAGAAGGTGGCGCGGCGCGCGGCGGAGATGGCCGGCAAGTTCAAGCTGGAGATCGCCGGCGTGATCGAGAACATGGCCGGCTTCACCACGCCCGCCGGCGAGCGCTTCCCGATCTTCGGCGAGGGCGGCGGCCAGCTGCTGGCCGACGAGCTCGACGTCCCGCTGCTCGCCAAGGTGCCGCTGACGCTGCCGCTGCGCGAGCAGGCCGATGCCGGGACGCCCCTGGTCCTGGCCGACCCCGACGATCCGGCCGCCCAGGCCATTCGCCAAGCGGCGAGCGGCCTGATCGCCTCCTCGCCGATCGAGCTGCCGGTCATGCAGGCCCCGGCGCCCGCCGCGGCGCCGAAGCCCGCCGGCGCGTCGCTGCCGATGGCCTAGGTCAAACCGGGCGGGGCGCAGCTAGCCGCTGCCGTTGCCGGCGTAGTACTCGGCGTTCATCTGCGTGTACTTCGTCCACTCCTCCGGGAGCTGATCCTCGGCGAAGCAGGCGTCGACCGGACAGGCCTCGACGCAGGCGTCGCAGTCGATGCACTCCTCCGGATCGATGTAGAGCATCTCGACCTTGTCGTAATCGGGCTCGTCCGGGGTCGGATGGATGCAGTCGACGGGGCATACCTCGACGCACGAGTTGTCCTTGGTCCCGATGCAGGGCTCGGCGATGACGTAGGCCATGTGCGTTTCGTTCCTTCTGGACGGTTCGAGGCCGGAGCGCGCATTCTAGGCGGTCCGCGCGGGCGGCTCCGCGTCGGGGCCGCCTAGACTCCGGCGCCGAATGATCCTGCTCACCGGTGCGACGGGTCTCGTGGGAACCGCGCTGCTGCGCCGGCTGACCGCCGAAGGCGAGTCCGTCCGCTGCCTCGTACGCGATCCCCGCCGGCTCGGGGTCGAGCGCGTGCGCGTGCAGATCGCCCTCGGCGACCTCGCCGACCCGCCCTCCTTCCGGCATGCGCTGCGCGGCGTGAGCACGGTCGTGCATCTCGCCGCCTCGATCCGTGACCAGCCCGCCGGTTCCATCGAGGAGCTCAACGGCGTGGCGACCTGGCGCATGGTGCGCGCCGCCGAGCGCGCCGGGGTGGAGAAGTTCGTGTTCTTCTCCGCGCTGCACGCGTCCACGCGCAGCCGCGCCCGCTTCTTCCGCGCCAAGGCGCTGGCCGAGCGCGCGGTCGCCGGGTCGAGCCTGCGGCACACGATCTTCGCCCCGTCGATCGTGTATTCGCCGGGCGATCCGTGGCTGCGCCTGCTCGAGCGGATGTCGCTCCTGCCCGTGCTGCCGGTCGCCGGCTCGGGCCGCGCCCCGTTCCAACCGATCTGGGCCGAGGACGTCGCGGATTGCGTGGCGGCGGAGCTCGACGCGAAGGGGAACGGGCGCGAGCGCTACGAGCTCGCCGGGCCCGACACGCTCACCTACGACGACATCGTCGAGCTCGTGCTGCGGTCGCTCCGGCGCCGCCGCCCGCTCGTCCACGTGCCGCTGCCCGTAGTGCGCGCCTCGCTGCGCGCCGTCGGCGTGCTGTTCGGGCAGGCGGCCTTCGCCACCTGGGACGAGGCGGAGCTGATGGAGGTGGCGATGACGACGGCCACCGGTACCGCCGACGCCGAGCGGCTGGGCGTCGTGCCCAAGCCGATGCCGGCGGTGCTGGGCGTCGGCTAGAAGTCGAGCATGGGCCGACGGTCCGCCCACGGCCGCGCGACCTCGAGCTGGTTCGCGAGGCCCAGCAGCGGGCCCTCGGCCGCCGGCCGGCCAATCAGCTGCACGCACAGGGGCAGGCCGTCGTCGCCGTGGTAGAGCGGCAGCGAGATCGCCGGCACTCCAGTGACGTTGGCCGTCGCCGTGAACGGCGTGAACTGGCCTCCGCGAGCCCACGCGGCCATGCCGTCGCCCTGGGTCGTGTCGATCTCCCCGAGCTCGAGGGGCCGTTCGGCCAGCGCCGGCGTCAGCACGGCGTCGTACGGGGCGAGGTAGCCGATCAGGGTTCGCGAGAAGGCCTCGAGCTGGGTGATCGCGGCGTGCAGCGCGAGCGCCGAGTCCTCGGTCGCCTGGCGGAACATCGTGAGGCTCAGCGGCTCGACGTCCTCGGGCGTCGGCTCTCGACCGGCGATGGTGGCGCCGAAGCCGACGACCAGGGCGATGAAGGTGCCGAAGGCGACGTTGAACAGCTGCAGCAGCTGTGGCACGTCCCAGGGCGGATCGATCTCCTCGACCTCGTGGCCGAGCTCGACCAGCAGGTCGGCGGTGTCGCGGACCGCGGTGGCGTGCATCGCGTCCACCGGCGCCTCGATCGGCGGCTTGAGCGTGAAGCCGATGCGCAGGCGCCCCGGTTCGCGCTGCATCGTCCTGGCGAAGGGCTCCTTCGGCGGCGGCGCCCACGTGGTGTCGCCGAGCTCGTAGCCGGCGAGCACGTCGAGGAGCGCCGCCGTCTCGGGGACCGTCCGGCTCAGGACCCCCGCCACGGTGGTCAGGTGCTCGCCCACGTCGGGACCCAGCGAGATGCGCCCGCGCGCGGGCTTGAGTCCGACCAGCCCGCAGCACGCGGCGGGGATGCGAGTGGAGCCGCCCCCGTCCGTGGCGTGGGCGATCGGCACCATGCCCGACGCGACCGCGGCGCCCGCGCCGCCCGAGGAGCCGCCGGTGGTGCGCGCCGTGTCCCAGGGGTTCCGTGCCGCGCCATAGCGTCGCGGCTCGGTCGTCGGCACGATGCCCATCTCCGGCATGTTGGTGATGCCCACGATCACGAAGCCGGCGTCCTTGAAGCGGCGCACCAGGTAGGAGTCGTTGGAGGGGTGGAAATCGCCGAACAGATCCGAACCGAAGGTCAGCGGCAGTCCCTCGACCGGGGTCAGGTCCTTGATCCCGATCGGCACGCCCGCGAACGGTCGCTCGTCACCGGGACCGATGGCGTCGGCCGCCGCCAGAGCGCGTTCCGCGTCCAGCGCGACGAAGGCGTTCAGGGTCGGGTTGAGGGCCTCGATGCGTTCGAGTGACGCCTCGACCAGCTCCCGCGAGGTCACCTCGCCCTTGCGCACGAGGTCGGCCAGCTCGGTGACCGGGCGGTAAAGGAGATCGGCGGCGGTGGCGGGGGTCATACGAGCTCCTGTCGTGGGATCCCGGGAGCCTAACCTGCAACGCTGTGCGACCGGCGAACACGAAAGAGAGCGAGCATGAGCGAAGTCCAATCTGGCCTGGAGGGGGTCGTCGCCTTCGCGACCGAGATCGCGGAGCCCGACAAGGAGGGCAGCGCGCTTCGCTACCGCGGCATCGACATCGAGGACCTGGTCGGCCAGGTGCCGTTCGAGAAGGTCTGGGGGCTCCTGGTCGACGGTGATTTCGAGCCCGGCCTGGCCCCCGCCGAGCCCCACCCGCTCACGATCCGCTCCGGCGACCCGCGCGTCGACGTGCAGTCCGCGCTGGCCATGCTCGCGCCCGAGTGGGGCCTGCGCCAGCTGATCGACATCCCCGCACGCCAAGCGCGGGATGATCTTGCTCGGGCCTGCGTGATGGCCCTCTCCTTCGTGGCGCAGTCGGCCCGCGGCCCGGACCGCCCGCCGGTGGACCAGGCGATCATCGACCAGGCCACCACGATTCCCGAGCGCTTTCTCACCCGCTGGCGCGGCGAGGCGGACCCGCGCCACGTCCAGGCGATCGACGCGTACTGGATCTCCGCCGCGGAGCACGGCATGAACGCCTCCACCTTCACCGCGCGCGTCGTTGCGTCCACCGGGGCCGACGTGGCGGCCGCCCTGTCCGCGGCCGTCGGTGCGCTTTCCGGGCCGCTTCACGGCGGCGCTCCGTCGCGGGTGCTGGCGATGCTCGACGAGGTCGAGCGGCTCGGCGACGCCGACCGCTGGGTGAAGTCGGCCCTCGACCGCGGCGACCGGCTGATGGGCTTCGGTCACCGGGTGTATCGCGCCGAGGACCCGCGCGCTCGCGTACTGCGCCGCACGTGCCGCGAGCTGGCTTCGCCGCGCTACGAGGTCGCCGAGGCGCTCGAGGCGGCGGCGCTCGCCGAGCTGAAGGCCCGTAAGCCCGACCGCGTGCTGGCCACCAACGTCGAGTTCTGGTCGGCCGTCGTGCTCGACCTCGCCGACGTGCCGGCCCAGCTCTTCACGTCGATGTTCACGTGCGCGCGCACGGCCGGGTGGGCGGCGCACATCCTCGAGCAGAAGCGCGAGCAGCGCCTGATCCGCCCGACGGCGAAGTACGTCGGTCCGGGCCCCCGGCCCGTCCCCACCCCCGCCTAAGCGGCGCTGGGGGCGTCTGGGGCCGATGACACCCGAGCACGAGCTCGATCCCGAGATCCTCGGCGATCACTTCGACCGGCTCTACCGGGCGGCCTGGGGACTGTGCGG
>Ga0066652_100002447_pt1 | contig 10192 bp, 6 predicted proteins | sample GraSoiAngelo_101_FD_71413 | JGI IMG/M metagenome (GOLD analysis project Ga0066652, IMG submission 71413) | Grasslands soil microbial communities from the Angelo Coastal Reserve, California, USA - 14_0903_02_30cm | ecosystem: Environmental > Terrestrial > Soil > Grasslands | place: USA... | reverse complement strand
CAGGCGAGAATGGCCAGCAGCCACCCCCAATAGGCCCGCAACGAACCTTTAAGCCGCGCCTGAAACAACAGGAGAAGGAACGGCGCGGTGAACGCTTCAGGGTGGAATTCATGGAGTGCGACATATCCGGTCGCCGGCGTAATTAGCATCGCACCCGCCAGGAGCAGGGCCGCTTTTCGATCAAGTCCGAGCAGCCGCCCAATACTAAACGCCACCGGTCCCATCGACGCCAAGGCGGCGTTCTGGATCACGACGAAAATAATGGGATGGCGGAAAATCAGGAAAAAAGGCGTGATCAGAAGAACGATCGGCTCGACATGGTTCCCTAGCAGCGGGACGCCTTCCACGGACACTTGGAAGCGCCCGTGGACGAGTTGCCAGAGGGCCTGCACGTAGTAGGCGAGATCGAACGTCCGGTATTCAAAATTCGCCCACCGAGCGTAGGAGGTCCATGTCCAGACCCCGAAGAAGACCAGCGCGAGGCCCCAGATCGGCCCCTTGCCGGGATCAGCCGCGAGCCGCTTTGTCGTGATCACCATCCATGCCTTATCCCAGGTAGGTGGCGGCATACAAGCCTGTTACCGAGGTACGGAGGGACCCCGGTCGCCGGCGGGCGGCATTCTAGAAATTACAAAACCCGGACACCGTGGCATCAACACTGCTTTAGACAGCCCCACATCCGCGGTCGGTATCGTGGATCGCAGTCAAACAAACAATACAAAAGGAAAGCAAATAGCATGTTAAACAAATTCAACAAACGCCGCGGGGGTTTCACCCTTGTGGAAATCATGATTGTAGTGGCGATCATCGCCTTGCTGGCAGCGATCGCGGTGCCTGGATTCCTCCGCGCCCGTAAACGTTCTCAAGCAAGCCGCATCATCAACGATTTGCGCTTGATCGACTCCGCCGTCGACCAATACGCGATCGAAAACAACAAGTCCTCGGGCTTCCTGGTTCCTGTCACCGAATGGACCAAGTACCTGAAGGCTGGCACGAACCTCTACGTGACCGGCAAAGACATCCTGGGTAACCCCTATGTAGGTGTCTCAGTGGATACGCTCCCGGCCGTTCCGACCTCGTCGAAGAACGCCCTTTCGGACGTTGTCGATAACACCTTCTGGTCGCCGTACAACTAAGAATCTGACGATTCATTCTCCTGTCATCGGTTCGCCGGTGGCAGGGAATGAGTTGTGAGAAACAAGACCCAAAAAGTCCTGCCCACTTTCAGCTCGCACTAATAAATAAAAGAAAGACGCCTGACCTATGTTAAGAAAACTGACAACCAAACGCGCCGGCTTCACGCTGGTGGAAATCATGATTGTGGTGGCGATCATCGCGCTCCTCGCGGCGATTGCTGTCCCAGGCTTTCTCCGGGCGCGCAAGCGTTCACAAGCCTCGAAAGTCCTCAACGATCTGCGCCTGATCAGTTCGGCGATGGACCAGTATGCGATAGAAACTTCGAAAACGAGCGGCGCTACAATCGATGTGGCTGACTGGACCAAGTACCTCAAGAGAGACACCAATCTTGAAGTAACCGGGGCCGATCTGTTCGGCGAGCTCTACGGTCTTCAAACGGTGGACTCATTGCCTCACGTGTCTCCGGTCACCAAGGGTAACCTTTCTGACGTGTGCGACGAGGAGTTTTGGTCACCTTACAACTAAGACGGCTTCGAGACTAACTATGAGAGCGTCCTTTCGGCAACGGAGGACGCTCTCTTGTTTTCGTAAGAACAGCTCAGACAGGATCCGGCATCGATGACTGGAACAGGCAACGACAACGCCAGCGCGTCACCAGGGCTGGTGAATAAGGTTCGGCAGGCGTTGGCAATCTACGGCCAGCGTCAATGGTTGCGGTGTTTGTTACTGGTCCTGTTCGGCGCTGGCGTTCACGTTCCTGCACTCCCCGGGCAGCTGGTCTGGGATGATCTTTACCTGGCCAGAGACAATCCTTTTATCAAGAGTCCGCTGCTCATTCTCGAGGCGTTTCGCCATTATCTCTTCCCCGATTCGTATGCGGGCCACTATCGGCCCGTGCAAAACATCTCATACGCTTTTGATTACCTGTTTTGGAACACCGAGACCTACGGATACCACCTTTCCAATGTTCTCTGGCATGTTGGCAGTGGCATCCTGCTCTATTTCCTTCTGCGAGAGATTTTTTTCTCGTTCGGCTCCCGGTGGAGCGCGGAGAGTGACGGAGCCGTCTCCCCCAGCCTCGCGGCCAGATTATCGAACACTGCTTTTCTGTTCGCGCTCCTCTGGGTAGTTCATCCAGTCCATAGCGCGGCCGTGGACTATATCTCAGGACGCGCCGACAGCCTGGCCTTCTTTTTCGCCTGTGCGGGTTGGTTGCTCTTTTTCCAGGCCCGGAAAAATCCGCGGAGCTGGCTTCGCGCTGGCCTGTACGTAACCGCGGCGCTGTCGGGGTTGCTCGCGCTTTGTTCGCGGGAGAGCGGCTTCATGTGGCTGCTCGTTTTTCTCCTATATACCTTCTGTTTCGACACGAAAATTCTTCTCAAGGGTAAACTGATTGTCCTCGCTGTTTGCTTGATGGTGGCGGCGACTTATGCCGGCTTGCGACAGCTTCCGGAAAGTAGGCCGGAGATCGTCGCTCATTCCACCACCAGCGCAGCATCGCGTGCAGTTCTAATGTTGCGGGCGCTGGGTGATTACGGGCGCCTGATGGTTTTTCCTTCCAATCTGCATATGGAACGAAGCGTTTCCGATCCTGTTCCTGTAGGGAACCGGGAGGGTTGGAGAAGTTCCATTCGCCTCGAATATCTGTCGTTGGCGGGCGCGGCCGTGTTGGCCGCTTTTGCCTTCGGCGCTTTCCGGAAAGGCGCCGGAAGGAACGCCCGGATCTTTGGCGCCAGCTGGTTTCTACTCGCCTATCTCCCGATCTCGAATCTGTTCCCGCTCAACGCTTCTGTGGCCGAGCATTGGCTTTACCTCCCAAGTGTAGGTTTCTTGATTTTTCTCGCTGGAGTCATCTTCGAGTTGCCGGCGCGTTTTCGGCGAGGCGCGTTCGCGCTGGCGTGTCTGGCGGTGCTTGCCTTGAGCGCGCGGAGCGTCGTCCGCAGCAGCGATTGGATTGATCCCGAAACGTTTTACCAACGCACTTTTCTCGCGGGTGGATCGAGCTGCCGCGTAGGCGTCAACCTCGCCATGCTTTACTCCAAGCGCGGGGAGTATGGCCAGGCAGAGAAGATTCTGCGTAAGGTGCTTCGAGTATATCCGGATTACCCGGTCGCGCGGAACAACCTGGCTGACGTCATGTTTCGACAAGGCAAAACTTCAGAGGCGGAAGCGATGTTTGATTCCGCCAGCAGAGCCGCTCCCGAGGATCGCCACGAGTATCCGCGTACGTGGGTTGCCGCGCTCAACTACGCCCATATCCGGCACAAGGAGAAGGACGATCAGACGGCCCTCGCCGTTATGGAGAAGGCGCGCAAAGATTATCCGGGGATTTGGGATCTGATTAGTTTCGAGGCCGAATTGCTGCGGGAGAATTGCGGTCCCGCCGCGGCCTTACCGGTCGTGCAAGACTTTTCACGGGCGCACTGGTGGCACGCAGGGGCCTCGATCGCTCTCGGCCGGCTCCACTCCGAGATGGGAGACAACGCGCAGGCAGAGGCAGCCTTTCGTCACGCCAGTTGGCTCGATGTCCACGACGCGGAAGCGCTGAATCTGATGGCTCTCTTGAGCATGCGTCAAGACAAGCTGGAAGATGCTTGCAAGACACAACGCCGCGCCGTCGCGCGGCAGCCCGACCAGCCGCGGCAGTACCTCCTCCTTTCCGATATCCTGAGCAAAATGGGTCGAGCCGACGAAGCTCGGGCCGTCCTGGCCCAAGTCTCCGTCATGAAGGCGAATCGCTGACGCTGGGGTAGGAACCAGAGCCGCGGATTGCACTGTTAAGACGCCTGGCCATGACCCAAAGCGAAAACAAGCCGGCCAGCGAATCCTCATTGTCTCAGCTAACTCGCTGGGCTCAGCTGGGGTGGGTGCGGTGCCTTGCGCTGATTCTTGTGGGAACTGGGGTCCACCTCCCGGCGCTCACGGGTCAACTGCTTTGGGATGACATCTCTCTCGTCAACGACAACCGGCTAATCAGGAGCCCGGTTCTGATCCTCGAAGCATTCCGACACTACCTTTTCCCCGATGCCTACGACGGACATTATCGTCCCATCCAGACCGTTTCGTACATCTTCGATTATTTCTTCTGGAACAAGGATCCATCTGGTTATCACCTCTCAAATATCCTCTACCACGTCCTGAGCGGCGTCCTGCTCTATTACCTCTTGCGCCGGATTCTGGCAGCGTTGGTCGAGCATTGGCAGGACAAGATCCTCGTGCGAGGACGCATCGATGCCGCGACCGCGGCTTTCTTTCTCGCCCTCGTCTGGATCGTTCATCCTGTGCATAGCGCCGCCGTCGATTATATTTCTGGACGCGCCGACAGTTTGGCTTTCCTTTTCGCAGCAGCCGCCTGGCTACTCTATTTTCGAGCGCGGGATCTCTCGGCGCCATGGACTCGCCGAGGCTTGTATGCCCTGGCAATAGTGTCCGCGCTGTTTTCGCTTTGCTCGCGCGAGAGCGGGTTGCTGTGGCTGCTGTTGTTCCTGCTTTACATGTTTGCGTTCGACCGAAAACCGGTTCTTCGGACGAAACTTCTCATTCTCGGGACGTGTGTCGCCCTGGTCTCGGTCTACGCTGGATTACGCCAGCTACCGATGCATCATGCGGAGGACCAGGTCTCCGCCGGTTGGACACCTGCCATGCGTGGCATCCTTATGCTCCGAGCGCTGGGGGATTATGGACGGCTAATAATCTTTCCCTCCCAGCTTCACGTTGAGCGCAGCGTCCTCGAATCAGCCACAGCGCATGGGCACGCAAATTGGCGCATCGCGCTCGCGGCCGAGTCGCTGGCCTTTACTGGTGTAGTGGTGGTGGGAATACTTCTCCTGGGCGCGTTGTGGAAAGGGGCTGGCCAGCGAATGCGCTTGTTCGGCGCCAGCTGGTTCTTCCTGACCTATTTGCCCATCTCGAATCTTTTCGATCTCAATGCCACGGTCGCTGAACATTGGCTCTACCTTCCCAGTGTCGGCTTCTGTATTTTTTTGGCGGGGTTTGTTTATGATTTACCTGCGCGTTACCTGCGTTCGGCCGTGGTATTCGCATGCCTGGCCGTGGCGGCGTTGAGCGTGCGCAGCGCAATCCGGAGCAGCGATTGGGTGGATCCGGAGACCTTCTTTCGGCGCACCTTTGCCGCGGGAGGATCGAGCAGCCGTATCGGTGTGAATCTCGGCGTGATTTACGCGATGCGGGGCGAACATGGGAAAGCGGAAGCTATTCTGCGTAAGGTCCTCGAAGTTTGTCCGAACTATCCGCTGGCCCGAAATAACCTCGGAATTGCCTTAACGCAGCAGGGAAAGACGAAGGAGGCTGCGGCTCTGTTCGAAACGGCGAGCAACTCATCCGCGCCGGCCAAGGGCGGCTATCCACGAACCTGGGAGGCCGCGAGAAATCTGGCTCGCTTGCGACACAAAGACAAAGACGACGTCGAAGCCTGCGCGATTTTGGAGCGGGCCCATCGTGACTATCCCTCGAATTGGGAATTGATCGCTCTTCACGCAGAAATTGTCCGGGAAAGTCAGGGTCCGGAAGGGGCGCTCCCCCTTGTGCAGAATTTTGTTCGCGGACATTGGTGGCACGCCGGCGCCTCAATTGCCTTGGGTGGCCTCTTCGCGGAGATGGGCAATTCACCGCGAGCCGAGGAAGCATTTCGCCATGCCAGTATCCTCGATGTGCACGACTCAGCTGGGCTCAATTTGATTGCGTTGCTTAAAGTGAGCGAAAACAGACTCGAAGACGCGTGCGCCATCCAGCGCCGTGCCCTGGCCCGCCAGCCCGATCAACCGCGCCAGTACCTTATCCTTTCCGACATTCTCGAAAAGATGGGGCGAGGCGAAGAAGCACGTGCCGCGCTCGCGCAAGTCGAGCGTCTCCAGGCGGTCGCGAAAACGCAGTCCGCCACCGCAGCGAAGACGCTCGCGAACTAGGACGGTTTCGCGCTTGTCGCGCGGCATGATAAGCTGCGCGCCATGCAGGTTATCGTGCTTGGGGCCGGCGCAATCGGCAGCCTCTACGGGGCGAAGCTCGCCTCTGCCAATGAGGTAATCCTCATCGGCCGGCCGGAACACGTTACCGCCATCAATTCACACGGTCTGCGCGTTGAAGGCCTTGAACCGCAGGTCGCGCCCATTCGCGCCGCTACGGAGATCGACCAAATCGGCCGGGACGCCCTGATCTTGCTAACAACAAAAGTGACCGGGAGCGCCGCTGCTCTCGCGCCTATCGCGCCGTTGCTCCGCGAAGACACGACGATTCTCTGTCTTCAAAATGGCTTGGGCAGCGAGAGAATCGCGCGCAATGCGATCGATGATCGCGCGGTTGTGCTGCGCGGTATTACCCAGTTCGGTGCGATTTTCGAACGTCCGGGCGTGATCCAGTACATGGCCGGTGGTTATACCCTCGTGGAGCAGCATCCCAGAAGCGATCGCGTCGCTGCCATTCTCACTGCCGCGGGTCTCGACTGCCGGATTTCACCGAACATGACGGCGGACGTCTGGCACAAGCTGATCTTCAATTGTGTGGTCAATCCGATCACTGCCATTCTCGGCTGTGAAGTGGGTGGTATTGCCAACCGACAACTTGACCCGCTCAAGCGCCTCGTGATTGACGAATGCCTCGCCGTCGCCGCGACCCAGGGCCTGACTTTCGACGTGGACCTCATGCGAGAGATCACGGAGGTCTTTGGGGCATCGCCCAACCTCGTTTCGATGCTGCAGGACCTGCGTCGCGGGCACCAGACCGAGATAGACTATATGAATGGCGCCGTCGCCGCTTTGGGAGCACACCATGAGGTGCCTTGTCCGGTCAATCGCGCGCTGACCGAGATCATCAAAGCAATGGAAGCGTCGTCACTGCTCCCAGAGAAAATGCTCCAGGCGTAACCGGCCCAGGCGCGATTTCGCCTCCTCACTGCGCACCCCGCCGGCCGACGCCAGCTTTTGATAAACAACTGCCGCCGGTTGCCATTTGGAATCGTCCTCCAGCAGGCGCGCCGCGTTGAAGCCGGCTTTGTAATACCAAAAAAATTCCCGCTGCGGCCGATCCGGACGCGCTTCGTCCTCGATGATTTGGTAAAAGGTGGCCAACGCGTTTTCGCGGTCATCCAATTTCTCGAGGCAAATCCCTTTTTTGAAGAGCGCCTGATTCCGCCAATGCGGGGGGATGTTTTTCTCCGACGCCAGCTGGTCGTAGAGGGCGATGGCGCGGGTGTAATTTTCGCGATCCGCCGCCCCTGCCCCAGAGAGGATGTCGCCCTTGCCACACAACGCCTCGCGCTTCTCTTCCGCCGAGGCGCTTCCTTGCAAGACTTCATCGTAAAGGGTTAGGGCGTCCTTCTCTTTCCCCAGCTTTCGCTCAATGACGGCTTGTTCGTTGCGCGCGGCCCACTTCAGGTCGCCGTTTTTCTTAACCACGTCATCGAGCAAAACCAGCGCGCGATCGAGCGATTGAGCGCCCATGCTTTGCATCGCGGATTTCGCGGCAAAAAAGAGGGCCTTCTCGGTGAAAGCCGCCCGGGGATTCTCCTGCGCCAGAATCTGGAACTGCGTTTGCGCGTTCGGAAAGTCCTGCTGCCGGTAATGGGTTTCCGCCAGCTTCATCCGCACATCAGAAACGAGAGATGAACCCGGGTATTTTTGGAGAAACTGGCTGGCGAGTTCAATGACCCGGGCGGCGTCCGAATTCGGCGCGCTATCTTCGATCCAGATAACGAGATAATCCGCCCGTTCCCTGGCGGCATCGTTCGGTTCGCTTTCGGCGGCGCGAGCCAGATGCTTCCGGGCCGTGTCGAGATTGGATGGAGCCCCATGAAACGCCAATTCCGCCAGCGCGACCCACGCTTCGGCGCTGCGCTTGTGCTTGGGAAATTCTCGCAGAAACGCCTGGAGCGACTCGGACGCCTTCGTGTTTCCCTGCGCGGCCTGGGTGAGGCCTTCCTCAAGCAGAAGGTCCCCCCGCGTCTCCTCACTGCCGCCGCTCTGGCCGACTTCGTCATAGGCTGCCAGAAAACGTTTCTGGTCGCCCGACTGAAGCCAGGCGAGCGAAGCATTGAAATAGGAGTCAGTGGCGGAATGGGGTGAAGCGTGCGCCGCAGTTTCGAACGTTTGGGCCGCGGCATCGAACTGCCTGGCGCTGTATTGGACGCGCCCGGCGAGCAGATTGATTCTCTCGAGCAACGCGGCGTCTGGCTGAAGCTTTCGTGCGTCCTGCAGAATCGCGAGCGCCTCGTCAAAATGGCGATTGTCGAGTTCGAGTTGAGCAAACTCGAAGAAGCCAGCAGCGAGGACTCCCAGGTGCGGCGGGTCCCGCCGCAACTCACCGAAGATTCGCGCGGCGTTCTCACGACGGCCCGCGCGGAGTTCGCCTCTCGCCAGATACCATTGGGCCAGCGCGCGCCGTGGCTGGATCGGATCGTTGGCCCACCTTCGGAGCTCCTGGTTCGACGGCGTTCGTTGAGCGCGATAGAGCTGATCGAGCTTCTTGAAGATCGTGGGAAGTTCGGGGTCGGTCGGATGATGCTCCACGAAATCTTCCATGGGATCGTCCCCCATTTCCGGCTTTTTCAGTCGCAAACTCGTCTCGCCCACCGCGCACAAAGTCGCGATCAAAACCGCGCGGCTCGCGCCCTCCGGCCTTCGCAGGATCGTCTCGAAAAGCTCAAGGGCCCGCTCGCGGTGGCCTAGTTGCGCCTCGAGCCGGCCCTGGAGGAACCGTCTTTCCTTTTTATCCGCGAGGGCGACCGGCCTTGTTTTGTCGAGGAGACGCCGCGCACCGGCGGTGTCCTGGGTCTCGAGTAACAATTCCACGGCGCGAAGTTCAGCCCGGTCCTTCGCCTGGGGATCGGAGAAGAGAAGCGTGAAAGCTTGCAGCGCTTCAGCCGGCCGACGAAGCGCTCTTAAAGCCTCGGCCTGGCCGAAGATCGCCCTCGAACGAAAAGGCGAAGCAGTCTCCGCCGCGACCTGTTGGTAAAGTAGTAGGGCCTCGTCCCAACGCCGCAGGGTGGCCAAGGCTTGCGCCCGCCAAAACCGGGTCGCTGGCAGGGCCGCCAGGCTTGGATCCTGCAGCATCGCCAAAGCTTCTTCCGCTTCGCCCGCGGCGAGGAGAGCTTCGCCCAATTTTGCCGTCGCGTCCCGGCGTTCGTCCGGCCCAAGTTCGCGCGCGAGGCGCGCTCGCAATCGCAACACCGCCACCTGAGGTACGCCCTCGTCCATGGGCTTGGCCGCCGCGGCCAGGTCCGGAGAGTCCGCCGCCAAAGCCGGGCCCCCAAACAGCGCCATCACTGCCGCAATCGCAGTCTGCGCCATTTTCCGTTGGACCCTGGACATTCTCTTCATGCGGTAAGTAACGGTTTCAAATAGCGCCCTGTATGACTCTCCGCCAGCCCCGCGATCTTCTCCGGCGGTCCCGCTCCGATGATTGTTCCGCCCCGGCCACCCCCTTCCGGACCCAGATCGATGATCCAGTCCGCGCATTTGATCATCTCGAGGTTGTGTTCGATCACCACCAGCGTATTCCCCGCATCGCGGAGTTTCATCAGCACTTGGAGCAGCTTCTCAATATCGGCGAAATGGAGCCCGGTCGTAGGCTCGTCGAGGATGTAGATCGTGCGGCCGGTCGCTTTTTTTGCCAGCTCCGTGGCCAGTTTTACGCGCTGCGCCTCGCCGCCCGAGAGGGTTGTGGCCGCCTGCCCGAGGCGGAGATATCCCAGGCCGACATCGAGCATGGCCACGAGTCGATCGGAAACCGAAGGGACGTTGCGAAAGAACCGAGCCGCCTCATCGACCGTTAGGTCGAGCACATCGGCGATATTTTTTCCCTTGAAGGTGATCTCGAGTGTTTCGCGGTTGTAACGCCGGCCGTGGCAAACTTCGCACTCCACGTAAACATCCGGCAGAAAATGCATCTCGATCTTGATCAGACCGCCGCCCTCGCAATTTTCGCAACGCCCGCCTTTCACGTTAAAGCTGAACCGCCCAGCATCGTATCCGCGCACGCGCGCCGCGGGCAATTGGCTGAACAACTCGCGAATCGGCGTGAACGCGCCCGTGTACGTGATCGG